>Ga0209311_1000049_pt1 | contig 160176 bp, 157 predicted proteins | sample AD_UKC045_MetaG_FD_184417 | JGI IMG/M metagenome (GOLD analysis project Ga0209311, IMG submission 184417) | Active sludge microbial communities of municipal wastewater-treating anaerobic digesters from USA - AD_UKC045_MetaG (SPAdes) (version 2) | ecosystem: Engineered > Bioreactor > Anaerobic...
ATCTCACAGGACCATCTGACCAAGATCGAATACTGGCTCAATAACCGTCCGAGAAAATGTCTCGGATTCAAAACGCCAAAAGAAGCCTTTAATGCCGAGTGTTGCACTTAATGGTTGAATGCAGGTTAGGTATTACCTTATTTTTTGTCTTATTCCTCCGACCCGAAACCCTGGACCCGAGACCCGATTTTCTATTTCTCCGTCACGATCTTCGAGAAGTCGGCCACGCGGTAGAAGAGTCTTGCGATAGCCTCGAGGAGTGAAAGCCGGTTGATACGGACCTTTTCGTCTTTCGCCATGACGAGCACGCCCTCGAAGAAGCTGTCCACCGGCTTCCGGAATTGCACCAGATGCGCCAGGGCCTCGCGGTATTCGCCTTTCTCCAAAAAGTCCTCTATTTTCGCCTCCAGCCCCATCCAGGCTTCGTAAAGATCGCGCTCGACATCGGTCTCGAAGAGAGTAGGATCCACCGATCCGCCTTTGAAGCCCTTCAGGATGTTCACCACCCGCTTGAAGGCGATGGCGAGGGGCTGGAAATCGGGATGACCCTTGATGTCTTCGACGGCCCCGATCTTCACCATGGCTTTTCCAATGTCGGAAATACCCACTGCCAGGACGGCGTCGACCACGTCATAGGGATGCCCCTGTGAAATGAGCTGGTTTTCCAGCCGGCCCCGGAAGAAGTCGAGAACATCCTTCTTTGTCTCCGCAGGCGATCGCCTGAGTTTATCCCCCAGTATGGCCATGCTCCGGTCGATCAGGTCGGGGAGATCCAGTCGGTATTTTTTGTGCAGGATGATGTTCAGGATGCCCAGGGCCTGGCGCCGCAGCCCGTAAGGGTCGGCCGTCCCCGTGGGCATCTGGTTCGCCCCGAAGAATCCCACGATGGAGTCGATTTTGTCGGCGATGCTCACGATGGCGCCCTCGTCCGTCTCCGGCAGCTCCCCCCCCGCCTGCGTCGGGAGGTAGTGCTCATAAATGGCCTTTGCCACGACGGGGTTCTCCCCCTGGATGAGGGCGTATTCGCGCCCCATGATGCCCTGGAGTTCGGGGAATTCGTAGATCATCTGCGTCTCGATGTCCGCCTTGGCGAGACAGGCCGTGCGGTCCACGGTGTCCTTCAGGCCCGGGTTGATTCGTTTTGTGATGTAGGCCGCCAGTTCCCTGAACCGCATGACCTTGTCATAGGAGGTCCCCAGCATGGAGTGAAAGACGACCTTTCGGAGTTTTTCGAAGTGCTGATTGAGCGGGATCTTCTGGTCGGCCTCGAAGAAGAACTTGGCGTCGGCGAGCCTCGCCCGGATGACCTTTTCGTTCCCCCGGGCCACCACCGAAGGGTCGCGCGCGATGGTGTTGTTGATTGTGACGAAGTGGGAAAGGAGCTTCCCGGCCCCGTCGATGACGGGGAAGTAGCGCTGGTGATCCATCATGGTCGCCGTGAGGACGTCCTTCGGGAGCTTTAGATAGTCTTCCTCGAAATTGCCGACGACAGCGGATGGGTATTCAACGAGGAAAGTCACCTCCTCGAGGAGCTCATCGTCGCGAAGAATCCTTCCCCCCAAACCGGCTGCAGCCTGCTCGGCCTCTTCGAGGATGATCTTTCTTCGTTCCTCGGGGTCGACGATGACAAAGGCCTTCCGGGTTTTCGCCAGGTAGTCTTTGATGCTTCTCACCTTGAAGGGGCGGGGGTGCATGAAACGGTGACCGCGGGTCCGGTCGCCGCTTGTGATGTTCTCAACCCTGAAAGGAACGACCTCGCCTCCGAAAAGGGCCACGATCCAGTGGATGGGCCTGACGAAGCGTATGTCGAGGTTCATCCAGCGCATGGACTTGGGAAAGGGGATGGAGGTGATGAACCGGGTGAAGAGGGCCGGCAGGAGGTCCTTCGTCTCACCGCCCTTCGTTTTCTTTCTGGCCAGGAGGTATTCCCCTTTTTCCGTGGTGACGGTCTTGAGTTCCGCGATGTCCAGTCCCTGCCCTCTGGCAAACCCCAGGGCGGCGGGGGTAGGGTTCCCTTTGTCGTCGAAGGCCGCCTTTTTAGCCGGCCCGATTTTTTCAATGACTTGGTCTTCCTGCCTTGAAGCCACGTTATGGACAAAGAGGACAAGTCTTCTCGGCGTGGCCAGGGTTTTTATCTCACCGTGACCGATCCGGAGACCGGCGAATTCCTTCCGGATGATCTCCTCCATGTCCTTGAGGGTCCTGGGCAGAAACTCTGCGGGGATCTCCTCCGTTCCAATTTCGAAAAGCAATTCCTTAGACATGTAAAAAGGCTCCTGAATTATGAGTTATGAATTTTGAGTTTTGAATTATGGCACGAAGTGCCCGGCTTAAGGCTAATGGCGAACAACTAAAGGTTTCGGGCTCGCAGCCCGTTCTCACCACTCATCACTGATCACTATTTTTTAGAGAATTTTCCCATCAGCGGGAAGCCCATTTTCTCGCGCTGCTTGAGGTAGCCTTCCGCCGTGAGCCTGGCCAGGTTTCTCACCCGCCCGATGTAGTTCGTGCGTTCAGCCACGCTGATGGCCCCGCGGGCGTCGAGGAGGTTGAAGGTGTGGGAGCACTTGAGGCAGTGGTCGTAAAGGGGGAGCACCAGCTCCCTTTCGGCCATCCGGATCCCCTCGGCCTCGTACATGTCGAAGAGCTTGCGGAGCATGTCGATGTCCGCCTGCTGAAAGTTGTAGTGGGACCACTCCACCTCGCCCTGGTGATGGACGTCTCCGTACTTGATGCCGTGGGCCCACTCCAGGTCATAGACGTTGTCGATGCCCTGGAGATACATGGCGATCCGCTCGATGCCGTAGGTGATCTCGGAGCAGATGGGGTCGAGGTCCACGCCGCCGACCTGCTGGAAGTAGGTGAACTGGGTGATCTCCATTCCGTCGAGCCACACCTCCCACCCGAGACCCCAGGCGCCGACGGTGGGGGACTCCCAGTCGTCTTTCACGAAGCGTATGTCGTGATCGAGGGGGTCGATGCCGAAGCTCTTGAGGGAGTCGAGGTAGAGTTCCTGTATGTTCATGGGGGAGGGCTTCATGATCACCTGGTACTGGTAGTAATGCTGGAGCCTGTTGGGGTTTTCGCCGTAGCGTCCGTCGGTGGGCCTTCTCGAGGGCTCCACATAGGCCACGTTCCAGGGCTCGGGACCTAAAGACCGAAGGAAGGTCGCCGGGTTGAAAGTCCCCGCGCCTACCTCGAGATCGTAGGGCTGCTGGATGATGCAGCCCTGTTTGGCCCAGAATGTATCAAGAGCAAAGATCAGTTCTTGGAATGTCACGTCTTCCTCCCGGTATAAAAAGCGCTGAAAATGGGTATTTCAGTCGGTTACACAGGCGGGACAAGTAGCATTATGACGGGGCCAAAGTCAAGGGAAATCAAAGCACTGTTTTCCTCATATCATCAAGGACTTTGAGGGATTTTAGGGTCTTGCCGAGGAGGTGTTCGATGATGGTGCCGAGGACGGCGCGGCTCTCCCTGGCGGTCCTTTCGGAAACGACAAGCCTCGAGATCATCTGAAGATCCGTTTGCGATCCCGCAATGAGCGTCTTCAGAGTCCCCGGCGTGACGGAAAGCGCTGTCGTGGCGTTTTTGAGGCAGGTGCGGCAGCGGATCCCGCCCTCGGCCGGGATGAAGGCGGGCTCGCCGATTTCATCGAGATGTTTATTGCAGGCGAGACAATTCCGGATGTGGAGGTCGTAGCCGGTGAGCTTCAGAAGCCTCATCTCGAAAAATCTTTCGATGCCGGGCTGCAGGGCTTCGCGGTCCAGGATCTCCAGGAAATCCTCGAGGAGACGAAAGAGTTCAGCGTTCCTCTTCCCTTCGACACTGAAGCCGTCGACGAGTTCTGCAAGATAGGTGGCGATGAGGGTCTTTTCGAGGTCTTCGCGGATGCCCGGGTGGTGGGAGACCACGTCGGCGCCTTCGATGAGGGAAAGCCCGCCGCGACCGCTCCTCGAGAAAAGGACATTGGAGAGCGAGAAGAGTTCCAGGGCGTTGGCGAACCTCCGTCTGCTTCGCCGCGCGCCCTTTGCAATCCCCTTGAGTTTCCCCAGATCGGCGGTGAAGAAAGTGACGATCCGGTCGGATTCCCCGTAGTCCAGGGTTCTGAGAACAACGGCCCTTGTTTTCTGAACGTTTCTTCCAATCATCGTTGCAGGGTAAAAGCTGGTGGTGAGTGGAGAGTGATGAGTGGTGAGGGTATAACTCACGACCAATCAAGAGAGCTCACAACCCACGACTCACAACTGTTCTGTGTATTTAATGATACCGCCGACAATGGTGTGGGTCACCTTTCCCTTCAGCGGCCAGCCGCCGAAGGGGGAGTTTCGGCTTTTGGACCGGAACTTCCTGACGTCCACGGTCCAGACCTTCCCGGGATCGATGATGGCGATGTCGGCGTCGGCTCCCGGCTTGAGCGTCCCCTTGTTCAGCCGGAGGATCTTCGCCGGGTTGAGACTCATCCTTTCGACGAGCTGCGGGATCGTCAGGACGCCCTCGTCGACCAGGCGGAGGCTCAGCCCGAGGGACGTCTCCAGGCCGATGATGCCGTTGGCGGCGTACTCGAACTCCACTTCCTTTTCGATGGGTGACTGGGGGGCGTGGTCCGTCGCGATGGCGTCGAGGGTCCCGTCGCCCAGGCCCTTTTTGATGGCGGCGACATCGGCGGTGCTCCGCAGCGGCGGGTTCATCTTGAGCCGCGTGTCGAACTCCGTGAGCGCCTCTTCCGACAGGCAGAAATAGTGGGGCGCCGTCTCGGCCGTGACACGCACGCCCCGCCGCTTCGCGTCGCGGATAAGATCGACGGATCCCGCCGTGCTCACGTGGCAGATGTGGAGGGCCGCTTCGGTGTAAGCGGCAATCAGGATGTCCCGGGCGACCATGACCTCTTCGGATATGGAGGGGATGCCCGGGAGCCCCAGTTCCGTTGACGTGAGCCCCTCGTTCATGAGCCCGCCTGCGGACAGTGTGGCGTCCTCGCAGTGGGAGAGGATGGGCGTGCCGAAAGAGCCGGCGTATTCCAGCGCCCGGCGCATGAGCCCCCCGGTCATCACGGGCTTGCCGTCGTCGGAGAAGGCCACGGCTCCCGCCTCCACCAGGTCGCCGAATTCCGTCAGCCCCTTTCCCTCGGAGCCCTTGCTGATCGCCGCGACGGGGTAAACATTCACGAGGCCGCACTTCGCCGCCTGGCGGATGATGAACTCCGTGACGGAGCGGTTGTCGTTGATGGGGTCCGTGTTGGGCATACAGGCGATCGACGTGAACCCGCCGGCCAGTGCCGCCTGGCTTCCCGTCTCGATCGTCTCCTTGTACTCGTACCCCGGCTCCCGCAGGTGGGTGTGCATGTCGACAAGCCCCGGAAGGACGAGGAGATTGCGGGCGTCGATGACCTGCAGGGCGGGCGCTTTCCGGGAGGCCTTCGCGCCGCCGTCCGGAAGATCCTTTCCGATCTTCGATATCTTCCCGTTTTCCACCAGGATGTCCATCTTCGCGTCGAGGCCCTGCGAGGGGTCGACGACCCGTCCGCCTTTAATCAGAAGACTCATCAATTACCTCCAGAGAGCAGATAGAGGAGCGCCATTCGCACGGCGACACCGTTTGTCACCTGGTCGAGGATCACCGAGTAAGGGCCGTCGGCCACGTCGGGGGAGATCTCGACCCCCCGGTTCATGGGCCCCGGGTGCATGATGATGACGTCGTCCTTGGCGAAGGCCATGCGCTTCCGGTTCAGTCCGAAAAGGTTGGCGTATTCCCTGAGTGACGGGAAGACGCTCATGTCCTGCCTCTCCGTCTGGATCCGGAGCATCATGATGATGTCGGCGTTCCGAATGGCGTCATCCACGTGGTGATGCACCTCCACGCCGAGCCGGTCGATGAAGCGGGGCATCATGGTGCTGGGGCCCCCGACGGCCACCTGCGCCCCCATCTTCGTGAGGCCGTATATGTTGGAGCGGGCCACGCGGCTGTGGGCGATGTCCCCGATGATGGCGATCCGGAGGCCGGCGATTCTTTTTTTCTTCTCCCGGATCGTCATCATGTCGAGCAGGGCCTGGGTCGGGTGTTCGTGGGCCCCGTCGCCGGCGTTGATCACGCACTGGCGGACGACCCTCGATAGCATGTGCGGCGCGCCTGCGGCGCTGTGCCTGAGGACGATGATATCCGGGTTCATGGCCTCGAGGTTCTTCGCCGTGTCGATGAAGGTTTCGCCCTTGACGACGCTGCTCGTCGACGCTGCAATGTTGATCGTGTCGGCGCTCAGGCGCTTCGCGGCGATCTCGAAGGAGGTCCGGGTCCGGGTGCTCGGCTCGTAGAAGAGGTTCATGACGGTCACCCCCCTCAGGGTGGGGACCTTTTTGATCTCCCGGGTCGATACCTCGATGAAGGACTCCGCCGTGTCCAGCACGAGATTGATCTCCTCCACGCTGAGATCCCTGATGCCCAGAATGTCTTTCCTGGCTAATTTCATGAAGAACTCCCCGATATAAAAAAGTGGTGAGTGGTGAGTGGTGAGTGGTGATAAAAACAAATATAAAATTTTCTCTCATCACTCACAGATCTTTCCGACCCCTGCCTTATGCCCATGTTCTATGCGTTTTCGATGATGACCACCTCGTCCTTCAACTTGTCCGGGCTCACGCTCACATTCACCTCCTCCCACAGCGAGGAGGGGAGGTTTTTGCCGACGAAGTCTGCACGGATGGGGAGTTCCCGGTGGCCCCGGTCGATGAGAACGGCCAGCTGGATCAGCCTGGGCCGGCCGAAGTCGATCAGCGCGTCCATGGCCGCCCGGATGGTCCTTCCCGTGAAGAGGACGTCGTCCACGATGACGACCTTTTTATTGTCCAGGGAAAAGGGAATGTCCGTCTTTCCCATCCTGGGTTTTTTCGACGATGTGAGCAGGTCGTCCCGGTACAGGGTAATGTCCAGTTTTCCCATGGGCACCTTCGTGTTCTCGATCCTGGATATCTTCTCGCAGATCCTCTCGGCGAGAACCACGCCGCCTTTCTGGATCCCGATGATCACAAGATCCTCGACACCCTTGTTCTTCTCGAGGATCTCGTAGGAGATTCGCGTGAGGGACCGGTCGATCCCGTCGGTATCCATGACCACTCTTTTCTTGCTCATTTCTGACTCCCCCTGGTGTATTTTCACGGTGCTGCCGGCCGGACCGGGTAAAGGGCGGGGCCCCTTTCAGTCAAAAAAAAGCCTTCCCGTCAACGGGAAGGCCTTCGTACACAGTCTCTTTTGATCCCCACATGGTCCATGACCGATCCTTTTTCAATCTCACCGGATCAAATTAAAAGGTCGTTTGCGGATTCTCTATACCAATCGGATTCCCGAGTCAAGGCCATATTTCAAAACGGGGAATTTCTTCGGCTTTTTCCCCCTCCCATGTCCAAAAGTTTATTGACAAGGCGGGTGATTTGGCATAAAAGGGCCGCAGACTGAACCAACTGGAGGTAAGAATGTCGGGATTTTTTGCGGTTACAGCCCTTGATTTCGGCGGGAATTACGGGGGGAGCCTTCTGGGCATGATCATCGATGCCGGCGGGATGGTGCAGTTCGTCCTGGCCCTGCTCCTCATCTTTTCCGTCGTTTCCTGGGCCATCATACTGATGAAGTACAGGGTGATACGGAAGACGAAGAAGGAGAACGAACAGTTCCTGGACCTTTACATGAAAAGCAGCAAGCTTTCGGATATTTTCCCCGAGTCGAGGAAATTCCGGTCTTCGACACTGGCGGAGGTCTTCCGGGCCGGTTACATCGAACTGGGGAAATTGAGCAAGTCCGGCCGCGCACCGGGCGGAACGGGCGATCTCGCCAACGGCGACATCCCGGCCGTCGAGCTGGTCGGGGTCGACAACGTGGAGCGGGCGCTCAACAGGGCATCGGGCCAGGAGGCCTCCAAGCTGGAGAGCGCCCTCGGGTTTCTGGCCACGACGGGCAGCGCCTGCCCTTTCATCGGCCTTTTCGGCACGGTGTGGGGGATCATGAACGCCTTCCGTGGCATAGGTTTCCGGGGTTCGGCCACCCTGGCCGTCGTCGCACCCGGCATCTCGGAAGCCCTCATCGCCACGGCAGCGGGCCTGGCGGCAGCAATCCCCGCTGTTATTTTTTATAACTACTACCTGAGCCGCATCCGGTTCATCACCCAGGAGATGGACAACTTTTCCTCCGAGTTTCTAAACATCGTCGAGCGGCATTACATCCGGAAGTAGGGGGATCATGCGTTACCGCCGAAGACCCAATCACATGGAAAACAAGCACGTCTCGGACATCAACGTGACCCCGCTCGTCGATGTCATCCTCGTGCTCCTCATCATCTTCATGGTCACGGCGCCCATGCTCCAGATGGGGATCGACGTGAACCTTCCCCGGGTCAAGGCGAGGAGCGTTCACGTCGGGGAGGAGAAGATCGTGCTGACCATCAACGGCAAGAAAGAACTCTACCTCAACGACCACAAGACCGCCATGGGCGATCTCAGCCCAAAGCTGGAGAGCATTTTCAAGAACCGCCTCGATAAAGAGGTCTACATGCGTGCCGACAAAGAGGTTCCATACGGGTTTGTTGTCCAGGTCATGGCCGAGGTCCGGAAGGCCGGCATTGACAAGCTGGGCATGATCACGGAACCGCCGCAGGGTACGAGATGATATCACTTGAATACGCCCCACGTGATCTTCAGGGTGGCGTCAGCCTGAAATGGACAATCCTCTTTTCCGTCCTGCTCCATGTTGTCGCTCTGTCCGTCCTTTTCTTCTCCCCCTCCCTCCCGTCAAGACAGTGGACCTTCGGACCGGTCTATTCCGTCGATCTCGTCAGCCCCTCCGCCGTTATGTCGGAAAAAGCAGGATCGTCGCCGTCGAAGGACATCTTGGCGAGGACCCTCCGGGAGAGCTTCAAGGAAGACACGATTGTGCTGAAGAAAACGGTCAGAACGACACCGCCTTCCCCCCTCCGGAAGCATTCCGAGGCCGAGAAGGAGGACAGAGGACGGGTCGACAAGGCCATCGACGACATCCGCAGACGGCTGGCCGCATCGGAGAAAAAAGGCGCAGCCGGTCCGGCGGGGCCCGCGGGACCCTCCGGGCAGGGCGAAACCAACACCAGGCTCATGTCCTACTACTCCTCGATCTGGTCCAGCATCAAGGGCCAGTGGGCGTTGCCTCAGAGTATTCTGAGTCAGAACCTTGAAGCCGTCATCGACGTGAAAATCGCGAGGTCCGGGACGCTTCTTTCGGCCCAGTACGAAAAGAAATCCGGTAACAGTTATTTCGACGAATCGGCCATGCGGGCGGTTCGAAAAGCAAGCCCCTATCCCCCGCTGCCCGACTGGATCCGTGACGACAGTGTGGAACTCGGGATCCGTTTCCGGTCATCGGAACTGCGGTGAGGGCGGCGGAATTCATCCGGGCCCCTTTATCCCGTAAACTATAAGAAGGAATGAATCTCATGAAATTCGTAATTGCAGTTTTGGCGGCCGTTCTGGTCATGACGGGCGCAGCGGTTGATCCGGCCTGCGCCAAGGTTTACATCGACATCGATTCCCCCACGTTTCAGAGGTTCCCGATTGCCGTTCCCGATTTCAAGAATCTCGGCGGCAATGCCCGTAATGATCTCTCCGCGTGGTTCTCCGACGCCCTGTCGCGGAGCCTCACGATCACGGGGTTTTTCAACATCATCGACAAAAAGGCCCACCTCGCGGACCCGAAGAAAACGGGCATCACGGCGGATGTCATCCGCTTTCCCGACTGGGTGAGCATCGGCGCGGAATCCCTGGTGACGGGGGGATACCGCTATAACGGGAAAGAACTCACGGCGGAGTTTCGTCTCTTCGATGTGGTTCAGGGGAAGCTCCTCGTGGGCAAGAAATATTTCGGCACCCTCGATGAAAGGCGGGAGATGGTCCTGCGCTTCGCCGACGAGATCATCCTGGCCCTCACCGGCGAGAGGGGGCTTTTCAACACGAGGATCGCCTTCTGCGGGAAGAAGGGGGGTGTGTCGGAGATTTACACGATCAGCTTCGACGGGACCGACTTCACCCGCCTGACGGGCTTCCAGTCCCTCACCCTGCTGCCCCGGTGGGCTCCCGACGGGAAGCGGCTATCCTTCGTTTCCTACAAAGACGGAAACCCCAACGGCTACCTCATGGACGTGAATCGAAGGAGCAACCGGAAGCTCGCCGCATACCAGGGGCTGAACCTCCCGTCCTCCTGGTCCTCCGACGGGAAAAAGATGCTCGTCACGTTGAGCAAGGACGGCAGCGAAGACATCTACCTGATGGACGTGGCCGGCGGCCAGTTGAGACGGCTGACGAACGAGCCCTCCATCGAGATCTCACCCGCCTGGTCTCCCGACGGCCGTCAGTTCGCCTTTGTTTCCGATCGGGCCGGATCGCCGCAGATTTATGTGGCGGGCGTCGGCGAGAATTCCGCCCGCAGGCTCACCTACGCGGGCGGTTACAACACCTCGCCCGCCTGGTCCCCCCGCGGGAACCGGATCGCCTACGAGGGGCGTGAAGGCGGTCGTTTCCAGATCTTCGTCATCGGGTCCGACGGCTCCCTGCCGCCTGTCCGGCTGACGGCCGACGACAGCCGAAACGACTCCCCCGCCTGGTCCCCCGACGGACGATACATCGCCTTTGTCTCCAAGCGGGCCGGGAAAGCGAGGCTCTGTGTCATGAATTCCAACGGCATGAACGTGCGTGTTCTGCACGAAGGGTTCGACAGCTACAGCGGTCCCTCCTGGTCCCCGAGATGATATTTGTATTGACGCCCTTCGGGAAGATGGATTAAATAAACGCGGTCCCTTTTGCCGTGACCGGCGGAAGGGTTGGGCCCAGAACCAAACACTAAAGGAGGAATGATTCATGCGGAAAGCACTCGCCTTGGCAGGCATGGCACTTCTCATCGTGAGTTTCACCTGTATCGCGTTGACCGGTTGCGCCCCGGAGAAAAAAGCGCTGGTCGATGACCGCGGGGCAGGTGTGTCGAAATCGGACCAGCTTTCGGCTGCGGAGCAGCAGCGCATAAAAGATGAAGAGGCCAGGCAGCGTGCCCTGAGGGAGCAGGAACTCAGGGAGAAGGCCATGAGGGACCGGGAGGCGGCGGCCTCGGCGGCGAAGGGAAGCGGTCTCGAGAACATCTACTTTGGTTTCGATCAATACGGGCTGACGGAGGAAGCGCGGGCGACGCTGAAGAGGCACGCCGAATGGCTTCGGGCCAACCGCGGGTACATCATGGTGATCGAGGGGCATTGCGACGAGCGCGGGACCAACGAGTACAACCTGGCCCTCGGGCAGAGGAGAGCCGACGCCGCCAAGAAATATCTCGTGAGCCTCGGAGTGGAAGCCAGGCGTTTATCCACGGTGAGTTACGGGGAGGAGAAACCCCTTGACCCCGGTCATGACGAAGCGGCGTGGGCGAAGAACAGGCGGGCCCAGTTCACCGCCACGAAACAGAAGTAACATTCAATTTTGGGAGGCTTGATCCTTGAAGAAGAATCTTGTGCTGTGTTTCATCGTTGTGCTGGCGCTGCTGTGCGGCTGTGCCACGTCGGGCGATCTCAGAAAGGTCCAGCAGAATCAGGACCAGAAGGCCGGCGAACTGCGGGAGCAGGTCAACAGGCTGAGCAATGATATGGCCAGGGCCCAGAAGGATCTCGCCGAGGTCGTGGAGACGAACAAGACCCTGCGCAAGGGGCAGGCGGAAGCCGGCGCGGATATGATCAACCTGCGGGACAACGTTCAGAATCTCCGGGGATCCGTCGACGAGATGAAGAAGGAATTCGCGTCGTTGAACCAGCAGAAGGGCGGGGGTCTTAAGGAGATGAAGGACAAGCTGGATGATCTTTCCTTCCGGGTGGAGTATATTGAAAGCTTCATCGGCGTGAGCAAAAAGGAGGCGCCGAGCGCCGCGAAGGAGGAGGGAAAACCCGCTACCGCCGCGGGCGCCGCCGAGGCCAGAAGCGATCGGGAAACCTCCTACCAGGCCGCTTACAAGATCTTCAAGGAGGGCAAGTATCCCCAGGCCCGGGAGGAATTCAGCAAGTTTCTGAAGCAGTACCCGAAGGGGGAATACTCGGACAATGCCCAGTTCTGGCTCGGCGAGTGTTACTACCTGGAGGGTAACTACGAGAAGGCCATCCTGGAGTATGAGAAGGTCATCAAAAACTTCCCCAAGGGCGGCAAGAACCCCGACGCCATGCTCAAGCAGGGCCTTGCGTTTCAGAAGTTGGGCGACAGGCAGAGCGCCAAACTCATCTTCCAGCAGGTGACGAAAAAATATCCGAAATCCAACCAGGCCAAGATTGCGTCGGCAAAACTCAAAGAACTCAAGTAAAGCGCAGGGTCCCGATCATGTCTTAAGGCCGTCCTTCCGACGAAGGGCGGCTTTTTTTATGACTTTCCTGTTCCGGAAGCCCGGTCCTCCAGTCGGGGGGAAGTCCCCGTTCGCGTTTTCGATGCATAACCGTCGTTCAAAAAAAGACTCTCTCGCGGAAGGGCCAGAAATTTCTGTGCAAACAGACGGGGATGAGCTAATGAACAGCCAGGCACAATGATCCGCAACCCGGCGAAGAGGTCCATCGTTGATCGAGGACGAGAAGAAGCGAAAAGAAGAAGGGATCATGAGGGGTGAGCCCGTGAGTCATGAGCGCACCGCATCGGATGTGCCGCTCCTGGGCCTGCTCGCGATGCTATACTTCGCGCAGGGCCTGCCGTCCGGGCTGCTTGGCAAGGCGCTGCCGCCCCTGCTGCGCGAGCACGGCGTGTCGTTGTCCGCCATCGGGTTCACGGCGATGCTGGCCCTGCCCTGGACGCTGAAGTTCCTGTGGGCGCCCTTTCTGGACCGTTTCTGGACGCGCCGGCGCTGGCTGCTGACGCTCAACCTGACGACCTGCGGGCTCATGCTCCTGGTCGCGGCGCGTGATTTCGGCGACTGGGTGTCGCAGTCCTTTGCGCTGCTGATGACGGTGCTCTTCCTGATGAACCTCGTCGCCGCGACCCAGGACATCGCGACGGACGGCCTTGCCGTAAGCCGGCTGGCGCCGCGCCTGCGCGGCCTGGGAAACAGCGTGCAGGTCATCGGCTACAAAATCGGCATGATCGTCGGGGGCGGCCTGCTTCTATGGCTGGTGGCCGGCTTCGGCTGGAAATGGTCTTACACGGCGCTTGCGCTGCTCATCGTACCGGTCTTGCTGCCCGTCTGGTTCATGCGGGAACCCTCCGCGACCGGGGGGGGCGGGGTCAAGCGCGCCGACTGGCAGGGCTGGCACGGCTACGTGCGGTTGTTCGCCGATTTCGTTTCGAGGCCCCGCATGGGATGGTGGCTCTTCACGGTCGCGACGTTCAAGGCGGGCGACTCGCTGGCTTCGCGCATGATCGGGCCCATGCTCTCGGATCAGGGACTGTCGCTCGCGGACATCGGGCTGATGACCGGTGTGGTGGGCGCGACGGCGGGGCTGGCCGGCGCGCTGCTCGGCGGCCTGTTCCTGCTCCGCCTGGGGCACCGCAAAGCGCTGTTGCTGTTCGGGGGGCTGCAGGCGGCGGGTTTCATCGGTTACTATCTCGTCGCCGCGGGCGCCTGTGACGCCGCGATGCTCTATGCCGTGATTTGCATGGAGCAATTCGCCGACGGGCTTTCGACGGTGGCGCTTTTCACATCGATGATGGATGCCTGCCGCCAGGACTCGCCGGGCACCGACTACACGCTTCAGGCGGCCTTGCAGGTGGCGGTCTCCGGTTTTGCGGCACTGGCCAGCGGTCTCTTTGCCCAGACCTTCGGGTATCAAGCCGTCTTTGCCGCCGGCGCGGCTGTCACGCTCTGTTCGCTCGTGCCTGTCGTGATGTATTTCCGCGCCGAGCGACCACGCCCGCGGGGATGAAAGCGGGCTAGTAATCGTTGATCGAATCGATGAACTTCCTGAGTCTGCCGAAATCCCTGCGGTTGAAATCAACCACAAGCCGCGGCAGATGAACGACATCCGAATCCTCTGTTTCAGCCTCCAGGGCACCCGATGCCGCGATACCTCCCCCGGGCAGAAGGATATCCTGAAACTGATCCGTCAGCTTGCGGATGGCGTCCGGGCCCAGCGCGGACGTGAGCCGGATGACGAGTTGGCCCTTCACATACCGCAGGCTGTGATAGCGGCGATAGAAATGTTCAATGATCTTGACGGCCGCATCCACGGAGAAGACCCGCTCAATGATGGCGAAATCCGACGGGCAAATATAGTTGCGCACCAGAAGTTCTTCTTCGAAAAACCGTATCAGGCGGGGCCAGTAGGGACGGTCGGGATCGTCCACGAGCACGAGCGGCATGGGGTTTCGTTTACCCGTTTGAACCAGGGTGAGCGTCTCCATTGCCTCGTCGAGTGTGCCGAAGCCCCCCGGGAAGAGCACGACGGCATCCGCTTCTTTCAGGAAGGCCACTTTGCGGTTGAAAAAATATTTGTAGGTGATGAACCGCGGGTTCCCCTCGCTCACGGGATTCGGCTTCTCCTCGAAGGGCAGGCGGATGTTGACGCCGAAGGAGTGCTCGGGGCCGGCCCCCTCGTTGACGGCCTGCATGATGCCTTTGCCTCCGCCGGTGATGACCATGTAACCTGTCTCGGCGAGCCTTTTACCGAGGAGCGTTGCCATTCCGTATACCGGATCGCCCGGCAGGGTGCGTGCCGAGCCGAAGACCGTGACCTTGCGAACGTTCCGGTAGGGGCCGAAGACCTTGGAAGTGAAGCGCATCTCCTTCAGCGTTGAATTCATGATCTTGAGGTCCGCGTTTTCTTCGGCCTCCTGCCCGGCTTTGAGCGCAGCGAGGATCATTTCGCGGACGTATTCCGGCCGCTGGATGCCCTCGGCGGCCTCCATCAATTTATCGATCATCTCGTCGATGGGTCCGTTGCTTCTGGTGAAATTGATTTTCATGGTCTTTCTGTCACCGTCCTCGTGCCTGTTGTGAGGGTCGATATCGTGGTTGTTCTTTTTCAGCGGCGGCAGCGTTTTTCGCTGACCCCGGTCTTCCCGCTCAGTCCAGCTGCAGGGTCGTGACCCCGGCCGGGATTTTGAGGTCGAAGACGTATTCGTCGTCCCGGTCAGCGGTGACCTCGGCGCTGCCGTGGCGGATGAGGATGTCCATCTTCTCGGGCCTGAAGAAAGCAAGGGTCAGTTCTTTCGGGATGACGAGATCCCCTACGGGGCTGTAGGCGTCCAGGCCCACCCGGCATAGCACGTCGCCTTTTTCGGTCAGGATTTCCGCCCGGACCAGGCGGTGATCCGGCGGGTCGATCCAGAGGGTTCCGATTTTTCCGCCGCTGCCGTGGGCGTCGATCCGGTAGAGCGCTCCCTCCGCCCGGCCTTCCAGTCTTTCCGCCGCGGCGATGCACGGCGGCGGCATGCCGAAGAGGAGGGCAAGAAAATCCTCCACCTCGATTCCCCAGGGCAGAAATTTGGAGACATTCTCCCTCGTCGGCTTCCCCACATAGAATTTTCCCTGTTTCGGGTAAAAGACCTTGAGCCGCTTCTCATTGGCGGACAGGAACAGATCGGGTAGCCCCATAAGCGGCATTTCTTCGATGCGCAGCGAGCAGGGTCTCTTCGCCAGCAGGGCCATCTTCACCGTGTATCGCTCGTTGGCCCCGGTGAGCGTCAGGGAGCTCACCGCTCTCAGAATGCCTTCACCGGCGCCTTTTTGCCCGAGCTTCTCCAGGGCGCGGCCGGGTGAAGAGAAATCCTCCCCGGGAAGGAGGGCTTTATGCGGGGTACACGCTGTCATGCAGGAGGCCGTCGCTATCATCAGCAGAAAAAAAACGGTTTTTCGCATCGTCAGTCGAAGTGGCTCCTCAGTGTTTATGCCGCGCTTCCCGCTGCAGAAGGCTTTTGTCTCAAGATGGAACGGTTGTCCTTGTTTTTAATGGGGTATTCGGACGGCTGGCGGGAGACGGCTCCGGTTGAATGCAACCCCTTGAATTTCAGGACGGGTTCGTTTTTGTTCGTTTCTTCAAAGTGTCTATTTTCTCCCGGACCTTCTCATCTTCGGGTTTCAGCTGAAGCACAAGCCTGTATTTTTCGATGGCTTCCTCAATCCGGCCGTTCCTGGCGTAAGCATCGCCGAGGTGTTCGGCGATGGCGGGGTCGTCGGGCAGAATGCGCGAGGCTTCTTCCAGGTAACGGATGGCTTCTTCGATGCGATCCTGCTTGAAGTAGACCCAGCCGAGGCTGTCGGTGATGTAACCGTCGCCGGGCCTCAGTTCAAGGGCCTTCTTGATCAGGGTCTCCGCCTCCTGGAGTTTGATTCCCCTGTCCGCGTAGCTGTACCCGATGAAGTTGAGCGCCTCGGCGCTTTCGGGCTCGATCTTCAGGACCTCTTCCATCTGTTTCATGCTTTCGTCGAAGCGATTCGTTTTCTCGTAGAGGACGCCGAGCCGATAATGCAGATCGGCACTCGCCGGGACCGCGGCAAGCCCCTCCAGAAGCGTCTTCTCGGCCGTCTCGAGATCCTTGGCGTCTTCGTAAAGGGAGGCCAGGAAACCGTAGAGGGCGGGATTCTCCTTCTTGACCTCCATGGCCTTCCTTGTCACCGCGATGGCTTCCTGCGGGCGGTTCTGCTTTTTCAGGATGATGCCGATCTGGATTTGCGCGTTCGCATAGACTTCGGCACTCGCCGGTATCTTGTTCAAATCGGCAAGGGCTTCGCTGTAAAGCTTCTTCTCGGTGTAGGCGGCGGCCCGGAAGTATCGGGCCTCATCATCCTTGGGAAAGGTCTTCAGGACTTCTGAAAATTCGGCGATGGCCTCGTCATGCTTGTTCCACTCGTAGTAGATCAGGCCCAGTGTGAATCGCACCTCCCGGTTGTCGGGATCGCGTTTCAGGATCTCCCGGAACTGACTGACGGCTTCTTCGTATTTTCGATCCCGCAAAAGCAATTTGCCCAGCTTGACCCTTGTCGAGGTCCTTCCCGGGTGCTGGGCGATCATCGAGATGTAAATCTCCATGGCCTTGTCATTTTTCCCCTGCAGTTCGTAGAGGAGCGCCAGATCGGAGAGGGCGTTCTCGAAGCCGGGCCTGATCTCCAGTGTCTTGAGGAACCATTGCTCGGCCTCGGGGTACCGCCGCATCTCGGAGTAAATTTTACCCATATAGTAATGACCCATGACGTTTGCGGGGTCCACCTTGAGCATCTGCTGGAGGATGTCAATCGCTTCGGCGTACTGCTTGGTCTCGGCGTAGATGACGCTCAGGTAGAGGTAGGATTCCAGGTTGCCGGGTTTCAGGGAAAGGGCTTTTCGGTAAACCTCTGTCGCCCTGTCGTATTGCCTCGTGTGCAGGTAAAGGCCTCCCAGGATCAGGTAGGTATCGGCATAATCCGGATTGTATTTCAGGGATCGCTCACCAACGGCGATCGCCTTGTCGATGTTGCCCATCCGGGTGTAAAGGGTCGCAAGCTCCACCGCGAGAAAAGGTGAGGCGGGATCGGCAAGAAGCGCCTTCTCATATTCGGGCAGGGCCGCCTTGTATTTGCCGTTGAGGCTGGAATACAGGCCTGACATGTAGTGGTAAAGGGCCTCGGACTTGTTTTCCGCGCCGAGCGCGGCCTGCGAGGAGGACCACAGCAGGAGGCTGGAAACCGCAAGGAGGAGTATCATTGCCCTGGCGGTCTTTTTATTGATGAAAGGGATCATGAATGACTAGCCTCGTTGCGATCGGGAATGGCCGGCGGGGCGGGCTTTCCCGTTTCCGTTCATGTGTTCCGACAGGGAGATCACCTCAACGCCTGCCGACCGAAGCCTGGGAAGGAAAACCTTCAAAGCCCGGATCGTTTCGGGATAGGGATGGCCGATAACCAGTAGACTGCAACCCTCTCCCTTTTTTGTCATGAGACTTTCCACGTTCCTGAAAACCATCTCCCGGTCCAGCGCGTGATCGATGAAAATTCCGCGGGACGCAAACCGCAGGCCTGTTTCAGCCGCTACCCCCGCAGCCTGTGAATCCGCCGTGGTCAGGCTGTCGATGAAAAAAAGATCCCTTTCCCGGAGTTCCCCGAAAAGGACCCGGAGCTTTCGCCTGTCCTGCATGAAGCGGGAACCCATGTGGTTGTTGACCCCGCGCGCGAAAGGGATGGCCCTCAAATTTTCCTTCAGCCGGGATCGTATTTCCCCGTCGCTCATGACGGTGAGGAGGGCTCCCTCACCGGGGTCCCGCTCCGGATAATCCAGGGGTTCCATCGGGAGGTGCAGAAGGACTTCACCGCCCGCTTTGTGTATCCTGGTTGCCGCCCTGACGGAGTGGCTGCAGAAGGGAAGGACCGAAAAGGCGATCGGCGCATCGAGCCGCAGGAGTTCATCAAGGGGTTTCAGGTCCTGACCGATGTCGTCGATGAGTATCGCGATCTTCAAATGCCGGTGAGAGGGGGCGTCCGGGACCGGGGCTCTCGCTGTCGAATCCGACCGGGCTTCCCGCGAGGAAGCCTTCTTCCCCGGACCCTTGTTCTCCTGTGGCTGATGAACCGCCCAGAGGATGAGGCCGGTCAGGCCTATAAGAAAGAGACAGAAGCCAAGCCGGGCCCTGTGGTTTTTTCTTGCCTTTTTTCTCTTTCTTTTTGCCACGTTGTTGCCGTCGGGCGGGCCCTTCTCTATCTTCCGCTCTTACTGAACACCTCCCAGCTTTTCAGGATATCCACGGCGCTTTTCAGCTGGTTGTCCCGTGTCAGGGGATCCTGTTCTTTCTTCTCGGGCGCCGCCTTCGGAGGCGCTTCCTTCGGCTGGGCCTTTTCCTTGTCTCCCCGGATATGGCCCCTGAGATCCTTTTCCCGGATGATCGTCTCCGGCCCTTCCTCCTCTTCGGACGCTTTCACAAACTCGACCACGATGTCCGGCACGATGCCTTCCGCCTGGATAGATCTTCCCTTGGGCGTGAAGTATTTCGCCGTTGAAAGCTTGATGGCGGAGCCGTCCTCGAGAGGAATGACCGTCTGAACGGATCCCTTGCCGAAAGTCTTTGTCCCCAGGATGATCGCCCGGCTGTTGTCCTGCAGGGCTCCCGAAATGATCTCCGAGGCGCTCGCCGTCCCCTCGTTGACGATCACGACCATCGGGCAGAGCGGTTCGCTCCCGTCGTCCCTCGCCACAAAAGTCGCCTCGACGGTCTTCACCCTGCCCTTCGTCGCGACGATGGTGCCGGATTTGATAAAGGCGTCGGAGACTCTCACGGCCTGCTCCAGAAGCCCGCCGGGATTGTTCCGCACGTCCAGGACGAGGCCTTTCAGGGGTCTGGTTTTCCCGTTGATGTCCTGCATGGCTTTCTTCAGTTCGTCCGTTGTCGATTCCTGGAAGTTCGACAGCCGGATATACCCGATGTTTCCATCGAAGACCTGGTGCTTCACGCTTTTGATTTTGATCGTCGCGCGGGTGATGACGAAGTCTTTCGGCTGCGCGAAGTCCTTCCGCATGATGTTGAGGGTCACCTTCGTGTTTTCGGGGCCCCGCATCTTCTTGACGGCGTCGGTTATGGCGATCCCCTTCGTGAACTGCCCGTCGATTTTTATGATTTTGTCCCCCGCCTTGATGCCGGCCTTGAAAGCGGGCGTGTCCTCAATCGGTGAGACGACCGTCAGCTGGTCGTTCTGAAGGGTGATGACAATCCCGAGCCCGCCGAACTGGCCGCTCGTGTCCACCTGGAGATCCTTGTACTGGTCCGGCGTCAGGAAGGCGCTGTGAGGATCCAGTGATTTGATCATCCCGTTGATGGCCTCCTGGATGAGCTTGTTGGTCTTCACGTCTTCAACGTAGTTCTTCTCGACGATGTCGATGACCTCGGTGAAGACCTTCAAACTTTTGTAAGTGCTCGTGTCCACGGCGGCCACCCGGCTGTCGCCGTATGGGCCGAACATGACGAGAAGGACGGGAAGAAGCCAGAAAGAGACCAGAATGTAAAACCTTTTGTTGAACCTTTTCATAAAAAAACGCCTCCGGATCGCATGACCTTTGTATCTTGCAGGTTTTTGAAATTAGCCGTTTTTGCCGTAAATTTCCAGTCTTTTTATTCCCCCGGAGGGCGTCCCGGGCATCCCGATCCGGCCGGGGCGGACCCCCCGCCCCGGTGCGGTCATGACCGCCAGCGGGACAGTATTCCGGCCATGGATGCGCAGCTCGCCGCGATCCCTGAATGCGGGGAGGCCTGCACCAGGATTTCCTGGTTCATAATCGATCGCGGCACATCCTCGTCCTGGTGCACGGATCCGAGGTGCTTCAGGGGGAACCCGAGGAATCGCCTGCAGATGGAATCGAGGTGGCGGAAGATCCGGTCGCCCTCCTTTTCATTCATCGAGGAATTGACGATGACGTCGAAGGCGTCCCTGCCGAAGAGCTGGTACAGCACCTTGATCATCGCGTAGGCGTCGGTGAGGCAGGTCAGTTCGCGGTTGATGACAAGGATATTCCGGTCGGCAAGCAGGTTGAACTGGAGAACAACCTCCGTCATTCCGGCGCCGGTGTCCATGAGTACCAGATCGTAACCCTCGAGTGACAGGAGCATCTCCTTGATCATCTCGATCCGTTCGTACAGAAGCTGTGCCATGTCCCTGACACCGGAGCAGGCGGGAACAAGGTCAAATCCGCCCGGGGTCTTGACGATTACATCCCGGAGCGTTTTCCCGCCGAAGACGACATCCTTCATCGTCCGGGAGGGCCGTATGCCGAGCATGATGTCCACATTGGCGAGACCGAAGTCGCAGTCGACGACAAGGACCTTCTTACCCTTCGCGGCCAGCGCCGCGGCGAGGTTGACCGTGATAAAGGTCTTTCCCACGCCACCCTTTCCGCTGGTGATGCACACCATGACGGGTTTTTTCTTTCTTCCGACTTTCATTTCATTTCCCTTTCGTTCGCTTCATATCGTCCCGATGAGGTGTTCCCTGCCTGGAGGGCTTCTCCCCCTTCATTTTCAGCAGAAGCTCTCTCTCGCGGAGACTCACGGGTTCGGCGGCGGCGATGCGCCTTTCGACGCCCCCCGCCGTATAGGAAATCTTGTTCTTGCCGTCTTTCTTGGCCTTGTAGAGTTCCGCGTCGGCCAGGTTGAAGAACTCCTCGAGGTCCCCCTTTTCGGAGGGCTCGTACTCCGCCAGGCCGATGCTCGCCGTGGTAATGCATTTCTTCCAGTGGATGTCCGAGATGAACTGCTGGAGTCTTCGGGCGATCCCGATAGCGTCGACGAGACCCGTCGCCGGCATGAGGATGCCGAATTCGTCTCCTCCGAGACGGCAGAGAAAGTCCGTGGGGCGCAGCCTGTCTCGCATGAGCAGGCCCACCTCTCTGAGAAATCGGTCCCCCTCGGAATGACCCAGGCTGTCATTGATTTCCTTGAAGTTGTCAAAGTCGAGGATGGCCATGCAACAGGACTGTCCTGTGCGTTTCGAACGCGCCATCTCGACACCGAGTTGCATCTTGAAAAAACGCTTGTTATAAAGGCCCGTAAGCTCATCGGTCAAACTGAGTGATCGTAACTGCCTGTTTTCTCTCTCGATTTCAATAATCCGTCTTACGAGATCGGCCCCCAGTTCCATGACCGCGTCGGCTGTCCGCTCAAGTTTCTTGCGATCGGCCCTGGGGAGTCTTTCCGTAAGAATCATCAGCAGCTCCCCCCTGCCTGCACTCCCCTCGCGAAGCCAATCCGCTATGACCTTGTTTTTCTTGATGAATTTTTCTATCGATAGACGCCTGTCGGCCCGACTTCCGGCGACGGTCTTCCTGCCCGTTGTTTCTTGCTTCTTTTGCATGCGTCGGTTCATCACCTTTCGGCTGGACGGACCAAGATGTAATTCCATGAAATCTGCAAGAAAAGTGCCTTTATGAAGACCTTTTCCTTCCGCCCCGCCCGGTCCTCGAACGCCTGTACAGTGTCTCCCCGGAAATCCCCTGCAATTGCGGGCGGATTTGAAAAAAAACATGGATTTTTCATGACATATTCTGATACACGCAAATTCGACAGAAATCAAATATGGCAGGTCAAGGAGCAGGAGGTCGATGATATGAGAAAGATTGCGGCCGTCACCCTGATGATTCTGTTTCTGGCGTCGCCGGCGGCGGCCCAGGTGCTCGCGCCCACGGGAGGGTCTGTGTTCTCGGATGAGACGGCCGGCCTTTACAGGATGAACCGGGAGGGGACGCCGATGTCCCCCGGCCACGAACGGATGATGGTTGCGGCGAACGCGGCCGGTGTCGGGCAGGTCGAAAAAACCTATGTCGCGAGTGGAGCGACGGGCCCCATCCCGAGACAGCCCCACCGGTTGGGCCTTGCCCTCAATTATTATAATTTTGATTATAAAGAGGAGTTGGATTCGCCCCTCAAGAGCACGGAGGAAGAGTGGGTCACGGCCCTGAGACTCTACTACAACTATTCCGCCAACGACAGCGGCTACATCCTGCTCTTTGCCGAAGTGTCCCTGGATGACGACACGGATTACGACGGCTCCACGCAGGCGGGTGTACCCGTCAAACAGACGACGAAAAACGATTTCCGGAGGTTCGAGCTTGACCTCGGTTATACCTTCAAGGGGCGAATGCCTTTGTCCCTCACGCCCTATGTCGGTATCGGATACCGGTTCTGGGAGAGGGATCTGGGGGGCTATAAGGAAGACTACAGCTGGTTTTACCTCCCCCTCGGGCTTCGTGCGGCCTGGGCGCCCCACGAACGGATCTCCGTGGCCCTGAATGCCGCTGTCAACTTCATGTTTGATGGTGAAATGGACGTTTACGACTGGGCATACGAGGACATGACGGTCGAACTCGACGACAAGATAGGCTGTTCGGTCGAACTCCCCGTGACATTCAACCTGGCACGTCACTGGGCGTTCGTCATGACCCCCTGGTATGAGTACAGCAAGATCGGACAGAGTGCCTGGGAGCCGATTTTTTTCAAGGACGGGACCTATACGGGTTTTGTACTCAGAGAGCCCTCCAGCCGGACGCATCAGTACGGCCTGCGGGCCGGTTTGGAATTTGTCTTCTGAGTGGAAACTCGAGGCCTGTGATGATTCATGTTTGAAAAGCACCTCCCCGGAGGAGGTGCTTTTTTATTACAGGGCCGTAAAGCGTCACAGACCCTTCAGGGGATTCCCGGTCCCGTCACTCCGGCGAAGATGATCTCCCTCGTGCCTGTAAAAGGCGTGAAAATCCTTCCGCAGCAATGAAAAGCGCCGTTTGGCTCCCGGCATGAATATAATTTTGCGGTTGCTTTTTCTCTGGACATTAGAAATAATGGTGTGTATGTAGGGTTTGCCCGTTGAAGATGCGCTGGTCCCACAGGGGGAGGGAATTTCGGCGGACGGGCGTGAGGCAACCTCGGTGCCCTTCAGAAAGCGGGGTATGGGAGGCAGGACTTGCAGGCGATTCGGAGGAGATGGCCTGCGCGCAAATCCGGCGACCCCGGGGACGAAAGGAGGGAATGAGGAGAGGAGGCAGGCTGTCCGCATTCCGAAAAAGGGGACAAAATCCCCCCTATCGAAAAATTTTTTCATGATCAAGGAGGATTAAATGAATAAGGCGGATTTGATCGATGAGGTGGCAAAGGTAGTAGAGACCAAGAAAGCCGCAGCGGAGGCCGTGGATTGCATGATCGACGCGATTACCAAAGTCCTGAAGAAAAAGGGGAAGGTAACGCTGGTTGGCTTCGGAACCTTCAGCGTGTCCAAGCGGGCTGCCCGGAAGGGGAGAAACCCCAGGACCGGCAAAGAGATCAAGATTCCTGCTAAGAATGTTCCGAAGTTCACCCCCGGCAAGGAACTCAAGGCCGCAGTGAAGTAAAGGACGGTCAAAAAACCCCCGGTGCAAACGCCCCGGGGGTTTTTTTGCCTCTGATTCGGTCCTGGCGGTCTTTGAGGTCGAAAAAGGACTCACCCCTGAATTCGATTTGTGATAAAAACGGGCCGACCCCGGTTTTCCACCCGATTCCGGGACGTTTCTTCGTTGTCAACGGATTAAATGGCTAAGCGTTTAATATTTCAAAGACCTTGCTCCGCGCAGCGGCGGCAACGGGATAGGCTCTCGAGGACAGTTATCTGGGCACGAAAGAGAATCTGAATCGTTTTCTTTCAGGTGTTGAGCGGAGGGCCTTCCGGATGGCTGTCTTTGCCACGGGAAGCAAGGAGGAATCGCTCGACCTGGTGCAGGAATCTATGTTCCGGTTCGTGAGGCTATACACCGAGCGACCGGAGGCGGAGTGGAATGTGCTTTTCTACCGCGTCCTGCAAAGCCGGATCACAGACTGGTACAGGCGAAACGCTGTTCGGAAGCGGTTCATGGTCTGGCTCGGCCCCAGGGCCGGGGAGGACGAGCAGGAAGACCCCCTGCAGGGGATTGCCGACGCAACGGCCCCGGGCCCGGCCGAGCATGTCTTCAGGCGGGAGTTCGCCGATGCCCTGATGAGGGTCCTCAAGGAGCTTCCCCTGCGGCAGCAGCAGGCCTTTCTTCTCCGGGCCTGGGAGGGAATGGACGTGGCCCGGACGGCACGCGCCATGGGCTGCTCGGAGGGAAGCGTGAAGACTCACTACTCCCGGGCGGTTCATTCGTTGAGACTCAAGTTGGAGGCCTTTGACAGTGACTGAGGAGATTAGAAGAGAAAAGGGACAGGATGAGCGCATGCTGAAGAGGACGAGAGAGGTTCTGGATGAAAGCGTTGCCAACCTCGACGACCGGACGCTCGAACGGCTGCGCGGGGCCCGGCTTCGAGCCGTCGAAGCCGCCGATGAACGGCCCGGGCTCCTCCTGCGTTTACCCAGGTGGGTCAAGGTGAGCGGTCTGGCCACGGCCGCTGCAGGCGTGCTGGTCTTTTCTCTCTGGTTCACTTCGCCGCAGAACGACCTGGCCGTTAAAAACCCCGATGATTTCGAGATTGTTCTCGCGAAAGATCAGATAGATCTGTACGAAGATCTGGATTTTTATGGCTGGATGGCGGATGACGAGGACAACGCGTAGGCTTCTGGCCGTTGCGGTTATTGTCTTGCTTGCCGGCGGTGTTCACGCGAAGGAGGCGGCCACAGCCCCGGAGCCTGAATTTCTGGAATTCCTCGGTACATATGAGAAAGACAGTTACAGCGGTATAGACCCCTATCTTTCCGAAAAACCGGGTGCGTCGAGAGACGGGAAACCTTCCGTCGTTGAAAGGAAAAAGGACCGTCGTTCGAAGGGCAAGGAAAACATCAGGGAAAAGGAATCTGTGGATGAGTAGACGGGCAGGGATATTGGCATTCGCCCTTGGGGTCCTGTTCATGGTCACGCCGATCACCGCGGCCGCGCAGGGGACTCGCTGGGATCAGCTCAAGCCGGAGGAGAGGCAGGTTCTGAAGTCTTTCCAGGACCGCTGGGAGCAGCTTCCGCCTGATCGTCAGGACCGTCTGCGAAGGGGGGCCGAGCGATGGCAGCAGATGACGCCCCAGGAGCGTGATGAAGCCCGGAGCCGTTATCAGAAATGGCGGGAACTTCCACCGGAGAAACGCCAGGAAATCCGGAAGCGCTACGATAAATTCAGGACACTTCCGAAGGACGACCAGGACAGGATTCGGCAGTCCTACAGGAAATACCGGGAACTTCCGCCGGAGAGGCGGCGGGAACTTCGTGATAAATGGCAGAGGATGACGCCGGACGAAAAACAGGAAACCCGCCGGAGATGGCAGAGACCCTACCCGGAAACCGGAGGGGATCGGTGGGGTAGAAGTGGGGGTTTTCCAAAACGCTGAGACGGCCGTTGCCGACATCACGGGATGAATTTCCCGATTTGATATTTAAAAAGGGGTCACGCATTCTGCGCTGACCCCTTTCTCTTGCCTTCGGAACCGCAGGGCCTGCGGTTGTCAGTCTGTCCTTCTCTTTTCCGGCGGCAATATCAGGAAAAATCTGGAGACAACCCTGTCCAGGTCTTCTATCTCCACGGATTCGTACTCCCGGCGGAAATCCTCCCACAGAGAAAAGAGGGTTGTCCGGAGCACGGGACCCATCGCCGTGTCGCCGGCGCGAACCGCCAGGTCATTCACGAAGCGCTCGCCGAATCCGGCCATGCGGTATGGCGGGCTTACTTCCCCCCTTCGCAGGTGGTGAAAAAGCCGCCTGGCCTCGTCAGTGGAGATGCCCGAGAAAGAGGGTTTCAGGTCGAGCAAGCGGCGGGACCAGAAATCGAAGAGAAGCCTGACGTACGTCAGATCCTCCTCCAGAATCAGGGCATCTTCCAGAGGTGCGTCCTCCGAGATCCTCGAAAAAAGGATATCAAGCGCCGCGATGCCTTCGAGAACCCTTTCCGCCTCTTCAAGCTCCGCAACATGCTCAAAACTCTTCGTGGGTTCATCGTGCTGGAGTCCCTGAAAGAACATCGGTTTCTTCAGCAGAAGCGCCGCGAGCACCCCGCCCTGCGCGTCTCCCCAGAACCCCGGCGTGAGCCCGTTTTTCATAAACCAGCTTTTTTTCCTCCACTGTTCAACCCGCCACCGGAGAGACAGCACGTATCCGAAGCCGACCCGGTGGATTGCAGGGAGGGGGTTGGCGGCGATCAGCCCGCCGGCCCTTGCCGCGTCATCCTTGCAGAGCCTTTCCATGGCGAGATTCATGTAGCCCGCGGCCTCACGGCAGGTCTTCACCAGGTGGTCGGAGTCCTCAATCGGCAGGCCCTGCGCCGCAATCATGGCGTTGCAGATGCCGGCAAACTCCAGCTGGATTCTGTCCATGGCGGCAGGGTCTCTGACGGTCGCGAGCCCTTTCCCGAAGAGGCTGCTTTTCCCCGTCTGGTAGAGCGGAAGAAAGGGAACGAGGGCTTTCGTTTCATCCTCGTCCAGATCGACGGGGGAGGCTTCTTCCTCTCCGGCCGCAGCGAGGGCCTGTTCGTCGAGGGGGGAGAATATCTCAAGGGCTTCCTCGAAGGGGAGAAACCCCTGCTCCGCGACGCGCGTGCTCCTCAGCCGGTAGAGCTCCTCCTCCGTCTCCGTGGCAATGATGGTCGGGAGGGCCTGGAGGATGGCCATGTACCGGACGGGATGTTCGCCGGCCATGAGTTTCGTCAGCTCCTCGATGAAAGGCCGCAACGCCTCGTTTTGAACGCCAATGTAAATCACGCCGTCATGCGAGAAGTGGTCTTCGGGAATCTGCGGCGTTTCTTCATCCTCCTCCCTCACGAGGACCTCGATGTATTTTTTAAGGCAGTATCCGGCGAATACGTACCCCTCGCTCAGGAGCCAGCGGACCGTCCTCTGACGGTCGGCTTCATAAAGCCGTTTCAGCCAGGCCATGGCCTTCTCTTCGTCGAGGTGGTCCCGATCCCATATTTCCATGTCGAGGAGGTGCTGCCACTGGTCGTCGGTGGCCAGCGACAGAAGAGGGAGGGAATCGTCGGCGCCGATCTTCTTGATCAGCCAGAAAAAATCGCCCAGGGCGAGGTCTTCCACAAGCTTTGCGGGATGCTTCGAACCCAGGATACGCTCGAGCAGGTCTTTCCCCGTCAGGGCAGGGTAGGCCAGGAGCAGGGCTTCGCCCGCCGCCCCGGCGTCTTCCGGGCGGTTCTCTTCCTTTGCCGTTTCGGGTCTTTTCTCCATCCTGTTTGATCCGGCTCCTGTGATGATCGATTCCGGCAGGCTTAGCCCTCCCGATGGATCGGGATATCGTGACGGCTTCACGGCCCCGTCTCCGACCCATCCAGCGTGACAAGCCGTTACCCTGTGAAGGGGCATCTCCGCGCAGCGATATTAATCATCACCTTGAACCTTATGTCAAGACCTCCCGATGTCCGCGGACAAAAAAACCGGCTTGAAATGCCATCCCAAGAATAATGTTCTCTTTCTTCCGGCCCCTGTGATATAAGGGCGGGAATTTTTTAAGGCGGAATCGCAGGACGGTTCCTGAGAGAAAGGACGGGGTTATGATGGACAAAAGAGGTGATTACCGGCTGTTGCCGAACAGGCAGGGACACAACTGTTTTGGCTGCGACCCCTCCAACCCGCACGGGCTTCACATGCAATTCTTCGCGGGGAGAGGCTCCGTTGTTTCATGGGTCACGGTGCCGGAGCATCTATGCGGGTGGAAAAACATCGTACACGGAGGCATCCTGGCTGTCATTTTCGACGAGGTGATGGGACGGGCCCTGCTTTACCAGCTCAAGTGCTTCCCCATGACGAAGTCCATGGACATCCGTTTCATGAAACCGGTCTATACGGGGGGGGAATTGAGAGCCGAAGGCAGGGTGGCCGGGATGGTCAGCGAGCGCGAGGCGATGGTGGACGCCTTCCTTTATAACAGCGAGGGGGAACTCTGCGCGAATTGCTCGGGTCTCTTCGCGGTGATCAAGCCCGAGGCGGGCAAAAAGCTCGGACTTGGCGATGAGGAATTCATCCGGTGGTTCGAAGACTACATCAAGGGGTAGATGTAGGCTCGACCGGCCATGAACGGGTTTGGACAGAAAAATGCCTGACTTGAAAACCGGCAATGAAAAGAAAATAGTCCTCTTCACCTCCGTGACACATTTTCTTTTTCACTTCTATGAAATTGCCTTTCCGGTTCTCGCGATCCCGCTGACGCTGTCTCTCGGGAGGGATTTAAAAGAAGTGCTCGCACTCGGTTTCCCCATGTACCTCATGTTCGGGCTCTTTGCGCTTCCCTGGGGTTTTCTCGCCGACCGGTTCAACAATCGCGCGGCTCTCATCATCTGCTTTTTCGGGACCGCCGCCGGAGCCATCATGACGGCCCTTTCGACGACGCCGGGCGGCATCATGTACTCCCTGGCCCTCGTCGGCATCTTTTCGTGTATCTGTCATCCGGCCGGCATGGGCCTCATCTCACACGGAGCGAGAAATCGGGGTATGGCCCTCGGTATTTTCAGCGTGGCAGGGACCTTCGGGCTCATTGCGGGACCTTTTCTCGCGGGGCTCCTGAACTGGCTCGCCGGCTGGAAGATTGCCTACCTCGCGACCGGTATCTTCGGACTTCTCTGGGGCATCGCCCTGATATTCATCAGGATCGACGAGACTCCCCTGGAAGTGCACGAAAACAGCAATGGGCAGGGACAGGAAGACTCAACCCATCCGATCAGGCGGCTTGTCCTTTTCTTCTGGATCGTCACCCTCGGCGGCCTTGTCTACAGGATCAACATCGTGGCGCTGCCGGCTCACATGGAATTCGAGGCGCCTTTTCTGTCACGCGTTTTTCATCATCTCCGGATTCCCGACATCGCGGAGACTACGACGATGGCCGCAGCGCTCCTGACGTCGCTCGTCTACGTCGCGGGGATTTTCGGGCAGCTCTACGGGGGCAGGCTGGCGGACCGGCATGACCTGCGAAGGCTCTACCTTGTCTTCAACGGCCTTTGTCTCCCCCTGGTCATCCTCATCGCCTTTGCGGGCGAGCAGTACCTCGTCGCGGCCGCGGCGGGCTATGTGTTTTTCGCCCTGGGAATCCAGCCCATCGAGAACAGCCTCATTGCTCATTTCACGCCGAGGCAGTGGAGGAGCACCGGCTACGGTTTACAGGCCATCCTGATCTTCGGGGTGGGGGCCCTCGCCGTTTATCTCGTCGGCTGGGTTTCCGAGCGCTGGTCGCTGGGCACGGTTTATCTCTTCGCGGGCGGCCTCATTCTCCTCATCATCGTCAACATCCTGTTTCTCCTGCGCGACACACGCGGCGTTACACTGAGGAATGTGGCCAGGCGGTGAAGGTCGATCCCCGCACGGAGGGCAGCCGGCCGTTATGAGAACGAACTGAAAAAGGTGGTCATAGACGTCGATGCTTGAAGGATTCCTGACACTGCCCGCCATGATCAAGGTGGGTCTCTCGTTTCTCGGGATTCTCCTGGTGAACCGTGCCGGTTTGCATCTGGGATATTCGATTCTCCTCTTTTCCGCTCTGCTGTCGCTGTGGGCGGGTACGGGACTTCAGGGTCTTGCCCTGCAGGTCGCCGATCTCACGAGACCGGAGAACTACCTGCTGACCATCATCGTCCTTTTGCTCCTCTTTTTCACCACGGCCCTCAACAAGTCGGGCAGGATGGATAAGACCGTAACGGCCCTCAAGGATTGGTTGCGGAGCAGAAGGCTTCTCATCGCCGGTCTTCCCGCCTTGGTCGGGCTCCTCCCGATGCCGGCCGGGGCCCTCTTCTCGGCGCCCCTCGTCGCTTCGGTGGATTCGGAAAACGAACTCGATGAGAATCACAAGGTCGCCATCAATTACTGGTTCCGACACATCTGGGAGTACTGGTGGCCCCTCTACCCGGGCGTGATCCTGGCCATCCGATATTCGGGGCTCCCCGTGGCCGCCTATTTCCTGGTCCAGATGCCCTTCACCATTGTCGCCGTGCTGGGGGGGTATCTCTTCATCCTGAAAAAAGTTAAAAGTAGACACAGGGAAGGTTCACAGAACGGATCCCTCGATCCTGCCGGCGCCCTCTCGGCGATGGGGCCCATCGCGCTCCTCGTCATCCTCTCCGTCCTGGGCTCCGCCCTTCTGCCGCTCGCCGGCGTCGGCGGTACACTGGCGAGCCTGCTGGCGATGTTCGTCGGCCTCATCTTCGCCTTGCTCTGGGTATTCGCGGTCGATCCCCGTTCTTTCGGCCTGTCCCTCGCCCTTTTCAGGGATCGGAACACCTGGCTCATGATGATACTCGTCGTGGGTATTCAACTCTTCTCGTCGGCCATCAGGTACCCCCTCGACGCGGCGGGGGCAACGCTTGTGACGCTCATGCGTGACGAACTCATCGGCGCGGGGATTCCCCTGCTCACGGTCATCATGGTCATTCCCTTCATCGCCGGGCTGGTCACGGGGGTCGCCTTCGGCTTCGTGGGCGCGAGTTTTCCCATTGTCTTCGCCCTCATCGGCAATGACCCGGGCTTCGGGACGCTGGCGGCCGCGACGGCATGCGCTTATTCCTTCGGCTACATGGGCATGATGGTGTCTCCCATGCATGTCTGTTTCGTCGTGACGGGCGAGTACTTCAGATGCTCCATCTACGGTGCCTATCGATACCTGGCAGGGCCTGTCTTCCTGATCCTCTTCGCGGCCTTGTTGATATCGTCGTTTTATTACTTTGTCCTCTGAGGCTTCGCGGGTTTGTCCCGTCGCCGGTCCTCATTGAAAATAAAAAAGGGGGTTGACCCGTTCCGGTCAGCCCCCCTTTCTGTCGGGTGAAAAGGAAATCGCCTTACTGCATTGTTTTCGCGATGAACTTGAACATCTGTTTGAAGACCCCCTCGAGGATATCGGGGGCAATGAAATAGCCGGGGAATTCCTTGTAGAAAAACTCGTTTATAGACTTCGAGGCGGCATCGATGTCGCCGCCGTGCTTCCGGTAATACTCCTCCAGGTAGGTCTTCCACTTGCGCCCCTCCCGGATGGTCTGGGCAACGATCGTCCCCGCTTCTTCGCCAATGATAAAGCCGTAATGGTCGGCGCAGAAGATTGAGACGGGAAGGGGCTTCATCTTTTCGAGGCTTTCCAGGTACTGGTTCGCATTGGTGTTCATGGAGGGGAAGACGAGGTCCCGGTAGGGAATCCCGGCGGCGTCGGTGGGAAAGAGAGCCTTCAGATTCGGCTCATAGGCCGTCACGGAACAATGGGTATGGCCGGGCGTTTCGAGGATGTCAAGCGAAATGCCGCCCAGATCGATCCGGCTTCCCTCGCTGACGGTTGTCCCCGTCATGTCGTCGCGCCAGTCTATGTCGTAACCCGTCAGTTTCTCTTCCACGCCCGCCTGCTTGGCGCTCAGCCGGCCGAAGCTGTTCATCACGGCGACGTACTTCGGATTGGCAAAGATGTTCCAGGCCGCCGCAGAGGCCAGCACCTCAATCTTGGGGTACGTTCTCTTGAAGTAGGGTACGATTCCCACATGGTCGAAGTGAGAGTGGAGAATGAGAAATTTCGTGACCTTCGCCGGGTCGAGGCCGAGTTCCTTCATCTGCCCGAGCACATCGGGGAGAATGTAGCTCAGGCCCCCGTTGATCATGACGGTGCCGTTTTTCCCCTCTAGGCAGTAGGTCCCCGACTCCTCGCGGCCAAGGTACCAAAGGTTGTCCGCGATTTTTCCAGCCTTTCGAAATCTCATAGCTTAACCTCCCTCTTCCTGTCCGTGTGAACGGCTTGCTGGTCTTTCCAGAGATTCCTATATAGACAATCGGGCGAGTGATGGCAAGGGGAAAAGAGGCCCCGTGGTGGGTTTTCGCCGGTTTATCGAACAGTGAAGGTAAGGAGTAGGGGTTGAAATCGTGCTTGAAAAAAATGTTTTTTCATCCCGTAATGATGTGAAGAGGGAATGGGCTTCCCGTCACTCGGCCTGGAGCAGGCGATTCAGTTTCTGGATGATCGCTTCGGCGTAGATCTCCTGCCCTTTCTCGTTCGGGTAGCGGGTGTCCTTCTGAAGAAAATCCCCGCTCGAGAGTTTCCTCCCCAGAAGATAGCCCGCCCAGTAAGTGTGAATCGGGATCATTTCGCAATAGAGGTCCGTTGCCACTTCTCGGACCGTGCGATAATAGATGCCGACGGCTTCCATCTCGCTGGGGACATCGAAACTGTGGGAGGTGAGAAGGATGACCAGCGAATCGAGACGATCCCTTGCCTGCCGCACGATGTGCACCAGGTTCTCCTTGAATTCGGAGCGGTGGACGGCTGAGAAGGCGTCGTCGATGCCGTAGTGCAGGATCAGGATATCCGGACGGAGGGGTTCGATGTCCTCGCCGAAGGTCCCCACGCCCTCGAAGGAGGTTTCCCGGATCCTGGACCGGTTGATGATTTCAATCCCCTTGGGGGTGTAGTAGTCCCGCAGGATATCGACGTAGCCCCGGCTGACACCGAAGCCTGCCGCGATGCTCCCGCCGCGTATGAGGATTCTCATCTCGGCTCCAGATGGATTTTGTGGGGAAGCATACCCCGGCGGACCCCAAAGGTCAAACCCTTGTTTCTCAAAGGCCTCGAAAGTTCCCCGTAGAAAATGCGGCCCGGCTGTGATAAAAAATAAAAGCTCCGACCGGGCGGCCCGCCTTGTCCGTCACGCCGTTATCAACCTTGAAAAAGGAGGACCATATGAGTCTCGTCAGCCAGCTCGATGCCATCTTCAAGCCGAAAAGCGTGGCCCTGATCGGGGCGTCGAACACGCCCGGGAAACTCGGCTACGATGTCCTGTACAACCTGATCAATGCGGGCCTCGAGGGGCCCATCTACCCCATCAACCCCAAGGCCGATGAAATCCTGGGTCTCAAGGTCTACAAGGACATCGGCTCTACGCCCACTCCGGCGGATCTTGCCGTCTTCCTGATACCTTCGAGGATGGTTGCGGGGGCCATCGAGGAGTGCGGCAAAGCGGGGGTGAAGGCCGCTGTTGTCGTCACGGGGGGCTTTGCCGAGGCGGGTGAGGAAGGGGAGAAACTGCAGGCGGAGCTCGCCGCCAAAGCCCTGCAGTACGGTGTGAGGGTCATCGGGCCCAACTGCCAGGGCGTGAACAGCCCCTACTCGAACCTCTGCGCCTCCTGGCCGCTCATCACGACGAGAGGCAAGATCGCCTTCATCTCCCAGAGCGGCACCGTCGGGGCGGCCCTCATCGACTGGGCGAGTGTCGAACACCTGGGCTTCAGCGCCTTCGTGAGCCTCGGCAACCGCGCCGATGTCGACGAGTCGGACTGCATCCGGTACTTCAACGAGGATCCCAACACGGGGGTCATCTCCCTCTACGTGGAGGGCGTGAAGCGTCCTTACCTGTTCATGGAATCCCTGGCGAAGGCCACGAAGCCCGTCGTGATCCTGAAGGCGGGGCGCACGGCCCGCGGCAAGGTCGCGGCGGAGAGCCACACGAAGTCCCTGGCGGGAAGCGACGCGATCTACAACGCCATCTTCCGGAAATACAGGATCTACCGGGCCGACAACCTCGAAGAGCTTTATGATTTCTCCAAGGCACTGGCCTACATGGAGAAACCGAAGGGCAGACGCCTTCTTCACATCTCGAGCTCCGGCGGTGCGGCGATCCTCGCCATCGACGAGGCGGAGAAATACGGCCTCGAATCACCCGCGCCTTCCGCGGTCCTGAAGGAAAAGCTGCGGGCGTTCCTTCCGCCGCACTGCGGGGTGAGCAATCCCATCGATCTCACCGGTGATGCCATCACCGATCCCACGCTCTACTCGCGGTCCATCGAGGCGGCGAAGTCCGATTACGACACCGCCGTTGTCATCTTCGGGGACCCCATTCACGGGGCCTCCGACATCGTCACCGGCAAAGGCGAAGTCGTCGTCTTCTGCGGCGGCGCCGACGTGGAGAGGGAAGAAGCGGCTCTCATGCACAAGAAGGGGATCCCCGTCTTTTCGACGCCGGAACGCGGCGTGAGGGCCCTGGCCCAGTTCTTCGCCTTCGACGAGGTCAAGACCAAAAAGGCGGAGGCGGGCCACGCGGTAGTGACCGACCTTATGGCGGCGCCCGAGGCGGTGAAACTTTTGAAACAATACAGGATCCCCGCCGTGGACGCCCGTTTCGCCGCGACGCCGAAGGAGGCGGCGACTCTGGCGAAGAAATTCGGGAAGCCTGTCGCTTTGAAGATCGCCTCACCCGACATCGCCCACAAGACCGACGTCGGCGGCGTCCGTCTCAACGTGGAGAAGAAGGATGTTGAAAAGATCTTCCGTGCGATGATGAAAACCGTGAAGGCGAAAGTCAGGAAGGCGAAGCTCGAAGGCGTCACCGTCTCCCCCATGGCAAAACCGGGGGGCGTCGAGGTCATTATCGGTGTCATCACCGACCCCCAGTACGGACCGGCCATGATGTTCGGACTGGGCGGGATCTTCACCGAGATTTACAAGGACGTGCGGTTCTGCCTGCTGCCCGCCAAAGAAAAGGACTGCATGGAGATGATCCGGGGGATTACGGGTTACCCGGTGCTTGCCGGCGCCCGGGGGCAGAAGCCGAAGGACCTGAAAGCCCTTGTCGGGGTTATGAAGGCCCTTTCGAAGCTCGTCACGGATCATCCCGAGATCGACCAGATTGATTTGAACCCTGTCCTCGTCTACGAAAAGGGTGTGACCGTGGTGGACTACAGGATCCTGACGGTTGCAGGCGGGGGGAATCCCTGCTGAGGGGCCCTTTACGACGGAAAGACAGGATGTAAGAAAAGGGGGCTGCGGACTGCAGCCCCCTTTTCTTTATTCCCCGGATCACCCGGGCAGGGGGGAAATGTGAACGAGAAGAAAGACGGGTTGAGGGAATCACGGGCGGATTCGGCGGGGCCTGTGTTTTTGGGTCACCGGGAACTCAATAGCAAAAGGATAAAAGGACCGAGCCGCTTCCCCAAGAACTTTCGCCGGGTAAAGCAACACGCAAAGAAGGAAGAGAAACACAAAGTATCTCAGGTCACGATGAGACGACCGCTGTTTGTCAATGATTTCGTGATGCGCTTTGGAGGTCATTCGAAACAGGGTCCCTTCGCCGACCGAGCGGGGAAACAACCTGTTATTGGGAAAGGCGGATTCACGTTCTTTTCAGATGCCGGCGGCCCATTATTATAAAGCCCCGAAAACTTATTTCTTTTTGGCCGTGCCGTGACCTTCTGCAGCCCGCGGATGCCAGCGGGACATGTGTTCGGCGTGGGTTCTCAGATAGGAACCCGGCCGATAGAATCGATCGTAGTATTCCAGATCAAGATGGTGTGCCTGCAGATAGGTGAAGACCAGGATGGTCGGGACAGTGCCGGGAAATTTGCCGAAACGATCGAGGATGTACCGGGCCTGAAGGGCGACGCACGCCTGGAATTCCTCATCGTGAACCCGGGCGCTGCGGCGAACAGCCGCCGTGTCTTTCCAGGGTCCCGGTGTTTGCTCGTAGAAAGGACCCCCGGGACCGAACTTCATCCTGACTGCCGATTCAACGGCGCCTTTCATGTCGCGGAAGTGAGGCGGGCAGTGGCCTTCGAAGGCGCCCTTCAACCCGGTGACATTGGGAACGGCCCAGTCCTCGCGTTGATCGAACAGGAATCCCAGCCCCGGGACTTCGGGATCCCCGCTTGCACCCAGGATCGAGTATGGATTTACGCCGTTGAACATCCACCCCCCGAGCCCCACTGCCTGCAGCATCAAAGCCCCCGCGTAACAGGAAGCCACAAGCTCCGTCGTCGCTTCCGTCAGGGAGTACCGCTCGACGTAACTCAGGGGCAGGAGATTGTCCTGGTCGTATAAGTGTTTGAACCTCTCGAGGTCTTTAATTTTTCCCCCGTGCACGTCATCGTAGAGGGCGTAGCCGTTCTGCAGGTAGTAGCAGATGTTCAGGATGTTATGGAGGGCGACGTCCGCCGCCGGGAACACGAAAAGGCTTCCCGGCCGGTTCACGACCCAGTGGTTGTGGCTTTCGATGTGAGGGTCGCGGGGAGGAAGGTAGAGACGGCCCTTCGCGAGCTTGCGGATGCGGGAACGATGTTTCTCCAGTGTCGCAGCCAGATCAAGGGTGTCATCGCCTTTCATTTCTCTCAGGTCCGCTGCGTCCCGGGTATTCAGCATGTAAACCCCGTCGTCATCCGTGAAAAAGACTTCGCTTGTCTGAAAACCCGCCGAGGACGGGAAGGTCCGTCCCCCGGCAGCACGGGCGTAATTCGGGAGGTTCGGGGCGTACCGGTCATTGTGGGGGATAAGGTAATGCCACCCCGTGTTGCCGGCCATGGCGCACAGGACAAGCAGTTTCTCCAGTTCGGAGAGGGCCACCGGCGCGAAACGCGATTGATAGGCAAAAACACCGTCGGGAATCTCCGCCCCCATGAAGAAGCGCCGTGAGCGGCGTCCCAGAAGGCTCTCGACAAGGGGAAAGGAAAGCATGTCCTGCCATCCTTCCGGTATTTCGAGTCTCTTCACGGTTTCAACCCCTCTTTCTGAATACGGTTATTAACATCGTTCCTCCGGGCATGGATTTTTGGAACCGGAACAGGGGCAACGGCGTCCTGTCCTCAGTGTCTGTCACCGACGGGCGCTGCGAAGGCGTCGCGGACAAGGGTTTCGATGTTGTCGCCCGTAAGCGATTCCAGAAAGGAGACGATATCTCCCATCTCCCCGCGGGTCAGCCCGAGCGGCCGTATTTCCGGATCGAGCAGGGGATTCGGGATCCCCCCCTTGTTGTAGAATTCAACGACATCTCTCAGGCTGCCGAAGACGCCATTGTGCATGTAAGGCGATGTCAATGCCACGTTTCGAAGTGACGGGGTCTTGTAGCGCCAGCGGTCCGCGGGATTCTGCGTCACCTCGTAGCGGCCGAGGTCGCTGGGAGGCGGCTCACCGAAACTCTCGACCGTCGCACTCGGCACCCGCACGACCACGCCCGGGGCAAGCTGGACGGGGTATTCCGCCGGGCCGCCGCCTACGGAGTCCTCCCACCCGAGGCCCGTGTTGTGGAAAGCGTCGTCGGTAAGGAGGGCTTGACGGTCATCGGCTGTGTGGCAGACCACGCAGTTTGCTTTCCCCGTGAAGAGCCGGAAGCCCCTCTTGGCCGCTTCGCCGATCGCCTTTTCATCCCCGCCGAATCTCCACCGGTCGAAGGGAGAATTGCCGGATATGATCGTTCGTTCGTAAGAGGCGATCGCCATGCCGACGGTCTCTATCCCCGGCCCGCGCCCGTCGAATGCGGCCTCGAAGAGCCCTTTGTAGTCCGGAAGGCGGCCGAGCTTTTCGATCACGTAGCCGATGCTGGGGTTGGCCATTTCATTGGGTGCCAGCATCGGCTGCCAGACCTGGTGCTCCAGGCGCGTCTCCCGCCCGTCGTGAAACAGGTTGGAGAAGTAGGCAACATTGTAAATCGTGGGGGCGTTCCGCCGCACGGTCCTCCCCTCGATGCCGACCGCCGTTTTGAGTTCGTTGTTGGTGAATCCCTGCTCCGGGATGTGGCACATGGCGCAGGACATGGTCTCATTGAACGACAGCCGGCGATCGTAGTAGAGCTTCCGCCCGAGCTGAATCTTCGGGCCGGTAACCGGGTTGTCCCGGGGTACGGGCACCGCCGGGAGCCCCCGAGGGGGTGATTTCAGCAGGCGCATGAGATCGGCCGGCAGGCCCTTGCGGCTCTGGAGGCTGACGGAGCGGGTCTCGTAGTCGGCGGATTCGTAGCCGGTCTTCACGTCCCCGGGGCCGTGCACCGCGTCCGGGACGGCCGGCAACCCCGCGGCGCACACCCCTATCCCCAGCGTGGAAACCAGGAGGCACGGGACGAACCGGACCCGTCCTGTCTTTTTACCCTTTCCTTGGACTGGAGCCATTATTTTTTGTACAGCGAGTAGGCCCCGAACTTCATCTCGTGGGGGCGCCCGAGCTTTTCCCGGGTGAAGTCAATGGCGAACCGCTCCTTGAGTTCCTTCCCGTCCCACGTGTACCCCTTGATGAACTGCTCGTTGTCCTTTCCCTTTTTGTCCCACTTGGACAGCAGCGAGCTGGTGAAATAGATCCGCTTGCCGTCCCAGCTGGAGGAGACCATGTTCACCTGTGAGCCGATCTGCTTTTCATAGACCTGAACGGGATGGAAAGGATCGGAGACGTTGAATGCGCGGACCTTGCCGTCCGCGAAAGTGGTGACCCAGATGAGCTTGTCGTCGGATGAGATGGAGAAGGCAACGGGAAGCGGCACCTTGGCCGGATCGCCGATCGCGCTGACCTCCCGGGCCTGCCACGCGCCTGTCTTGTCTCGGTAGACCAGCCAGAACTTCGAGGTGAGGGCGGTAGCGGTGAAGCAGTAATCGTGCTCCGGCTTGAGGGCGCATCGGATTTCGAGGGGCGAGCCGGGCACGTCGAAAATCTTGAGCGGCTTTCGGTCACTCATGCGCCACACGACGACGGTGTTGCCGAAGCGTTTCATGGCCTCTTCATCTTTCAGTAATTTGCCGAAGTCCATCATGTAGTTCGACCAGCCGGCGAAGGATGAGGTGATCATAAAGTCAAGCCTCTGCAGCATGCGCACATCGTAGCCGTATCCGTCGGCGTACTTGCCTGTCTTGACCGCGTCTTGGAGATCGTCATCCGTCGGCATCCAGTAAGTGGCCACGTATTTTCCGTCGGCGGTGTATTCAACCAGCCCCGTCCGCCCACCGTGGTCGCGGTTGTTGGAGAGGCCCGTGATGATCATGCGGTCGCCGACGGGCATCACCGTGTGAGGGCCGACCACGCCGCCGCTTTTCGCCACAAAGTCCGTGATGGCCCCGACCAGCCGCGGCCGTGCCGGGTCCGTGCGGATGTCAAAGATGAAAATCTTGCTGGTGTCCAGGCCGGCAGCCCAGATATAGTGCCGGTCGTGGGTGAAACCGGCGTGGTGCGCCTCGTTTCGTCCGCCGACCGACACGGAATACACCACGGTGCCGTATTTCGGCGACTTCGGGTTCACATCCACCGTCACGAGTTTGTCCTGTCCGTCCCCCAGCCCCTCCTCACCAAGGGTCCAGACGTAGATGAAATCCTCCTGTCCGAAGATCTTGGGCATCATGTCGGGCGGCATACTCGTCTCGTCGCACCACCCGGAGAGAGGCGCCAGGGTTAAGAGTGCCGTGACGGCGGCGATTCCAACCAAAAAAAGTTTTTGTCTGAAAGTCATCATCGCTCGACCTCCTCGTGCGTGTGGGAAATGTTGTCCCGGAATTCTTCAGGTATTTATTCTTGCAGACAATTTCCGCTTTCGTAATCGGTGGAAACCTGATTCCGGGGGTGGAAATCCCTTAAAGAGAATAAGGGAAGGCATTATTTTTCTCTTGATTTTAGAACGAACGTTCTATTATAATTATTTCATGAAGAGATGGCGGACGACGGAAGGCGTCCAGAGGAGGATCGCCGCATTCTTCCGCGAGAACAGGCGAATGCCGACCTACGCGGAAATGATGGGACTGCTCGAGGTGCGATCCAAGAGCGTCGTCTATTTCTGGGTACAGAAGCTCATATCGAAGGGCCTTCTGGAAAAGGACCGGCGGCACCTGAGGCCGGCGCGCAGGTCCTTTCCCCTTCCTCTGGTCGGGGATATCCAGGCGGGGCTACCGGCGCCGGCCGAAGAAGAACTGCGCGATGTCGTTTCGCTCGACGAGTATCTCATCACTCGCCCCGACTCCACTTTCCTCGTCAGGGTCCGGGGGGATTCCATGATCGATGAAGGCATCATGGAGGGTGATCTCGTGCTCGTGGAAAAGAACAGGGAGCCCAGGAGCGGGGATATCGTCCTTGCCGAGGTCGACGGGCAATGGACGATGAAGTACCTGAGAATCCGGGGGAGGGATACCCTCCTCGAATCGGCCAATCGGAACTATCCCCCCGTCAGGGCAAAATCAGAGCTTCGCCTCGGGGGGGTTGTCACGGCCGTTCTTCGCAAGTACGGAGGCGGGATTGCCGGAGAACGGTGAAATTGAAAACAGATTCGCATTGAAAGTGAGGTTGTCCTATGGGCGTGAAGACAATGAAGGCGGGTGGTTGCACCCTTCCGCTGCCCCTGGAGCAGGTGGGAATCCAATCGCATGCCGGGGCGGCTCAGGGCGGGCTGGTGTTTAAATGCCGGCGTCTGCTCGAGGAGAAGGACTGGGAGGATGTGGCGCTCAGGCTGGAGAGGCCGATGGATGTCTTTTGCTGGGTGGCGGTCACGGCGGCCGTCATCGTCCTCGTCCCACTCTGCATCAGGTTGCTCGCGGGATAGAAAGCGTCATTTCGCAGATAGACTGGACGACCTGCCGCAATAGAAAAAAGGCCGGTTCTCTGTGAACCGGCCTTTTTTATCCCTGTTATCGTGATGTTCAGCTATATCTTGTTTTCTTGTTCTTTTCTTAGAGTCTCAGTTACATCTGCTACGGTATCATCGATGAAATAACTTCTGTCTGGTAGAAGAGGATAGTCAGCTCCAAATAACCCTGAGAAAATCAAACGAAAAGAGTTAACAGGAGTTATATTCTCGTACAAACGTTGCTTAACTGCTTCCGGGACTAAATAGGCGTTTAATATAGCCATACGTTCTTTCTTGGCTGAGTCTCCCTTTTCTTCAAGTGTCCAACCGTGGTCTCCCTGTATAATGATTACCGGCGGCGTCTTTGAAGTTCTGAATATTTTTTCAACAATTTTTGATATTCGAAAGTTGACAAACTTTATCTGATCTATATATCCCTTTCTTGCTTTTTCTATAGATGTATTAAAATCCATGACGTTAAAATTCATTGAGCCATCAGCAGAAAACACATAAGGCTCGTGTGGCGGCAATATGTGGGCAAATATAAATTTGGGAGTTTTTGTGTTTGGCGGGCTCTCAAGCTGATCCAAAATAAATTTTTCTCTGACATGCATTTTATATGGAGATATAAATCGCTCATAAAAAACCCTGAAGATTGTGCCATATACATATCCATTAAAAAATTCGTTGTAAATACCGGGATAATATATGACCTTATCAAAAGATGCTGTCGTCGAGTGACCAGCAATCCAATGATGACCTACACAATAAGTGGAGTAGCCCAAGCTTTTAAATATTTCAGCGACATGATTATCGCGTATTTTCTGTGTAAGTTGCCCTTTATTTAAAGAAAGTTGACCAGACTCGGCGTCCAGGTACTCCATATTAAAGGACGAAGGAAGAGAATAAATTGTTCGATTATAATTGCTATTGCTCTGATGTGCGATGTAAAAGCCTTTGCACTGTAAATCTTTTATAAAAGCACTATTATCATATTCATACGTTGTTCTTAAAATATCTTCACGGGTGTAACCGTCAAGGATAATGTAATATACATCTGGTTTGTCTCCATCGAAAACACTGTTTTTTTCGCTGGCAGCAGCAAGTCTTGGAGCAGGCATCGATGATAACAATACCTCATTCTTCAGTACCCCGGATAAGGAGCTCAGGAATAGTAATAGAGACGCTACAGTGAAAGAACGCGAGACAATCTCAGTAATTTTATTCTGCTTAAGCCATATATAAATAATCAAGCTATAAAGCAGTATGCACATAACAAGCAAATATCTGTGCCGTAGTACCGCTACAGATTGAATAAATGAGTAAATATTTCCGTACGACAAAATGAAAAATAATGTCACACTTATAACAAAAGGTCTTTTCTGTTTTTCATTGATTATAATACGCGCGGCAATATCCAAGACAACGGTAAGAATAGCGACAAATAGCAACGTCCACAATGAGTCTTTAAACAAGGCTTCGCCTTGATTGTACTGTAAAAAAAACAGAACCGTGAAAAAAGCGAAGAAGTAATGCTGATAATTATTTATTTTGTTTAACATGAAAAACCCAGGCTCTTCCCGGACAGTTATTTCCTATCCGGGATAAGGCTTTAAGCCGCTTCTTTCATAATCTCTCATTCTATGACAAGCTTACTAACTTTAGTGGTTTCCATGGGCCCCTGACCATTTTCCGGTATGCTCTATGGAACCCTTCGTCGTTGTAGTGATGAAGCCCCTGATTCTCACTTAGCGTTAAGGTTCTTCATCAGATACAACGTGCGCTGTGTATTCAATATCTTTTCGGATTTGAATATTGAAAAATAATTTCGGAAGGCAACCTCGAAATTCTTTTTTGTGTAATTATAAAAGATATCCTCACGGGAGCGCAGCAGCCTTTGGACCTGAGAATCTTCCTTCTCGACAAACTCAATGATCAGATGGCGACACAATCCGGAGAGAAAATCGGCGATATGGTCGAGGGGTAGATTGTTAGATATTGCCAGATGGTGAATCAGCGCCAGCGCAAGGGCCATATCGGCCGGTCCCCTGTTGAACAGAGAAAGTCTTTCTTCGTTCGCCCAGCCAAGCGCGGGGCTTGGATTAGTCAGGTCCAGACATAAGGGTAACATTGTTGTTTCCTTGTTTTCCCGCATCTGGCGGTAGTTCTTTTCTACAGCAGCCGGGTCAACATCGAACGCAACGGTGTGAATTCCCTTTGACGACGCTATACGACTGAACAACCCGGTATTAGCACCCAGATCCCATACGGTCTCCGGTTTACATTCATTGAGATATGATTCCACGAGTCGCTTTTTGTGGCTCATTGAATCTTGCGTATAGTTTGTATCTTCGTAGTAGTCCGCCCATTCTGTCCCGGCAGGCTCCCACTGTATATTGATGATGGCTGATTCAAGGTGATTGATCAAGGCTAGGAGGTGTTGTTTTCTTATTTTTGTCATCTTAACTGATGTCGTTTTGGTCTCATATCGCTTCTGCGCTTTTGCGTGTAAGTGAAGATGTGACATAAGACCAGTATTGAACCAACTTGTTTTTGAAAGCAGCCTGCTTGCGAGATCCAGGGGGATACCGTCTATGTATATCCTCATGAGTTGCCTGAGTCGCACATCACGATATGCAATCAACGCAAGTGGTGCCAAGAAATGCTGACAAAACTGACGGTAGGCAATCCACGGTTGATTTTCCCTGCAGGTTTCGAATGAAAGCGTGTCAATTAGGATAGGGTTACCTTTAAAGTACTGTATGTTGTATGCACTTGCATCTTTGAGGGTCATGTTGAATTCTAGGGCTTGCTTTTGTATTCTTAGAATCGTTAGTGCCGCATCCTTCAACTGGCTGAAGCACCATTCGTACGGGTAGGAGATGAAGGGAACAATTTCCGGTTGAATGATTTTGTATTCATCGTTTTTCTTGTCTGTTGAAGATTGAACTTCGCAATGTGAAATCAGCAAAGCGCTCTTAACAAGTTTATCATATAGTCCTGACTGAATGAGATGATCATAATTTTTCTGATAGAGACGGCTGACGGACCTGAATAGCGTGCCGTCCTGAGAAAAGATGAAACCGCTTGGATCCCTGAAAGAACCTTTGAGGCGACTGGCCGCTGCTTCCATGGCTTCGTCCCTACTGTTTCTTGAATAAGTTAGCGCCGAAATCCTTGATCTTTAGCCAGAATGTCTTAATAGCAACCAGGCCTCCGATAAAAACTGCCAGTAGAACTTGAAAAAGATAGCTTCCAGTGCCGGGATCCAAATAGGCTGAGGCGTTTTCCGGGAGAATCACGTGCACTAAAACTGCAAAAGTCAGAACAAAGAAGGTTTTTCTTATTGTCATGATAATATTAGACCTCCTGAGGTCATTTTTAATTATACAGTCAAGAATGTGGTATTTGATGCTATGCAGGAGTCATACCATTTAATATGCAAAAAACAATTTTATCATAAGAATATCAGGGGTTTGATAGAGGAGAAGGACTGGGATGTGTTGGCGATCGGGCTGGAGAGACCGATGGATGTCTTTTGCTGGGTGGCGGTCACCGCGGCCGTCATCGTCCTCGTCCCACTCTGCATCCGGTTGCTCGCGGGATAGAAAGCGTCATTTCGCAGATAGACTGGACGACCTGCCGCAATAGAAAAAAGGCCGGTTCTCTGTGAACCGGCCTTTTATTATTTTTCTGGTGGGTCAGGGCGGAATTGAACCGCCGACACCCGGATTTTCAGTCCGGAAAATACCGTCTTTAACGTGGCGTCACCTGATTTGTTAAAGAGTGCACAAAGAGCAAAAAAAGCGTTGAAATTCCGTGACATATATCGTATATATATTAACACGACGTCACAGGGCGTGAGCTGACTTATCACAAGAAAGGTGGGAAAAAGGTGGGAAAAAATGGTCGGGTCATCATGACCGCATACCCGCCCGACCTGCTTTTCGAGGAGGGAAAAGGATATGGAAAAAACGAATTTCAGGGGGAGGGAGTGGCTTTATATCGTCGGGGCCGGGAATGACCCGGAGCGATCCGGGGAGCTCACCCTCCCGATATTCGGCGCGTGGAAATTGCGGAGGGGTGACACGGTCTATCTTTTCCGGCCGGTGAAAAACGGCTCGGTCCTTTTCGGGTCCCTCGCCGTCCAGGACGAGATCCTGGATGTCGTCAGGCGAAGCCGAGGTCCCGAGGTCGTGATCGGCGGATCCTTCAAATCCCATGTTCAATTCAAGACGGACGTGAAGGGTGACGGGCTGCGGCCTTTCGATTATGCGGCCTTCATGGAAAAGGTTTGTGACCGCCGATCGGTGAGGGACATCGTGCGTTTCAACGCCACGCCGGCGGCAATCCCTTCCGGGGGCTGCTGCCGGATATTTCAATTCGGGAGGTGACGGCATGGATGACGAGCGTAAGGCGCAAAAGGCTGGAAGGCGGCACGAGGTGAGAGACGCCGCCGGGGATAAAATCCCGGGTCTTTGGTGTTACATATCGAAGCATCGCGAGCACGAAGGCAAAAAGGATAAATGTTTTTATATCCGGTATAAATTAGGCAAGACATATCATGAGGAGTGCGTGGGCTGGGCGTCGCAGGGCTGCTCGCCCGAAGCGGCGCAATATGCGCTTGACCAGGTCAGGAAGTCCATCAAGTATGGCGAGGATGTGGTCGGTCCGAAAGAGAAGCGCCGGCGGCTCAAGGAGAAGCTCGAGGCGAAAGAGGCCGAGGAGAAGCGCCTCAAGCGGGAGGCCCTCACGTTCGGAGAATTTTTCAGGGATACATACCTTCCGGATGCGCGGCTTAAAAAGGCGGCCGGCAGCGTCGAGCGCGAGGAGGGACTTTTTCAGCGATGGATCGCGCCGGTGATCGGGAAAACGCCACTGCAAAAAATATCGGTCGTCGGCATCGAACGGATCCGGCGGAACATGATCACGGCGGGCGCCGCGGATCGGTCGGTTGAATACTGCTTCGCCGTCTGCAGACAGGTCCTTAATTCGGCCAGGGACCGGCGTCTCATCGATGAAGTGCCGGTCGTTTTCTCGAAGCGGGCGGGATCCGCGGCCCCTGGAGCCTCAAGGGTGACTATGCCGAAGATCGACAACGCGAGCCGGCGGTATTTAACGCCGGAGGAGGCCGCGAGGCTGCTCGAGGCGCTTCGGGAAAAGTCCGAAGATGTCTACGGCATGACCCTTTTGGGGCTTCGTTGTGGTTGCAGATTCGGCGAGCTTGCGAGTCTCAAATGGCAGGACATTGATCTCGAGGAGGGTCGGCTTGTGGTCAGGACGGGCAAGACGGCGTCGTCGGCCAGGGAGGTTTACTTCGGGAAAGAGGTCCAGGAGATGCTGGAGTCGCGGCCGCGGGGCAAGCCGTCGGAATATATTTTTGCCACGGCCTCTGGTAAAAAGCTCGAGAAGGTCAGCAATACATTTCCCCGGGTGATCAAGGCGCTCGGCTTCAACGACGGCGTCGAGGATCGGAAGGATCGAGTTGTATTTCACACCACGAGACACTCCTACGGAACCTTCGCGTATGGTGCGGTGCGAGATATTTACGCTGTGTCGAAATCGATGGGGCACAGCACGATCCAGATGACTACGAGATATGCCAAAATGCAGTCGGGGCCCTTGAGGGATGTTTCGAAGGCGGTCGACAGGGCCTATGAGGTCAAGCCCAAGGGCGGCCAGGTGGTCAATCTTAACGAGAAAAAATAGGCCGTTGAATCTTTTTTCTATAAGTGCATTGACAGGGGATTTAGCTCTGCGGTATAGTCTTTCCAGTAAAAGCAAATTAAAAAGCTCTTTCGCAACGGAATATCTTTTAACGGGACATTGAGATTAAGCGGTCCGGGCAATGGCAAGGTGACGACCCGGACCTTGTGAGAAAAATAGACGGGACAGTCTGAGATGACAGTATCAGGCCGTCCCGTCTTTTTTTTTGGGGAAAAACCAAAAAACCAAAAGGAGGTTTCGTATGAAAAATACCAAGAAGTCCCGGACGCCGGTCGTCTCCGGGAAAAAATATAAATCCATGATCGAGGTGCCGGAGGCTCAGCCTGGCCTTCCCGAGCCCTCCTGGGAGCCGGGGCCGGATGTGCCGGAGGAGCTCAAGCCGGTCCTTCTTCAAATATGGGCGACGGTGAGAAAGAAGCCGCTTCACGCGCGAACCGCCCTGCCCGAGGTGACCAACGGAATTTACAACCTGGGCACATTACGCAACCGGGATGCGCGTAAGGTCGGAATCAAGAACCCCGTGCTCATCGAACGAAAAATTTATTATTCCTCGATTTGGATTATGGAGGACATCGCGTCCCGGATGACCCTGGCCGGTGGCCTCAAGGGGTCCCGGGCGAAGGGCGCCGGATCTGAGGGTGATCGTGGAAATTGACGGGAAACGGAGGCCGGCGCTTATATGAACCCCTTTTCGAAACGCCCGATACCTTTGAGGGACGAGGGTTTCACGGACACGGCCGGGCGCGGGGCACCCGGACACCCGATCCGGGGAGGTAAAGACGAGAAGATGATCGGCGATAGGTCCGCGGACCGACAAGGCGGAAATTCCCGCCGCCTTCGCCGATCTTAATCAGGGGCGATACAGGGGAAAGTATCATGCACACAGACAAAAAGACCGATTTCAAGACCTCATGCCGTCGACCCTTTGCGACCGCGGCGACCCTGCTCTTTGGAATAATTGTCCTGGCGGACACGAAGGAACAGGAACAGGAGCTCCTCGAGAAAATCAGGCGCCGGACTCCGCGATCGTGGTGGCGTTCGTCGTGGCGGCGGAGGAGGTCCTGATGGCACGAATACGAACGATCAAACCATCCTTTTTCCGTCATGAGGGTTTACAAGAACTCGAGGCGGCATACCCCGGGAAACACCCGATGCTTGTATTTTGCGGACTATGGACCCAGGCCGACAAGGCGGGACGTTTCGAGTGGAGGCCCAGGCAACTCAAGCTTGATATATTGCCTTTCCTCGACTTCGACATGGAGGGCACCCTGGCGATCCTGGAGGGGGCCGGGTTTGTGTTTAAATATGCCGTGAACGGAAAGTATTACGGCGTCATCCCGACCTTTGCCGAGCATCAGCGCTTTTCCGGGAAAGAGGCCCAGGGGGAGCCCCTCTATCCGGCACCTCCCGAAGGTCCGGAAATAGACCAAAGAGGAAGTATCGGGGAAGCACCCGGGAAGCACCCGGGAAGCACCCGGGAACCCAGGAATAGGAATAAGGAAAGGAATGGAAGTATTGCCTGGAGCGATGAGGCTCGCGCCTTCATCGGCATCCAGGCCGAACACCAGGAGAAGTGGTCTAAAGCCTATCCGGCGATCGACCTTAAACGAGAAATAGCGAGGGCTGAAGCCTGGGTTGACGCAAATCCGAAAAACAAAAAGTCGAACTGGCCCCGCTTTCTCAATGCCTGGATGAAAAGAGCCCAGGACAGGGCACCGGCCAGGGGCGGGGAGCCGTCGCGATGGACAAAATGACCGGCCTATACACGCCCCGGGAACGGCGGGAAATCCTCGCGGGCGCCGCGGCCTACGACCGGCGGACCGAAGCCGAAATCAAAGCCAGGGCCCAGGGGCTCAAAATCCCGGACCATTTCGGGGAACTCAAGAAGGCCCTGGAAAGGGAAATCATCGAGGCGATCCGGTTTTACACGGCCGACATTGGTTTTCTCCTGGGACTTCGGGAAAGATTCGCGACCGATCCCGAAATCCCCGGGACGGTCCGGCGCCTGGTCGGCTTCGAACGTCACGAAATCGAAATGCTGAAGGAGGAGAAAAATGAAATTGATTGAGAAGCACAAGCAGCCGATGAACCTCGCGGAATACGACGGCCCGGATCAGGTCATTTCGTCACATGAAATGGCCCTGGCCCTCAAAAATCAGCCGGAGGCCCTGGTCCGGGTGAAATCCCTGATCCCCTCCCTGGACCACGCGATCGAGGACTTCCGCGACGGCGAGGTTATCGCGATCTCCGGGCCGACCAAAAACGGCAAAACCCTCCTCGCCCAAACCTTGACGGCGAACTTTGACCGGCAGCAGCAGCCCTCCCTTTGGTTTTCCTATGAGGTCACGCCCCGGCAATTCCTGGAACAATTCGGCGCCGACCTCCCGCTTTTCTTTATGCCGAAAAAACTGAAGGCACACGCCCTGCCCTGGATCGAGGAGCGGATATTGGAAGGCTTCGCAAAATACCACACGAGGATCGTTTTCATCGATCACTTGCATTATCTGATCGACCTCGCCAGAACCCGCAACCCATCGATCGAAATCGGGACGGTGGTCCGATTTCTTAAAAGCCTGGCCGTCCGGGAGGAAATGATTGTTTTCCTGTTATGTCATACGACCAAAGGGGCAAGCGAGGAGGCCCTGTCCTACGAGTCGATCCGGGACTCCTCTTTCGTCAGCCAGGAATCGGACAGCGTGATCATGATCAGGCGAACACCCAAAGAGGGGAAAAACGCCGCGAGGGCTTCCGTGGAATTTCACCGGCGGACCGGCGTCCTGGAAAAAATGATCAAACTGCAAAAAGTCGGGCCAGGCCTTTTCGAGGTCGCGGACAGGGAGAGTCCTGAGCCGTATTGGGATCGTTAAGGGAAAGGAGGAAAAAATCCAAAAGGCGGTTTTACCTGATGAAAAAAAACACGAACAAGAAAACAAACATCGCAATCCTGAACGGGAACCGGCGAACCCCTGCCCTCCTCGATAAGACCGAGATCGAGAGGCTCCTTGAAACCCTTGAGGACACCTCTACGCAGACAAAATTAAAATTGCTCTGGAATGGCTATATCGGCACTCAGTCGAAATTGAATGCCGACCCCTCCGCGAAGCACATCCGTGATTTGAGGGTCGCCGAGGATGCCCTGCGGGCCTTCCTGGATGAGATCGGGGAGAAGCCGGCGCCATCCGTGTCGCCGTCGAGGAGGAGGACAAGCCTCAAGAGGCCCGAGGACGTCAGGAGATTTTTGAGCTCGCTTGTCAACCAGTTGAAGTGGGGAACCGTGGACGTCGCCTCGGCACGCGCCATGATCTATGGCTGTCAGGTCTTGCTCGGCTGCATGAGCGATCACTTGCTGGAGCAGAGGGTCTCGGCGATGGAAGTCGTTCTCGCGGAGAAAAATAAACGGGAGGAGGTATGAAATGGACTGGCTATCATTTCAACCGGTCGTCGTGGGTGACGATGGGGTCGGCATGATCGAGGTGCCGGAGAAAAAGCTCGAGGGGCTGCGAGGCGGCGATAAAATTTATCTCTTCAGGATCCAGGATGACGGGCACTCGACGCCGTATGCCGTCTTGACCTTCACGAGGCGCGCGGCCTCGTCAAGGGAGGGCTTCCAGTTTATCGGAGGGCCCTACTTAGGTTATGAGCAGATCCCGTCCGAGATCAAGCCGGACACCCTGAGAAAATTCGACCTTGGTCAATTCAGGCAGGAGTGGAATTTCGGGCGCACAAAGCAGGGGTTCGTCAAGGTCAAAGGGCAATTCAAAATCGGACCCGGCGAGCTGACGGACGACACCCCCTGCACCAGGGAGATCTCCAGGGAGTTGACTAACCTCAACGCGATCCGGGCAAGGGACCGCTGGAAGGGCTCCAGGAGGCGGCGGTGAATGTATCCCCTGGGAGACAAATGGGACCCTGGGGTCCCAGGATGGCAACGATTGTTGTCAAAACCGTGCCAATTGGCACCCATGGGTGTCAAAAATGGGAACCACGGGTCCGGTCGCGGATATTGTGAACAATTGTTCACATTGCCGGACGGGCTCCAGGAGGCTGCCGGATGGGAAAAGGCGGGAAAACCGGGACGCCGGGCGCAGGCCCTTCAACCGGGAAATGCCAGAGGCCTTGAGACACGGGGCTTTCGGCGGATCGGGTCCGCGTCCGGCACCGGGATATATCATCCGGGGAGGCCTCGAAAACGTAAACAATTGTTTACAAATGTCTACCACGGTAGACACTGCCGGCCCTGAAAATGGTAACCCTGGTTACCAAACGGGGCCCACGGACCCCAAACGTCTCCGATAGGAGACATTGCCGGGCGAGAGAGGAGAGGCAATATGATTATTTTGGACCCAGTGACCTGGTGCAGGCGAAAACTTTACAAGGTCAAGCACCGCGAGAGGATCCGGGAGATGGACAAGGCCTATTATGAGAAGCATCGGGAGGAGATCCTGGAGAGGCGGAAGGCGAGGAGGGCGGCCTTGAGGAAAAAACGCCTGGATAAAGAAATGGAGGTGGGCAGAGATGGCAAAGAGAAATCTTGAGGCGCGGATCGTCGCACTCGAAGAAAAGATAAATCCGCCCCAGTTCGACTGGGGGGCCTATTACGATCGGCTTCGCGAGGCGGAGGTTGAAATGGAGCTGTCCGTCGGGCGGCCCCCGGAGGTGACGGAGGAGGATCTCCGCGCCCGTGTCGACGCCGGGGATCCTGGCGGGCGCGATGAGTTTATTGAGAAGATGAAACAGTGGTCGCGGGATTCCAGCATCCCGGGGCATTGGAAAAAATAAAATCGTTTTGCAGAAATCAAAAAACACGAAGGAGGAAACACGTATGGCATACCAAAGACCAACAATCCCAAGACCGAAACCTCACCCGATCTATTCTGAGTATTCCGCGTATAAGGAGCTAAGCGAGCTGGACATGCCGAACTTCTGCGTGCCCCATGCCGACCCCCTGCTCGACGCCGGGCGGTTTTACCTGGACCGCTTCAGGAAAGCCGTCGCCGAGGCGAAGGAGCTGGACCTTAGCGAGCTCAAGGAGGAGGTCGCTGCACAGAAGCGGGCCGAGCACGTTTTGAAGGCCAGGAGGGCGCTCCTCCAGGCAATCCGGCCGCACATCGAGGCAACGAAGCAGAGCGCGGAGGCGAGCACCCAGGCCATCTTGCGGGTGACGGAGCCGGAGGTCCCCAAGGATCCGTCGAAGGCGATGCTCCAGGAATTGAGAAACCAGGAGATCCGGACCCTCGTCAGGAACATGGTGGGCCCGGATGATAAGAAGGCCTTTGTCAGGAATAACCTCGAGCGTCTCCAGGCCGTGATCTCGTCGCCAGACAAGCTCCTGGATGAGAAGGTCCTTCTCGAGCTGCGCCGTGAATTTGCCCTGAAGCAAGATCCGACCCGGGCTGATGAGGAGAAGGACTCGAGGCGCATTTATGACGAGGTCAGAAGGAAGGGCGCGCAGATCAACGCGACGGCCATAAAAATTCTTCGGGCGGCCGAGATCGAGGATCCCCTGCCGTTGCCGGAACACTTCGCCGTGTTTCCCCCGGAGGGCACCCCGCACCAGCGCCACGCCGGCACGAGGGCGCTAATGGAATGGAACCGGAGGATCGCCGAGATCGAGAGGCAGCGGGAGCAGCTCCGGCAGCAGGAGGCCTCCGGGGAGGGCCTCAAGCGGGCAAGGAATAAATAGGACACTGTCGGGCAATCCTGTGATGAGTGCCGCAGGCCGGCGGGAGGGGCGACCTTCCCGCCACGCCCAAACATTTGGTGCCCACGGGCACCATGCCACAATCAGAAAGACAGTCCCGCCTCCTTTATGCCTTCCTGATGGGGAGGCGTCCAGGAGGGCCTCTCTGTGTGCGCTGGGGGGCACTTTTGAGGTCCAGGAGCAGAGATTATTTCTTCCGAGGGGTCCGGTAGGGGGCAAATGAGAAAATTGAAAATAGGCCGTAACCTGGCGTCACATCCCGGAGAAACAGGAGGCCGTCGGATCGGGGAGCTGGTGCCGGCGGAGCAGGGAAAGAGGACGGACATAAAAACAACTTCGCCAAATTCCGGCGAAGTTAAAATTCCCCGAGGAAGCAATGTCCAAACTTCGGACCTTGAAATCCCGAGGGAGCAGGGAAAGAGGACGGATAAACAACTTGTCCAAACTCCGGACAAGTTAGAAATCCCGAAGCAGCTGGCTAAATCAATGCCGAAATCAGGCGTTGAAATTCCGAAGCAGCGCCTTTCCGATTTCAGAAAAAGGGCGAGATCGGGAGGCCGCCGGTGGAAAGAGGAGGGAAAAACCTCCGGACGCCTGATCACGGCCTTTACCGGACAGGCCGTGATCCTTGCGGCGCGGGGCTTCAGGTGGATCGGGTCTATCAGGGGCACCGGGATAGAAGATCCGGTCTAAAGTAAAAAAATACATGGGAGGGCTAATCGTGCAACCGATAGAAACGAAATTCATCAACGCTGCAATCAAGAACCAGGTCGATCTTGAGCGCTTCTCTGAGCATGTCCTGGGGAAGGTCGTCAAGGTCCTCGGGCAGGCGCAGGATGAGATCCTCAAGGCCTTGATCGTTGGGGATCCGACAATCCGGCCGGCGACGGAATGGAGGAGGAAACGGCTCGAGCGGCTCAATGCCCGGATAGGGGAGATCCTCGAGGAGCACTATGCGAAGATCGGGGAGCTGCACGAGAAGGATCTCATCGACCTGGCCGGCTACACGAAAGACAAGACGGCTGCCGATGCCCGGAGGATCTTCGGCGTCAATCTGTTTGACGTGACCTTGACTGAGGCGAACCTCAAGGCGATTGTCACCGAGACGATGATCGAGGGCCAGGTGATCGGCAAGTGGTGGGAGTCGAAGCCTCTCGACTACCGGCAGAGGATCGAGCGGTCCATTAACCAGGGTATGCAGAAAATTGAGCTCGGCCTTGTCCAGGGCGAGTCGGTCGGGGAGCTCGTCCGGGCGATCCGCGGGTATAAGGACAAAATGGGCATCATTCATCCCGGGGTCATGGACGTGACGAGGCGTGAGGCCGCGGCCCTTGTGAGGACCTCGATCCACCAGGTCGCGCAGACGGTCAGGATGAGGATCTACGAGGCGAACAAGGACGTGATAAAGGGCCTTCAGGTCGTGGCGACCCTGGACACGCGCACCACGCCTCTTTGCAGGGCCCTGGACGGCAGGATCTTCGACCTTGAAAGGCAACCCCTGGATGATGACGGCCCGCCCCTGCCCCCCGGACCGCCTTTTCACTGGCAATGCAGATCGACCCTGGTCCCGATCATCAAGTCCTATGCCGAGCTCGCCGGAGGGGATCTCTCCGAGGAGAAGCGCGCGGCACTCGAGGCCATGGACCCCGGCACCCGGGCCTCGATGAATGGGCAGGTGAGTGACAAGATCACTTATGAAGAATGGTTAAAGACGCAAAGCGAGAGGATCCAGAAAGAAGTGTTAGGCGAGACCCGATGGGATCTGTGGAGGAAAGGCAAGATCACCATGGCTGACATGGTCCACCAGAACGGACGGCCCTTGACGCTGGAGGAGCTGAGAAAAAAGATCGGAAGTGAATAACCTGAATCTCCCCTCGGCTGTCCCACACCTCCGACCGGCCAGGGGACGATGACCGCCCCGGTTAAGCACTCCAGCCCCGCCGGGGCGGCTTTTTTTATCCCTTGTAAAGAGACATTTTGCGAATTATAAATGATGATAATCGCAATAAGGGAGGACTTAATGAGAAAGGCCGAAAAAGTTCTCGTATATTCTGCAAAGGGTGTTAACTTTATGATTGGTCCCGGTCGAGAGATTTATTTACAGTTTGCCGGGCTTGCCGAGGAGGCCGGCTTGACTCCAGGAATGGATGTAGTGATTCGCATGACAGCCGCCGAAGCCCGCCACGTTGCCGATGTTCTAAAACGTAAGGCGGATGAGGCTGAAACCGGATTACCCCGAGCATAGTTATGATCTTTTGCCCCGGGTTGTGCTTAGTAGTGGCTTGCTCTTGAAGGAGAACGACTTTAGAAAAAGGTTGCGGGTCCGGAAGTTTTTTGATTAGAAAAGAATAAATTGGAACCATCGGCATAAAATAAGGAGGGAAGTGCCGTGGACCGACCGTAAACCCCGTTTCTCAAAAGAGGCGGGGTTTTGTGTTTAAGGAGGGATTCATTATGCGCATTATCTTAATTATATTGTCTGTGTCGCTTATCTTCGGATGCCAAAGTGGCTCAACGACCAACAGTCAACAGGCAGAACAAATTAAAGAATTGGAAACCCGGCTACACGCAGTTGAAACCTTGGCTAATTCGAGCGCCATAGCAATAGTGAATTTGGATGACAGATATGCACACCTCAATACCGAAAGTGAAACCTATGACCTGATGAGAAATAGATTCGGTGTGTTTCCTGTGACCTGCAAGTCAGTTAAGCCTCATCTTGACGGATATGAATTCAAGGTTGATATTGGCAATTCAACAAATATGGTCTTTCATGGTGCAAAAGTGAGATGCAGATGGGAAGAAGGTATATTAAAATTCAATAAAGAATTCGAGGTCACAAACACATTCCTGCCAAGAATCTACACCCCGATAAAAATAACTATTAACCCGCTCACATCTAAAGCAGTAAATACGGTGGAGGTATTTCTCGTATTTGATCAACTTTCCCTTTATCGCCAGTAAAGGATATGTCTCTTAGGAAAGGAAAATCTATGCTCAAGAAAGTATTTCTCACAGCGTTTGTTCTTAATGTCCTGATTATCTGCCTGCCCTCATCGTCATCTGCCGCAGAGGCATGGGTGCTTTGGAAAAAAAATGAAGTAGTTTCAAAAACAGGCAGTAAGGATACTTCATGGGAAATCATAAGTGGACATCCGACGTATGACACCTGTCAAAAAGCAAAAGCGATTACATATAGAACAGAATACAAGATTCATTATGAATACCTCGGAAAAGAGTTTATGAGGCCAGTTGAAAATGAATCACTTACCCTGATGAGCCCCAATACAAAAATAATTCTGTATTTTAAATGCCTTCCCGATACCATAGACCCACGAGGACCGAAGAAGTAGCTGCGGAACCCTATTTTCGATGATTAAGTAGTATAAGAGTAGATAAAAACTTTTATCGTTAGGGGGAATTAAATGCGAATGACTATCATCATTATATTTATCGTGTTAGTATCGCTAACTTGCTGTCAGACGGGCCAGAAAGTGGTCGGCCAAGAGGCGGTTAAAGAATTCTTCGCTAAAAATCGTGTCGGCTCTTCCCCGGACTATGCAGTTATGAAAAATGGAGAGCATTTGATTACGATCCATGGCTATGCCGATGACCGCGACGTTTGTTTGCGACTTATTGAGCCTTATAATCGAGATCCGTCCCAATCTGTTATTCATGGCACTTATACTTGTGTGCCCCTGAACAAATAATAAAATAAATTTGTGAGGTTTTTTTACAGGAAGAGAGATTTGATCTCTGCCGTTTGGTAAACCGCCCATGAAACGTTGTGAGGGTTGGATTATGAAAATAACAAAACCCGATCCGTCAAAATGGTGGGGGTCCAGCCTTGCACCCGCCCTCTTTGCCCTAATGACAACCGCAGTTGTCTGGCGTGAAGAATGGTATCATCCAGCCGAAATATTCATCGCTATCTGTTTTGCTTGCTATCTTACTTTTGCATTTACAATCTATATTTCGAGAAATTCAATAGTAGGGAGAGAAAAACGGTCTTCGATAGATTAGATTTCTACGGAACCGCAAAACCATTGACAGAAAAAGGGCGGCCTTCATAACCGCCCCTTTTTTGTCCCTGGTGGAAATAGTGGGGAAAAAAGGCGGGCTCCGGAAATTCATGTTTGAGGCGATCGCCGGGACCATTGACAGAAAAGGCTTTCAAGGTGATGAATCCCTGAAAGCCTTTTGTTTATTGACTATCCCGCTTTTGTTACCGCTAAGACCTTGATTTCGCTGGTGGGTCAGGGCGGAATTGAACCGCCGACACCCGGATTTTCAGTCCGGTGCTCTACCTGCTGAGCTACCGACCCGTTTGATGATCCTGTTTCGAAGGCCTGTTTGGTAATAGATATCCCCTCCTTTGTCAAGGGCTTTTTTGCCCAGAGGTCCGGTCTTGTCTCGTATTCCCTCCGGATGACGACGGTCCCCGCGATCTTGTCGTGCCACCCCTGTTTCCGCCCGTCAAAGGCAATCCAGATAAAGCCCAGGTTCATGCAGACGGCGTTGATAAGGTATCCCACCCAACGGAGGAAAGCGAGCCCCGGCCGAACGGGTTCCCCTGTTTCCTGCATCACCTTGAGGCCCAGGATTTTCTTGCCCAGCGTCTGTCCCGTCGTCCCGTGAAGGTAGGTGAAATAGGCCATGCTGAGAAGAACGGTCAGAAACTGGTAGGCGATGAAATACCTGAAACCGACCCCCCAGATCATCTCCTCATTAAAGATGAGCTCCCTGGTCTGCATCCCCAGGTTCAGGGCCGTCCCCCCGATCAGGAAAAGGAACCAGCCGATGGTGGTGAGAAGCGCCTCGTCGATCATGAAAGCAAAAAAACGCCGCCAGAACCCGCCGTATATGTAGGTCATTTCTCAGACTCCGTTTTTCCCGGTCCGGTAAAACCGCCGAGACTGTACTGCAGGATGGCCAGGACCGCCAGGGCCGCCGTTTCGACCCGCAGGACCCTTCTCCCCAGGCTTGCCGTTACAAACCCGGCCGCCCTTGCCCTGTCTATCTCCCCCGGGGCGAAGCCCCCCTCGGGACCCACGACGACAAAAACGTCCTGTATGCCGGCGGCGTTATCCCCGAGGACCTCCCGGAGGGATCTTTCCGATTCCGCTTCCCAGAAGATGATCTTCAGACTGCCCGTGGCGGGCCGTTCCAGGAGCTTTTCAAAGGTGACGATGCCGTGTATCTCCGGCACGTCGAACCTCCCGCACTGCTCGGCCGCTTCTGCGGCGATTTTCCTCCAGCGGCTGAGCCTGTCTTCCATTTTGCTTGCCTGGATCTTCGGGATCGCCCGCGCCGACGTAAAGGGCAGGATGCCTGATGCGCCGAGCTCTGTCGCCTTCTGGATGATCCATTCGAGCTTTGCCCCTTTCGGAAGCGCCTGGGCGAGCGTGAGCTTCGGACCAGGCGCTTCGGGGACGCGATTTTTGGCGGTAATTTTCACCCGCGCCCTTCGGCCGCCGAGACCGGTGATGACGGCGCTGTACTCGAAGCCCCTCCCGTCGAAGAGGGTGAGGGTGTCGCCCGAGCTGAGACGCAGCACGTTCCGGAGATAACGCAGCTGATCGGCCGGGAGCTCCAGGCTCTCGCCCGGCTCCGGAGACCCGGGAAAATAAATACGGGGGGTCATCCGCGTACCCTGGGCGGTTTCTTGAAGACGTAACTGAGCCACTCCCTGTCGGTGATCGCCCGGTGCGTGGTGAGCTTATCCTTTAGGAAGGCTTTCTCGATATCTTTGCGGTTCTGTTCGATGATGCCGGAAATGATGAGATATCCCCCCGGTTCCATCATCTTGACGAGGTGGGATTTGATCTTGACCAGCGTGTCGGCTGTCAGGTTCGCCACGATGAGTTCGAAGGTCCCCTTGATCCTGACGACGTCGCTGTTGATGATGACCACGCGGTCTCCCACCCGGTTGACGGCGACGTTCTGGTGGGCGATTTCCACGGCCTGGGGGTCTATGTCGACGCACATGACGCTCTTGGCGCCGAGCTTCGCCGCCGCGATGCCGAGGATGCCGGTGCCCGTCCCCACATCGAGGACGCGCCACTCCCGGAAACTCCGATCCTTGAGGAGGATCTCCTCGAGGGCCTCAAGACACATCCACGTCGAGGGGTGCTGGCCCGTGCCGAAGGCCATGCCGGGATCGATATCGATCACCGTGTCGCGGCTTGTCGCCTGGTACCTCTCCCAGGTGGGCTTGATGACGATGCTCCGGGTGACCCGAAGCGGCTTGAAGTATTTCTTCCACTGCTCTTCCCAGTCGGGGTCGACGACGATCTCGGTGTCGAGCCGGGGTCTCTCGAGGTCGGGGAACATCTCACTGATACTGTTGATGTAGGCGGTGAGGGCCTTGATCTTGGACTGGTCGGAGGCGGTCGACGGGATAAAGGCGTTCAGTTCAATCCTGGAAGGGGGTTCCGGCGTATCCGTCAGCGTCGACGATTCCAGTTCTTCCTGGAAGACCCCCTGCGTACCCATTTCCGTGAGGAAGTTCGAGAGCCCCTCGGCTAACTCCGGCGGCGTGGTAATGGCGAATTTAACCCACTTTTCACGCCCCCTCGCTGCCTTTTCAGTTTTGGCCCGCATAAATCGTCCCACCCTGAAGTACTGAATCCGCGAAGGTCTTGCGCGATGGTGTCACGTTGTCGATTATTGAAAAAATGTATAGCTTTTTTTTCGTAACATTGCAAGTAACTTGAATTTTCGCTGTCATCATGATAACTTTCACAATCTTGTCGTTGCGTTTTTATGCGGGGGTCATGGAGATGAAATACTATCCCGTGTGCCTGGACGTTTCAGGCAGGCGGTGCGTCATCATCGGCGGCGGCGAGGTGTCCGAGCGGAAGGCCCGCAGGCTCATGGACTGCGGTGCGGAGGTCCTCGTGGTGTCCGAATCCCTTTCCCCGGCCCTGCAGGCCCTGAAGGCCGATGGACGCCTCAGCCACATCAGGGCCGAATACAGCCGGGAACTGATCGACGGGGCCTTTCTCGTCATCGGGGCCACGGACAGCGCCGAGGTCAACGAGGCCGTCAGCCGCGACGCTAAGAAGCAGGGGATCCTCGTCAACATCGTGGACGATCCCGGTCGCTGTAACTTCATTCTGCCTTCCCTGTACCGTCGAGGGGATCTCCTGATCGCCATCACCACCGGTGGCAAAAGCCCGGCCCTGGCGAAGAGGCTGAGAAAGGAAATGTCCCGGCATTTCGGACCGGAGTACGAGATTTTCCTGAAGATCATGGGTCAGATCCGGGGGAAGGTCATCTCCCGGGGGTACTCCTCCGAGCAAAACAGGGCCCTTTTCGAATCCATCATAGATTCTGACATCATCGACCATATCCGTGAAAAACGGTGGGACAAGGTCAGGGAAACGATTCGAGAGCTCGCGGGTGAGGAAATCGAGGTCGGCGAATAATGGAAGCGATACTCTTCAAAGCGGCCCTTCTCGGCTATCTGGTCGCGACACTCGGTTACACGGCCTCCCTGATGGTCAAGAGGGTCGTCATCGCAAGGGCGACGGTGTGGCTACTGCTCGCCGCTTTTGCGATCCACGGCTTATCGCTTGCGCTGAGGTGTTTAAGCCGGGGCCTGCCCCCCGCCGTTCACCCCTATGAGACGCTTTCCTTCTTTGCCTGGGCCATGACAGGCACCTATCTCGCCTTCCAGCTCAAGACAAAGACACAGGTGCTGGGCGCCTTCGTGTCTCCCCTGGCCTTCCTGCTCATGGTTGTTGCCTCGAGCCGCCTGGGTGTCGACGTGCCCGTCCCGGACATCCTGAAGGGGACCCTGGTGCCCGTTCATGTGGCCCTGTCCGTCACCGGGGAAGCGCTCCTGGCCATAGCCTGCGGGGCCGGCATCCTGTACCTGGCCCAGGACAGCCAGATCCGGCGGAGGAAGATGACGCCGATGAGCCGCTACCTGCCGTCGCTCGACGATCTGGACCGCGTCAATCACATCAGCCTGCTAACCGGTTTTGCCCTGCTCACCGCGGGCCTCCTCGTGGGCTCCGTCTGGGCGAGCACGGTCTGGGGAAGACCCTGGCCGTGGGACCCGAAACTTCTGTGGACGCTGGCGGCCTGGTTTTTCTACGCCGTCCTCATCCACCAGAGGCTGGCCATCGGCTGGAAAGGGAGAAAGATCGCCCTTTTGTCGATTGCGGCCTTTGCCGTGCTTCTGTTCGCTTTCGTCGGCGTCAGCTCGTTTTTTAAAACGGTTCACCGTTTTCAATAGGGTTATGAATATCGTTTTGATCGGCATGAATCACAAAACGGCTCCCCTCGAGGTCAGGGAGAAGCTTGCCTTTTCATGCGGTGACGACGTGGACCCCCTCAAGGAAATCATGAGGGGTCCGCAGATCATGGAGGCCCTCTACCTGTCGACGTGCAACCGCGTCGAGGTGCTGGCCAGCACCCTGGAGATGAGCGGGGCCTTAGAGAGCCTGAAGTCATTCATCCTGGCACAGGGGAACCTGGGCCGGGGGGAAATGGAGAAATGCCTCTACGTCCACTGCGGGGGCGACGCGGTGCGGCATCTCTTCAGGGTGGCCTCGAGCCTGGACTCCATGGTGATGGGTGAGCCGCAGATCCTGGGTCAGGTCAAGGAGGCCTACCGCCAGTGCGTGGAAGGGAACACTTCCGGCGTCATCATGAACAAGCTCCTTCACCACGCTTTTCGCACGGCCAAGAGGGTTCGCACCGAGACGGCCATCGCCCAGAACGCCGTGTCGGTGAGCTTCGCCGCCGTGGAGCTTGCGAAGAAAATCCTCGGGCACCTTCAGGGCAGATCGATCCTGCTCATCGGGGCGGGGGAGATGTCGGAGCTGGCGGCGCGGCACCTCATCCAGCACGGGGCGGAACGGATCATCGTGGCGAACCGCACTTATGCCAGGGCCGTGCGTCTTGCCGAGGAATTCCACGGTGTTCCGGTCGAGTTCGAACAACTGGCGGAAACACTGAAAGAGGTCGACATCGTCATCAGTTCCACCGGTGCCGCGGGTTACATCGTCAGCAAAGAGATGATCCAGGCGGCGCTTCACAGGCGAAAGAACCGTCTTCTCTTTCTAATCGACATCGCCGTTCCCCGGGACATCGATCCGGCCGCCGGCGAAGTGGACAATGCCTACCTTTATAATATCGACAATCTTCAGGAGGTCGTCGACGAGAACATCCGGGGTCGCCTCAGGGAAGCGGAGAGGGCGGAACAGATCATTGAAGAGGAGGTCGTGAAATTCACGGACTGGCTCAACACCCTGGAGGTGGTTCCCACGATCGTGTCGCTGCGCGACAAAGCGGAGGGGATCATGAAAGGCGAGCTGGAGAAGACGCTTTCCGGCATGCGACACCTCGGGGACGAGGAGCGGAAGAATATCGAGATCCTCGCCTCGTCCATTGTGAACAAGATTCTCCACGACCCCATCACGGGATTGAAAGAGGAGAGCCAGAACGGCAGCGCCATCCCCTTTGTTGCCGTGCTGAGGCGGCTCTTCAGGCTGGACCCCGAATAGGGTTCAGGGGACCGGGCAAAGGGCAAAGAGCCAGAGAAAAAGTGGTTAGTGAACAGTGGTGAGTGGTGAGTACGGACTATCGGCCCGATGACGAAAGCAAAGAAATGGACGACAGAGACGAAACAGACGAGAAAGACCGTCATTCGCAGGTCATGATCAATAAGAAAATGAAAATCGGGACCAGGGGGAGCCGGCTGGCCCTCACGCAGGCGAACTGGGTCGCCGACCGGCTGAAGGAAAGGCACCCGCGGATGACAGTCGAAATCGTCCCGGTCAGGACGACGGGCGACAGGATGCAGTCGGTGTCCCTTTCCGTCATCGGCGGCAAAGGCGTCTTTGTCAAGGAGATCGAGGAAGCGCTCCTTCGCGGCGAGGTGGATATCGCCGTGCACAGCATGAAGGATATGCCCTGCGAGATCCCGGAGGATCTCGCCATCGGGGCCGTCCCCGATCGGGAAGACCCTCGCGATGTGTTCATTTCCGGTGACGGCCGTCAGCTCGATGAGTTGAAGCCGGGGGCAAGGATCGGAACGGGTTCGCTCCGCAGGGGTCTTCAGCTCCGGGGCCTCGTGCCGTCTGTCGAGGTCGTCCCCATCCGGGGAAACCTGGACACGAGGATCCGGAAGATCGGGCGGGAAAAGCTCGACGGCATTGTCGTCGCGGCGGCGGGTCTCCGGCGGATGGGCTGGGAGGGCCGCGCAACGCAGTTCATTTCCGTGAAACAGATGATTCCCGCCGTCGGCCAGGGGGCGCTTGCCGTAGAGGTCCGCAGGGCAGACGATGCCACGGGGGAGATCGTTTCCTTGATGAATGACCCTGCGACATCTCTCGCTGTCACGGCCGAACGGGCTTTTCTGGCCATGCTCGGCGGGGGGTGCCAGGTTCCCGTGGCGGGACACGCCACGATCAGAGATGGGGTGCTTCACCTGGATGCCCTGGTTGGAAGCATGGACGGCTCCGTGGTTTTGAGGGACGAGGTCGAAGGACCCGTCGGAGAACATATCCAGCTGGGAAAATCGCTTGCAAGGCGGATCCTCTCGAGGGGAGGGCGCGAGATTCTCGCCTCCGTCCATGCCTGTGACGGGTGAAAGGCAAGCATTCCTTGAGCAGGCAGGTTCTGTTATGAAAGAAGAAAAAGGCTTGGTCCTCATCATCGGCGCCGGTCCCGGCGATCCCGGCCTCATCACCCTGCGGGGTGCAAGGGCGCTCATGCGGGCCGACGTGATCGTTTATGACCAACTCGCCAGCGCCGAGCTTCTCCAGTTCGCGCGGAAAGATGCCCGCCTCATCTACGTGGGGAAGAAGGGCGGGGATCACACGATTCCCCAGAAGGAGATCAACCAACTGCTCGTCCTCGAGGCGAAGAAGGGACTCGTTGTGGCCAGGCTCAAGGGGGGAGACCCCTTCATTTTCGGGAGGGGCGGTGAGGAGGCGGAGGTCCTCGTCAGGGAAGGAATTCCCATCGAGGTCATCCCCGGGGTGACGTCGGCCATTGCCGTTCCCGCCTTTGCGGGCATTCCCCTCACCCACCGGGAGCACACATCGACGGTCGCTTTCGTGACGGGACATGAAGACCCGACGAAGGAGAAAAGCGGGGTTGACTGGGAAAGGCTCTCCGGTATCGGGACCCTCGTCTTTCTCATGGGCGTCAAAAACCTGCCCGGCATCACAAAAAACATCATCCGGGGCGGGAAGAGCCCGGCAACGCCGGCAGCCCTCATCCGCCAGGGAACCACGCCCGACCAGGAGACCCTGTCGGGAACGCTCGGGGACATCGCGAAGAAGGCCGCCGTAAAAAAACTCACGCCGCCGGCCATTCTGGTCGTGGGGGATGTTGTTTCCCTCCGGGGTCAGCTCAACTGGTTCGAGGGCAAACCCCTTTTCGGCAAGGGCATCGTCATCACGAGACCCGAGGACCAGGCCGGGGAATTCGCCGCCCTCCTCCTGGAGGAAGGGGCGCGGGTGATTCGCTTTCCCACCATCGAAGTGGTTCCTCCCGAGAGCTGGTACGGGCTGGACCGGGTCATCGACGCGATAGAGTCGTACCACTGGATCATCTTCACGAGTGCAAACGGTGTGCGGTTTTTCTTCTCGCGTCTCCGGGAGCGCGGAAGGGACGTGAGGGATCTGAAAGGACTGGGCCTCTGCACGATAGGACCCGCCACGGCCCGTGCCGTCGAAGACAGGGGTCTGCGGGTGGATATCGTCCCGGCTGAATATATTTCGGAAGGGATCGTCGCGGCCTTCGAGGGCAGAAACCTTGAGGGGAAGAAAATACTCCTGCCCCGGGCGGAGGTGGCGAGGGATGTCGTCCCCGAGGGGCTCAAAAAGATGGGGGCCGCCATTGATGTGGTGACGGTGTACCGGACCGTCCGTTCGGGGTATAAAAAGTCCGATCTGCAGCCGCTCATAGACGGGGGGAAGGTGGATGTCATCACCTTTACAAGCCCCTCGACGGTGATTAATTTTAAACTGATCATGGGCAAGGACATGCACCTGCCCGAGCAAATCAAGATCGCCTGCCTGGGACCCGTCACGGCTGCAGCGGCAAAAAAGCACGGCTTCAGCGTGGACATCCTTCAGGCGCATTACACCATTCCCGGCATGGTGGATGAGATGAAGGACTACTTCGCAAAGCAAAGGTAACCGAAACGTCTGCCGGGTGGACCGTTTTATATGATCGGGATTTCAAAACTATATTGCGGGGCCGTCGAGCCGGCCGATGTTCTGCGCTACGGGAGACAATCAAAGGAGCTTCCCTCCCACCTCCTGCAGTTCTCGGCTGACAAACGCCCCGTCGTCGTCTGGAACGTGACGCGGCGGTGCAACCTGAAATGCGTCCACTGCTACTCCAATTCCAGGAACGTTTTTTACACCGACGAACTGACAACGGGACAGGGAAAGGCGCTTCTGGCCGACCTGGCCGCCTTCGGCTCTCCGGTGATCCTCTTTTCCGGCGGCGAGCCCATGATGAGACCCGACCTCCACAACCTGGCGAGATTCGCCGTTGAACAGGGTCTGCGGGTCGTCATCTCAACGAACGGGACCCTCATTACGAAGAAGGAAGCGGCCGTCTACAAAAAGATCGGGCTTTCCTACATTGGTGTGAGCCTCGACGGGCTGCAGGAAGTTCACGACCGGTTCCGGGGCGTCAAAGGCGCCTACAACGCCACGCTCCAGGGTATCAGGACGGCCCGGGACGCCGGAATCAAGGTGGGGATTCGTTTCACCATCAGCCGGAGGAATTACGGCGAGATCCCGGCGGTCTTCGATCTCATCGAGAAGGAAAATATCCCGCGGGCCTGCTTCTACCATCTGGTTTACAGCGGCCGCGGTTCCAAACTGGTCGAGGAGGGTTTGAGCCACGGGGAGACCCGGCAGGTCGTTGACACCATCCTGGGCCGCACCCGCGATCTCTTCGACCGGGGTTTCCAGAAGGAGATCCTGACCGTCGACAATCACGCCGACGGGCCCTACATTTACCTGAGGCTTCTCAAGGAGGATCCCCTGCGGGCGGAAGAGGTGATGCAGCTCCTGAAGATGAACGAGGGGAACAGCTCCGGCCACGGCATCGGCTGTGTCAGTTGGGACGGGGAAGTCTACGCGGACCAGTTCTGGCGGATCCATTCGTTCGGCAATGTGAAAAAGCGGCCCTTCAGCGAAATCTGGATGGATAAATCCGACGAGGTGATGGCGAAGCTAAAAGACAGAAAGCGCCATGTGAAGGGGAGATGCGCCCGGTGCCGCTGGCTGGATGTCTGCGGCGGAAACTTCCGGGCCAGGGCGGAGGCGGTGACGGGCGACATATGGGCCCCCGATCCCGCCTGCTATTTGACGGATACAGAAATTCAGGCATAAGACTCAAGGCTCAAGGCGTAAGGCGGAGGAAGACAGAATCATGGAGGTCCTCTTAGAATCGCCCTTGGCCTTTTGCCCTGAGCCCTAAGCCATTTCAGGAGGTTGACCATGTTTTTCCCAGCAAATCGCCCGAGGCGGCTAAGAAAGAATGAAAATTTAAGGCGGATGGTCCGGGAGACTGAGCTTTCCGTCGATGATCTCGTATACCCGCTTTTTGTCACGGGGGGGAAAAACGTCAAGAAGCCGATAAGCGCGATGCCGGGAAACTACCAGATGTCCACCGATCAAATCGTCCGGGAAGTAAAGGCGACGAAGGAAATGGGCATCCCGGCCGTGCTTCTTTTCGGCCTTCCCGCCAAAAAGGACGAACGGGGGTCGGGCGCTTATGCCAGGGACGGGATCATCCAGCGGGCCGTGAGCGAAATCAAGGAAAAGATCCCGGACATCCTGGTCATCACGGACCTCTGCCTCTGCGAGTACACGAGCCACGGTCACTGCGGGATGATCAAAAAAGGCGCGGTGGACAACGACACCACCCTTGACATCCTGGCCGAGACAGCCGTGTCACAGGCCAGGGCCGGTGCCGACATGGTGGCCCCCTCCGCCATGATGGACGGGCAGGTCCAGGCCATCCGGGAAGCCCTCGACGAGGAGGGTTTCGAAGAGGTTCCCATCATGGCCTATTCGGCAAAATACGCCTCCTGTTTTTACGGACCCTTCAGGGAGGCCGCGGAGAGCGCACCGCAATTCGGAGACCGCAAGGCCTATCAGATGGACCCGCCGAACAGCGATGAAGCCATGCGGGAGATCGGCCTCGATGTAGAGGAGGGAGCCGACATCATCATGGTGAAGCCGGCCCTGGCCTACCTCGACGTCATCCGCAGGGCCAAGGAGGAGTTCGATCTGCCCCTGGCGGCCTACAATGTCAGCGGTGAGTTTTCGATGATCAAGGCAGCGGCGAAACTCGGCTGGATCGACGGGGAGCGGGCGATGATGGAAGTCCTCACGTCCATCAAGCGCGCCGGCGCGGATATCATCCTGACCTATTTCGCCCGGGATGCGGCAAAGGTGATGCAAGGGCGGGCGCGAGGCTAAAGGCTCAAGGAAAAAGTGCAGAAGTAATCAGGGACATAGGTTGGAGTAATGGAAAAATGGAATATAGGGTAGCCCAAATGGTTGTCTACCCATCATTCCAACATTCCAGTATTTGCGATGAAGGATTTTGTGAAGCCGGAAGAAAAAAAGAAACAGAGGCATCCGGGCGCGGGCGGTACCCCCCGTGGCAGCACGCTGCTGCCCTCCACCCTGCGGATGGTGGCCTGGGAGGTCACGAGAAGCTGCAACCTCGCCTGCCTCCATTGCAGGGCTTCCTCCCTCCACGGTCCCTATCCGGGGGAACTTTCGACCGATGAGTGCCTGAAACTCATCGACGATTTTGCGTCCCTCGGCAGCCCCGTTGTCATCCTCACGGGCGGTGAGCCCCTTCTCCGGGAGGATATCTATGCCATCGCCTCCTATGGGACCGCCAAGGGGCTCCGAATGGTCATGGCGACGAACGGCACGCTTTTGACCGACGAAGTGGTGCAAAATCTCAAGGAAGCGGGCATCAGGCGGGTCAGCATCTCGATTGACGGTATCGATGCCGGGAGCCATGACGCCCTGCGGGGTGTCCCCGGCGCCTTTGAGGGCGCCCTCGCCGGCATCGAGTCCATGAAGAGGGGGGGCATGGAGTTTCAGGTCAACACGACTATCACCCGCGCCAACCTTCCCCAGGTGCAGGGTATCCTTGATCTGGCCGTGCGGATCGGTGCCGCGGCCCATCACATCTTCCTGCTCGTGCCCACGGGCCGGGGAAAGGAGCTCGCCGACCAGGAGATCTCGCCCGAGGATTACGAAAAGACGCTGAACTGGTTCTACGAGGAGGATCAGCGTTGCGACATTCAGCTCAAGGCGACATGCGCTCCGCACTATTTTCGCATCCTGCACCAGCGAAAGAGGGAAAAGGACAAGCCCCGGCGCGAAGGCGGCCATCCCTTTCACGCCATGACCCGGGGCTGTCTCGGCGGGATGTCCTTCTGTTTCGTCTCGCACCGCGGGCGCGTGCAACCCTGCGGTTATCTGGATCTCGATTGCGGCCAGGTCCGGGAGAAGAGATTCGGGGAGATCTGGGAGCATTCGGCCGTCTTCAAGAATCTCCGGGATCTCTCCCGGTACAAGGGGAAATGCGGTCGATGCGAATTTGTCGGGGTCTGCGGCGGTTGCCGTGCGCGGGCCTACGAGATCACGGGGGATTATCTGGCGGAAGAGCCGTTTTGCGTTTACGAACCGAAGAGGGCTAAAGGCCTGAACCCTGAACCCTGAACCCGATACCCTGATATGGACGACATCGACCGAAAGATCCTCAACCTGATCCAGAAGGAGTTTCCCGTCTGCGCGGAGCCCTACAAGGTCATCGGCGACAAGCTCAGCCTGGGAGAAAAAGAGGTCATCGAGCGCATCCGGCGTCTGAAAGCCGACGGGATCATCCGCAGGATCGGCGCCGTTTTTGATCTAGGGAAACTCGGGTTTGTGAGCACCCTCTGTGCGGCCCGTGTCCCGGAGGGCGGGATCCCCGACTTCGTGGCTATCGTGAACAGTTACAGCGGGGTCACCCACAACTACCGCCGCAATCACGATTACAACATCTGGTTCACCTTCATCGCCGAGAGTGTCGAAGCGCTCGAGCGGTCGCTGGGAGAAATCAGAACAAAAACGGGCGTAAGAGACATCATCAGCATGCCGGCCGGGAGGACTTTTAAGATCAACGCCACCTTCGAGCTTTAAGAGGCTGGTGAAAAACACTCATCTGCTTCGTTGTCCTTGTTCCTCGTCGCTCAACGTACGCCCCTAATATAGTGGTCAGTGGTGAGTGGCGAGTAAAGAGTAAAAAGAAAAAAATACTAACCACTAATCACTATTCACTCATCACTCATCATGGGGCGCCTTGCATCTGTGCATTTTTGACCAGCCTCCGACCAAACCGTATCGCTAACGCCGAAATGGACTAAACATGGCAGAATCCAAAAAACCCACGCTCTGCCTGGTGGATGGGAGCAACTACACCTACAGGGCTTTTTTCGCCATCCGGGATCTTTCCACGTCCAGGGGGTTTCCCACCAACGCCGTTTACGGTTTCAACAACATGCTGGTGAAACTCCGTCGTGAAACGGCTCCGGAGTATCTTGCCGTCGTATTCGATTCGAAGGGACCCACCTTCCGCTCGGAGGCCTACGAGAAGTACAAGGCCAACCGGCCGGCCATGCCTGACGCCCTTCAGCCGCAGATCCCTGTCATCAAGGAACTCGTCGCGGCCTATGCCGTGCCCATCCTGGAGAAGGAGGGTATTGAGGCCGACGATATCATCGGCACTCTGGCGAAGACCTATGAGCAGAAAGGCTTCCGGGTGGTCATTGTCTCGGGGGACAAGGATCTTTTGCAGCTGGTGTCCGATGGTGTGACCATGATCGACACGATGAAGGACAAGACCTTCGACGTGACGGCTGTCAGGGAGAAATTCGGCGTCGGCCCCGACCGGGTCACGGATGTCATGGGGCTCATGGGCGATGCCTCGGACAACATTCCGGGCGTCCCCGGCGTGGGGGAGAAGACGGCGTCGAAGCTGATCCGGGAGTACGGCAGCGTCGAAGCGGTTCTGGCCAATGCGGATCAGATCCGGAACGAGAAGATCAGGAAGGCCCTCAAGGAACACGCCGACCTCGCCAGATTGAGCAAGGAGCTGGCGACCGTCAAGACCGATGCCGAGATCGAGTTCAACCTCGAAGAGGCCCGGCTCCGGGAACCCGACAGGGAGAAACTCAGACGGATTTTTACGGAGATGGAATTCTCGACCCTGCTCCAGGACTTCGGCGCGGGGCCGAAGGTGCTCAGGGGAGTGTACGCTCCCGTGACGACCGGGGAAGCATTCAGCGCCTTTTTGAAACGGCTCGGGGAGGCCGGGTCGTTCACTCTCGGGACGGAGTCCGCATCCGGTTCCGCCGCCAGGGCCCCGATCGCGGGTCTCACTTTCTGCCTTGAGCCCGGCGAGGCCTGTTACATCCCGCTGGGGAATGAGGTCCGTGGAACGTCCCTTGAAAAGAAGAAGGTGCTGGAAGGTCTCGCGCCGGTCCTTTCGGACCGTCGCATCGGGAAATTCGGCCACGACCTCAAAACGAGCATCCTGGCCCTTGCAGGGGAGGGGATTGCGCTCAGGGGCCTCACCCTCGACACGATGGTCGCCTCCTACATTCTCAACCCCATCAAGAAGGCCCATGACCTGCCCGATGTCGCCCGGGAGTTCCTGGGCCAGGAAGTCCTGTCCCTCAAGGAGATCGCCGGCGGCGGGACAAAGGCGGTCCGCCCGGGGGATGTCCCCGCCGGGCATATCGCCGAGTATGCCTGCCGGAGGGCCGATGCCGTTTGCCGGCTCACGCCGGTCCTCGACGAAAAAATCCGGGCGGAAGGGTTCCGTGATCTCTTCTACGAGGTGGAGATGCCCCTGGTGGAGGTTCTCGCCGCGATGGAAAGAAGAGGGGTCCTGGTGGACGTCAAATTCCTCCAGGAGATGTCCCTGCAGTTCGAATCGGTTCTCTCTTCTTCGGAAGGCCGCATTTACAGCCTTGCGGGCGAGAGGTTCAACATCAATTCCCCCAAACAGTTACAGGTCATTCTATTCGAGAAGCTGGGCCTCCCGCGGGGACGAAGGACCAAGGAGGGCTACTCCACCGACATGGAGGTTTTAACGAACCTGGCCCAGACCTATGAACTGCCCGCCGAGATCCTCGCCTACCGGAGCCTTGCAAAGATCAAATCGACCTATGTCGACGCGCTGCCCGCGATGATCGACGCCGAAACGGGGAGGATACACACGTCCTACAACCAGACGGTGACCGCCACGGGGAGACTCTCGAGCAGCGATCCCAACCTTCAGAACATCCCTATCCGCACCCCGGAGGGCCGGCGCATCCGGCAGGCCTTTGTCGCCCCAAGGGGATCCCTCATCGTCTCGGCGGACTACTCGCAGATTGAGCTCCGCGTTCTCGCGCACCTCTCGGGGGACAGGGCCCTCCTCGACATCTTCGAGTCGGGTGACGACGTCCACACGAGGACGGCGGCGACGATCTTCGGCGTCTTTCCCGAGATGGTGACGGCCGAGATGCGGCGGCAGGCCAAGGTCATCAACTTCGGGATCCTCTACGGCATGAGCCCATTCGGCCTGTCCCGGGAACTCGGCATTTCCCAGGCCGAGGCGAAACAGTTCATCGACGACTATTTCGAAAAGTTCCGGGGCGTGAGGGTCTACCTGGATGCCGTTCTCGAACAGGCCAGGAAAGAGGGGTTCGTCACGACCCTGCTCAACAGGAGGCGCAACCTTCCGGAGATCCGGAGCGCCAACATCGCCGTCCGCCAGTTCGCCGAGAGAACAGCCGTCAACACGCCCATCCAGGGCACGGCCGCGGATCTCATCAAGATCGCTATGGTGAATCTCGCCCGGATCCTGGAGCGGAAAAAAATGAAGTCCGCCATGATCATGCAGGTTCACGACGAGCTGGTCTTCGAGGTCCCACTGGAGGAGAAGGAGGACGCCGTGAGCCTCATCCGTAAGGAAATGGAAGAGGTCATCACGCTCAGGGTGCCGCTCCGGGTCGGCATCGCGTGGGGCAACAACTGGGACGAGGCCCACTGATCGGCATGGATATCACCGTCATACTGAAACACGTATTTCATTTTCTCATCGTCGTCGCCCCTTTTTTGCTCGTCTTTTACCTGGCCTTTCGGGCGGCGCGGAAGCGAGCGCAGAAACGCGTGGCCGTTGAGACCATCCACAGGGCCCTGGAGGAAATGAAGGAGAAAGTCGTCGTCGTCACGACAGCCGAGGTGCCGGGGCGGACCATCGAAAAGGTCCTCGGTCCCGTCAGCGCGGAGGGGGAGGCCTACAGCGGCTATTTCAGCGCCGCCGAAAAAAAGGCGCTTGTCCTTCTCATGCACCGGGCCAGCCTCATGGGTGCCGATGCCGTTGTGGAGTTGAAACGGGCAGCCCCGGATGGCACAGTCAAAAGCGCCTCCCGACGGGTCGAAATGATCCGGTTTTTCGGAACGGCCGTGAAGCTGGCGGAGACGGGTAAAGGGTAACGGGTATGGGGTCGAGGGGATAGGCCTCTATCGCTCACGACGCGCGAATCCTCCTTGTGCCCGCCACTGGCATTCAAACGGGGATTGACGGAAGCGTAAAGGTAAGGGGTACCGGACGGACTCAGAGACTTTCGATGAAAGGCTGGATGAGTTTCGGGTCGAACTGGCGGCCCTCGTATTTTCTCAATTCATCAATAGCTTGCTCCCGGGTCATCGCCTTCCGATAGGGCCGGTCGGTCGTCATGGCATCAAAGGCATCGGCAACGGCGAGAAGCCTCGCGAAAAAGGGGATCTGCTCCCCCGAGAGCCCGTCGGGATAACCCTTCCCGTCCCACCTTTCGTGATGATGGCGGATGATTTTCCTCTCGGCCTCGAAGAGGAGAATCGGCGCGAGGATGTTGTCGCCGATCTGGCAGTGCCTCTTGATGACCTCGTGTTCTTCTGCCGTCAGGGGCGCCGGTTTCAGAAGGATGGCATCGGGAATCGCGATCTTCCCGATGTCGTGGAGCATGGCGGCGATTTTCAGGGATTCCATGTCCGTGGAGGCGCATTTCAGCGATTCGGCCGTCCGGAGGGCGAAGTTCGTGACATGGGCGGAGTGCAGTTCCGTGTAATGGTCGCGAACCTGGATGGAGCCGACGAGGGCTTTAAAGGTATCCGTGATGTTGTCGTAGAGGCTCTCGTAAAGGATCCGGTTTTCCAGGTTGAGAGAGGCCCTCCTCGTGAGGCTCAGGATGTAATGGAGATCCTTCTCCGAGAAGACGACCATGTTTTTTTTCTTCGTCAGCGAGAGAATGCCGAAGACCTTGCTGCGGATCGTCAGGGGGACGCACATCATGCATGAGCCCCCTTCGTGGATGGGTTGAAAGAGCAGCGGCTCCTTCCTCTCGACGACCTGCCGGTACAGGCTTAGGAGCATGGGCGAAGTCCGCTCTTCGACGGATCCCAGGACAGCGTCCCGGACGATCTTCGGGTGGAACTCCCCGCTGTCCTCGTCATAGAGGAACAGCGCGCATCGCTCCCCGTCGGCGATCTTCAGGGCCAGATCCACCATGCCCTGAAAGATGTGATCGTTGTTGCCCGCCGTGTTTTCGATGGCGTCGTAAATGTAGCTTCTCTTCGAAATGTCGCGGATCCTGTCGCTCAGTTTGAGGGACTCGGCCCGGTAGCGGAGTTTTTCCTCCGAGAGGATGGTCTTCTCCCGCAGGTAGATCTGCACCTTGTAGGTCAGTTCGTCGATATTGAAAGGCTTGGGCAGGAAGTCCACGGCGCCTGTCTGCATCGCTGAAACGGAGAGACCGACGGAGGGGAATGCCGTGATCATGATCACGTAGATGTTGGGGTTGATTTCGCGGATCTTGGACAGAAGCTCCATGCCCGTCATGTTGGGCATCTGGACGTCGCTGATGACCAGGTCGTAGAGGTCGGACTTCAGCGCCTTGAGGGCTTCAGCGCCGTCACCGGCCTCCTGAATGCCGAAATCCCCCGTCTGTTTCAGGGCGTCGACGATCATGCCTCGAAGGGCGGAATCATCATCGACGACAAGGATGTTCTTTTTTTCCTTGAAAGTATCGAGCATGAACCCAGTCCGCCGCTGCACCTCGAGCCCCCCGGGACCGTCGCAGACCCCCCACTGAGGGCAGGCACAGGAATCTCCGCATTCGCCGCTCCTTCGGGGGAAGGCCGGGGTTTTTCAGGCGGAAAATTGACTTATTTCGATTTATTCGTCTTTAAAATAATGTCGAGCAAACTGTAGGAGATCTTGTCGAAAACCTCCGGTTTGTTCTTTTCCTTGGACAGGGAAACCGTGTCCGCCTGTTTCCCGGCCTCCTGAACATCCGTCAACAGATGGTTTTTGGCCTTGACCTTGTTCTGTTTGTTGTAGGCCTTGAGTACGTTGTCAACCTGGTATGATGTAATGCTCATTCCCCGCTCCCTAAGCTGTTTACGTCATTCTTTGAATCGGAATCCCCCCGGGAAAACTTTAGTCATTTTCACTTCTGGGGCCGGGGGTCCCGTGCCGGGAGGTTCGGCAAAAAGGGTTAAGGATTTTCGATGCATATTTATGGTTGACTATTGTAATTTTTTTGTTAACATCCGTCTTGTTTTTTGACGCTTTCGTTCTCCATGTCAAGACTTCATCAGGGGGATTATCGAAGAAAAGGGGCCTATGAAACGAGTCAAGGTGTTGATTGCAGAGGACAATGACCTGAGCCGGGAAAATCTCGCCGATATGCTCAAAAGTTACGGCTACGAGGTAAAGGCCGTCAGTGACGGCAAGCAGGCCATGGATATCTTCCTGGAGGATAAGTACGACCTGGTCGTCACGGACCTGAAAATGCCCAACGCGGACGGCCTGGAGGTCCTCGCCTTCGTCAAGGAGGTGATGCCCGAGAGCATTGTCATCATCATCACCGGGTACGGAACCGTCCATTCGGCCGTGGAGGCCATGCGGCTCGGCGCATTCGACTATATCACCAAACCGCTGAAGGATGACCTCGTCAAACTGACCCTCGAGCGGGCGCTCAGTTTCGCGAAGCTGAAGGAGGAAAACATCTCCCTGAAGGTTCAGCTCAAGCGCAAGTACGACTTCGGCAAGATCGTCGGCTACAGCGACAGCATGAGGAAGGTTTTTGAGCGGATCGAAAAGGTCGCAACCACCGACAGCACCGTGATTGTCTACGGCGAGTCCGGGACGGGCAAGGAGCTCGTGGCAAGGGCCATCCATTTCAACAGTGATCGGAACAGCTACCCCCTCGTGCCCGTCAATTGCGGCGCCATCCCCGAGGAACTCCTGGAGAGCGAGCTCTTCGGTCACGAGAAGGGCGCCTTCACGGGCGCCATCAAGAGCAGGGTGGGGCGTTTCGAACTTGCCCACGGCGGGACCATCTTCCTCGACGAAATCGGGGACATGAGCCCTGCGCTGCAGGTCAAAGTTCTCCGGGTCATCCAGGAAAAGCAGTTCGAGCGCATCGGGGGTGTAAAGACCCTGAGCGTCGACGTGCGAATTATTGCCGCGACCAACCAGGACCTCGAGAGAGCCGTTCAGGAAAAAAGGTTCCGCGAGGATCTTTTCTACCGGATTAACGTCATCCCCATCTACATTCCTCCGCTTCGCGAAAGGAAAATGGATATCCCCGTCCTCATCAATCACTTCATGAGGAAATTCAACAAGTTGAAGAAGCGGAACGTGAAAGGGCTGACCCAGGAGGCCATGCAATACATGATGCGGTATCACTGGCCGGGAAACGTCCGGGAGCTCGAGAACCTCATCGAGATGCTCGTGGTCATGAAGGAAGAAGGGCACATCGACATTCCCGATTTGCCGCCCAAGGTCCTGAGCGAGGAGTCGAAGCCGGACGACCAGGCGGGTTTTATTGTCATCCCGGAAGAAGGCGTGAGCTTCAACGGGATGGTGGAGGATTTCGAGAAGGACCTCCTTCTGAAGGCCCTTGAAAAAACGGGGGGCGTGAAGAACAGGGCGGCGAAACTCCTCGATCTGAACAGGACGACCTTCGTGGAGAAACTCAAGAGGTACAATATCGGTTCGTGATCTATCGATTCGCGGGATGGAGGCGAAGAGCTTCAAGCCCGCCAGGGTGTCGCGACGGATAAGGGTATTTTACGGAAATCCCCGGCAGCGGTAAAAAGGGCCGGGGATTTCTTTTTCACGCGACGGCGCCGCGAGTTACGTGCCGAAATTCTTTGAGCTATCGACGCCCGACGCCGCCCTCTCGCCGCCCGGTTTTCAGGGTCTGCCTGGTATGTAAATTGCTTTCATTCACCCGAGGGAGTGTCCATATCCCCAAGATGCGAAATTCAAAGGTGTTTGGGGGGAAAAAGGGGGGCAGGATGAAGAAGATGAGGAGATTTCTGGTTGGTCTTTATTCAGCGCTCTTTTTAATCTGCGCCGCCACAGTGCCTTGCGCTGCCGCGAAGGTCACGAACCCCTTCTACAGTTTTCAGGTTGCCGCTTACCCGACGGCCCAGGAGGCGGAAGCCCATGTCAAGGCCCTGCACGGCAAAGGATTTGAGACCTTCTATGTCAAGGCCCTCGTGTCGGGGAAGATCTGGTATCGCGTCTGTATGGGGCAGTACGCCACCTCCCGGGAGGCCCAGCGGGATGCGGAACTGCTCAGGAAGCGCGGCGTGGTGAAAGAGTATCATCTCCGCAAGGTCCAGCGATTCGAGGTTCTGGGCGCGCCGTCCGCCCCGGCCGTGAAGGCGCGAAAGGAAGAACCCAAGGCAAAGAAGGATGTCAGGGCCGGGAAGGAAACGCCTCCGCCGACCGAAAAGGGGGTCACTGCGCCGGCTGAACAAAAAAGCCCGCCGACGCCCGAATCCCGGGAGACACCGGGGCAGGAGAAAGTGGGGGCGATATCGCTTGCGGTTCCACCGGAGCGGGAGGACCGGGGGGAAATCGTGGAGCCGAAAACACCCCTCTCACCCTATGAAAGCGCGGAGATCGACCTGAAGGCGGGGCGGTATGAGGAGGCGGCCCATAAATTCGAGGAGATGAACCGGAAGGGTCAGGTGTACGAGAGCAACCGCGAAGCCGTTCTTCGCGGACTGGCCGATGCCTGCTACTTTCAGGGCGAACAGGGAAGCGGCGTCGCCCTTGAGAAGGCCATCGAAAATTACGAGAAACTGCTGTCGGCCTATCCACAGCATAAGGATAGCAATGCGAATGCCCACCTGAGGCTGGCCCGGTCCTATCTCATCCTCAACCGTCACGCCGAGGCGTACAGGGAATTTGAAAATCTTTACTCGAAATACCCGGACTCCCCACACGTCCCGGAAGCGACTTTTGCCACGGGGGTGACCCTCTACAGGCTCGGCAAGTATCCTCAGGCCATCGAGCGTTTCAAGGAGTACCTGCAAAAGAACCCCGACGGGGACTATGTAAAGCACGCCTATTTCTGGATTGCCGATTGTTACAGCCAGATCAAGGACATGGACCAGGCCGAGGTCTGGTACCGCGACGGTCTGAGGCGTTTTCCCGATCATAGCGATCTGCCGAAAGACGTCATGGTCCATCTGGGGATGCATTTTTTCCGAAACCATCATTTCAGCGAAGCGGCGGATACCTATTTTCGCTACGTCAATCTCTATCCCGACGGCCCCTTTCAAAAAGAAGTCCTCTTTATGATCGGGCGCTGCCTGACGGAGATGGACCAGCTCCCGGCGGCGCTCAAGGTGTACAGCATGCTGATCGAGAAATACCCCGGGAGCAGGGAGGCGCAGGAGTGCACCATGATCATGGCCAACATCGCCGTCAGGAAACCGGACCTCAAATTCCCGGTGGCCATGCTGGGTGAGGAAAACGTGCGGGACCCCGTCAGTACCTACGACGATCTGCTCAGGAAATCGCCGCAGCCGGACGTGGAAGAGGCGCTGCTCTTCCAGAAGGGATACGCCCTGGCCCAGCATGGCAGGCACAAGGAGGCCTTCGACACCTTCGACACGATCATGCAGCGGTTCCCGAGAGGAAAGTTCAAGCCGGCTACGATTGAGAATCTCCGGAAAAACGCGGAAATTCTGGTGGACAGTTACTATGTCCGGGGGGATTACCTGGCCGTCTCGGACATCTACTTCCGGATCTACGCAAACGGCGTCGCGAAGGGGTACGATGCCATGACGGGTTTCAAGATGGCGGAGAGCCTCAGGCGGACCGGCCTCTATGCGCAAGCGATGCCGTTCTTCAATGACCTGATGAAACGATCGGAAAAGAAACTGCAGGCGAGCATCCTGATTTCCATGGCCGAGATTAAATATCACGAGGGGAAACACGGGGACGCCGAAGCGATCCTTCAGTCGATGCTGAAGGGATTCCCCGGCGCGGAGCAGAGGGAGCAGGTGCGGGCGCGAAGAATCCTTGCCGATGTCTATGCCCGAAAGGGCCTGAACGGAAAAGCCGTTTCCCTCTACGAAGAAGTGACGAAGTCCGGGCTGGTTCCGGAGGACCCCGCCGTCTTCTACCGCAACTACGGCCACGCTTTGAAGGATACGAAGGCCTGTCCGGCGGCCATCGGCTTCTATCAGACGGCCATCAAGCATTATCAAGGGGACCGCGAGCGATATCCCGTCGAGGTGGCCTCGGAATCCTACACGGGTCTGGGGGACTGCCTCATGACGGAGAAGAATTACGCCCAGGCCGTCTCGGCGTACCGCAAGTCGCTGGAGGCGGACCCCGACGGCAGGCAGAGTCTGTGGACGCTGTACCAGATGGGAAAAGGATATCTTGCCTTGAACGACGAACCGTCGGCGAACCGGGTTTTTTCCGAATTGAAACTGAAGGGCGGTGAAGCATTCTGGGCCGGGCTCGCCGATTTTTCCGTTCAGGATCGCCAGTGGTCCGGAACATACAGGAAGTATGCGCGACAGCCTTAGCCCGGGAACGGAGAATATTCGGTTGGATAAAGTCACGACCCTGAAGCGGTCCTTTGAGGACTTCAATCTGGTGACCCGAAAGCTCCAGGAGGCTTTTGCCAGTCTGGAGCTGAAATTTGAGGGCATTAACCGGGAACTCGAGGACAAGAACGTCCGGCTCGAAAAGGCCGTCGAGGAAAAGGAACGGGTCAAGAACTACCTGCAGAGCATTCTCGAGAGCCTGACGACGGGTGTCGTTGTCACGGACCGCGATGACCGGATCACACTGATGAACCCCTGCGCGGAACTTTTCTGCGGCGTCGAACAGCAGACGATGCAGGGGAGGCCTGTGGGCGCCCTGCTTCGGGGCATGGCATCGAAAACGGCGAAGACCGGGCGGCGCAGGACGGTGATCGGCGAGCCGGGGCGGAAAATGCGGATTCGCGGTAGGACCATCGAAGTCCTGGATGCTGCCGTCAGAACGGCGAGCGACGAGATCATCGGATCCGTCTATATCCTGAGGGACATCACGGCCGTTGAGAAACTCGAGGAAATGGCCAAGCGCACGGAGAAGCTCACCGCCCTCGGGGAACTGGCGGCCAATGTCGCCCATGAGATTAGAAACCCCCTGGGTTCGATTGAACTCTTCGCATCCCTTCTGATGAAGGATCTCAAGGATCGCCGAAGTCGGGACAGGGTTTCCCAGATCATCTCTTCCGTGAGAAACGTGGACAACAAGCTCTCCAACCTCCTGCTCTTCACGAAAAAAAGAGAACCCCGGATGATGGAGGTGGATCTACACGGCATTCTCGAGGAGGTCATCACGTTCTGCGGGGAGATTGTCGCGCAGGAAGGTATCTCCCTGTCGGCACGGTATGCCCGGGGGCCTGCCCGCGTTCAGGGGGATGCCGAAATGCTGAAGCAGGTTTTTCTGAACGTCATTCTCAACGCCTTCCAGGCCATGCCCGGCGGCGGCGTGCTGGAGATTGAAACCAAGATGATCGAAGCCGCTGAAAGCCATCCCGGCCTGAGTTCCCTCGTCGATATCCGTTTTTCCGACACCGGCGTCGGCATCCCCGCCGAGTATCTTGCGAAGATCTTCGATCCCTTTTTCAGCACGAGGGAGAAGGGTTCGGGTCTGGGACTCGCCATCGTGCACAGCATCATCGACATGCACGGCGGATCCATCGATGTGGAGTCCCGTGAAGGAGAGGGAACCTGCGTCGGCATCATGCTCCCCCTCGCCGACAGGCCGCTCCGGGCGAAACGACAAGGACAGGCCCCGTCCGAAGGCCGGAACAGAAAAGCGTCGATGAGAGGTTGATCACCCCGGATGAAAAGAAAACCCATTTTAGTTGTCGATGACGATCCCTCCATGCGGATGGCCCTCACGGAGTCCCTGGTCAGCTGCGGCCACGACGTGGAAACCGCCAATGACGGCGCGGATGCCATGGGAAAGTTCAGGAAAGGCGTATTCGAGATGGTGATCACCGACATCCGCATGCCGAAAATGAACGGTATCGATGTCCTGAAAGGCATCAAGACTGTCTCCCCCGAGACGCCTGTCATCGTCATAACGGCCTACGGAACCGTCAACACCGCCGTGGAAGCGATGAAAGAAGGGGCCGCGGATTTCATCATGAAGCCCTTTTCGCTGGACGATCTGGAGCTGGTCGTGAAGAACGTCCTCGACACATCCGCCCATCCTGCCGAGGACGGAGAGACCGTGCCGCGCCCCGGCGGGGAAAGAGAGATCTTCACGAGGGACGCGAAGATACAATCCATTCTGGAGCTCCTGAAAAGCGTCGCCAAGAGCCGCTCCAGCGTTCTCATTCAGGGAGACAGCGGCACGGGCAAGGAACTGCTCGCCCGCTACATTCACCGGGAGAGCCCCCGGCGCAACAGACCCTTCGTGGCGGTCAACTGCGCCGCCATCCCGGCCAACCTCCTCGAAAGCGAGATGTTCGGGTACGAAAAAGGCGCCTTCACGGGCGCCGCGCTAAGACGTGTCGGGAAGTTTGAGCTTGCGGACGGGGGGACCCTGCTGCTCGATGAAATCAGCGAGATGGACATGCAGCTTCAGGCGAAGCTTTTACGGGCGATCCAGGAATCGGAAATAGACCGGCTCGGCGGCAAGGGACCCGTGTCCGTGGATGTGCGCATCATCGCGACGACCAATGCCGATTTGAAGAAACGGATCGCCGATAAGACCTTCCGCGAAGACCTCTTCTACCGGCTCAACGTGATCCCCGTCAAGATTCCGCCGCTGCGTGAGCGCAGGGGGGACATCCTTTTTCTGGCCGAACATTTTCTCGAGAAATTCAGCGGGCTCGCAGGCAGAAAAAAGCCGCATCTGGCCGAGGAGAGCCTCGCCGTTCTGGAGGGGTACCCCTGGCCCGGTAACGTCCGGGAACTTGAAAATGTCATCGAAAGGGCTGTCCTCATCTGCAAAGACGATCAGGTTTTCCCTGAACATCTCTTCATGGGGGAAGTCGATGGGGAACCGGCGGTCCTGGAGACACCGGACAAATCCTCGGGGGCGTCCCGCCCCGGCGAAGTCCCGACACTCCGGGAGATGGAAAAGGCCCTCATCTTCGACACCCTCAAGAAAGCGAAGGGCAATAAAACAAGGGCCTCTCAGCTCCTGGGCATCTCCGTCCGCACCATGCGAAACAAACTCAACGAGTACAAGCTTGACATCGCGGAAACCGACTCCTCACCCACCTAAACCCTCCCTTTTTTTCGACTTTTTTATTGGCACATGCCTTGCAACGTCTCATTAGGGCGGACTGCGCCGGCGGTATACCCCTTCCGTCGGGCAGACGCGGAGAAGGAGATTCCAGTTTTTAACTGCTTGTAAAAACACGTTTTTTCGGGGCAGACGCCCTGGAGGAGCTTGAAATGAAGGCCCTGTTCGGGAAGACCGTAGATATGCTGTCCGACATGCTCGATCTGCACACCAGGCGGCATAAAGTTCTGACTTCCAACATCGCCAATATCGACACGCCGGACTACGAACCCAAGGACCTGGATTTCGAAAAAGCCCTCCAGGGGGCATCGGCATCCAGGATCGCGTTGACGAAAACGGATGAAAAACATCTCCCCGCAGCTGTTTCGGGAAAGGATTTCAGCGTGGTCACGACGGGCCGGAACGTGTCGCTTGACAAGGAAATGGTGAACCTGGCCGAAAACCACCTCATGTACAACACGGCGGTGGAGCTTCTCGTCAGAAAATTCAAGAGTCTCAACAGCGTCATCAAGGAGGCCAAATAATGGATTTTTTCACGTCATTCAAGATCTGCGGTTCGGGACTCGAAGCCCAGAGGGCCAAGATGGACGTCGTGGTATCCAACCTGGCGAACGTCAACACCACAAAGACCCCGGAGGGCGGGCCCTATAAGCGCAAGGTGATCGTGCTCACGGCCGAGGCACTGAGTGAGAGTTTTGACTCCAGACTCAGGGATGCGCTCAAAAAGGTCCAGGTGGAGTCCGTGGTGGAAGAACAGGAAGGTCTCAGGCAGGTTTACGACCCGAACCATCCCCACGCCAACGAGGAGGGTTTTGTGGCTTACCCGAACGTCAACGTCGTGTCCGAGATGGCCGACATGATCACGGCCAGCCGTGCCTACGAGGCGTCGGTCACGGCCTTCGACGCCACCAAAAACATGGCCCTCAAAACCCTGGACATCGGAAAGTAGTCCCTTCTGAGGGAGCAGGAATGGATCAAGGCGGAAACGAATCTGCGCGGAGGTGATTGAACGTGAAACCCACAGCCGTCCGGGGCGAATGGATAGCCCCCGAATCGACCCTCAGGAAGCCCGCCGGTGAACCGGCGACATCAAAGGAATCGTTTGGAAAGGCCCTCACGGATGCGCTGAAGGATGTCAACCGGCTTCAGCTCGATGCCGACCAGGCGATCCGGAACCTCGAGGTTGGACAGACCGGAAGCCTTCACGAGGCCATGATCGCGCTGGAGAAGGCGGACATTTCCTTCAGGGCCATGATGCAGGTCCGGAACAAGATCCTCGATGCCTATCAGGAGATCATGCGGATGCAGGTCTGAGGCCGACTGCCGGGATGAAAGGCGGCTTCAAGAAGGATGAAAATAGCCGCGGCGGCGAAAGGCCGGGGCTGCATGGTATACGTGAAGAAGGACGAAAATAGTTTATGAATCCCCTATCCCAGTTTGTGTCGCAGATTGCGAAAGGGTTCGGGGCGCTGCCGCCCGCCCGAAAACTGACGATCCTGGTGGCCGCGGCCGTGACGCTGCTCTCCATCGCGCTCGTCGTCTACCTCACCAATCAGGCGGAATACCGTGTCCTTTACTCCAACCTGACCAGCGAGGACGCGGGGACGATCGTCGCGAAGCTCAACGAAAAAAAGATATCCTACAAGCTCTCCCCCGCCGGGGACATCATCTCCGTTCCCGCCGAGAAGGTTTCCGAGGTGAGGCTCGATCTTGCCGCTTCGGGGCTTCCGAAGGGAGGCGGTGTGGGGTTTGAAATATTCGACACCAAGAATCTGGGCGTCACGGAATTCGTCCAGCAGCTCAACTACCAGCGGGCCTTGCAGGGCGAGCTCTCCAGGACCATCAACAGTCTCGATGAAATACAGTCGAGCCGCGTGCACATCGTCCTACCCAAGAAAGCCCTCTTCAGCGAAGACCAGAAGAAACCGACCGCCTCGGTCATTCTCAAACTCAAATCCGGAAGGACCCTTCAGGAGCTGCAGATTCAGGGCATTGCCCACCTCGTGGCCAGCAGTATCGAAGGGCTGAATCCCCAGGACGTCATGATCGTCGACGGAAGCGGAAAAGTTCTTTCCAGGATCACGGATCAATCCGACCTGTCGAAGATGTCCATAGCGCAGGTCGAGTACAAGCGGAACATCGAGAAGGATCTCGCCGCGCGAATCCAATCCATGCTTGAGAGGGTCGTCGGCGATGGAAAGGCCGTGGTGCGGCTCAATGCGGATCTCGATTTTAGGATCATGGAGAAGACGGAGGAGATCTTCGATGCCGAGGAACCCGTCGTCCGCAGTATGCAGCGCGCACACGAGAAGGCGACGACGCCGGCGTCGTCGTTCGGCGGCGAGAGCACCGTGATTCCGACGACCAAACCCGGCGGTGCCGCAACGGCGCGGAGCCAGTCGAGCCGCGAGAAATCCGACGAGACCATCAACTATGAGATCAGCAAAACGGTGAACAAAACGGTCATGCCGGTCGGCGATATCAAAAAACTCTCCATCGCCGTCCTGGTCGACGGCCTCTACACGAAGAACGACAAGGGCGTGGAAGAGTACCAGGCGAGGTCCGACAAGGAGATGGCCGCCCTCGATGATCTCGTCAAGAAGGCGGCCGGTTTCGACACGAAGCGCGGCGACCAGGTGGTCGTGACGAACGTTCCCTTCAAGAAGGTCGACGCAGACACGGCGGGCTTCACCGAGAAGTCATGGGTGGACCGGTTCGTCGTTTTCATGCCGATCATCCGGCAGGTTGTCCTTTTGGCCGTCATCCTCCTCATCGTCTTTTTTGTCGCTCGGCCGGTTGTCAAGACGCTTGTCGCCAAGGGTCGGGAACAGGGGGGTTCCGTTCACGCCCATGCATCCGGCGGGCGCGAACTGGGGGGCGGACCGGCTCCGGCCACGCTGGGTCCGGGTGAGGGGAGAGACCTCACGGAAACCGATGTGGTCAGGCAGATGGCCGGCAGCGACGCGAGAAAGTTCGCCGAGCTTTTGAGGACGTGGATAAAATAAATAAAGGCGAATGGCTTTAGGCTCAGGGCTTAGGGTAAAGATCCCGGTTCCATCAGCCTTTTGCCCTGCGCCTTATGCCTTGCGCCCGTTTTGACTATGACCAACGAAGAAAAAGCCGCCATTCTTCTCCTTCTGCTGGATGAGGAAATCGCCTCCCAGGTGATGAAGAACCTCACGAAAGCGGAGGTCCGCCGGATCGGGAAGCACATGGGCCGCATCACGAGCATCTCCGCCAAGGAGGCTCAAGTCGTGGCCAAGGAGTTCTGTGATCTGGCCAAGGACAAGGGCGGCATATTCTCCGTCGGGATCAACCAGGCACGGAATATCGTCTTGAAGGCCCTGGGTCCGGAAAGCGCCGGCGGGATGCTGAGCGACATGAAGACCGATGAAGACCCTCTCGACGAGATCCCCGCTTTTGAAAAACTCAAGGACATGGACCCCAAGCTTCTCATGGATTTTGCCCGCACGGAACACCCCCAGACCGTCGCGCTCATCCTGGCCCAGTTGAGGCCGGACCGGGCCGCCGACGTGCTCGATCAGCTCACGCCTGAAACCCAGCTCGAAGTGGTCCGGCGCATGGCCAGCCTGAAAAGCGTCCCCAGGGACGTCATTGAAGATGTCGCGAAAACGCTCGAGACGGAGGTCATGACGAATTCGACGGGACAAAAGGAAATCGGCGGGGTCCGCAAGATGGCGGAGATCCTGAAGAACATGAAGCGGGACAGTGAAAACAACATCATCAATGCCATCGACGGCGCGGACCCGGATCTGGCGGCCGAGATCCGGGGCATGATGTTAACCTTTGAGGATCTTCTGCAGATCGACGACCGGGGAATGCAGGAGCTTTTGAAGGAACTGAGCAGCGAAGACCTCTCGCGGGCCCTCAAGGTGGTCGATGAAGAAGGGCGCGGGAAAATCTACCGGAACATGTCCAAGCGCGGTGCCAACATGATCCGGGAGGAAATCGAGATGATGCCCCCGACGAGGCTCTCCGACGTCGAAAAAAGCCAGAGGACCATTCTCGAAATCGCGAAAAGGCTCGAATCGGAGGGTCGAATCCTCATCGTGAGCAGAGACGAGGACCAGTTTGTCTAAGCGGGTGATCAAGTCCAGCAATGTCGAGATCGGCGCCGAGGTGTTGAAGTCCGGAGACACCGGACCGCCCAAATTTATCCGAACCGACTTTTCCCCCGGGCAGGCGCCTCTGCGCGGGCCTCAGAAGACGCGGAACCGGCTGGACGAGCTTCGCGCCGAAACGGAGAAGAGGGGCCGCGCGGCGCAGGGCGAAGCCTATGAGAGGGGCTTCGCGGACGGGAGCGCGAAGGAGCGGAGAGAACTCTCGGAGGCCATCAAGACGGCCGTGTCTCTCATCCTGGAGCTGGAGTACATCCGCCGGGAAACGCTCGAACGGATGGAGATGAGAATTCTGGACCTGGCCTTCGCGATTGCCGCCAAAGTCATTCACGAGGAACCCAGGGCGAACCCCGAGGTCGTCGTCCGCGTGCTCAAGGCGGCCATCCACAACCTCACCGACCGGGACGGAATCCGGATCCACGTGAATCCGAAAGATCACGACTACCTCGTCGGCATCAATCCCGAGGCCCTGAAGGAGGTCGAGGGGCTGCGGAATGCCGTCTTCGTCAAAGACGAAGGAATCAAGAGAGGGGGGACTCTCATTGAAACCGCTTTCGGCGAAGTGGATGCAAGGCTGGAGGAGCAACTGAGCGAGATCGGCAAAGCCTTCGTGCAGGGGAACCCCGCCGACGATGAGGGGACGTAACGATACGATGGACGGCCAGCCGGGCACAATGAGAACCTATCCGGGCGAATTCGATTTCACCCGCTATTACCGGATCCTGGACCGGCTCGACCCCATCCGGGTGAACGGGAAGGTGACGGAGGTCATCGGTTTGATGGTTGAGGGCCACGGGCCGGCCACGTTCGTCGGGGAGATGTGTCATATCGAATCCAGCGGGGGGAACAGGCCTCTGAGGGCCGAGGTGGTGGGTTTCAGGAGGGGCAAAGTGCTTCTCATGCCCCTGGACGACATGAAGGGGATCGGACCCGGGTGCCGTATCATCTCCCTCGGGAAAAGGGCCGTCGTGAGAGTCGGTCCGGAACTCCTCGGCCGGGTCCTTGACGGCATCGGAAACCCCATCGATGACGGGGGAGGCCTTTCCTGGGAGGAGGAATACCCCCTTTACGCGGAGCCGATCAATCCCCTCAAGCGGGGGCGCATTTCGCAGGCCATGGATCTCGGCATCCGCTCCGTCAACGCCCTTCTTTCCTGCGGCAAGGGGCAGAAGATGGGGATTTTCTCAGGCTCCGGCGTGGGGAAGAGTATTCTGCTCGGGATGATCGCGCGTTACACGCAGGCCGATGTGAACGTCATCGCTCTCATCGGTGAGCGGGGACGGGAGGTCCGGGAGTTCATCGAAAAGAATTTGAGCAAGGAAGGGCTGGCCCGTTCCGTTGTCGTCGTGGCCACCTCGGACCGGCATCCCCTGATCCGGATGAGAGCCGCCTACATGGCCACGGCCATCGCGGAATATTTCAGGGATCGGGGGAAGGATGTCCTGCTGATGGTCGATTCCCTGACACGATTTGCCATGGCCCAGAGAGAGGTCGGGCTCTCCGTGGGGGAGCCTCCGGCGACGAAGGGGTACACGCCGTCCGTGTTCAGCCTGATGCCGAAACTGCTGGAACGCGTCGGGGCCGTGGAGGGGAAGGGCAGCATCACGGGCCTCTACAATGTCCTGGTCGAGGGGGATGACTTCAATGAGCCCATTTCAGACGCTGCCCGATCCATTCTTGACGGGCATCTGTCGCTCTCCCGGGCGCTCGCGTCGAAGAACCATTATCCGGCGTTGGACATCCTCGACAGCGTCAGCCGTGTCATGATCGACATCGTCGACGACAAGCAGCGTGCGAAAGCCAATGAGGTCATCGACATCATGGCCACTTATAGGAAGGCGGAGGATCTCATCAACATCGGCGCCTATGTGGAAGGAAGCAATCCCGGGATCGATCATGCCATCCGGATGATTGATCGGGTCAACCGTTTTCTCAGGCAGGATATCGGCGAGCGGGTGGATTTCGAGGAAAGCAGGCGGGCGCTCTTTTCGCTCTTTGATGACGAGACGCCGGCGAAAACCCGGGCCGGGGCGCGTGCGGCGGAAGAAGCGTCGGGCCGCCGCATGTTGAAAGAGGAGCACCGAACTTAACCGGGGGGTGAGCCGTGTTTCGGTTCAATCTGGAGACCCTTTTGAAATACCGGACGATGCTCGAGGAAAGGACGATGCTGGAGTTTTCCGAGAAAGCCCGGATCCTGGATAGGGAGAAAAAGTCGCTGGACGACATCACGCGCCGGCGGGGGGCCGTTCTGCTGCAGTTCCTGGAGAAGCAGCGCGGCGACCTGAGTTCCGCCGATGTTTCCGCCTTCGTTTCCTATATCCACGAACTGAAGCGCCGGCAGCAGGAACAGGACGTCGTTGTTCGCCGTGCCGAGGCGGAAACGGAACAGAAGCGCAGGGCCCTCGTGGAGGCGATGAAAAAAAGAAAAGTCATGGAGACACTCAGGGAAAAGAAATTTCAGGCCTACCGGTCTGATCGGCAGTTGAAGGAATTCAAAGAGACGGACGAGATAGGGATCATCGGTCATGGGAAAAAAGGGTTACGCGAAGAAATGGATCGTCGGTCTTGAGATCCTCCTGGTGGGTTTTGTGGCCGTTAAAATACTCGCCCTTGCGGGTGTCTTCCATCAGGCGGGATCCGCCGATCCCGTTTTCCTGAATACCGACCGGGCGATGGCGGAGTCTCCCGCCGCTACGGCGGGCGGTGCCGATGCGAAGGACACAACGGCGGATCCGCTGGCCAAGGAGCGTAAGCTTCTTTCTTTGCTCCACGAAAGGGAGCGTCAACTGACGGTGCGGGAGTCGGCCCTGAAGGAGGAAGAAAAAAGACTGCTGGGCCTCAAGCAGGAGGTGTCGCTCAGGATAGAGACGCTCAAGGGCCTCGAGGAAAAATTAACGGGCCTGCTGGAACATTCGAAGGCTTTTGAAGACAAGCGGTACAGGGATCTCGCCAGCGTTTACGAGCAGACGCCGCCGGCGCAGGCGGGCCCCATGCTGGAGAGGCTGGACAGGAAAATTGCGGCAGGCATCATCATGAACATGAAGAGCAAAAAGGCCGGCGCCGTCTGGGGCCACATCAGCCCTCAGAAGGCCGCCGAGATTACGCGGGAGATCACACAGTCGTCGAAACAGCAGGAAGAGTAAAACAAAGGACACCTTCTTCATCACACCTCCTTCTCCTTCGGGCCCTGAGACCTATCGCATGTCGCAGGGCCCTTTTTATTTTCAACGGACTGTCTCTCACAGGCACTCGATCGGAATTCCGGATGACGAAATTAAGCGCCTTTTTGGCAAACAATTTGTTGTTGCATGTCTCTTTCAGCCGCCCCTCCGTATTTCCGATCCTCCGAACTTCCGATCCCTTTGACGGCGGGTATTTTTTTTACGGCTCCCCCGGGAATCGATAGGCAACTTTTTCCTTTTGCAGGGCCGCCCTGTCCGCGGTCATTTTCCAACTATCAAATATTACTCACGAATTTTAATGCCGGAGGAATGGCATACGCGTTGCTCTTCCCTGAAGTCAAATCGATCGAGGTATGCCATGAACCCGATGGTGACATCTTTTATAGCAAAACTGGGGGAGGCCGTGCTGAGTGAAGGCATTCAGGGGGTGAAGAATGCCGCGACACAGAAAAACTCGCGCGGCAAGAAAGGCGGTTCTGACAAAGAAGACCTATCGTCATTCGCGAACATTCTCGCAGGGACGGCGGCGAAAACGATGTCACAGAAGAAAGTCGCCGGCGGAAAAGCGGCGGGGTCCTCGAATCCGGCGGGCGAACTGCGAGAGGGCCTTGCGGGAACCCAGAGGCTTGAAGGTGCGAAGGCCTTCGTCCGCGAGGCGGCATCCGAATCCCTGAAAGGCGAGGAAAAGGCCCGGACCCTGGCCTCCGTGAGCGAATCGCTCAAGACGGAAGCGGCTGATGCGGGGAGCCGTCGGTTCCGGAAAAGTCAGCTCCAGTCGGCTGTCAGAGCGGGCGCGGCGGAAGAGAAGTTTGATGCCTCCGGAGCCCTGCTCAATCGAATACAGGGTGTCAAGACGCCGAAATCATCCCTCGCCGGAGTGTCCGAATTTTCTCAACAGAGGGGGAAGATCGACAAGGGGGCCCTGAGCGCAGACAGGACACAGGCGAGGGAGGCGGGTGCATCGAGGGGGCAGAAAAGAACCGAAGCTGGCCGGCCGGAAGCACACCGATCCGATGCTGCGAACATCAAAGACAGGGCAGAGGGCGCAAAAGCCCCCGTCAACGAGGGCCGGGCATCGGCGACTGACGGCGTGAACCGTCAGGAGGACCATTTCGCCAACGTCTCACAGGCGAGGACCGGTTCCGCCACCGGCCGGGTGTCGGAAAACACAGGACCGCTGAGGCCGCAGGTCATCATCCCGCAGGTCGTGGAGGGTGCAAGCCACCTCCTTCGCAGCGGGTCCGGCCGGGTGACCATCACCCTCCACCCGCCGCAACTCGGCACCATCGACATGGACATCCAGGTCCGGGACAACAAGGTCAGCATGCTGATGCTGGCGGACAACCATGAGGTCAAACAGGTGCTCGAATCGAGCCTCACACATCTCCGCAACGCCCTGAGCGAGCAGGGGCTCCAGGTCGATCGGGTGGACGTCCTTGTCCAGGACAGGTCGGGCAATGAATTTGCCGGGCTGCTGCATGAACGCGGATCTTCCGCCGAAGGCCGCGGGCAGGTCGGAGGCGGCGGGCAGAGCGGCCCGGGGGCGGAGGCGGGCCCGGATGAGTTGCGGCGAAGCATGGACGCCGACGAATCGAGGCTGGTCAACATTTTTGCGTGATGGAACGAAGACGGGAGAAAGGATAGGAAGATGGCAGGACTGTGGATTGAAGACACAACAACCGTGACGAGCGCCGCAAGCAGTAAAAACAGCATGTCCACCGACCGGGTCATGGGCAAGGAGGAGTTTCTGAAAATGCTCATCGCCCAGCTCAAGAACCAGAATCCTCTGAACCCCCTCGACGGGACGGAATTTACGGCGCAACTGGCCCAGTTCTCGAGCCTCGAGCAGCTGCAGAACGTCTACACCGAGCTGAAGGCCCTGAGCCAGAGGCAGGCATCGCTGAACAACAGCCACCTCGTCAGCCTCATCGGCCAGGAGGTCACCTTGAGGGGCAATGCCTTCACGGCGAGCGGGGAGCCCGTCGGGCTGACCTATGATCTTGGGGGGGATGCCGCCCGTGTCTGGGTGAGAATCTATGACCAGCAGGGCGGTCTCGTGGATACCGTCACAGCCCAGAATCAGGGATGCGGCACGAATGCCGTCACCTGGTCGAACACGCGCAACCTCACGGGGAACTTCACTTTTGACGTGACGGCGATCGACAGGGCGGGGGATGCCGTGTCCGTTTCCGGTGTCACGCGCGGCATCGTCACCGGCGTTAATTTCCGCGAGGATACGCCCTGCCTGATGGTCGATGGGAGAGAGGTCTCCATCACGGACGTCCTCTCCGTGGTCAGGCCGGCAAGGGGTTAACAGATCAAATACACTGGGAGGTTATAGAAAATGAGTAGCGCAATGTGGATTGCCATCACCGGACTCAACGCCACGTCGAGGCAGTTGGACGTCATCGGCAATAACGTGACCAACGCCAACACGATGGGGTACAAGGCCGGGAGGATGTATTTTGCAAACGTTTTGAGCCAGAATTTGATGACGGGCACCTCCTCCGGTATCGGTCAGGTCGGCCAAGGGGTCATGATCGCCGATATCTCGACGCAGTTCAGCCAGGGCTCCCTGGAGACGACGGGCAGCGTCCTGGACATGGCCATCGACGGCGAGGGGTTCTTCGTGGTGGAGGACATTGAGAATTCAAGGTTCTACACGAGAGCGGGCGCCTTCCGCGTCGACGAAGACGGCTACATCATCGACACCAACGGCTATCGCGTTCAGGGATACGACTACTTCAGCGCCACGCCGAACGCCATCGGTGACATCAACGTCCGGAACGCCCATTCAGAACCGACCGCGACAGCAGAGTTCCAGACCGGCATGAACCTCAACGCCGATACCGAGGCCGGAGGGGTCTTCGTCTCTTCCGTCACGATTTACGACAGCCTCGGGGCCCAGCACAGCCTTTCGATCACCTTCACCAAGAACGCCGCCGCAGGGACATGGGATTTCGCGGCTGATCTGGACGGCGTCGCCGCGACGGCGCAATCGGACAACCAGTTTGTCTTTGACGCGGACGGCAATCTGGTCGGCGCGGCCGACGTGACCTTCACCTTCGCGGCGCCCGCGAACGGGGGTGAAATCGGGACAGGCGGCGTCGTGAACTGGGATATCGAGGGTGCCACGTCGGAGGCCGTGACGGGCTATGCGAGCAACTCCGTCGTCCGGACCATCTACGCCGACGGCTACCCCGCCGGGTTCCTGCGAAGTGTCGTCATCGGAACGGACGGGACCGTGAGCGGTTTCTTCACCAATGCCCAGACGGTCGCCCTCGGTCAGGTCCTCCTGGCGAGTTTCGCGAACCCCTGGGAACTCGACAAGATGGGGCAGAACCTCTTTGCCGAGAGCCTCCTCTCCGGTCAGGCGGTGATCAACGCCCCCGGAACGGCGGGCCTCGGGGAACTCATCTCATACTCGCTGGAGCAGTCGAACACCGATCTCAGCACGGAGTTCGTCAACATGATCACGGCGCAAAGGGCCTATCAGGCCTGTACCAAGGTCATCACCACGGCGGACCAGATGCTCGAGACGCTCATGAGCGTCAAACGATAGCGGATGAGGCACGACGGCGGCGGGGCTTCCCGGCGCCGGAAATGACGTCAAATTTATGACAAACTCAAACCCCGCGCGGCGCTTTGCTCCGCGGGGATAACCTCCCGGATTGCAATGCAATTCCTGCGGGGTGACGAGCGGACGCCCTCACCCCGCGGGAATTCGACATTCCCGCACAGGCCCGGTCGACCCCCTGTCTTCCTGCAGGCGGTAGGCCCGGGTGTCCGCCTTTGGATCCCATCTCAACCGATTGGTATGGAAATTGCTGAAACAAGATATGTCCTTTCGTACCTGGCAAGGCCCGCGATTTTAACGATTAACTTATTGAATTAATTATATCTATGCTGACTAAGAGATTCGAATAAGGGGTTTCTATGGCGCAGGTGAGGGACAGTTACGCCCAGAAAGATGAAATGGCGGTGGAGGAGACGGGGCAGAAAAAGAAGTCCTACCGCAAGTGGTTTTTCATCGGTCTTCTGGTGACGGCCCTCCTGGCCGGGGGTGTCCTGGGGGGGAAGTACTTGATGGACCAGTTAACGGCGAAAAAGGCGGCGCAGAAAAACGCGAAAGCCGCAACAGTGTGGCCGATGGACACCTTCATCGTCAATCTGATGGACAATGGTGGTGAAAGATACCTGAAGGTGGTTTTGCAGCTCGAGCTCTCCGATCCGGAAGCCGTGGCGGAATTGAAAGAGATAAAACCCAAGATCCGCGATGCGGTCCTCGGTATCCTGTCGTCGAAGTCCCTGAAGGACATATCGACGACCGAGGGAAAGCAGCGGTTAAAGGAAGAGATTTCCCATCGGTTGAACGGCTACTTGAGCACGGGGAAGATCCTTCAGGTCTACTTTACCGATTTCGTGATTCAGTGAGGAAGGCGCAAGACCGGTACGCAGGGATATGTCGAACATCCTGTCGCAGGAAGAAGTCGATGTCCTTTTGAAAGGGATATCGGTCGGTGAGATCGACACGACGGGGCAGGGCGCCAAAGAGCCCTACGCCGTCGTCCCCTATGATCTCGTCAACCGGGATAAAGTATTGCAGAGCCGGTTGCCGGGCCTCGAAATGATGGCCGAGCGGTTTGCCCGGATCTGCAGGATCACCCTGGCCGCTCTGCTTCGGGAAGGGGTCCAGGTCAGCGTCCTCTCCGTGGAATCGGTAAAGTTCGGGGAATTTTTAAAAACGCACACCGTGCCCACCAGCCTGAACATCTTTCGCATAGACCCGCTGAGAGGATCGGCTCTCTTCGTCGTGGAGTCCAAGATCGTCTTCACCTTCGTGGACCTGCTCTTCGGGGGAAGGGGTGAGGCGACGTACAGGGTCGAAGGCAGGGAGTTCACGGCCATTGAAAACAAGATCATCCGGAAAATCGTCCTCGGTGCCCTCGGGGACCTCGAGAAGGCCCTCAAGGACATCCTGAACGTCAAGGTGGTTCACCAGCGTTCCGAGTACAACCCGCAGTTTGCCCAGGTCGTCACGCCGTCTGATACGGTGATTGTCATCCATTACGAAGTCGAGATGGAATGCGCCGCGGGTTCCATGTTCCTCTGTATCCCCTACGCCGTTCTGGAACCCGTGCGTGAAAAGCTCCAGTCGGGATACCAGGGGGATCATCTCGAGATCGACCAGGAGTGGGCTAGAAGGTTCAGGGGGGGGCTCATGGCGTCCAGGGTGGAACTCATCGCCGAACTGGGGCGGGCGGAGATCACCATGAAGGATGTGCTGGGGCTCAAGAAAGGGGACGTGGTCCTCCTGGATCGTTTCCGAACGGACAATCTTGAAATCCTCGTGGAGGGCATCCTCAAGTTTCACGGGTGCCCGGGGGTTTTCCGCGGGAACAAAGCCGTGCAGATTTCTGATACCCTGTCGGGGAGAGAGGTTCATCATGATGGAACAGAGTGACTTCAAGGAAAAGAAAAACAGCGCCCAGGACGGCCTCGAAAGCAAATCGGATTTAAGACCCCGGGCCGCTGCCGAGTATCATGACGATCCGGGAGGCGTGGACCCGAAGACCCAGGTCGACGAGATTCACTTCGGGGAGATCAAGAAAGACGCCTCCGGGCGGTCGGCCCTCGATCTCGATTTCGTTCTGGACATCCCGCTGACCCTGACCGTGGAGCTGGGGCGGAGCCGGATGCTCATCGGCGAGCTTCTGCAGCTGGGGCAGGGATCCGTCGTGGAGCTGACGAAGGCCGCCGGTGAACCTGTCGATGTCTATGTGAATCAGCGGCTGATCGCCAGGGGCGAGGTAGTCGTCGTGAATGAAAAATTCGGCATCCGTTTCACCGATATCGTTTCCCCGGCAGAGAGAATCCTCAAGCTGAAATGAGGTCGTGATGAGCTCCTGGGAATTCATCCTTTCCATCCTGAAAATGATGTCCGCCCTGGCCCTGGTGCTGGGCCTGATGGTCGTGGCCATGTACGTCCTGAAAAAGTTCATGAACAGGACGGGGGGCGGCATCGAGACGGACGAGTTCGTGAAAATCGTCTCCACGCGCTACCTCGGGCCCAAGAACAGCATCGTTATTCTCGATGTCCTCGGTCGCGTGATCGTGGTCGGAATCTCGAACCAGCAGATCTCCCTGTTGACGGAAATCGACGACCGGGAATCCCTGGACCGGCTGCAGATGACGCGGGGGCGCAGGACGCCATCCCCCGCCCTCATGGACCAGCTCACGCTCTACAAGAGAAAACTGAAGGCCCTCAGCTTCATGGGGAAGAACCATGCCGTGCCTGATTGATCGCTTTCGCGGCGTCTTGAAGAAGCGTCGGGTCCTGGCACTGGGAGCGATTCTTGCCCTCGCGATCCTCCTACAGTCGTCCTCGTCTTCCGCCGTTCCCATCCCGACGATCCAGTTGAGCGTCGGCGACGCCGCGGACCAGCCGGGGCAGGTCGCCGTCGTCCTTCAGCTGTTGCTCCTTCTAACCGTCCTGTCGCTCGCGCCGGCCATTCTGGTCATGGTGACCTCCTTCACGCGGGTCGTCGTGGTGCTCTCCATCCTCCGGCACGCCCTGGGCACGCAGCAGATGCCGGCAAACCAGATCATCATCGGGCTGTCGCTTTTTCTCACGTTTTTCATCATGACGCCGGTGTGGCAGCAGGTAAACACCAACGCCCTGCAGCCCTACTTCGACGAGCGGATCACCGGCGAGCAGGCCTTCGATCAGGCGGCCCAGCCCGTCCGCGAATTCATGCTCAAGCAGACGAGGGAGAAGGATCTGGCCCTTTTCGTTAAGATCTCCAACACGAAAAGACCGGACAAGTCGGCCGACGTCCCGCTCCAGGTGCTGATCCCGGCTTTCGTCATCAGTGAATTGAACACGGCCTTCCAGATCGGCTTTCTCATCTATATTCCCTTTTTGATCATCGACATGGTCGTCGCGAGCGTGCTTTTGTCCATGGGGATGCTGATGCTGCCCCCCATCATGATCAGCATGCCCTTCAAGCTGCTGCTGTTCGTGCTCGTGGACGGCTGGTATCTGATCATCGGATCCCTCGTGCAGAGCTTCCATTAGAGGCCGGAAGGACATTTTATGACAACGGAACTCATCATGGGCATCGCGGTGGAGACGATGAAAGTGACGCTGCTGGTTTCGGCGCCGGTGCTTCTGGTCGGCCTCATCGTGGGGCTCGCCATCAGCCTCTTTCAGGCGGTGACACAGGTCCACGAGATGACCCTGACCTTCGTTCCCAAGATCATCGCCGTCATGATCGCCATGCTGATCGCCCTGCCGTGGATGATGAACCTGATCATGACGTTCACCCACAATCTTTTTTCGAACATACCGATGTACGTGAAATGAGAGTGCCCCGGTCATGCAGAATGCCGCACCACAGGCAGGGAGACGATGAGGCGAAATTCCGATGAACATACCGGTCCTTTCCATCGAACAGATCGAGACGTTCTTCCTGGTCTTTCTCCGCGTGACCGCCATTATCGCCATGATCCCCGTTCTCGGGGACCGGACCGTCCCCTTTAAGGTCAAGGGGGCGCTTTCGCTCTTTGTCGCTTTTCTGGTCTTCCCCTTCGTCCAGTCTTACGCCCCGCAGAGCGGGAATCTTTTTTCCATGGCCTTCCGGATGGCCGGTGAGATCCTCATCGGGGTGCTGCTCGGTTTTGCCAGCCGCCTCGTCTTCGCCGGCATCCAGCTTGCCGGGCAACTCATCGGTTTTCAGATGGGTTTTTCCATCGTCAACATCATCGATCCGGTCACCAGCGCCCAGGTTTCGATCATCGCGGAATTCCAGTACCTCGTCGCGGCGCTTCTCTTCCTGGCGACCAGCGCCCACCATGTCTTCCTGGCGGCGATCGTGGAGAGCTTCAAGGTGCTGCCCGTTTATGATTTCCAGTTCACCGGGGCGCTCATGCAGGCCCTGATGGATCTCTCGGGCAATATGTTTGTCGTTGCCGCGAAAATTTCCGCCCCCCTCATCGCGGCGCTGTTACTGACCAACGTGGGCCTGGGCCTCATTGCCAGGACCGTTCCGCAGATCAACATCTTCATCGTCGGTTTCCCGCTCCAGATCGCCGTGGGGCTCATCGGCATCGGCCTGACCCTGCCCATCTTCCTGAACATCGTCGGGCGTTTTTTCTCCGGTCTGGAAGGGGAGGTCAATCTTCTGCTGCGCCTCATGTAAGGGCGGGAAACGGAAGGGCGTTATTCAACAGGAATGCCCCGGCGCGCGCAGGACGGACAGCGTTTGAAGGACTCGAACCGGAATTCCCGGTAAGAGCCGTGGAGCCACATGCCGGATATTGACAGGGATCAGGAACGCACTGAACAAGCGTCGCCTCGACGAAGGGAAGAGGCGAGAAAAAAAGGCCAGGTCGCCCGGAGCCAGGAAGTAGTCTCTGTGGCCATCCTGCTGGCCTGCGCCACCCTCCTGTATTTCAGCTCCACCTGGATGCTCGACCGGATGATGGACCTCATGCGCTGGGCCTTCAGGGAGTCGGGATCCACGGTGATCCACATCAACACCGTTCAATCCATCGCCGTCATATGGCTGTACAAACTCTTCATCGTTCTGACCCCCCTTTTTCTGACCATCGTTGCCGCGGGGCTCCTGGCAAACTATCTCCAGTTCGGCTTCCTTTTCTCCACGGAGGCCGTTCAGTTCGACCTCTCCAAGCTCGACCCCATCCGGGGCTTCCAGAGGCTTTTATCACTCAAATCCCTCGTGGAGCTCATCAAAAGCCTGATCAAGTTCACGGTGGTGAGCTGCGTCGTCTATTTCACGATGAAGAACGAAATCGAAGGGCTGATCCCTCTCATGGACGAGAGCGTCTGGGGGATCCTGGTCTACATCGGCAGGATCATGTTCCGGATCGTCATCACCACCTCCTGGGTTCTCATCGTGCTCGCCATTCTCGATTACCTTTACCAGCGATGGGAGTTCGAGAAGGGACTCAAGATGTCCAAGCAGGAGGTGAAGGACGAATTCAAGCAGACGGAGGGCGATCCGCTGGTGAAGGCGAGGATCAAGCGCATTCAGCGGGAGCAGGCCCGCAAAAGGATGATGGCGAAGGTGCCCAAGGCCGATGTCGTGATCACAAACCCCGTCCATCTGGCCGTTGCCCTCGAGTACGACGGAGGGCGCATGATCGCCCCCCGGGTCGTGGCCAAGGGAGCAGGTGTAATTGCCGAGAATATCAAGGAAATCGCGCTGGAGCACGGGGTGCCCGTCGTGGAGAACAAACCGGTGGCACAACTATTGTATAAGATAGTCAATATCGATGAATTTATCCCGGAAAATCTCTACCGGGCCGTGGCCGAAATACTGGCCTATGTTTATAGCTTAAAAGAAAAGAAAGTTTAACGAAATTAAAGCTTTATGGCGGATACCTACACGGAAGCCAGCCCTTTCAGCGGATGGATGAAAAACTCGAGCACCATGATGGCTCTGGCGGTCATCGGGGTGCTTTTCGTCATGATCATTCCCGTCCCCACGCTGGCCCTGGACATCCTGCTGTCGGTGAGCATCACCGTTTCCATCATCATCATACTGATGTCCATGTACGTCCTCAAGCCTCTGGACTTCTCCGCCTTCCCTTCGATCCTCCTGACCGTGACCCTTTTCCGGCTGTCCCTGAACGTGGCCTCGACGCGCCTCATCCTGCTCAAGGGAAATGAGGGGACGGCGGCGGCCGGTCAGGTCATCAAGGCCTTCGGGACCTTCGTCGTCGGCGGGAATTATGTCGTCGGTCTGATCGTATTCTCCGTTCTCACCCTCATCAATTTCATTGTCATCACCAAGGGTGCCACCCGCATCGCCGAAGTGGCCGCGCGGTTCACCCTCGATGCCATGCCGGGCAAGCAGATGAGCATTGACGCCGATCTCAACGCGGGGCTCATCACGGAGGCCGAGGCCCGGCGGCGGCGGGGCGAGATCGAACGGGAAGCGGATTTCTACGGCGCGATGGACGGCGCGAGCAAATTCGTGAGAGGGGATGCCATCGCCGGCGTCGTGATCATTTTCATCAACGTTATCGGCGGACTCGTCATCGGCGTCCTCCAGCAGGGGATGCCGATTGCCGATGCCGCGAGGAACTACACGCTCCTGACGATCGGAGACGGCCTGGTCACCCAGGTGCCCGCCCTCATCGTTTCCACGGCAGCGGGCATGCTCGTGACGCGCAGCACGGCCTCTTCGGACCTCGGCAGGGACATGTCCCAGCAGCTCTTCACGCAACCGCGGGCGATCGGCACGGCCGCCGCGATCCTGCTCATCTTCGCGCTGATCCCGGGCATGCCGAAATTCTCTTTCATCCTCATCGGGCTTCTCACGGGCACCCTGGCGTGGAAGCTCTATCAGGCCTCCCGCCGGGTCGAGGAGGTGAAGGAAGAAGCCCCGCCTGCCGCGCCCGTCGACACAGTCGAAAATCTCCTGCCCCTGGACATGATGGAGCTCGAAGTGGGCTACGGGCTCATCCCCCTTGTGGACGCTTCCCAGGGGGGGGAACTCCTGCACCGCATCCGGGCGCTCAGAAAGCAACTGGCCCTCGACATGGGCTTCGTCATTCCCGCCATTCACATTCGCGACAACCTCCAGCTCAGGCCGAACATGTATTCCCTGATCGTCAAGGGCATCGAGGTCGCCCGCGGGGAGGTCATGCCGGATCACTGGCTGGCGCTCATCTCCGAAAAGGGCCCCAAGGTCAAGGGCATCGAAACGAAGGAACCCGCCTTCGGGCTTCCGGCCGTGTGGGTGACGGAGAGAGAGAAAGAGAGCGTGCAGTCCAAGGGCCATGTTGTGGTCGATCCGGCAACGGTCATGACGACTCATCTCACGGAGATCATCAAGTCCCATGCCGAAGAGCTCCTGGGCCGTCAGGAAGTCCAGGCCCTGCTCGACAACCTCGCGAAGACGCACCCGAAGGTGGTCGAGGAACTCGTGCCCAAAGTGGTCTCCCTCGGGACGGTACAGCGGGTCCTGCAGCGGCTCCTGAAAGAGCGCGTCTCCATCCGGGACATGCTCACCATCCTGGAAACGCTCGCGGACTACGGCGTCATGACGAAAAATCTCGATGTCCTGACCACCTATGTCCGGCAGGCCCTCGCCAGGACCATCACCCGGCAGTACAGGGACGGCGACGGCAATATCAGCGTGGTGGTCCTCTCTCCGGACGTGGAGGACAAGATCAGCCGCTCCCTGCAGCACACGGAATATGAATCCTATTTCACCGGCGATCCCAACTGGGTCCAGAAAGTGGTAAGGGGTGTGCAGAAATTCACGGCCGATTTCACGACCAAGGGCCTGCAGCCGATTTTTCTGTGTTCGCCCGTTGCCAGGGTGCACTTCAGAAAAATGATGGAGAAGTTTTTCCCGGGCATCATCGTTCTGTCGCATAACGAGATTACCCATGACGTGAACATCCGTTCGCTGGGCATGCTGGATTGAAGCCATGAAGATCAAACGCTACGAAGCATCAAGCATTCAGGAAGCCATCGTCAAGATCAAGAACGACCTCGGTGAGCAGGCCATCCTGCTCTCGTCGAAGCGGCTGCGCGGCGGGCGGACCCCGCTCTTCGAGCTGACGGCGGCAGCGGACGAGGGTCAGGCCGAGGGCCGGCCGTCCGCGGTCCCGCGGCCGGAGCCGCGCGCAACCGAGAGAACGCCGCTCGTGCCGCAGGAGAGCCAGGAGACGCTCCAGGCTTTCCGCAGGGACCTCGAGGATTTGAAGGCCCTCGTCATTGAGGCCAACAGGAAAAACATCCTCTACGGCGAGCTCATGGAGCTGAAAGAGAGCCTGAACTCCTTCTTCGACATGCTGGGGGTCCGCAAGGCGGAAGGAAAACCCCAGCCCCTGTCCAAACTGTACTGCAACCTCGTGGCCGGGGGTGTGTCGAAGGACCGGGCGTACCGGCTTGTCGGCCTGATCCGGAAGGGACTGACCGCCCAGGCCGAGGAAGATTTCGACGGGGTTCTTCACAGCGCCGAGGAATTCATTCAGAAGTCCCTGGTTCCCTCCTATGAACGGACCCGTCAGGGTCGAGTCGTGGCCTTTGTGGGTCCCACCGGCGTGGGCAAGACGACGACGCTGGCCAAGCTGGCGGCACGATGGGCCCTGGAGGAAGACAAGAAGGTCGGGCTGGTGACGGCGGACACCTACCGGATCGCGGCGATCGAGCAGTTGAGGACCTACGCGAAGATTATGGGACTGCCCCTCGAGGTCGCCTCCGAGAAAGAGGAGTTCAAAAACGCCCTCCACAGATTCCGGGATCGCGACGTGATCCTGATCGACACGCCGGGGCGGAGCTTCACCGACGAGAGGCATCTGGACCGGCTGAGAGATTACCTCCGCCTGGAAATCCCCGTGGAGACGAATCTTCTCATCAGCATGACGGCGAGCCCCGAAAACATGCTGGCGACGACCTCGCGCTTCGACAAGGTCGGCTACGAGGCCATTATCTTCACGAAGCTCGACGAGAGCAACGCCTACGGTCAGATCTATAACATCATCGATCAGGTCGGGAAACCGGTCTACTATGTCACCAACGGACAGAATGTCCCTCATGACATCGAGCGTCTGAATCCGGCCAAGCTGGCGAAAATGATTGTGAGGAATTCGCTGCACTGATGCGGCATCGAAGAAACCGGAGGTATTTCCTTGGATCAGGCTGAAACACTGCGAGAGATGAAGAAAAGAGGAAGGGACACGAGCGGCGACGGGATGCTGCCGGCCAAACCCGGTGAAAAGGACATCAGCGGCCGCAAGAGCGACGGCATTCGCGTCATTGCCATCACCAGCGGTAAAGGGGGCGTGGGCAAGACGAACATCGCCACCAACCTGGCCTACATCCTCTCGAAGATGCAGAAAAGGACCCTGGTCTTTGATGCGGACATGGGACTCGCCAACATCGATGTCATTCTGGGACTGGCCCCCAAATATAATCTGTATCACGTGCTCCGGGGGGAGAAGAACCTCTCCGAGATCGTCCTCCAGGGTCCGGGGGGGATTAAGATCCTGCCGGCCGCCTCGGGCATCCAGGAGATGACGGATCTCACGAAGGGGCAGAAACTCGCGCTGCTCGACGAGTTGAATCAGCTGAGCGACGAGCTTGACTTCATGCTCATCGACACCGCGGCGGGGATAGCCGGCAACGTCATCTACTTCAACATGGCGGCTAGGGAAATTATCGTCGTCGTGTCCCCGGAGCCCACCTCCATCACAGACGCCTATGCGCTTATCAAGATTCTTTATGCCCGGCACGCGGGCAATAAGTTCATGCTGCTGGTGAACATGGTGAAAAACGCCACCGAGGCTCGCGAGGTCTACAACAAGTTGAGCAATGCCACTTCCCATTTCCTCAACCTGTCCATCGAGTACCTGGGTTACGTCCTCGATGACCACAGCGTCCAGGATGCGGTGAGGAAACAGCAGGCGCTGGCCGAAGTCTATCCCGGTTCCCGTGCCTGCAAGTGCCTGTCGTCGATCGCCAGGAAACTCTGCCGGTTACAGCCCGGCGGTTACGAGGCGGGGAGCATAAAATTCTTCTGGAAGAGCATCGTCGATCGGGATCGTGGATAAAAAGGAACGCGATAAACTCATCTTGAAATATGCTCCTCTCGTGAAGAACATCGTCGAGAGGGTCGCGGCCAAAGTTCCCCAGCATGTGGCGGACAGGCAGGACCTCATGCACGTGGGCATCATCGGGCTCATTTCAGCCCTGGAAAAATTCGACAAGAGCCGCAATGTCCAGTTCGAAACCTATGCCCGCTTCAGGATCCGGGGCGCCGTGCTGGACGAACTTCGGGCCCGCGACTGGCAGCCCCGATCGGCGAGGAACAAGGACGCGAAAATCGAGAAGGCCGTCTTCGAACTCCGGAAGCTCCTGGGGCGGCAGCCGCAGGAGGAGGAAATCGCCAATCACCTCGGCATCCCCCTCGAAGAGTACTACCAACTCCTGGACGAGGCCTGCGGGGTTTCCCTCCTCAAGAGCGAGGACCTGCCGCCGGACTATTGCGAAAAGTACGGGAGTTACGACGTTCTCGAGCGGATCGACCAGGGCAACCCCTTTGTCCTGCTCACAAAGAACGAGCTGAAAAACACTCTGAAGCAGGCCATTGAAATGCTGCCGGAAAAAGAGAAGGTCGTTCTGTCGCTTTACTACTACGAGGAGCTGACGATGAAGGAAATCGGCCTGGTGCTGCGACTGACGGAATCGAGGGTGTGCCAGCTCCATTCGCAGGCCATCGTGAGATTGAGAGGGAGAGTGAGGGAACTGCAATAAGAAGAACATGGCCAGAAATAGAAAACCGGACATTCTGGACGACGATCCGATAATCGACGCCGGTGCCGGGCGGGAGGGAGAAGGTCACTCGCTGCCGGAAGAAGACACGGAAGATCCTTCTCGTGGATCCTTCCAGCAGCGTCTTCGACGGGGTTTCATGCAACCCGCCAAAACCGTTTCCGCGGCGATGAGCTGGGTCCGTCATCACCGGATGCAGACCTGCGGCACCTGCGGCATACTGCTCTTCCTGGTCGTTGCCGTCTCCGTGGGCATGTACCTCAAGGGATCGCGTCCCGACGCCGATCCGAAAAAGGGCGCGGCGACGCCGGCCATGGCGCTTCAAAGTGTGTTCTCTTTCGAGAACTTCACCATCGATTTGAAGGACCCGCAGGGGAAATACAAGCTTTTGATCTGTGACGTCGTCCTGGAATTGAACAGACCCGACGTGATGACGGAGGAGAAAAAGGTCGTCATTCGAAAAACCATCTATGAGGCGGCCCGGAAAAAGAGCCCGGATCTGCTGGGTTCATCCCAGGCGCACCGGGTGTTCAAGCGGCAGGTCAGCACCGCGCTCGGCAGCCTCATGGGGCAGGGAGTCATCCGGGATGTCTATGTGACGAAGTTCGTCCTGCTCTGACGGCGGGCCTTTTTTTCTCTACCTGGCTCGATCGGGTCGGAGGGAGGTTAGGATTTATGGAAAGATCGCTGTACTTCGCCTTTGTGAAACCCTCGTACGTCATGGCTTTTATCATTCTCATCCTGGGCGGTTTCACCGGCACGGCCTATTCGCTCACGGCCGATGAGGTCCGGGCGCTCAGGAAAGCGGGCGTCAGTGACGAAACCATCCAGATCATGCTGCAGCAGGAGCGGGAGGCGCAGGTGAGAGGGCCCCATGATCAAATGGGGGTCCGGGAGATCAAGGACAAGGCCGGGAACACCTATATCGTCTATTCCACCGGCAGGCCGGGCAGCGACACGTCCGATGCTGAAAAAGAAAGGGTTGAAAAAGCCTGGAGAATGCTGCAAAACATCATCATCGACAGGCGCCACTGAGAGCCTGTCGTCGCAAATCCGCAGAACGCAGAGAGGAAGGGCTTGTACATGGTGAGGGAAGGTGACATTTTCCGGGAATTAGAGAATGATTTTGAGTCGACCTTTGCCCGGGAACTCATTCCCGGTATCCTGCACAATTTCGCCAACCCCCTGAACGGCATCATGGGACGCTCCAAGCTTCTGCAACGCCGGGTGGAGGACAACATCAAAAAGACGGTTGAACACTTCCCCGAGGCGGGGAAGCGGTTCGTCGAGGACTACGGCAAGATCACGAAGGATGTGGAACTCATGATCTCCGAGGCCGATCGGCTCATCGAGATGTTCCGGAGCGTGTCGGGCAAATTTTACGCCATCGGTGACACGACCGTCCAGAAGCTCAACCTGTCCGAGATGGTCGAAAACGAGATGAAGTTCTCCGATTTCTATCTCGATTTCAAGCACCAGGTAAAAAAACAGGTCAGTCTGGATCCCGAGGTTCCGGAAATCTCGGCGGCCCCGGCGGACCTGACGCTTTTTCTCACCACGCTTATCCGTTACTGCATGGGGGCCATGAAGACGAGCAAGGTCAAGGAAATTTCCATTTCCACGTCCGGCGAGCGCGGGCAGGCGGTCCTGAGGGTGCAGGACACGGGTTCACCGCTCCCGCCCGCACTGAGAGAGTCCCTGATGAGGGGGGGGGATGTGCCGACGGAAAGCCCCGAGGGCGCCAGGAAACTCGTCCTGGCCTTTTCCCTGCTCAGAAAATATCAGGCAGGCATCGAGGTGTCTCCGGAAGGTTCAAAAAATGTTTATGTCGTCCGGATCCCCGTTCAACCTGCAGCGGTCAAAAAGGGTTGAGAGGTAGATGGAAGGCGGGGACCCGGAAGACCATGACCAGGTAAGTACTCATGACGATTAAAGAATTTTTCAAAAAAGACGATAGATACGACAGGGGCGGATGGGTCTGTGCCCCGGGGCTTTTGGTCCCCGTCTAATCTCGAGACGACTGCGACTGAACCGCCGACGTCTCGAAGGGAGGTATTTCCGGCGTGTTGAGGGCGGTTGACGTGCAACAGATACTGCTGCAGACGAACCCCGTGGAACGCATCCAGCAGACACAGCAGCAGCAGTCCGACATGCAGCAGAGGCACTTCGCCGTTGAAGTGGGTCTCGAGAAAAAGATCCTGGAGGAAAAGGTCAAGGTCGCCGACGAGACGGAGCGGTCGAGCATCAAAAGGGAAGAGGAAGAAAAAAGAAAGAGGCATTCAAAAAGTTCCAAATCCGATCACGAACCCCCTGATGAAGCCGGAGAAAAGAACGCGGCGGAGACGAAAGAGCAGGGAAGGCTGATCGACGTCAAGGTGTGAGATGAGCCAGCAGGTATTTTTCATCATTCAGATCCTGGCCGATTGCGCGCTTCTGGTGGCGATCGTGTTTTTCATCTACCGGATCCACGGGGAGAGCCGCAGGAAGCCGGAAGGCGTGGATCCCGGCATGCTCGCGGAATTCAGGAAGTTCCTTGTCGATTGCCAGAACGGTTCGGCAAGTCTTGTCCAGGCCATGGACGAAGGCAAGAAAGCCTTGAAAGAGATCTCCCGGGCACTGGACGATAAGGAGCGCCGACTCAAGAAGATCATCGAGCAGTCGGAGATTCAGCTCGAAAAGGCGGACCCGGGCCCGGGCACAGGGGTCTTCGCCGGCGAGGCGGGTTTCTCAGAGGCCGTCAGGATGGCCAGGCGGGGCATGGACCTCAAGGAGATATCGAAGCGCCTCGGTCTCCCCGAAGGGGAAGTCAGCCTCATCCTCGATCTGGATCGAAGAAGGAGTGATGCCGCCCGGTCCTGAAGGGCGGGCGCACCCGTGAAGAGACCGCCTTGTGTCTTGACCGGCCTTCGAACGCCGACCGTTTGAAGGGGCCGACGTTTCACATCACATGAGGGACATTTCGCGGTCAGAAACTCGCATGGCTTCCATCCATCTCTCCCCCATCACATCACCGGCATCGGAAAACCGGCTCCAGATCCAGCAGGACGCACGGCGCTCGCCCCATTTGACCGTCGGGCAGCTCCTGGAGGCCCGTGTCCTGGGGCGTCTGGACGGTGAGCAGCTGCTCATCAACATTCAAGGGCAGAGCCTCGTTGCCCGGACCGCCATCCCCCTTCAGGCGGGAGAACATATCCGCCTGAAAGTGGAGGGGCTGGACCCCCTCATCAGACTGGTCCTGCTGGAGGCATCTGCGGGGGAATCCACCCGCACCGCCGAGGCTCTCCAGTCCATGAGAACGGAGCCCACGGCACTGGCGAAATCCCTCGCCGGTCTTATCGAAGCGCTGGATCCCGAAAACCCGGGCGTGACCGGGAGCCCTCCCGCCAAGGGTGAGGCCGTCCGGTTTCTGGAAGTAGTCCGGAACCTTGTCCTTCCGAAAAACACCGTCGAAAACCCGCTGTGGATAAGGGATTGCCTGCAAACTTTGGGACTCCTCCTGGAAAGCGACGTCAGAAAAGAGTTTCAGAAAGGTTCTTCAACGGGCTTTCAGGAAAGAGCCGTAAGCCTCAAGGAGGTCCTCCTGAACCTCGTTGAAACGCTCCGGACCCGGGGTGACGGTGAAGGGGGGAAGGGGCTGACACAGAAATTGAGCCTCTTCGAGGGGGCCCTCAAAAATATAGAGAACCTCCAGGTCCTGAATGTCCTCTTACAGGAGCAGGAAGGGAAATATCTCCTCCAGATTCCATTCCTGCTTTCGGGTCGCATGACTACGGCGGACGTATTTGTTCATGTCGACCGGGAAAATCAGAAAAGAAAGAAGAATGCCGAAGGCTATCATATCGTTTTCGCCATGCACATGGACGCCCTCGGGGACATCATGATCCAGACAAGATTGAAAGGCAAAAGGCTGGGCTGTTTCATCGAGTGCGGGAACGACGAAATCCGGGACTTCATCCGTCCCTCCCTCGCCGGTCTTGCGGAGCGGCTGGGGGCCCTGGGATTTCAGACGGGCGAGATGATCTGCACTGTAAAAAAAGACCTCGTGCAGGCCCGGGAGGCATTTTACCAGAGGGAACTGTCCCTGACGGCCCTTGACCTCTTCGCTTGAGTGAGGCGCGGGTGTCTCGCAGGAAGGGATTTGACCGGAAATGAAGAAAAAAGACGACCTCCGGATGGCTGCCTCCATCCAGTACGACAAAAAGAAGGATGAGGCCCCCCGCCTGACGGCCAAGGGCCGCGGCATCCTGGCGGATAAAATCATCGAGCTGGCCCGGAAGCACGATGTCCCCATCAAGGAGAATCCCGCGCTTGTTTCCATCCTCTGCCGGCTCGATATCGATGACGAGATCCCCCCCGAACTCTTCCGGGCCATCGCTGAAATCCTCGCCTTTGTGTACACAACCAATGAACGTTACCGGGAAAAACGGGAGGAGAGCCGCTGAGGGAAGGCAAAAAAGAAACGGCTTCGGCACGGGGGAAAATTTTTCCCGACCCGCCCATCCCCGGGAGGAAAGAGCCCTTCCGGCCCCCCTCTCCGGGCCCGAGTCGCCGGCATTTCCCGAGGATGAGTTAATTCATAACTCATTGATATAATTTAATGATCAGCATGGATCTTCCCCTGTCCCAGGCCCCGCCCCCGTCCGCTGACCCCATGGCATGACAATTGCCTCAATTCCTACTGAAAGAGAAAATTCGGAGCCTTTTTCCATGATCTATGGTGTCAATACCGCCGTCAGTGCCTGCGTGAAGAGACTTACGCAGCTCGACTATGTCACCAACAATCTGGCGAACGTCAACACGCCGGGATTCAAAGCGGAGAGACTGACCTTTGTCAGGAGGCCGGAGACCCCCGATCTGGAAGAAAATGCCTTCAGTCACGACATGCTCCTTTTCACGGACACGTCCCAGGGAACCCTGCAGAAAACCGGAAACCTGCTGGACGCGGCCGTTGAAGGGGACGGGTACTTTGTGATTCAGGACAAAGACGGGAGCAGTTATTACACGAGGAACGGAAGCTTCACGATCAACCGCGACAAGCTGCTGGTCACCCCTTCGGGAGACCCCGTGCTGGGGCAGGGCGGACCGATCACGGTGGACGGGAAAAAAGTGGAAATCGGCCATGACGGCACGGTGAACGTCGATGAAAAGAGTGTCAACACCCTGCGCATCGTGAAATTTTCGAATCGCGAAGCCCTCGTTCGCATCGGAAACAGCCGGTACCGGGATCCCGGTAATGCCGGTCTTCAGGACGAAGAAAAACCCGCCGTTCAGGCGGGCTATCTGGAGCTTTCCAACGTGCAAGCGTTGAAAGAGATGATCGACATGATCGACATCCATAGACATGTCGAGGCCTACCTGAAGGTCATGCAGACGATCAGCGACCAGGACAAACTGGCCGTCAGCCGCCTCGGGAAGCTCTACTCATAAGAAGGATAACGATCAGGGAGGACCATTATGATCAGGTGTCTGTATACAGCCGCGACAGGGATGCTCGCCGAGCAGATCAACCAGGACGTGATCGCCAACAATCTGGCCAACGTGCAGACTGTGGGGTTCAAGGCTGCGCGGGCCGAGTTCCAGGACCTCATGTACCAGGTCTACCGCCAGGCCGGCGCGGAGACGACTTCCGGAAGCCCCCTGCCGCTCGGCATGGAGGTCGGTCTGGGTTCGAGGCTGACGGCCATACAGAAGCTCTTCACCCAGGGGGATTACCAGCAGACGGGAAACAGGTTCGACTGGGCCATCGAAGGGGAGGGTTTCTATCAGATCGATAACAACGGGACGACCGTCTACACGCGCTCCGGCAATTTCAAGGTGAGCAAGGAAGGCTACCTCGTGAACACGGAAGGGCTCAAGCTCATCCCGCAGGTCAGTGTTCCCCAGGAGACCGTCAATTTCACGATCGATAACGGCGGGACCTGGACGGCGACGGACAAGAACGGCACGACCCTCGCCACAGGCCGGATCGAGCTTGCAAGATTCATCAATCCCGCGGGGTTGACGAGTCTCGGGCGCAACCTGTACGGCGTCACGGAAGGCTCCGGTGACGCCATGACGGGCAATCCCGACACGGAGGGCTTCGGCATCATCACCCAGTCCTTTCTCGAAATGTCCAATGTGAACGTGGTGGACGAAATGGTGCAGATGATCATCGGCCAGAGGGCTTACGAAATCAATTCGAAATCCATTCAGACGGCCGACAACATGCTGCAGATCGTCAACAACCTCAAGAGGTAAAACATGAAAAGAAGCTGGGGCTGCATCCTGTCTTTGCTGGTGGCCGTTCTTCTGGGGACGGCGGCAGCGGGATCGGCTGCGACCATAACGGGAGAGAGCCTCCAGGCCGCGGTGCAGGCCTATGTGGAGAAGAATTCCCCATGGCCGAAGGGGAGAATCAAAGTCGAATTCCAGGAGACCGTGGCCGACGTGGACGTCCCGTCGGAGAAGGTCGCGATCCGCATCAGGGGCCGCGTCAATGAAGACTTCATCGGCCAGACCTCTTTTACGGCCTCCCTCAGGGGGACGAAGCCCCTTCGGGAAGAACATATAAGAGTCACGCTCTGGGTCCTGATGGATGTGGTGGTCAGCACGAAGAGCCTTTCCTCGGGGAGCGTCCTTGGCGCAGGCGACATCAAGGTTCTGCAGAAGTGGTACGACGCCGTCCCGCAGAACCGCGTATCGGATGTAAAAGAAGTCCTCGGGAAGAAACTCTCCGTCAGCGTCAATCCCCATACGGAAATCACAAAGAATGTGCTCAAGGATTGCCCGATCGTGCGGCGCCATCAGCCCGTCCGGATCATTCTGGACAACGGCACCCTCTGCATCACCGCGAGCGGCGTGTCCCAGGAGGACGGCATGCTGGGAGAGGTCATCCGCGTCCAGAACACGACCTCCAAGAGGGTGATCCATGCGCGGGTCAGGGGGAATGCCCTGGTCGCGGTGGATTTCTGAGATTCCGGGGTATCGCGCATGAAAGAAAAAGCTGGAACAGAAAAGCGGCAGGCAACGCTGCGATGGAGGATTCGAACGGGACGAACCGCCCTGCCGGGTCTTTTCCTTCTCATCACGGCCTTCGCCCTATCGGGGTGCGCCTTCAATGACGACCTCTTCAGAGACAAGGTCTTCAAGGACCGGGAGCCGCCGCCGACGCCGTCCGTTTCCAAGACGCCGCCGGCGCCAGGATCCATCTGGCCGGGCGCCACGGGGAACAACATGCTCTTCATGGACCGGAAGGCGCGGTATGTGAACGATGTCGTCACGATTGTCATCAGCGAAACGGCCGAAGGCGAGAACAACGCCAAGCTGGAATCGAACAGGACGTCGGTGGCGACGGCGGGCATCGCCGGCGTTTATCAGTTCAACCCGGACAAGACCATGCTTTCCAAATATGAACTGGGAGGCTCCTCGACCAATGACATGGAGGGCGAGGGCAAGACCAAACGGGACGGGATCCTGAAGGGGCGGATGACGGCCAGGGTGACCCAGGTTCTCGATAACGGACATCTCATGATCGAGGGCCGTCGGTTGGTCTCGGTGAATGCCGAGGACCAGTACATGATCCTGACCGGTGTCATTCGACCCGAAGACATCACCAGCGACAACCTGATTCTCTCCCAGTACATCGCCGATGCCCGTATCATCTACACGGGCCGCGGGGTCGTGGACGACAAGATGCGCCCGGGATGGCTCACGAGAGTGATCGACTGGGTATGGCCGTTCTAAAGACAGTGAAGAGTGATCAGTGGTGGGTGGCGAGAGTAAAAAGGGGACAGGCTACTTTATCCGGGCGAAAGGCAAAGGGCAAGAGACAAGAGGCGATATGAAACGGATCGAGAAAATGAAAAGACACATGGCCCTGAAGGCGGGTGTATGTTTTCTGCTCCTTGCCGCGTTCTTCCTTTCGACGGCGGCGGCGGCGAGGATCAAGGACATCGCCGGTATCGGCGGCATCCGTGACAACCAGCTCATCGGCTACGGGCTCGTGGTGGGGCTGGCGGGTACGGGCGACGACGTCAAGAACGGCTTTACCCGTGAAACCCTGTCCAATCTCCTGATACGGCAGGGTCTCTCTACGCGGGATCGGGTTCTTACCTCGAAAAATATCGCGGCCGTCATGGTGACGGCGCAGCTTCCGCCCTTTGCGAAAAACGGGTCGAAACTCGATGTGACCGTGTCGTCGCTCGGCGACGCAAAGAGCCTGCAGGGCGGCACGCTCCTCATGACCCCCCTCAGGGGCGCCGACGGCGAGATATATGCCGTCGTGCAGGGGGCGGTGACGGTCGGGGGCTTCTCCGCGTCCGGCGCGTCCGGCAGTTCCGTGTCGAAAAACCACACGACAGCCGGATCCATTGCCAACGGGGCCCTCATCGAGAAGGAACTGAAATACGACCTCGCGGGCCTCCAGCGAATTTCCATCAACCTCTTCCAGCCGGACTTCACGACGGCCACGAGACTGGCCGCTTCGATCAACGGCAAAGTCAGCGCCGTCGAGGCGAGGGCCGTCGATTCAGGCTCCGTCCTTGTCGACATGAAAAAGGGCGCCCGGGGCGATGTGGCGTCGCTTGTTTCGTTGATCGAAAATATCGAGGTCGCCGTCGACGGGCCGGCCGTCGTCGTTCTCAACGAGCGGACGGGTACCGTCGTCATGGGCGAGAATGTCAGGATATCAACCGTGGCTGTTGCCCACGGGAATCTGAGCATCCAGATCCGCGAGGAACAGGAGGTCTCCCAGCCCCTGCCGTTTGCGCCCGCGGCCACCGGAAGGGGCGAAATGGCAGCAGGCAGAAACGAACGCGCCGACGCACGCAGGGAAGGAGGGGGCACCCTCATGGCGCCGGGCGGACAGACGGTCGTTACGCCGAAGTCCGAAGTCGGCGCCACCGAGGAGAAGAAGGGTCTTGTGGTGGTGCCCCGGGGCGTGACCATCCAGGACGTGGTCCGGGGTTTGAACGCGATGGGCGTCTCCCCGCGGGACCTCATCACGATCCTGCAGGCCATCAAGGCTGCCGGTGCCCTTCAGGCCGATTTGAAGATCATGTAAGGGGGATTCTGTGGACAAGTTTTCACCGCTGTCCGCCGGGCTTAAGCGCCCCGCGGCGCCGGAAAAGGCAGGTGAAAGATCGGCGGAGGAGGAGAAAAAGCTGAAAAAAGCCTGTGCCGACTTCGAGGCCATTTTCATCAGCCTGATGTTCAGGACCATGCGGCAGACCGTTCCGGCGAGCGGTTATTTCAAGGCGATGCCGGGCAAGGACGTCTACAACATGATGATGGACCAGAAACTCGCCGAGGACCTGGCCCACCGGGGGGGCGGTCTCGGAATACAGGAACTTCTTTATAATCAGCTGACTAAACCGATTCATACGGATGAGGAGAACGCCTCTGACGTTTCTGTGGAAAAGGATTAAAGTTTTATTCCACAGGGCCGATAAGTGTGATAAGATAACATCCTGAGGAGATGGAAAAGATGAAAATTTCCAAGATCGATGATCCCAAAACCCAGATGATCCAGCAGTATCAGAATGGCCAGAAGGTCGATGACAAGGCCCCTGATAAGCAGGTATCCAACGGTTTGGCTCCAACGGAGAAGGTGAACCTGTCCACCACGGCAAAAGACGTCCAGAGGATCAAGAGCGAGATCGAGAAGCTTCCCGACGTCCGGGAAGAAAAGATCCGGGAGCTGCAGGCTCAGATCGACAAGGGGACCTACAGCGCGGACGCGGACAAGATTGCCGAAAAGATGGTGGGCGAGTCACTGCTCGACAACCTTTCCTGATTCTCCCCTTTCTTCGGCATCGAAGAATCACCCCCGCACTGTGCCCCCGCCCGGAATCCGTGACCTCCGGCCAGCGGTCGACCTGCCTCCGGATGGCGAATTCATCCATAGAGGGGTGTATCCATGATGGAACCGGACATGAGTCTGATACAAAACCTCGAGGGCGTCAGCGGATTTCCCTCCCTGTGTGATGCCCTGCTTTCGGTGCTGCGCAAGGAGATCGATGTCTACACTGAACTCGAGGCGGCCATGGCACGGGAGAGAACGGTCCTGGAGAGACCCTCCCTGACGGGTCTCCAGGAAAGCAACGCCCGCAAGGAAACGTGCCTGCTCAAGACAAGGATTCTGGAGGAGGCCCGGATGAAGCTCGTCGGCCGGATCGCCAGGTCCCTGAACGTGAGCGAAGACGATGTGCGTTTCTCCACCCTCCTCTCCAGCGTGGAGGGTTCCCGGCGGGAGGACCTGAAGGCCTGCCAGAGCCGGCTCCGCGAGGTCCTTTCCCGGATCCGGGAGACGAACCGGGGCAACCGGGCCCTTCTTGACACCTCGCTTCACGGGGTCCGCAACTCCATGAACTTTATCTACAACCTGGTGTCCCAGGGGTCCACCTATATGGATTCCGGCGAGCTCCGGACGAGAAATACAAACGGCCGGATCTATTCAAGGAGGGGTTAAGACGATGGCAGGTATCAATTCGATATTCAATATCGCGAAGGAGGCGCTCTGGGTGAACCAGACGGGTATCAATGTCACCGGCTCGAACGTGGCGAACGTGAACACCCCCGGTTACTCGCGCCAGCGCGCCGTCATCGCGACGCGCAGCCAGTATGACGTTCCCGAAAGCATGGTCCTGACCGGGACGGAGGTAATCACCATCGAGCGCCTCTATGACAAGTTTCTTGAATTCCAGACGGTGGAACAGTCGGATCAGCTCGGGTACGCCAACGAACGGAAAGACGCCCTGGACCGGATCGAGGCCATATTCAACGAGTCGAACGGCGGCGGGCTCAATGAACTCCTCGACCAGTTCTGGAAGGCCTGGGAGGACCTTGCCGCCAACCCGAGCGGGCAGACGGAGAGAACGGCCCTGACCTACGCGTCGCAGAACCTCGCAGGTATGTTCCGGGAATACGCCGGGGAGCTCTACAGCCTGCAGCAGGAACTCAATACCGGTATTTCACAGACGGTGACACAGCTCAACGGCTATCTCGCCGACATCGCGGACCTGAACTACAAGGTCATCTACGGGGAGGCGGGCCAGAATAATATCAACGACATCCTCGACAAGCGATCGGAGCTGCTAAAGAAGGTGAGCGATCTGGTCGATATCAACTACGTGGAGACCTCCGAGGGGGCGGTCAACGTCTTCCTGTCGAACGGCATCCCCCTGGTGGAGGTGATGAGAAGCCGGGATCTGGCCGTGCAGACAAACGCCCAAGGGTTCTATGACATTGTCGTCGCCGATGACCCGACCAAAAATGTTACCTCCGCCATCACCGGCGGCCGCCTGGGCGGCATGCTCGAGATGCGGGACACGACGATCACCGGTTACCTGGGGCACTTGGACGACCTCGTCGAGAACATCATCACCGAGGTCAACGCCCAGCACGCCCGGGGCTACGACGGATACGGTAACGTGGGGGGCAATTTCTTCGAGCCCTTCAACGCCCTCATGGGCGCCAGGGACATGCAGGTTGACGCGGCGATCACCTCCGATCCGAACCGGATCGCCGCCTCGCTGACGGTCAACGATGACGGGGAAAACGCGCTCGCCATCGGCAGTTTGAAGGACGCCCTCATCATGGGCGGGACGGCGACCTTCGGGGATTATTACGCCGCTCTTCTGGGGAACGTCGGCCAGGCGGTGGCCGAGGCCGAGCGGAGTCTCTCCCATGAGACAAGCGTCATGACCCAGCTCCAGGCGCAGCACGAACAGGTCTCAGGGGTGTCCATCGACGAGGAGATGATGAACTTGATCAAGTTTCAGCTCGGTTACAGCGCGGCCGCCAAGATGGTCTCGATGGCCGAGGAGATGTACGTCGAGCTTCTCAAGATGGTTGAACGATAGACCGGCGGAAGGTTACGGGATAAACCCATCGAGGTTGTGAAATGCGGATTACGGAAAACCTGAAATTCCAGATGCTGATGAGCACGCTGTCGCTCGCCCAGAAGAACTACGGCAGCCTCGCGGAAAAGATGGCCTCGCAGAAGGACATCAACCGTCCCTCGGACGACCCCATCGGCGCCACCCGGGTGCTCAACTACCGCAGTGTCCGGGAGTCCATCGATCAGTACCAGAGAAATATCGAAAACGCCAACGCCTGGATGGAGATCACCCATACCAAGCTCGAGAGCGTCCTTGAACTCATCGCCGAGGCTAAAGAGGCGGGCCTGAACGACCAGTCATCGGACACCCGGCAGGTCCTCGCCCAGACCGTGGGGTCCCTCATCGAGGAACTGCAGTCGCTTGCGAACTCGAAATTCGGCGACCGCTATCTCTTCTCGGGCACCGCGACGGACACGGAGCCCTTCAGCCGGACGATCCTCCCCGTTTCGGCGAGCGCCAACGCCTTTGACGGCTCCCTGTACACGGGCGGAACGTACACGGGGACTTCCGACAAGACCTTTACGGTGAGGGTCGTGAACGGCGGCGCCCTCGGTGCGGCCACCTACCAGGTCTCGGAAGACGGCGGCGCGACCTGGCTGCCCGACCCGGCCGGGACGGTCCCCGCTGACGGCACGATCACCCTCGGGGACGGTCTCACGCTGACCTTCGTCGATGACGGATCGAGCCCTCTTGTGACCGGCGACATTTTCACCGTGAACGCCTACGAATCGGGCACGGCGACGGCTTCCCGGGTGGATGACCCGCAGGCGACCGCCGGAAACACCTTCGCGGGGACCGTCGCGCTCGACGCCTCGAGCGGGACCTACGCGGGGGAGACCAACAGAACCTTTGTCGTCAAGTTCGTCAACGGCGGCGGCGCCGTCGGAGACGCCGACTACCAGATCTCCGCCGACGGCGGAAAGACCTGGAGCGCCACCTACGACGCTGCCTGGGGGACGACCATCACCGTGGACAGCACACCCGGCAACGAGATCATTCTCCAATTCACCCCCTCCGGACCGGGGGACAACCTCGCCGAAAACGATATCTTCCATGTGCAGGCCCGGGCGTCGTGGAATTACAACGGAAACGGCGAGAACCTCTCCGTCCGCATCGGAAAAGGCAACACGGCGACCTACAACGTCTCGGGTGAAGAGGCCTTCACCGGCCGCGGTAAAGGTGAGGTCGACCTCTTCGGCGCCCTCGAGACCCTGAAAACGGCCCTCGAAAGCGGCGACAGGGATCTGGTCAATGAACAGGTGACCCGGCTCACGGCGGCCCAGGACCACATCCGGGAGAAGATCGCGAGCGTCGGGGCCCGGATGAGCGGACTCAACATTTCCAAGGAAAATTACCAGGTGCTCGATGAGAAGATGAGCGGTTTGATCTCCGACACGGAGGAGGTCGACCTTGCATCCCTCATCGTCGAGTTCCAGATGAAAGAAACGGCCCTGCAAGCCTCCTATGCCATGGCCGTGGAGATCGGCAAGAAGTCCATTCTGGATTTTCTGACGTGATGTGACAGGAGGTTCACCCCCAACCCCACCTACACCCCTTCCTTTTGAACCCTGAGATATCCCTAAAGTTTTTGGAATCCGGGGACGATAATTAGGGCAGAAACCATCAAAAGGAAGGAGGTGCAGGAACAGAGTCGGTTATGGGAAACGGGGTGAAAATCCAGGTATTTCAGTCACTTAAACCCTCAAGACCGGCGAGAACACCGGAGAAAATCCAGAAAAAGGAGATCACATCGTGGCAGTTACAGACATCACCCTGACTTCGGGCATGCGTGCCAACCTCATCAGTCTGCAGGGCACCGTAGAGCTTCTCAACCGCACACAGGAGCGTCTTGCCACCGGCAAGAAGGTCAACAGTCCACTCGACAACGCAACCAACTACTTCGTGGCCAAATCCCACCTGGACCGCGCGAGCGACCTCGCAGTCCGCAAGGACGGCATGAGCGAGGCCATCCAGACGGTCAAGGCGGCCAACGAGGGTATCGAAGCCATCCAGCAGCTCATCGAAAACGCCAAGGGTCTCGCGCATTCCGCCTACTCCGCGGGGACGACCGGTGCCTCCACACTGGCGGCCCAGTTCGACGAGATCCTGGACCAGATCGACAACATTGTTTCCGATTCCATCTACAAGGGAACCAACCTTCTTGACGCAGATGACCTGACGATCGTTTTCAACGAAAGTGGCACGAGCGAAATGACTATCACCGGGTTTAGTGCCAACACCACGGGTCTTAGTATCGCTTCGGCGGCGGGCAACTGGTCAACAACGACTAACATCGATGACGCCATCGCGGATCTCGACGCGGCCCTCGATGTGCTGAGGTCGAACGCCGCGGCCCTTTCTGCAGGCATGAACGTCATCACCACGAGGGAATCCTTCACGGAGAGTATGGTGAACGTCCTCTCCGAGGGTGCTGACGCGCTCACGGCGGCTGACACCAACGAGGAGGGCGCCAACATGCTGATGCTCCAGGTCCGCCAGGCTCTTGGAACGACAGCACTGAGCCTCTCCGCTCAGGCGGCGCAGTCCGTCCTGAGATTATTTTAGTAGCGGGGACTTAAGCGGGTCGATCTGCGCCTCGCCGTGGGTCCCCGAGTAGAGTGTAACCGAAGCATGGGTTTAACCGGAAAAAGGGGAGGAGAAGGACTCTCCTCCCCCCCCTTCCGCCATGCGGGAGAAAAACTATGATTGTTATCAGATCTGCCATCGAACAGTCTCTGATCGTCCTGAACCGGACGAACGACAGCATGGATGTTGTGACCAGAAAGCTCAGCGCGGGGAAGAAGATCAACGTCCCGGAGGATGACCCCGTGCTCTGGGCCGGCGCAGAAAAGGGCCGTTCCATCGCGGAGCACCTGGGTGCCGTCAACAACAGTCTTGAGTCCGTTGCCATCAGCATCCGGGGTGCGGACCTCACGATGGAGACCATCGGGAAGCACGTTGACCAGATGATCGGGAATGTCAAGAACTTCCCGCCCTACCCCCCCGGGGACACCTCTGCGGAAAGGGCGAAATTCCTCGAGAGCTTCAACGGGATCCGCCGGATGATAAACGATCTCACCCTGCCGCCGAGAGACGACCTCGGTCAGTACATCATGGCCGATTCGGCGTCCCTTTCGGAGCCCGTGGACGTGTGGAGCGTGGTCATCGACGAAGGAGGCCGCGTCCGGACCATCCAGAAGCAGGAAGTGCACACGGGATCGACGGGCCTCGATATCCCCGAACTTTCCGAAGGGGACATCACCACGACAGGCCTGCCCGGCGGGCCGCTCGACGAGGCAAAGATCAGCGACATCATCGCAAACCTCGAAAGGGCGAAAGTAACACTGACCGAGAGGCGGTCGGGGCTTGCCATGGATGCGGCGGGCATCGCCCGGGCGAAGGCCTTCAACGACCGCGTCGCTTCCTTTTACACGACCTTTGCGGAAAACGCGGTGCAGGCCGACACGGACGAGGCGGCCGCGCAGGCGAAGAGCCTGGAGCTCAAACGGGAGCTGGCCATTGAGGCAATGAACAGCATTACCTCCATGCACTCGGAGCTTATCGAACTCTTGAGATAGAGAATTTATGGGACTGAAAATTGAGTTGAAACCGCAGGAGCGGTTCATCATCGGGGGTGCTGTTGTCAAAAACGGCGACTCCAGAACGGAACTCATCATCGAAAACAGGGTCCCCATCCTCCGCGAGAAGGATATCCTGAGCGTCGACAAGGCCGACACCCCCTGCAAGAGGATTTACTTTCTCCTTCAGCTCATGTACGTCGAAGGGAAGGATCTCGCCGAATTTCAAAAAACTTACTGGGATCTGGTCCGGGATGTGGTCAAAGCGGCCCCCAGCCTGATCGGGTTCATTGACGCCATCAGCGAGCACCTCATCAGCAACCGCTATTACCAGGCCCTGAAAGTCGCCAAGCAGCTCATCAAACGGGAGGAAAAGTTGGTCCATGACGCAGGAAAGACAACTGGAAGCGTACCAGAAAACCCATAAGATGGCCATGACGGACCGCGAGGTGGAAGCCTCCGTCCTCACCAAAGGGGCCCTCATGCTCCAGAGGTGCCAGGAGGAGTGGGACAAAGGCGGAAACAACGGCCTGCTTGATGACGCCCTGCGTTACAACCAACTCATCTGGACGATCTTCCAGGGGGAACTGGGTCGAAGAGATCATCCCATGCCGAAGGATCTCCGCGAGAAGATATTGACGCTGAGCCTGTTCATCGACAAACGGATCTTTGAAATTATGGCCTATCCCAACCCCAAAAAGCTCGATGCCATCATCAATATCAACTTGAATCTTGCGGCGGGTCTCAGGGGATCATCTGAACCATAAACGGAATCAAAAGGGTAAGGGAGGAACAAAGAAAGGCGGCTTATTCATCAAGCCGCCTTTTCAAATATCCTGGTATTGCCCGCCGTGTTTTAGGCGTGCGCAGCCGTCACTCGGGCTGCAGGGCAGGAACCCCCAGCGCCGTTTCTCCTTTCTGAAATTCCGGATCGACTTCGATACCCACGGGAACTGGCCCGGGCAGGGGACCCTCTTCACCGGCGAGCATCATGATTCTCTCGATCTCCTCATCAGAGGCCTCGAGACTGCGGGACTTGAGACGAGACTTGAGAAGGTCACTCCAGATGCTCCGCGCGGCCGCCAGAAGCTTCGCACCATCTTCATCCCGACCTGCCGAGAGGAGTTTTTTGACGTAGGCCTGGAAAAAAACCGCCGGGTTCGTATTCTTTTTTCTCATATATTCAACTGTCGATTTGTACCTGTCCGTCCTGCCGATGAGGATGAGCGCCGCTGCGGAGAGAGCCTGGGCGGGGATGTAATCCGGGATTTTCTGAATCAGGTTGTCCAGGATCGCAACGGCTTCCTCAGGGCGGCCCATGTAGACCTCGCTCATAGCAAGGTTGAGATGAGCCTCTTTCAGCTCAGGGTCGATTTCCAGGGCTTTTTTACAGTTGATTGCCGCCTCCTTGAAGAGGCCCGTTTCCAAACAAACGTGCCCCAGGTTCATATAGGCGAGATGGAGGTCTTCCTTGGAACCGGAATCCAGAAATTGATTCCAGAGGTCGACCGCCTCATCATATCTGCGAAGCCGTGCCGCCACGACAGCCAGCTCATAAATCGCCCGGGCATTCCCTCCGGATTCATCGATTTTCTTTTTCCCGAGCCGATAGTAGATCTCGCCCTTGTCGACACCCTCTGTTGATTTCATCGTCCCATAATGGTGCACGGGTATGCTGCTCGTAAGGATCTTCAGTTTGTGCCGGAGCATGGAATCCTCGACGAGTTCATGAACAGAATTTTTGAAATGGATCCGGGGGTCGTTTCTGAAAAGTCTCACCTTGCGACTGGGATACCATCCCGGTCCCGCTTCTTCCTTCGCGTAGGAGCCGTCGTTCGGAATCCAGCCTTCCGTGGTCATGGCGGCCGTGTAGTTTCGTGTCGTGAGGATGAACCCATCGGCCCCGGCCTTCCGGCCCTTGACCGTGGAGGTGAGCTTTCGTAGTCCTCCAAAGTCGCAGGGGGCAATGACCTCGTCGGCGTCGAGGACGAGTATCCAGTCACCGGCGGCCTTGGCAAGAGAAAGATTTCTCGCCTCCGAAAAGTCATCCCGCCAGGGGATGTCGAAGACCTTCGCGCCGAAAGCGGCGGCAATGTCCTTTGTCCGGTCCGTCGAGCCCGTATCCACAACGATGATCTCGTCAACAGCGGGCTTTGTGGTTGAGAGACAGCGGACCAGATTCCTTTCCTCGTTCTTCACGATCATGCACAGGGAAATCTTATTCCGGTCTTTTTTACGGGTCGGCGTTTCCAGGGGACCAGTCTTTGAGCGGATTTCGAGAGCCGCCTTCATGAATCCCTCGTCGATTTCGAAGAGGGCCATGGCCCTTTCGATCTCCTCCATGGCCTCCCCGAACTTTTCCAGGGACATCAGGAGGTCGATGAGCAGGAATGAGATGGAGCGGTTCAGGGGGTGAAGGCACTTCGCTTCCCGGAAGATCGCCGTGGCCTGTTCAAGTTGCCCCATGTTCTTGGCGGCCGCGTGATAGAGGTTCGCCACATCGGCCAGATCCGGCGATAGAATGAAACCCTTTTCAAGGAACCGGAAAGCCTCCTCGCCGGGTTCTTTCTTCCATTTCACGACGCCGAGATTGGCGTGGGCCTCACCGTAAGAAGGATCGACTTCGATGGCCTGCCGAAAGAGAGATGCCGCTTCTTCGAGGGCTTCTTTCTTGTAGGCAAGAATTCCCTTGAGGTTCAGGGCTTCTGCCCGAACTTCGGACTGTTCGAGTGTCTTTTCGGCAAGTATGCCGGCCGCGTCGTCCTCGTTCAACCCCTCTCGAGCGAAGCCGGTGAGGATCTGCGTTTTGCCATTTCGACCTTCCAGGGGCATCTCGTTCAGGACGTCAAGGGCGTCCTTGAAGTTCTTGGTCTGAATCAGAATTTCGGCAAGCTCATGATAGGTTTTGGGTTCCGAGGGAACGAATTTGATTGCCTCGAGATAGAGATCAACGGCTTTGTTGAGTTGCCCTGATTGATGATATTCCCGGGCCACCTCGGCTTTTTTCAGGGCAAGGCAGCTGCGGCCCAGACCCTCTGCGAGTTGAAGACCACGCCACTTGTCGTCGAAGATCTTCCGGTGGCCCGTCAGAGTGGCACCGTAGTTGATCTTGTTGCCGATGAAGCTCCGGCTTCCATAATGGTGGATGAAAACGTCGCCGGCGATTACGTTACGATACCCCGCAAGGGTGGCCCTCAGGCAGAAATCGTCGTCCTCGAAGTTTCCCGTGCCAAAGGTTTCATCTAGGGGGCCGATGGCATTTACCAGGCTCCGCCGGAAGAGCATACAGAAGCCGACGAGCCTCCGGGATGGAACCCGTCGGTGACGATTTCTATTCCTGAATTCGCGAGCATAAACCTGGAGATCGTCTACGGACCTGTAGGTGACCCCCTCAACCTTCTGTATGCCGCTGATGTTGTTGGTCATCGGCCCGACGATACCGATGTCGGGCGAACTGTTGAGATGCTCCAGCATCCCCGGGAGCCAGTTCTCGGTGACGAGGATATCGTTGTTCAGAAGGAGGATGTATTCCCCTTTCGAGGCCTCGATGCCCTGGTTGCAGCCGCGGGCGAAACCAAGGTTTTCTTTATTTGCGATCAGTCTAAAGTTTGTATTTTTTGTGACGAATGTTTTGAACCATTTCACCGTGCCGTCTTTCGAACCGTTGTCGACGAAGATAATCTCGTGGGATTCCGGTGTGCGCTTCCTGATGCTCTCTACACACCTCTTCGTGTAATCAAGTTCATTGAAGGTCAGAATCACGATGGATACAAGACCTTCGACAAAGTCTTTTTCCTTATTTTTTTTCTGATCACAGATGTCGACAGCCTGCCGCTTCAGGACGACCACGCGGGACATCATTTCCCTCAGCCTCTCGTCCACTCTTTCAGGGGAAAAGTTGTCCCGGATATATTGTTTTCCCGCAGAAGCCACCGCCGTCCAGAGCCGGTCATCGCTGCAGAGCTTTACGATCTCTCTTGCGAAAGATTCGGCGTCGTCGGCAATGAAGGCGGTATGCCCGGAGACGAGATTCATGCCTTCGGCACCGATGGACGTGGTCACAACGGGAAGCCCGGCGGCCATGGCTTCCCCGATTTTTCCTTTCATTCCGGAGCCGAAGCGTAATGGCGATATCGAGACACGCGCCTTTTTGAGATAAGGTTCCGTCGCCGGGACATAACCCGTGACGATGATATCATTGTTCCGAAGACTGATAATCTCTTTCGAGGGGTTGTTCCCGACGATGGTGAGTGTCATTCCGGGAAGTTCCCTCTTCACGATGGGGAGGACATCCCGGACAAAATATTTCACGGCATCGGCATTGGGCGGGTGATTGAAGTTTCCGACGAAGAGAAGGCCCTCTCGTTCTTCGCATTCTGCCGCATCCTCGTTCGTAGGATGAATGTTCGGGATTACAAAGTGTTCCTTGCCCGGGAGATGGGATTTCAGGTGACCCCAGTCCTCCTCCGTGATGGTGACAACCGCATCTGCTTCGCCGTAGATGGCGATTTCCTCATCCTTTGTTTTTTCGGCCTTAACCATGAGATCCTGATCGCCATGAATCTCCGCCATACGCTGCTCCCGGACAAAATGGATGTCCACAGAGTCGATAATGATTTTCGTCTCAGGCGAGCATTCGCGGATGGCCGGAAGGTATTGAAGGGCAATCTCGTAGAAGGACAGGTAGGCCGCTTCGTAAAACCGGCGTGCGAGAAGTTTTTCCAGATCAATCCCCATTCCTTGTGCGCCAAGACCCATCGATCTCAGCATCGCCGGGTCCGTGGCGAAAACTTCAACCCCGATTCCCTGCAAGATTCTGGCGTATCGCTCCTGGCCACTGCCGTTTCGGGCGATGAAGGTGATGTGATACCCTTGGTTATTGAGGAGCCGGACGATGTGGAAAAGCCTCAGCGATCCGGATGCCCGGTCGAACATGGGAAGCGATGGGTCGATGACAAGGATATTGCCCCGAGTGTTTCTTTCACTTGCCGCGATGATATTTTCCGCGCGGGACGCATACTGCTTCTTCAGTTCTTCCGACCACTTCTTGATGAATTTCTCTCTGTTAATGACCTGGTATCTTTTCATGCCCTGCGAGAGGTCGGTGCCGCTCGAGATGCCTTCATGGTGAATCACCCTCGAAAAGGGACAGAACATGACCCTGTAACCGAGCGATCTCGCCCCGAAGCACAAATCCGTGTCTTCATAGTAACCCGGTGAGTAACTCTCGTCGAAATAATTCAACTTCTCCAGAAGGTCTTTACGGACGAGCAAGCTTGCGCCCGAAACGTAATCAACCTCCCTCACATAGCTGTAATCCGGTTTATCCGGGTCGTCCAGTCTCCCGTAGTTCCATCCCTGCCCGTCACTGAATATGATACCCCCGGCTTCCTGCAGTCGGCCATCGGGATAGACGAGCTTCGACCCCACGATCCCGATGCGTTCATCCGACCGGGCCAGGTCGATGAGGCTCTCCAGCCAACGGTCCTGCGGTTCGGTGTCGTTGTTCAAAAACACGACGTATTCACCCGCGGCCATCCGCGCCCCCTGGTTGCAGGCCTTGGTGAAACCGACGTTGCTTTCATTGGTGACGATTTTTGTATTGCCCTGCAAAGATCTGAGATAGACAGGGGTTTCATCGGTCGAGGCGTTGTCCACGAAGATGAGTTCATAACAGATATCAGTCGTGTGTTGTTTGACTGACTCTATACATTTTCTCGTGTAATCCACATGGTTGAAGACCGGGATGACGATAGAAGCCTTGATTTGCCCCTCATGCTTTCCGGGTTTTGTTTCAGGTATTTCCGTACAAGTTTTTTTATCATCTTCTCCCGGGTGAGAGGCCGCGTTTCGCACTTGCAGCAGATTTCTCAAGGCTTCCAGACTGTCTCTCACTGTGATGTTTTGCGGTTCGATTTCCAGGACTCTGTTGAAGAGTTTTTCGGCGACATCGAGGCGTCCCATGGCTATGACGATGTGACCCAAAGAAATAAGGGTCTCGACGTCATCGGGGTGATCGGTGAGGATTCGTTGATAGATTTCAAAAGCTTTGTCGATCCGGCCCGATTCAATGTAGTAGAAATCGGCGAGGTTCTTCAGGATGGTTGTGTTTCGGGGGTCGAGTGCTGCGGCTTTTTCATAGTATTCAAGGGCCTTGTCCTTCTGTCCTTTTTTGTAGCAGAGAACACCCAGATCGTTGTGGGCGAGGGCATCTTCCGGGGAGAATTCCAAGTGCCTCCCCAACGTGTCAATGGCTTCATCCTCTTTTTGCGGACAAGATGGTTTTCGGGCATTCGCGTATTTTTCTCCGGTTTCCTCGGGTCGTCTTTTGCCTTCGGGAGGGAAAAGCCCCTCATGGGCGAATTGTCGGCCTCGCTTCGTCACGATAGTCCGGGCCTGAGCCATCTCCCCGCTTTGCCCTGTCGTCATCGTCGAGCCGTCCTGCCGCCATGTGAAGGCACAGGTCACCTTTGGGATGTGGGCGAATTTGAACTTCCGGGACATTCTCATCCAGAGATCCCAGTCCTCGAGGGATTTAAGTGTTTCGTCAAAAAGACCGACTTCTCCGAGGCAGGATTTTTCGTGCATCACACAGAGCACGGGAATGAAATTGTCCCTGAGGATACGCTCGTAGTCGAAGTCAAAAGAGTAGGGGACGTCCTTTTTGACGATCTGGTATCTGCCGTTTCGCTTTTCCTGAAATGCCCTGTGCGCATCCGTATAAGCCACCTTGTGTTCGTTTGATTCCAGGTGAGAGACAAGCGTCTCCAGGTGATCCGGGTAGTAAACATCGTCATCATCGAGATAGGCGATGTATTTCCCCCGGGCAAGCCGGATGCCCGTGTTGCGCGCCGCGGGTAGCCCCCGGTTTCTCTCGTGCCGGACATAGTGGATATTGCCGGCCGTGTTCAGTGTCTTCAACCTGTCTTCGACATCAGCACCACCGTCATTGATGACGATGATCTCGAAATCCTTGAAAGTTTGACGGAGAACACTCTTCAGGGTTTCGTCCAGCATGTCGGGGCGGTTGTAGGTGGGAACGATGACAGAGACAAGCGGTTCAGAGACGGAAGGGCCGGTTTTCTCTTGTCTTCTCTTCTTCGCTTCCGATACGGCGAGTCTTGCATAGTATTGCTGTTCGTTTTTCTTTTTGTTTGAAATGCTCTCGGGTGAGGATCGCCAGCAACAAAGTGGCTCGGCGATGTTCGCCAGCTTGTAACGCTCCGACATTCTGATGAATAGCTCGTAATCGTGAGCGTATTTAAATCGCTCGTCGTAGCCATTGAGCTCTGCCATGGCATCCTTTCGAATCATAACGGTACTGTGGCCGAACCAGTTCTGGTTCAACAACCCTGGATACAGTGCCTGGTGATCTGTGAGAACACTTACAAAGGATCGAATCTGGTCGTCTTCGCCGATTTCATAGAAGCTGCTCCCGACAAGGGCGATATCGGTTTTGTTCTTCAGGAATTCTACCTGCATGGCGAGTCTGTGAGGCAGAGAGAAATCATCGGCATCCATGATGGCGAGGTATCGGCCCCGGGCGAGCTGGACGGCGCGGTTACGAGAACCCGCAGGGCCGCGGCGTTTGCCGTTTTTGTGCGTTATGATCCTGGGGTCATTATATGCTGCTAACAACTCGGCGGTTCTATCCGTCGAGGCGTCATCAATAATGATCAGTTCAAAATTTTGGAAGGACTGTGAGAGGATGCTCTTGACGGCCTTTTCGAGATATCTTTCACCGTTATGAACAGCCATGATGACGCTCACTTCCGGGTCTGCGATTTTATCATCCTGTCCGGTCTTAAAGGGCATATAAGCGTTCCATCCATCCCTGTAGGCGGCCCTGACACGCTCGTCATGGCCTTTCAAATAAACCAATCCCCGGTCGTCCATCATGGCATAGAGTCTGTTGTCAATGACATATCGATAAAGGGGGCTGTGCGGAATGCCGACGAATACGTTGTGCCAGATGACCGAAGGGCGAATATCTTCAAGGAGCTTTTGAGTTTCGTGGATATCCTGGGCCGTTTCCGTGGGGACGCCAATCATGATGTTGGCAGCGGTCTTGATCCCGAATTCGCGGCAGTATCGGAAAGCGTTGCTGATCTGGTCTACGGTGATCCCCTTGTTGAGGAAATTCAGGATTCGCTGAGACCCGCTCTCGACGCCGAAATAGAACGCTCTCGCTCCGGCACGATGCATCAGTTCCACAACCTCCCGATCGAGGCTGTCTACCCTCGTTTCACAGGCCCAGGGAATGTTGATGCCCCTCTCCAGCAAAAGGTTGCAGAATCTCAACAGCCTTTTTCTGTTGGCTGTAAAATTGTCCTCTCGGAAATAGAACCCTTTAGCGTCGTACTTTCTCATCAGAAATTCGATTTCAGTGACAACCCTTTCAGCGCTGAAAAAACTGTACTTTCTGCCCCAGACCGAACTCACCGAGCAGAAAGAGCAGCCAAAGGGGCATCCCCGGCTTGTGTTCATGGTGAACACCGGCTTCTCCGGGAACCATTGAACACCCCAGTGGTAAGGGAGTTTTACGAAATAATCCCATGCTGGCAGGGGGAGCTTGTCCAAATTGACAATGCGCGGATATCGGACGATTCTCTCCCGTACACGGTCTTCAACGATGTCAATAATCGCGTCTTCACCTTCTCCCTGGACGATGAAATCGACGAAGTCGGGTATGGTCTCGACGGCGACAGAGGTATGGGGACCCCCGACGATGATCTTTCCGTTCCATTTCCCCGAATACCTGAGGAATTGGAGTTTGTGAAGGATCCGGAGGGTGTCTCTCAGGCAGATGGTGTTTGCATAGAGGCCTACAAAATCGATGCTGTTTTCTTGGAGGATATTTGTATCGAGGAAATTGTTTGGCTGGAGGTAGTTGTCTATGAAGAAAACCTTATGGCCGGCCCGCCGCAGGACCGAAATCAGGTACCCGACACCAAGAGGCGGTCTTTTCTCCGTGGTCGAAAAAGGTGTCTGATCTGGAGCCGCGGGTGTGATTAAGAGGATGCTCTTTGCTTCTGTCTTGAGATGTGTTCCGGGTTTAATATTGCCCATATTTGTAGCCTCCAGTCACCGGCATGTGATGCATGGCCCTGTGAGATGCAATACCCTCAGGACTGCAATCGTCCATTCTCATTTTTCTGAGCAAGTTACATGCCAGAAACTAGGATTTAATATCTTGATATTACTGTGTATTTGATGAATCGATGCCGAGCGGAGGGGATGGGGGGAGGAGCATATCCTTTAATTCTATCGCTTCTGGAGAAGCTCTTTCATTGTAAAAAATTACATCCGGAAGAATATGAAATTAAGCAGGTCTTCAGGAAGGTAATGTTGAAGGTGCTGCGTTAAAAAAGCTTTTTGTTTTCAATAAGTTGAAATTAACCTGTTCATAGTTTGAAATGGCACAAAATCTGCTTAATTTTGAAGGAAAACAGGTATTTTGCCTTCGCTGATGGATACAGATAAAACTGAAACAAGGGACGAGGCGCCCCACGTGATGAACGTGGAGGATGAGAAGTTTCTCGTCGAGTGGCTCGTCGAGAGCAACAAGCAGCTCGCCCAGCGAAACAGGGAGCTTCTCGTCGAGAATTTGAATCTCAACTCACGGGTTGAGGCGCTTCAAAAGATCAGCTTCATCGACTTTACCACCGGAATCCATAACCGGGGCTATCTGCATCAACGACTGGAGGAGGAATTCTCCCGGTCACGCAGGACCGGTTCGTCGCTCTCCTGCCTCTTCATCGATCTGGATGACTTCAAGAAGGTGAATGACACCTATGGGCACCTCACCGGTGACCGGCTGCTTCGTGATGTGGCCATGCTGCTCAAGAGTTACTGCAGGCGCGAGGATGTCCTGGTCCGCTTCGGGGGAGAGGAGTTTGTCATCCTCATGTCCTGCACGGGTCATCGCAAGGCCCAGCTTGTCGCCGAGCGCATCCGCACGAAATTGGAAGCGTGCATTTTTGATTACGGCGACTTGAAGCTCACCATCACGATCAGCGTGGGGGTAAGCACGCTCAAGAAAAATGATTTAAAGAGCGTGAAAAGTCCGGAAGAGCTGATCTGGACGGCCGATCGGGCCATGTACGAGGTGAAGCAGCACGGGAAGAACCACTCCTTCTATCTCCCCTTCTCCAGTGATCGGCGCAACTTCGCACCTGCCGCTTCAGCCGTCACGTGAAATAATCCTTATTTCCCGATTAATTACTGAAGAAATTACAATTCAGTCCGTGGAAACTTTTTTCTCTGATGTTTTTGAAAGTCGCTTTCTCCGCCGGCGTTGAAAGCTGTTAATTACCTGATTCTGTTGCGAGGTCATTCGTCATAAAAAAATTAAGAGAAATTTAAAGTTTTTCTTGCTTTAAGTCGATAAATTTAGTGCAATGGTTGCGTTTGATTAAAGTGTTGCCAATAAACGCAACTTAAATTTTGAGGGGTTGGTCATGGCCAAGCTGTTCTATTCGACGTCCGAAGTGGCGAAACTTTTCAAGGTCAACAGGGTGACGATCTATCGATGGGTCCAGGAGGGAACCGTCAAGGCCTACCGGATCGGGAAGCACCTGAAAATCCCGCTGTCCGAGGTGAACCGTCTCCTGAGGGAGTTTGGTTTCAAGGAGATGACGATCGGGGCGGAGGAGGCCGCCAAGGAAGAGCACCTCATGAACACCATCGATCACGTCGCCCGTTACGGTCAGAAGAAGAAGGTGGTCATCGCCGTCGACGACGACATGAATATCCTCACCTTCATCAAGAGCGTTTTCGAGGGCATGGGCCTCGATCAGAAGTGCGAGCTTCGAACCTATCCCGACGCCATGGAAGCCCTCCTGCAGATCGGGAAGGAAAAGCCGGACCTGATCCTTCTCGATATCGTCATGCCCGGTCTGAACGGCGTGGAGCTCGCCAGGAAAGTCAGGGCGATGTACGAAGACGTTAAAATCCTCATCATCACGGGTTATCCCGTGAACGACTATCTGACAGATGAGGAGAAAAAGAACTTCACCGATTTTCTGAACAAGCCCGTGGACATTACGGCCCTTTACAAATCGATCAACTCGGCGCTGGGCCTGAGTTGACGGGCCTTCCGTCCACCGGCCGGGAAGTGGAAGAACAGACCCTGCACGCCCTGCGCCGGGGTTCGCCGGGCATGCAGGATGGGGTATTCGATACCGTTTACGCGATGAGGGAAATCGTTGTCGGCATAGCGGACCTGAAGGTGAGCCGTCATTCGGACGACGTGATGGTAACCTACGCCCTGGGTTCCTGCGTTGCCGTCGCCGCCTATGATCCCGTGGCCAGGGTCGGGGGGCTTTTACATTTCATGTTGCCCAGTTCTTCCCTCAACGTGAGCAAAGCCAAAGAGAACCCCTCCATGTTTGCAGACACGGGGCTGCCGGTTCTCTTCAAATCCTGTTATGAACTCGGGGCGGACAAGAAGAGGATGGTGGTCAAAGTCGCGGGCGGGGCGAACATTATCGGTGACGCGAGTTTTTTCCGGGTCGGTCAAAAAAACCTCACTACTTTGAGGAAGATACTATGGAGAAACGGCATTCTCATAACGGGAGAAGATACGGGCAGCAACACAAACCGGACCCTTCGATTCCATATTCGGGACGGTCGGGTCCAGGTCCGGAAATCCGGCGGAGCGTTAGAGGCAATATGAAAATCAGCCCGAGGATACTGAATTCCATCAAAAGCCTTCCGGCCTTCCCGATCACCGTCAAGAAGATCAACCGCATGATCAGCAGCCCCGATTACTCGGCAAGGGAACTGGCAAGCGTTATCAAATACGATCAGTCGATCACGGCGAACATTCTGCGGATGTGCAATTCGGCATACTTCGGCCTGCGTCACAGGGTCGACAACGTCCAGGACGCCGTCCTGTACCTGGGCCGTGACAACCTGGTCCGGGCCGTCCTGGCCGCGGGGATCTCGCGATATTTCAAGAAGACCAAAGGCTACGCGGTGGAAGGGATCGACCTCTGGGAACACTCCGTCAGTGTGGCCCTGATGGCCCAGATCCTCTCCCGTAAAATCTACAACCGGGAAGACCCGAAACTCTTCACCGCGGCGATCCTCCATGACATCGGAAAGGTCGTCCTCGGGGAATATGTGTGCGAGTCCTGCAAGAAGATCAAGGCCCTCGTTTCCGAACAGGGATATGACTTCCTCGAGGCGGAGGAGGAAATCCTCGGCGTCAACCACGCCCAGCTGGGCGGGGAGATGGCCCTCCTGTGGAATTTCCCGGCCGACATCAAGGATGCCATCGCCTACCATCACCGCCCGGATATGGTGAAGAGGAAGAGCAATGACCTGGTGTGGCTCGTTCACCTGGCAAATCAGGTCTGCCTGATGACCGGGATCGGCGGCGGGGCCGACGGGCTCGCGTATCGCGGCCTGGAAGAGGCCTTTGACAAGTTCAAACTCCGTCAGCAGGATGTCGAGGAGGCCATGATTCTTCTCCTCAGGGGGATGGAAGATGCGAGGGACCTGCTCGAGATCGTCCCCGACAAGAGAAGCGTGCCGAGAACGGCGCCGCAGGAAAGGAGTCTGCGGTACTGACCATGTCCGCCACCGCCCTGATCATAGACGATTCCCGTTCCATCCGTGAGGTCATCCGGAGGATTATTCGCATCTCCGGTTTCGGGCCTGTCCGCTGCATCGACGCCGTCGATGGGAGGGAAGGGCTCGAGATCCTTTCCAGGGAAAAGGTCGATGTCGTGTTCACGGGCATTCATATGCCGGAGATGGGCGGACTGGAAATGCTGGGGGAGATGAGGAAGCAGGCGGCGCTTCAGAATCTGCCCGTCGTGGTTGTCGCTTCCGACGCCGGTCTCAGGCGGATGAAAAGAGCCGGCGAACTGGGTTGCAAAAAGTTCATCCGGAAGCCCTTCTACCCGGAAGAAATCAAAAAGGCTCTGGCGGATACCGGCCAGCTCAAAGAGGCAGGTCAGGATGAAAGAGTTGAGACAGACGTTGATGCAGTCGATTTTTGAGGTTTTCGAGAAAATGTTCTACATTTTTCTCGAACCCTCCGATGTGCACTTTCTCGGTTTCGACGTCGAGGCGAACATCGATTTTCAGGGCGCCTTGATGGGGAGCCTCTCTCTGCAGTTGTCCCACAACATGGCCAAACACATGGTCAGCCACCTGCTCAATGTACCCCTCGACCAGGTCACGGACGAACATGTCCAGGATTGCGCGAAGGAAGCCGCCAACATGATCTGCGGGAATTTCATCACGAAGGCCGATCACCAGAACGCCTACGATTTTTCTTCCCCGCAGTTCTATACGGCCCCGAGAGGCCCCTGGCCTTATGCCCCCGACGGGAAGCCGGAGTCGATTAGGCTGAATTTCGACTCCGACAGCGGACGGGCCTCTATCCTGCTCTCCCTTTCAAACTAAGGTAACAGCCGGGCAACCATCCGGGAATCGCTTCGAATCCTGCCGGGGCGGGGGGGACACTCTCCGGAATCAGCGGTCGCTCACATTCTTGTCCGGCGGTTTCAAACTCTGGTATTTTCGCACCACCTCCCGCAAGGCCGCAATTTCCTCTTCGTCCATCTCGAAGCTGTATCTGTAGCCCCCGATGAACTGCACGCTGATCGAGTTCGACCGGGCCAGCCGGCTCACCTTTTCCTCATCGGTGATTTCATCGTCGGACCATTCCGCGATGCCGTCCGCTGACACGGAGGACTGTTTACGGGGGTGGACGCTTTTGACCTCCAGGCGGGTGCCGCTGTCTCCCTGGAGCACCACCGTGTCGTAAGACAGATAGTCCGGAGCGCTGAAGCGGGTCTTGAGCCGGTAGGATTTTTTGCCCGAGTACCTCTGAACGGCGTAGAGCTCCACATAAAATTTCCTGTCGTACCCCACCGTTTGCTCCACCGGTTTGGCCGCTCGATATAAGACGGCCTTCCGGGTCTGATCGTCTTCCACCACGATGTTCCTTGTCATGTGTTTCTGCGTCTCGCCGTCGCGCTGGAGCTTGAGCTTCCTTTCCGCAAGGGCGGAGGCGTGCTCCTTCGTGAAATATTTTTCCTTGAGTTCGCGTTCCAGGAGTTCGATTTTGGCTCTCGCCGTCGTCTGGCCCTGGAGAGACTTGAGAAGCGCCTCATAGTTGGTTGACGACACGTCTTTAATCGCCTTGATTTTTTCCTCTGCCGAAGGAACGAGAGGACTGGTGGGGAACCGGTCTGTCAGCTTGTCCAGGGCTTCCAGGGCATCGGCGTATCTGCCCTCCGCGTAAAGATCCTGACCGGACTTGTAATAAAACTCTGCGGCCTTGTGGTAGACCTCCAGCTCCCTGTTGAGGGTCTCCTTTTCCTGCTCGAGTTCATGGACCCTTTTTCCCAACTCGACATTCCGGGTCTGGAGATCATCGTATTTCTGCTGGGATACGCAGCCCGGAAGAAGTAGACATACAATGAGGATGCAAAAAAAATGTCTCATACCTGCACCAGGGCCCTTTCATCCCATGAGGACCGGGACACTTCTTTCTGGACATGCTTTTGGGAAAAAGCCGGGCGGCACCGGTGGGCATGACTCAGGCGGGAAGCGTGATGCTCACAAAAACAAGAGGCCTTCAAGGAGATTCGCGGTTTTTGATGCGGGGTATTTCGATGATTAAGCAGGTGGACCGCAATCCGTATAATGAATGAAAAGCAAGCCCCTTTGAAGCCTTTGCTGATGTCTCCCTTCCCGTTTTTTTGAGCGTCAATGTCTCTGCCGGTTTTTATTCACACGCCGACATTCTCTTTTTTCTTTAACTGTAATTTATATATCAAACTGTTGCAAAAATCAATTCGATCAAAAAATCCGCCGAGAGGGGATTTTCTCCAGGCGGGGCTCATGAGAACGTGAGGGCCCTCTTTTTTAAGCCCCCGTATGGATTGCGGAAATCGCTTTCCAGCGGCTTATTTAGGGCCGGCGGCCCCCTGCCGCATCTTCGTCTCCTCCCGTTTTTTCATGGGCTCTACCTGCTCATCCAGCTTCGCCCTGTCCTGTGCCGTGGCGCAACCCATGGTGGACACGGCAAAAAGACGGCAGGCATAAGGGTCGTCATCTGCCTCCTATCGTCGCATCCTCTTCCGGTGATACTCAAGCATTGATTTTTCCCCATTCTGATCACACATGATGGACAGGCGAGAATGGGCTCCGGCTATAAATCACCGGGGGGCGGGGTGCGATCCCCGTGGTTCGTCCTGGAATATAGAAGATAGATCAAGAGGAGTGCCGGACCGAACCAGAACATGAGATGGTCAGGAAACGCCATCAGGCGCAGGGTCAGGGCGATGCCGTTTATGAAGAGGTGAATGCCCGCCAGCTGCCTGATGACGTTTGACCTCCGGCTTTGAAGGGTGTCGATGGCGACTTTCATGACGGCGGGGAGGAGCAGCGCGTAATCGAAGGACCAGCCATAGGGCGCTGTCAGAAGGGACGCGAAAATGACGGCCGGCAACCGCTGATTCCACCTCCAGTTTTTTCTGTGGGCCCGCCAGTAAAAGATAAACCAGGCAATCCCCATGCAGGGCAACAGGACCTGCAGCCAGGTCCTTTCTTCCCCCAGCAGTAAGCGCAAAAAGGAGCCCGGGGCGGGGGATTTGTAGAACAGAGGGGGCTGGTTAAGCATGAAACCGATATACCCGCTGATGACGTCGGGGTAGAGGAGCAGGGGCAGGGCGACGGCCGTCAGTCCGCCTGCTCCGATACCCAGGGCCAGCGGCCATTTCTTGTGGTCCCAGACCCACAGCAAAAGGGCGATCCAGAACAGGAACAGGATGTGGGGTTTGATAGCCACCAGGACCAGGCATAGCCCCGCGACCGGCCACTTCTGCAGTTTTGCGAACTGAAGAAAGGCCACAAGACCCAGAAGCATGAAGGGCACAACCTGTCCCACGCCGACGGCGAAGAGCACGGGGGCGAAGGTGAAGGTAATGAGCAGTGACGCGTAGCGATATTGCTCGCGTCCGCCATAGAGACGCCAGAGCCAGTCCCCGCAGATGAACACAAGGGCCATGTTGAATAAAAACCAGAGAAATTTGCTCAAGGGGTAGTGCGCCAGACAGAAGGGAAGGGTGAAGAAAAAAGTCCACGGCGGATTGTACATCATCAAGGGGTCGGCCTTGGACCACCCTGCGGAATTTTGCAGCATCAGTAATTGGTCCGGTGAATAGGGGTTTTGGCCGGAGAGGATAGCCCTCCCGGCCGCCCAGTACTCGATGAAATCGGGCAGCACGTTGTCGGCGTTCATCTTGGGGTAAAGCCAGCCGAGTTCCAGGGCAAAGAGCACCAGCGCGAGAACCAGTGCGATGGTTGTGACTGTTTTTGTTGGTTGATAAGGCATGTGTTCGAAGAGGAAAATCCGGGTGGTGATCGAGCCGGACCCGTCGATGATTTTTTAATTTCAAAGACTTATATCATATCTTCATCCGGACTTCTTCTTTTTCATCCGGGTCCGGGACTGAATGACGGGGATGCGCAAAAAAAAGTTGCAGCCTTCAAGGCTGCAACTTTTTGAACGCAAGCGAACCACGTGAACGTCCTTTGCAGACCAACAAGCGGTCACGGCATCGCGGCCGGTTATTTGAATCCGGTTTTTTATCCCCAGGCGGGGCTCAACCCGCCTGGGGACATGATCTTGTTACTTGGTGAACGCTTTTTCAACGCTGAACGGGAATGCCTGATAGCCAAGGCAAGGCGTCATCTGTATCTGAACCGAAGGTTGCTTGGCCATCCATTTGAACTCGACGATCTCCGGGCTGGGCACGCCGACGGGTTTGCCCGTCGCGATGTCGAACTGCATGCCGGCAACGGCGGAATACGCGAATATGGAGTCTTTGTCAGGCTGATATTCCGTCAACGAAGTCACCGAGCTGTACCATTTGCTGCCGCGTTCCTTGCCGTATTCCCAGATTTGCTCCACGGTCATCTTTTTCTGGTCGATCTTGTAGATCACCGCACGAGAATATTTCATGTCGGGCAGCGGGGGTTGTTCCATACCCCGTCCGTCGCCGTTGTCAAAAGCGGAGAGATACAAGATGTCGCCCTTGCTCTTGCTGTCGATTTTGAAAGCCGTGTGCTGGGTCCAGGTGTAGTCGAAATTGGTGCCTGTGCATTTGCTGTTTTCGCAGTTGAGCTTGTTGCCCTTGGAGTCTACGGGCGTCAGGAATTTGTTCTTGAATTCAGGCTTCCACCCCTCCGGGCTGCCCAGGATCCACTTGACCTGTTTGTCCCTGCCGATCTTGATCATGGCGCACTGGTGACGGGAAGAAAGGATGATGGAGTCGTCCTCGGCGTCGTGGTCAACGCTGTTGACATGAGCCCAGTTCCTGCCGGGGCTGACACCGACGATATCGCCGAACTTCTCGGACTGGTCGGCCTTGGCCAGTTCTGCCTCGCTCAAAGTCTTGCCTGTCTGGGAAGCGTCGATGTTCAGGCAGACGGCGCCCTGGTCGAGGATCTTGACGACCGTGTCCCTGTAGGGGTCCAGCATGAAATAGAGATGCCAGTCGTCGATGACGTTGCCGTCCTTGTCCACCTCGACGATGACGTCACGGACCGTCCTGACATTCTTGCCGTCAAGGCGTTTCAGGTTGGCGTTGGCCACCCTGAGGAAATAATTGCCGTTGGGGGAGTTGTCCATGGAATGTGAAAAGTCGTTGTAGCCGGCGGGAAGCTCCCTGTTGAATATCTCCCTCCCCATGATGTCGTATTTGACGTATCTCTGGCCGTACCCCCAGGACATGGCGCCGTCGTTGTTCTGCTTGAAGCCCATCATAACGCCCGCGTGGAAGGCCGATTTCATGTTATAGATGGGTTCAGGCAGCAGATACCACCGGATGGCACCCGTTGTGTCGATGATGAACACCTCAGGGTTATAATTCCATTCCAGGGCGCCTCCCATGGGGTTGTTCCACACCAGTTTGGTGCCTTTACCACTCTTGATGGCGAAGTTGTTGATAAAGTACAGCCTGTCCTTGAATGCGGGATCCACCTTGGTCACTTTGATGGTCTCGAAGAACGCGCCTTTTTGAGCTGGGATGCCCGTCGGGTCCGTGTAAACCGCCGGGGCGTACATCTTGTAGCTTTCCTTGACATGGTCGGCTGTCCTGACGTGCCTCCGGTCATATTCAACCTCAACCGTGTTCACGTAATCGGGATACAGCCCGAATACGGGAATGCCGCCATGCGTCCTGATGTGTTTGTCGCTGACCTTGTAACTGATCGTTTGACCGCCCGCCTTGGGAACGATAGTCACTTTCGCGTTGCTGACATAGTAGCCGCCATTTTTGATGACCGCCGTCAGGGGAGCGATGCCGTAGGGGTTCATGACTACTTCGCCTATCTTCCCTGTAATCGCATAGTCCAGTTTCGGACCCGAGGGGCCACCGATCGCCATGACGACCGAGGGCATCAATACGATGACAAAGAATACGGCCATCAACCACGAAAACACTTTGCCTTTCTTCATCAGTACAGACCTCCTCCATTATATTTTTTTAAGCAGACTGACGCCTCTTTTTCACTTCGACGACGACCCATGAAACGAGGCAGATGACGAGAACCAGAAAAATGGTGCCGAAGGCAAGCAGCGTGCTCTGCTCCATGTTCATGAAGTGTTTAGAAGGTATCAGGTACCAGCCGTCCACATATGCGTCCGTCAGATATTTCTGCAGCGGGCTGAGTTCGGCGTCCGGGGGCACGATCGGATAGTCGACGCCGCAGTCCCCTGTCGGTAGAAACGTGCTGGGAAACCACTCGTGCAGGGGCAAATTGAAGGGAAATGTCGGTGTTTGACTGCAGCCCTGAACGCCGAAAGGATCGCCGCTGCGGAAAGCCTCGCCGATCTTGATCAGCTTAAGGGAGAAGCCGATGCCCTTCACCGTGCCGTAGAGGGCTATGATGTAAGCAATGACCTTCAGCACGAGGTTTTTGGCATTGATCGCGCCGACAATCCCGGCGATCATCAGACAAACCATGGAAAACCGGATGTAAACGCACTGCTCACACGGTCTCATGTAGAGCCACTTTTGAAATATCTGATAAGCCACCTGCTCGAGAGCGAGACCTACGACGAACAGCAGAATCCACAACACCCGGCGATCCTGTAAGGCGGCTATTTTCTCGATGAGTTTCATAACACCTCCCAACGACAAATAGTCATATTTTGGATTTTGACTACTTCGCCATCAATTCTTTGATCGTCGCGGCCATCCCGTTGATGGATTTGATGCTCTTTGTGTAAATGAGATATTTGCCCTTCACCACGAAAGCGGGAACCCCCTGAATGCCGGCGATTTCGCGCGCCCCTTCCCACTGTTTGAGCCTGGCCTGGGTAGCGGGTTCCTTCAGGAGTTTCTGAAATTCCGCGTCCGAAATCCCCGCGGCGTCCAGACCTGTTTTCATGAAAGCGGCCGGGTCTTTTCCGTCGCCCCACCTTTCCTTTTTGTCGTGGTAAGCGTTGTAGTAAGCCATCTTGGCCTTTTTGAAGGAAGACTTGTCGTCGAAGAGGCCCACTTTGGCCTTTTCGTCTTTTGTAATCAGCGCCGCGAAGAGTTCGCTGGCCTGGGGGCCGTATTTGCCTTTGGTTTTCAGGTGCCAGACGGTGTATTTGATGCCGTCTTTTTGTATGATTTTAACCACTTCGGGGGTCACCGACTTGTCGTATTTGTAGCAGAACGGGCAGTCGTAGCTGAAAACTTTAATGACGGTTTTGTCCATGTTGGGAATCGGTTTTGCCAAGACCATGTAATCTTCGCCCTCTTTCGCGGCCGCCTGTGCCGACAGGCTGAAGGTAAGGACAAGAACCATAGCCAACGCCAACGCTAAAAACCCTCTTTTCATCATTGAATGTTTCATAACACGCTCCTTTCTTCGTTTTATGTAATGAATCCGGTTTGGTCGCCTTTGTTCACTTTAAATGCCATCGGTGCCTCTCCATCGCGTTTGTCGCCGATATTGAAAGGCCCCCCTCACTTTTTGTGCAGTTGCAGATAGCCCCGGACAAACTTGAGCGCCTCCTCGCCGGGCAGCCCCAGAAGCTTCATCCTGTACAAATAGTCATCAAAAACCGGCTTGGCCCTCTCCACCCATCGGGCTTCCTCTTCCTTGGACAGGCTGATAACCTTCGTTCCGCCCTTCACCAGTGAGGCCTTCGAATTTTTCTCCATGTCGTCCCACATGGCCGTATATTTTTCCACGTACTCATAACTCATGTTATCGATGATCTTCTGAATATCGGGAGGCAGGGAATTCCACTTCTTTTTGTTCATGGCGACGATAAACACACCGGTATAAGCCGTCGCATGATTTTCCGTGGCGTAGCCGATGACCTCCCCATATTTGAAACCATATGCGGTCGAATAGGGTGTCATCACACCTTCTACATCTCCCCGCGACAGGGCGTTATAGATTTCGCTTGCGGGCACTGCTGCTGGCGTACCGCCCAGCGACTTCATGAACCTGGTAATGATTCCGTAAGTTATGATTCTCATGCCCTGGAGGTCCTCCAGTTTGTTAACCGGTTTGTTCTTTGTAAGGAGGACGGCTGGAGCATGTGCGTGGAACCAGAGAATTTTGACATCGTCAAACTCTTTTGGCTTGAACTTGGCGTAGAATGCATTTGCCAGCCGGGTCGGTATCGTATTGTTCGAATAACCGAGGGGGAGGTCCAGCACCGAGGTGAGAGGAAACCTCGCTTCAGTAAACCCCAGAAGGTGATTTCCCACATCGGAGACACCCAGCGTCGTGTCGTGATAGGCCCGGACCGCCGGTACGAGAGTCCCGGCAGGATAATAATCGACCTTCACCCGCCCGTTCGTCCTTTTCTCCAAATCCTTGCACCAGCTTTCCAGCATCAGGTTCTGCCTGTGATCGGCGGGGAACCAGTTGGCCACTTTGAGGGTTATTGGTTTGTCTTGGGCATAGCCCTGAAGCGGTGCAACCCATACCGAAAGAAACACGGCTAATACAAGAACCTGTAAAACCGATAACCTTTTCATAAGACCTCCTCACTTCCTTATTTTACTTTGTGTCTTCGCCTGGTATCTCTCCATGTAAACCCTGTTGTCAAATTCGGGCAGCACAAGGCTGCTCTAAAGGACAACCTCTTTTCCGGAAACCTGGCTGTGCCACACCTCCGATTTTTCACCGAGAACCTTGACGGCCCCGAGAAGCACTCTGAATTGCTCCGTTTGTGTGTATTTCTCCATCTCCACCTGCGTCTCCCATTCCCAGGTCAACTTGAAATTGTACTGGTCATCGACTGCCTTGTATAGGACGGGTGCCCCGGGCCCTTCCCGTCTCTCACGGGCGCTTGTCAGGGAGCGCATGGCCTGCAGGAACTCTTCTTCCTTTTCGGGCCTCACCTTCACAACGACTGTCATCTCGACCATGCGACACCCTTTCACTTCAATGCCGAACTCCTGGCCATCAGGTGCAAGAAGGGATATCAACATTTGTACCATCATGAAGTTATCAGGAACATTTTTATAATGTATTGATTTATTTGATTGATTTACGCAGGCAGGCTGAAAGAAGTAAATTTGATTGTCAGGATTGCCCGTCACATTTGATGGTTTCCGTGCGACTTGACGGATTGTGCGGATAAGGGATCCAGACTCGCTCAATCATTCAATGGGTATGGGTGGCGGGACCTTCGGGAAAGGTTTTAAGAGGTTTTCGGTCTCTTGATGCCGAGCTTTCTCATTCGGGCTCTCATGGTGCTCGGGTTCATTCCAATGATTTCAGCGGCGCCTCTGCGCCCCTCTATTCTCCACCCGGTTTCCCGGAGCGTTTTCAGGATGTGTTCCCGCTCCACATCGACCAGGCCTTTGGTTTCTCTCTCTTCCGCGTGACCGGAAGCTTTCTGCCCGACCGGGCCTGTCTTCGGGGTCCCGATTTGATCGGCGAGCCGGAGCTCGGGACCCTCGCTCACGATGACCGCCCTTTCGACGACGTTCATCAGCTCCCGCACATTCCCCGGCCATTCATATCGTTCAAGGGTTTTCATGGTGCCTTGAGGGAAATGCTTGACACCTCTTCCATGACGCTTGCCGAATCGTTCCGCAAAGAATTTCAGGAGAAGGGCGATGTCCCCTTCCCTCTGCCGGAGAGGGGGGATGGTCACGGGGAAGACACTGAGCCGGTAGAAGAGATCCTTTCTGAAGCGGCCTTTGCTGATTTCCTCCTCCAGGTTTCGGTTGGTGGACGCGATGATCCGGACATCCACTTTAACGGAATGGGGGCTGCCCAGGCGCTCAAACTCACCGTCCTCGATGACCTTGAGCAGCTTTGCCTGAAGTTCGAGAGGGAGTTCGGCGATTTCATCCAGGAAGATCGTGCCGCCGTCGGCGAGTTCGAAGCGGCCGATCTGTTTCACCGTCGCGCCGGTGAAGGCGCCTTTTTCCCTGCCGAAGAGCTCGCTTTCGATCAGGTTCGGGGGCAGTCCGGCGCAGTTCACGTTCACGAAGGGTTGCTCCCTGCGTCCGCTCGCCTCGTGGATGAGGCGGGCGAAAAGCTCCTTTCCCGTGCCGGTCTCCCCCTCGAGGAGTACCGTCGTGCGGGTCGGCGCGACCTGCCGTATCCTGTGCATGACGTATTTGATCGAGTCGCTGCCGCCGACGATCTCGGTAAAACCCTTCTTCAGTCCCACTTCCTCGCGGAGATAGATGTTCTCAGCCTCCAGTTGTTCCTTCAACATTTTAATCTCGTCGAAGGCGGCTTCCAGCGCCTCTTCTGCCCGTTTTCGCTCGGTGATGTCGTAAAGCGTCCCAATCATGCGCACCGGTTTGCCGTTTTCGTCGAAGAGGACATCCGAGCGCGCGTGAACGACACGCTCGCTGCCGTCCGGCCGAACCACCCTGTAGTCGATGGAATAGGCGTCGCCGGGATCGGATATGGCCTCCCTGTTGGCCTGGTCCACCGCCTTGCGGTCGTCGGGGTGAACGGATGCGAGAAACGCTTCGTAAGTCGCGTGAACGGCCCCGGGATCAAAACCGAAAATTCGATAAAACTCGTCGGACCACTGGTGGTTCTCCTTTTGGATATCCCAGATCCAACTGCCCAGGTGGCCGACACGCTCCGCTTCGGCCAGGACTCGCTCGCCCCTTATCAGCGCTTCCTGGTCACGCTTGTGGATCAGCACATTCGCGAGCATCTCGCCAAAGACGAGCAACCGGCTGATGTGTACCTTGGGCCATTCGTGCCCGGCGTGGCGGCTCCGCAGTTCGATGAGGTATGTCACCCGCCCCCCGACGCGCAACGGAAGCCCCAGAAGCGCCCGGGTCCCCGAACACCCGTAGGCGGCCCGGTCCACGCTGGCTTCGGGCGGCAGCTCCTCGAGCGACGAAAAGACAACCGGCTCCCCCCGCTCGACGATCCGTTGAATGGTCCAGGGGTGTTCGATGTCGATATCCACGCGTAACCCTTTTTGCAGCCTCTCTTTCCTTTCGGCCATGCCCGCCACGTGGACTCGCCCGGTGTCCGGCAAAACTTCCAGGAGGCTGCAGTGGTCAGCATCGAAAAACCGGCAGATCTGGTGAAGCGACTCCGCGATCACGTCATCCACCCGTTCGGGAGGTGTATTGACGAGACTGGCGGAGAGGTCTGTAATGAGGTTTTCGAAACTTACGCGTTCCTTCAGCAGTTCACTGTTTTTTTTCAGCTCGGACGGATCAGCCTTCATGATGACCGCCGAAGGCAGGCCTAATATCTCAGCCAGCGTATCGGCAATGCGCTTCCACCGGGCCGGCATTTCTTCCGTGTCATCCGATTTTCCTGTTGTCTTCCCGGTTAAATCATCCATTCACAAATGAGCCTTGAATTCGAAATCGGGTCATAAATCTTTCTCGAAACTGCTGAAAGAAAGAGGTTGGGACACGGCAGGATTGACTGATGTGAGATCCCCCCTGCAGTGATTTTCTAACATACAAGATCATCGGAAATCAATATGGCAATGCCGTCAAATCCGGAAAAGACCATGTACGTCTTCTGCTGTTATGACAGGGTATCGCCCCGATGGCCGAGGAGGGCAAACACAAAAATTTCTTGGTTAGCTTTAGCCGTTGATCGGGACCGGAAGGGTATTGTTCGTAACCACCTGATTTTACTTCAGGTTATTATTTTCATCAACCCTTGTGGAAAATGAAGCGCGAACTAGAAAAAAACCTTGACAATTGATATCGGGCACGTTAATTGAATGAACGTTCATTCAAAAGAGGGTGATGGCAGAGTCATGAAAAATAATGACACGAGGAAAGAGGTCATGCAGGCCGCACTTCGGCTTATAGCCGAGCATGGTTTTCACGAGGCCCCGATGGCGATGATTGCGAAGACGGCGGGGGTTGGGACAGGCACGATCTACTGCCACTTCAAGAGCAAGGATGAACTCATCAAGGAACTGTTCCTCGAACTCAGGGGTACCATAACGGCAATCCTGATTGAAGGGTACTCTGTCGACAAACCCATCAGGGAAAGGTTTCTCCACCTCAGCACGGCGCTATTAAAGTACTTCATTGAAAATTCGCTTCATTTTCGATTCATCGAGCAGTACATCAACTCCCCCTACGGAGTAAATTTTCGAAGGGAGAGGTTTATGCGTGAGCCTTCGGCTGAATTGGACATTTTCGAAACCCTCTTTGAACAGGGCATTGCTCAACAGGTGATGAAGGATTTTCCCTTGCCCGTGCACTTCGCCCTGGCGTTCGGGCCATTGATAGCCCTCGTGAGGGACCACGTCCTCGGGTTCGTCAATCTGGACGACGCAATGACAGTCAAGTTTGTTGAATCATGTTGGGAGGGTATTAAGAGATAGCGTTTTTTATTGGATCATTCGCAAAAGGCAGACGGTGAGAGATAACCCATGATTTACGATTCAAGTGAGAAAACCCTGAGCATCATCGTACCCGGCGCAATTCGATTGAAGAACAACCCCCTGAAGGTCAGATTGCGCAAAGCGCAGACAGATCATGAAGAGGCCTACCGGAAATGGAAGACGGCGGCCCGGATTTGGGCTCTTTATTCGATAGATTCCGAGAACCTCCCGTTCAAAGAGCCCTGTGAAGTGGAGGTTCGCATCTATTACAGCGGCAAGCGTTTTGAGCTCGCGGAAGGCCTCTTGTCTGTCGGGGACTGTTTTGAAGACATTATCTGGTTCGATCAAAAGCAGATCTACTCATGGGAGGGATCGCGACTGATAGAAGACAACGACAATCCGCGGCTGGATATAAGGGTTCGATGGCGAAGCAGGTGAATGGGAGTACAAGGGGGCCCGATTCTGGAAACAGCGAGGTAAGCAATCATATGGGAGCAATAAAAGCGTTGCATGTACATTGGAATGGAACCGTACTGATAACGGCGACAGCAATTCTTTGTGGGACATTGTTCTTGGCCGGCTGCGGCCAGAATTCCACGGCCAAGGCGCCTTCTCAGGCCGGCCCGCCCGAGGTCGCCGTGGTGGAGTTGAAGCCCGAGCCCGTGCAGATCACCACAGAGCTGCCGGGGCGTGTGTCAGCCCGTTTGATCGCCGAGGTACGGCCCCAGGTGAGCGGCATCATTCAGAAGCGCCTCTTCGAGGAAGGCTCCGACGTGAAGGCCGGCGACGTCCTCTACCAGATTGACCCGGCCACGTACCAGGCGGCCCATGACAGCGCCAGGGCTTCACTGGCCCGGGCGGAGGCCAACATCACCTCCATCCGGTTCCGGGCGGAGCGATACAGGGAGCTGGTGGAAATCAAGGCGGTCAGCCAACAGGAATACGACGACGCGGCAGCCGCCCTCAAGCAGGCCGAGGCTGAAATCGCCGCCGGCAAGGCGGCCGTGGAGGCCGCGCGGATCAACCTGGCCTACACCCGGGTGACCGCGCCGATTACGGGACGAATCGGCAAATCGTCGGTCACCGTGGGCGCGCTGGTAACGGCAGGCCAGGGGATGCCTCTGGCCACCATTCAGCAGATCAATCCCGTCTACGTCGATGTCACTCAGTCGAGCGCCACCCTGCTGCGGCTGCAGCAAAGCATGGCGAGCGGCACCCTCAAGAGAGACCGCGCCAATCGGGCGAGGGTCAAGCTCATCCTGGAAGACGGTACCCCCTATCCGCAGGAAGGGACCCTTAAGTTCCAGGATGTCACCGTGGACCCCACAACGGGGTCTGTTATCCTGCGAGTTGTCTTCCCCAACCCCAAGGGTGTTCTCCTTCCGGGCATGTTCGTGCGCGCCGTTCTCGAGGAAGGTGTCAACGAGCAGGCCATTCTCGTGCCTCAGCAGGGCATCAACCGCGACCCGAAGGGCAATCCCCTCGCTATGGTTGCCGACGCCGAGGGCAAGGTCCAGCAGAAGATGCTCACTCTGGATCGCATCATCGGAAACAAGTGGCTCGTTTCGTCCGGTCTTGCGCCCGGCGACCGGGTGATTGTGGAGGGATTGCAGAAGATCAAACCCGGCGTCTCCGTGAAGGTGGTTCCTTTTGAAGCCGGGAAAAGCAGCGGGGAAGGCAAAACGGATACCCCCCCGGCAGCGAAGTCGAACTGACGGAGACGCGTGATGTTATCGAGATTCTTCCTGGATCGTCCGGTATTCGCCTGGGTCATTGCCATCATCATCATGGCGGCGGGCGGGCTCGCGATCTATAACCTGCCGATATCGCAGTATCCGCCCATCGCGCCACCGTCCATCGCCATCACCTCCTTCTATCCGGGCGCCTCTGCGGAGACCGTCGAGAACAGTGTCACCCAGATCATCGAACAGAAGATGACCGGCTTCGACAAGATGCTGTACCTCTCGGCGACGAGCGATTCGTCTGGATCTTCCCGCCTCGAGCTGACCTTTGCGCCGGGAACCGACCCGGACCTCGCCTGGGCCCAGGTGCAGAACAAACTCCAGCTCGCCATGGCAAACCTGCCGGAGGTCGTCGGCAACCAGGGGGTGAAGGTCAGCAAATCCACGCGGAACTGGCTGATGATCGTGGGCCTGATCTCCGAGGACGGGAGCATGGACGGAAACGACCTGCGGGACTACGCCCAGTCCAACCTCGAGAAGGTGCTTTCCCGGGTTCCCGGCGTCGGCGAGGTCGAGATTTTCGGCAGCCAGTACGCCATGCGTGTCTGGCTCAACCCCGACCAGCTGACCGATTACGGGATGACCATCCAGGACGTCGTCACGTCGCTTCGATCCTACAATGTGGAGGTGTCCGCAGGGCAGTTCGGCGGTGCGCCCGCGGTCGAGGGCCAGCGACTCAATGCCGCCATCATCGTCCAGAGCCTCCTCAAGACGCCCGAGGAATTTGCGGCGATCCCCCTGCGCACCAACCCCGACGGTTCCGTCGTAAGGGTCAAGGACGTCGGGCGGACGGAACTGGGAACCGAGGCCTATGACATCCAGGGCTATTACAACGGCAAGCCTTCCGCCGGGCTGGCCGTCCGTCAGGCCGCCGGTGCCAATGCTCTGGAAACGGCCGACAATGTCCGGGCCAAGATGGCGGAACTGAGTCACTTCTTTCCCCCCGGCATGAAGGTCATCTACCCTTACGACACAACACCCTTCGTCCGTGTGGCCATCAACGAGGTGGTCAAAACGCTTTTCGAAGCGATCCTGCTCGTGTTTTTGGTCATGTGGCTCTTTATGGGGAACATCCGTGCCACCCTGATCCCGACCGTCGCCGTACCTGTGGTGATCCTGGGGACCTTTGCGGTCCTGGGGTTTTTCGGCTTCTCCATCAACATGCTGACCATGTTCGCCATGGTGCTGGCCATCGGCCTTCTCGTCGACGACGCCATCGTCGTCGTGGAGAACGTGGAACGCATCATGATCGAGGAGGGCCTCCCGCCCCGGGAGGCCACGGCAAAGTCCATGGACCAGATCACCACTGCCCTCATCGGCATCGGGCTCGTGCTCTCGGCGGTCTTCGGCCCCATGGTCTTCTTCCCCGGTTCCACCGGCGTCATCTACAGGCAGTTTTCCGTCACGATCATTTCCTCCATGCTCCTGTCGGTGCTGGTGGCCCTGATCCTGACGCCGGTTCTCTGCGCGGCGCTCCTCAAGCCGGTGCCCAAGGGGCACGAACCGGCGGAAAACGCCGTGTGGTTTCTGCGCCCGTTTTTTTTGTGGTTCGACCGCCGGTTCTTCCGCACCCGGGACCTCTACATGCGCCTCGTCAACCGATCCATCTCCAACAAACTGCGATACATCGTTGTATTCGTCCTGATCGTGGCGGCCATGGCGGTCCTGTTCCTCCGCATGCCCACGGCCTACCTCCCCGACGAGGACCAGGGGATCCTGCTGGTAGAGGTCGCGCTCCCGGCCAATTCGACCCTGGAGCAGACCCAAGAGGTCGTGACCCGTGTGAGGGAGTATTTCCTGGAGCATGAGAAAGAGGCCGTCGAGTCGGTCATGACGATTTGCGGTATCAGCTTCTCCGGCCGCGTCCAGAACTCGGGTATGGCCTTCGCCAAGATGAAGGACTGGGCCCTCCGCGACCGGCCGGAGCTGAAGGTCAGTGCCGTGGCGGGAAGGGCCATGGCGGAATTTTCCAGGATCAGAAACGCCAGGGTCTTTGCCTTCGCGCCGCCGGCGGTGGTCGAGCTGGGCCAGGCCAAAGGGTTCGATTTCCAGTTGCTGGACCGCGGCGGCCTGGGCCATCTCCGGCTCATGGAGGCCCGCAACCAGCTCCTCGGCATGGCGGCGCAGGATCCCGTCCTGACGAAGGTCCGTCCAAACGGCCTGGAAGACGTGCCCGAATACCGGGTCAACGTGGACTGGGAGAAAGCCGGTGCCCTGGGTGTCCCGATCACGTCGATTCACAATACGATCTCGGCGGCCTTCGGAAGCGCCTACGTCAACGACTTCATGCAGGGCGGCCGGGTCAAGCGGGTCTACGTCCAGGCCGACGCCCCCTACCGCATGCTCCCCAACGACATGGAGAGGCTCCATGTGCGAAACACAGCGGGCAGGATGGTCCCCTTTTCCTCCTTCGCTTCAGGTGGCTGGACATCGGGCTCCCCGAAGCTCGAGCGCTTCAACGGCTTCCCGGCCATCAACATCCTGGGCGAGGCGGCGCCGGGCAGGAGCTCCGGAGAGGCCATGCAGGTCATGGAAGGTTTCATCCGGAAGCTTCCGCAGGGTCTCGGCTATGACTGGCAGGGGCTCTCCTACCAGGAACGGATGTCGAGCGCCCAGGCGCCGCTGCTGTATGCCTTCTCCATCTTCGTGATCTTCCTGTGCCTGGCGGCGCTCTACGAGAGCTGGCCCATCCCTGTCTCGGTCCTGCTGGTCCTTCCCCTCGGGGTGATCGGGGGTGTCATCGCCTCGAGCGCACGGGGGCTGCACAATGACGTCTATTTCCAGATCGGCATGCTGACCACCCTCGGACTGACCACCAAGAATGCCATCCTGATCGTCCAGTTCGCCAAGGCCGGCGTGGAACAGGGGATGGGGGTGGTCGAGGCCACCGTGGAAGGGGCAAGACTGCGGTTCCGCCCGATCATCATGACCTCCCTCGCCTTCGGCTTCGGCGTCCTGCCCCTGGCCGTGGCGACCGGCGCGGGGGCGGGGGCCATGAATGCCATCGGCACGGGCGTGCTGGGCGGCATGGTAACGGCCACCGTCCTGGTGATCATTTTTGCGCCGCTCTTCTACGTGCTGATCGAGATGTTTTTCGGAAAAGGCCGTAAAGGCAAAGCGGCTGTTGCCGCCGGTCCCGGCCCGTTCTTCGCGGCTCTGAAGAAAAAACTCCCGGGAAGCCGATCAGGGACGCAAAAAGCCGGGACCGAGGAGCTAAATCCCTCAGAGGATCGATGATATGAGAAAGACCATCTTCCTGATGTTGATCGTTGCGCTCCTGGGGGGGTGCAGCCTTGCGCCGACATACACGCGCCCGGAGGCCCCCGTCCCCGCCGCATGGCCGGGAGCCGCCCCCGGGCAGCAGGCCGACAAGCCGGGGGAGAATGCCGCCGACGTCCCATGGAAGGACTTCATCGTCGACGAGAGGCTGCGTCAGGTCATCGAGCTGGCGCTCGCCGACAACCGCGACCTGCGCGTGGCCGCCCTGAATGTGGAACGGACGCAGGCCCTCTACCGCATCCAGCGCGCCGAGTTGCTGCCGACGGTCAATGCCGGTGCCGCCTTCAGCAAGGAACGGGTTCCCGGCATCCTCTCGCAGAGCGGCCAACCGGCCACCGTCGAGCTTTACAACGTCAACGTGGGCATCAGCGCCTGGGAGATCGATCTCTTCGGCCGCCTTCGGAACCTGAAAGATGCGGCCCTCGAGCAGTACCTCGCCACGGAGCAGGCCCGGGCGAGCGCGCAGATCACACTGGTGGCCGAAGTGGCCAATGCCTACCTGGCCCTCGCCGCCGACCGCGAGAACCTCAAACTTGCCCTTTCGACCCTCGAGACCCAGCGGGAGACCTACGAGATGATCCGCCGGCGCGCCGAGGTGGGCGCGTCCTCCGATCTCGATTTACGCCAGGCCCAGACCCGGGTGGATGCGGCACGGGTGGACATCGCCCGGTACACGAGCCAGGTCGCTCTCGATGAGAACGCCCTGGCCCTCCTGGTCGGTGTCCCGGTTCCGGCCGAACTTCTGCCCGAAGCCCTGAGCGATGTGACGGCGCCCCGGGATTTCACCCCCGGCCTGCCCTCCGAGGTGCTGCAGCGCCGCCCGGACATCGTGGCGGCCGAGGCCCAGCTCCGGGCGGCCCACGCGAACATCGGCGCGGCGCGGGCGGCCTTCTTCCCCCGCATCGCGCTCACCACGAGCATTGGCACCACGAGCGACCAGCTCTCGGGACTCTTCAAATCCGGCACCGAAACCTGGGCCTTTGTGCCGCAGATCGTCATGCCGATCTTCGATGCACGCACATGGGCGGCTTACGATGTGACGAAGGTGGACCGGGAAATCGCTCTGGCCCAGTATGAGAAGGCGATCCAGATGGGGTTCCGCGAGGTGGCCGACGCCCTGGCCCAGCGCGCAACCCTGGGGGACCAGCTCCAGGCCCAGCAATCCCTCGTTGAGGCCTCCGAGGTAGGCTATCGCCTCTCCGACGCCCGTTACACGAGGGGGATCGACAGCTATCTGCGCGTCCTGGACGCACAACGCTCCCTCTACGGCGCCCAGCAGGGCCTCATCGCCGTCCGCCTGGCCCGGCTCACCAACTTGGTGACGCTCTACAAGGTGCTGGGCGGCGGCGCGTGAAAAATACCTTCCGGTTCAGATTCTTGAAGATCCCGCCGTCCCGCCTCGGGATGTTGAGACAACCCCGGGGTATCGGTTCATCCAAATCTGAAAATTGCACGTTCCGCCAAGTAGTGCGGTAACCGTCAAATATGACGGGCATCCTGCCGACCCAAGCCGGTACTAACGGCCTGCTTCTTAAAATAAATCAATAATTTCAATTTGTTATATTTGTATCCTGGATTGCCTTCTACTGGTATACATTTTGATAAGAGTCGATTTTTCGGACCATCTATTTCTCTATTGGAGGTGCAATCACATGCTCAATCTCATGGCCGAAAACACTCAGCGGCTGATCTTCGCGCAGTCATTGGCGGCCCAGAAGTTCAGCATCGGGGCAATGAGGTACTGGTTTGACTTCATGGAGCCCGCATGGATAGCCTCGCGAGCCTTCGGTGATCTCGAGAGCCGGAAAAATCTTGAAACCTATCCTCATCAAACCGCCCGTGATTACACGAAGCTGATGCAATTAAATTCCGGGATTGCCCACCGGGGTTTTCAGGGGACGTCCGACGCGATGAGGGCTTTTTGCGCACGGGAGTGGGGTCGGATTCAACGCGGCGAAGAGGGCATGGTCGAATACTGGGAGAACCTGAACCACCACCTCGACGTCGTCATCGACAAGTTACCGAAGCAGGTCGAAGCCATCAAGGCGAAATTCGGGTTTCATTTCGACAACGGCGGATACCGGAAATTCTTCGAGACAGACCGTTTCATCGTTTATCAGGTCCTCCCGACCGCGCCGGATGTGGAAGTGGATGACCGTTTGAAGCCCGTGCTTGTCATGCATCCGTACGTTCTGGGCCCGAACATCCTGGCCTTCCTGCCCGGAGAGGGGAAAAGCTACGTGCACTGCTTCGCGAACCAGGGCATACCGACGTACATGAGGATTTTAAAAGACATCCACCAAAACCCCGCCGTGCAGCTGATGACCGGGGAAGATGACGCGATGGACACCCGTGACATCTGCATGGCTTTGAAAGACAGGCACGGAAAAAAGATAACCCTGAACGGATACTGCCAGGGCGGCTTCCTGGCCGTGCTGGATATTCTGTCCGGCGAACTGGACGAATGCGTTGACGCGCTCATTACCTGTGTCGCGCCCATGGATGGAACGAGAAGCAAGGCCCTGGTCGAGTACATGGAGAAACTGCCGCCGCGATACCGTGATCTGCGCTATGCCCTGAAGCCCGCCGCATCGGGTCATCCGGTGGTGGACGGCAAGGTGATGAGCTGGGTTTACAAACTGAAGAGCATGGAGAAGGAATTTGCCTGGGTCACCTATTTCCGCGATTTGAATAACCTGCGCACCGGGCACGGGGAAGACCCTGTGATTTCAAACACGGCCGCGGCCATGCTCCACTGGCTTTTCTACGACCGCACGGACCTGCCGGTCCACATTACCCAATTGAGCTATGATTCTTACACGATCCCCGTAAAGGATGACGGGACCCTGCCGGTCCGCTTGTTCGGGCGCAAACTGAATTTCAAGGACGTGGAGACCAAGGGGATCCGGTGGCTCATTTGCTGCGGCGATGAAGACGACCTGGTGGACAAGGAAGCGGCTCTGGCTCCCTGCGACTATGTCCATCCGGAGGTCACCCTGTTCCCGAAGGGTCATGGCGCCATTGCGACCTCCTGGTCGTTACCCACCTCCGCCTGTGCCCTGCACGGCAGGTTCACATACAAGGGCAAGGAATATTGCGGTCCCGTCTGTTTCCAGATGGGATTGTAAATGATGGCAGGAAAGCCGTGAGTGCTTTCTTACCCTTTGTGGGTTTCGGTATGGCGCTCCTCTCAACCCGTACCGGGGTCTCGCGGCAGTTTGTCGATCTCCGCGAGAAACGCATCGAGTTTCACGATCCGCACCAGGGGATCGAGAGGCACCGTTCTCACTGCCGAAAGGAATGTGTCATGGATTTCGGGTTTGTGGGCTGCACAGCAGTCCTCGACGATAATGACCTTGAAATCGTATGAAAAACCGTCCATTGCCGTCATGTAAACGCATACGGGCGTGGCGATGCCGGCGACGACGATGGTGTCGATTTTCCAGAGCCTGAGTGTCATGTCGAGGTCCGTTTTGAAGAATGCGCTCAACCTCCGCTTCTCGAGGATCGTGTCGCCGGGCTCCGGACCGAGTTCCTCGATGACCTCGACACCCGGGGTGCCCCGGATGGCGTGCGGTTTCATCCGGCCTGAAAAAAGCAGGTCCCCTTCCATGAAGCTGTCGTTGGCAAAAACGACGGGAATGTTTCTCTGTCTGCAACGATGAAGAAGCCGCTGCAGATTGGGTATGATCCTGACGAATTCTGAAGACTTGCCTCCGGAAAGGTGCATCCCCACGTTGTCTTTTATCATGTCCACCACAATGACTGCAGGTCTCATCGGCTCCTCTCCCTTGATTGTATGAATCGTGTCGGCCGTGACGATTTTGAAGCTGTATTCTGATAGCCTCTTTTCAAATTTCCATTAAGGATTATGGCTTGCCGCCTGCATGAACATCAGGCTGAGCAGGGTGACTCCCTGGATCGTCTGCTTTTGCCTTTCAAAGCCCGCCTTCTCAAAAACATGGAGCATCGCCTCGTTGCCGGCCAGAACCGTGGCTGTAAACCCGACCAGGCCCCGGCGCAGGGCCAGTTCGGTGAGATACGAAAGAAGCGTCTGCCCGATCCCCTGGTTCTGGTAATCGTCTCGAACGGCAAAGGCAACCACGGCTGTCTGCTGTCTTGGATTGATATGGTAGCGTCCCACCCCGACGAATTCCTCTTTTTCGGGCCTTTCGCCTTTGACGACGATGGCCGCGATCGCCATGGCCCGTTCGTAGTCGACCATGACCAGGTCCGGGAGCTGCCCGTAGGGCACCTCCCGGCGCTTCGTAAAAAACCGGGTGTAAAGACTTTCGTCGGATAGAGAGTCCATGAGATCCCTCAGGAGCGGCTCGTCGCCGACCCTGATCGGCCTCAGGAACAGCTCCAGGCCGATTTTGGTCTTGCGGCGGGTTTCGAGCTCTTCGGGGTAGCGGCCCTCATTTGGTTCTCCAGGGGATTTCATGTCTGTTCCTGTAAAAAGTCCGGGCGACGTAAAACTCACCCTCCGGGATGTGACCCTGGGGCCTTTCCGTCGGTCGCTCAGTCCCGGCTGATCCGGGGAGCCCGGGAAGGGTATTTATAGAGGCTTATTTTCTCCCCAGGGGCATGACGTAAATCGGCTCTTCCTTATTGGACAGATTGAGCACCACCATGACATCCGCATCCTTGAACCCTCCGACCGTTACCGTGCCCAGCTTGAGGGATCGGGCCTGTAAAAAGACATTCTGGGCGGCATGACCTGCCTCGAGGTACATCCATCTCGGGTTCGTGCTTCGATCCGACAAGCCTGTAAAGACGAGAACGGCAGGAGCGTTCCTGATCGTGGCCTGTCCAACGGCCTTATAGAGCTCCGCCTTGACATCCCTGTCGGCTATTTTTACGAGCTCATGACCTTGAGGCTGGTACTTGTACATCCCTACCTGAAGCCCGGTTACATTGCCCACGAGGAGGTAGGTATTTAAAAGATAGAGGGCCCGGGCAGACGGCGCCGTTCTCAGCCCCCTCTTGGGCTCGGTGATTCCCTGCGCTGCCCAGAGGATTTGAGAGATTTCAGCCATGTTCAAAGGCTCGTCCTTGTAGCTTCTGACCGTCCTTCGCTCCAAAAGGGCCCTCTCGACTGAAAGGCTCCCGTCATATTTGGGTTGGGTAAGCTTGATTGCTTTTTCAGTTGGCGACGTCGATTGGCATTCAGCGTTGAAGGGCAATGCCAGGAAAGCTGCGACAAGCGAAATGGCGAGAAAAAGAAAATACCGTTTCATGAGATGCCTCCTTTTCGAGCTTGGGTGGTGAACTGCGACGCAAACGAGACGAATCACTCCAGGGAGGAAACCGCATGCATTTTCCGCCGCAGATGAGGTTTCTCTATCATTTCTTGACGTCAATTTCGAGAACCTTGTCAAGGCCTCGACACCTCATCGTGTTCCCCGATGCCCTCGGAGATGCAGTCTCACGGCGGCAGGATTGCATGCTGAAACAGGGTGGTGGTTACTTTTTGGTTACAGTCTGCCTCCGACAACAAAACAGGTTGCAACCCTTAAGACTGCAACCTGTTGATTTCCCTGGTGCCGGAGGACGGAGTCGAACCGTCATGCCCCCGAGGGGCGGGGGATTTTGAGTCTAAACTTTAAATCGGGCGATTCCCCATCAAAAATAAATACTTACATATCAAATGCTTATAAAGCCTATTTTTGGTTTTGTTAGGTTTTGTTGGATTAGTTTTGGTTCAGACGGTTACAGTTTAGTTACAGTCTCTTCATTAAATTACGGATCAGCATTCCACCTTGTATATTGCCTGAAGTCGATTCAATCAAAATAGGATATAAGATACCCTGGGACGCCGGTGTAAAGCGGGAATGGTGAATCTGTATTTCACCTGATGCCTTGGAGAATGCTTTGTAGAACAGATCCCCTTCCCGACGCTTTGTTCTAAAACTCGGACGGTATCTAAAACCTCCTGGAATCAGGATGAGTTTGTATTCGCAAGGTTGATTCGAACTGACCTTCCCTCCATAAACTGGGCCATTTCAAAATGTAGTCCTTCCTGTTAAATAGCCATCAGGACAGGTCCATGCGGGGCAAGAGATTCAAGACGGAGCAGATCATCAAGATTCTCAAGGAATCGGATCTCGGCATCTGGGCCGCCGAGATATGCCGCAAACACGGGATCTCCGAGCAGACCTTTTACAACTGGAAGAACAAGTACGGGGGCATGGACTTCAATGATGCCCTCCGCCTGAAGTCCCTGGAGGAGGAGAACCGCCGGTTGAAGCGCCTGGTGGCGGACTTAAGCCTAGATAACCAGGTCTTGAAGGACCTGCTTGAAAAAAACTCCTGACGCCCGGGGCGAAGAGGGCGGCGATGAAGATGCCGTGACCCGCTTCGGACTCTCCGAGCGGCGGGCCTGTCAGCTTGTCCGCCTTCACCGCTCCTCATATCGGTACCAGGCCCGGCCCCCCGATGATGACGCTTTGCGGGAGCGGATGAGGGAGCTGGCCAGGAAGCATCGTCGTTTCGGCTCTCCGCGGCTGCATGCACTACTGAGACGAGAAGCGCTGGTTGTGAACCATAAGAGGACCGAGCGCATTTACCGGCAGGAGGGTCTTGCCCTTCGAAGAAAGAGAAGGAGGAGGCGCATCTCTTTCCTCCGGATGGAGATGCCGGCGGCAACAAGGCCCCATGAGGTCTGGTCCATGGATTTTCTCTCCGATGCCTGTGCCGGGGGCAGGAGGCTGAGGATTTTGACGATTGTGGATGATTTTACCCGTCTTTCCCCGGGCATTCTGGTGGGGACGTCGATATCCGGAAGACGGGTGGCCGCTTTCATCGACCGGCTGGCTCTTTTCCACGGCTATCCGCAGCGGCTTCGGGTGGACAACGGGCCGGAATTTACCAGCGCCTTCTTCCATCAGTGGGCAGCTGAAAAAGGCATTCAACTGGAGCATATCCGTCCCGGGAAGCCTTCGGACAATGCCTTTATCGAAAGTTTCAACGGCAAACTGCGGGACGAGTGCCTCAATGAACACTGGTTTGCTCATGTCCGAGATGCCCAGGAAAAGATTGAATCCTGGCGGCAGCTCTACAACGAGGTTCGGCCTCATAGCTCTCTTAATGACCGAACACCGTATGAATTTTTCAAAGAACAGCAAATGACTCTACAGGAAGAAAAACTCCATTTACCAGTGACCCAAAGAACGGGGTAAGGTCAGAACAGAACATTTACCTGTTTCCATCTTAATGGAAGGGGAACCCTTATGTCAGATCCTGTTGTCCTCGGCATTGACATCGTCAAGCAGAAGTTTGATGCGGCATTACTCATCGGAAGGAAGCTGAAACACAAGATCTGCAAGAACAGCACGGAGGGCTTTGAGACCTTGTCTCAATGACTCCGGAGGCAAGGGGTGGATTGCCTTCATGCCTGCCTCGAGGCCACGGGGAGCTATGGCGATGAGCTGGCCTTGTACCTGTACGATTCCGGTCACACGGTCAGTATCGTCAATCCGGCCCGGATCAAGGGTTTTGCCCAGAGTGAGTTGCTCCGGACCAAGAATGACAAGATTGATGCCGGCCTCATTGCCCGCTTCTGCCTGGCCATGCACCCTGAGCCTGGGAGCCGCCTGCCCCAGAGATTAGAGCCCTGCAGGCCTTGGTATGGAGAGCCGATGCCTTGATCAGTATGCGTACCCAGGAGATGAATCGCCTCGGGACGGCAGCAAGGGCCGTGGAACCTTCCAGCCGAGAGCATATCGCCTATCTCGATGAGCAGATTGAGAAGATGAAGCAGCAGATTGCCGGACACATTGAGGGGAACCCTGAGCTCAAGAACAAGAAGGACCTGCTCGGCTCCATTCCCGGCATCGGGCCGGCAACGATCGCGGCCATCCTGGCCGAGATCAATATCTTTAAACGATGTGATGAGGACCGGAAAGTGGTGGCCTTCATCGGGCTTGCCCCGAATGAGAGGGTCTCAGGCACCTCCATCAAAGGCAAACCCCGACTCTGCAAGATCGGCCATGCGAAGCTACGCAAAACATTCTATATGCCGGTATTGGTATCGATTCAGTACAATCCAGTGGTCATTGACTTCTATAGACGACTGAAGAGTAAGGGCAAGAACGGAAAGGTGATCGTGTGCGCGATCATGAGGAAACTGGTCCATATCATCTTCGGCATCCTGAAATCAGGAAAGCTATTCGATCCAAATTATAAACCTCATTTTGCTTGAATCGGAAAACGGTATCTACAAGTCTGAAGTATATTAAGATAAGAACTATTAGACTTGCAATTGAAATCAGAAGGCAAGATCATTTCTGACTCTGCATTCTTCGTTCCCTGCGACTACTTGATATTATCAAAGCTTCCACAAGCAGCCCTGTCCCTTTCTGAACTGCACGAGTATAGTTCGTATAATAGGGGAAATCACATAGAACGCCTTTAGGGTCCCTCTGAGGTCTGGACGTCAGAGGTGTTCTATCCTTCTCTTGCTTTTTTCAGTCTTTTCATATTTACTTTTCAGTGGATTATCCCACAGTGAGAGCCCTATTCTGGACTATCAGTCAAGAAAGTCATCATCGGCAATTACAAAGTTGGGGTATAAAAGGATGAGAAAAAAGAACCAATTGGCGGAATCGAAATATGAGGATATAAAAAATAAGTTAGAATTAAAAAACAATCTGCTTAAGCATATTTATGAAATTAGCAGCATAATGGCCGGATCTTTCGATCTTGATGAAGTACTGAGGCAGATTGTGGATCGAGTGACGGCGGGACTTCTTTTTGATCGGGCTGCTATATTGCTTCTTAACGAGGACGAAACGAGAATTGATTGTCTATGCACCAAAGGATTTTCGAAGCATGGAAAAAAACGTGCTCAAGAGCGACCGATTATTATTAATAAACATGATTGCTATGAAAGTAAAGTAATAAAAAGCGGGGAACCCTTATTTGTAGAAGATATGCGACATGATCCCTTGGCAACGAAGATTGATAAAATTATCAGCAAACATCAAGAAAGAAAATCCATTCTCTACGTGCCTTTAAAGTCAAAGCATAAAGTGTTCGGCATGGTCGGAGTTGATCGTTACCGCACTCAAATGAAAATTACGCAGGATGACGTCGAATCCTTGTCAATCTTTGCGAATCAGGCATCCATTCTTATCGAGAATGCCATGTTCTACAAGGCGTTATATGATGAAAAAATGCTGTCGGAAAACATCATAGCAAGCTCGATAACGGGGATCATTGTTAGCAACTTCCAGGGAAAGATTCAGAGGCTGAACCGCAAGGCAGAGGAAATCTTGGGAGTGAATATCGAAGATCTAAAAGATACATCGTTAAGAGATTTGTTTGACATAGACGAGGCCGAAAAAACCAGAATTGTCAATGTATGGAAAAGGAAACAAGCTGTTACAAACTTGGAACTGTATTACAATCATAAAGATGAAAAGAGATTGCTCATTGATGTGAAGGTCTTTCCCCTGTTGGATTCAAGCGGAAAGATTCAGGGCCTCGTCACCTCCATATCTGATATTACGGAAAAAAAGAAAATGGATGATCACTTGTTGCGGCTTGACAAATTTGCCGCTCTCGGCAGGATAGCAGCTGGCATTGCTCACGAGATCAGAAATCCCTTGGCTGCAATTTATGCCATCATTCAATATTTGGATACAGAATTACATGGCAATACGCACCATATGTCCTGCTTCGAAATCATTACAAATGAAATAGGCAGAATAGAAAAACTTATACGACAGGTATTGGATCTTTCTATGCCATTACCATTGCAAGAGATTAAAACAAATGTACCAGATTTATTGTTATCAATAGTGATGCTCGTAAGCCAGCAGGCAAGTCAAAAAGGAATTACCATAAAAACAGAGTTTGAAAGTAAAGACAATATTTTAAATGTAGATCCCAATCGAATGAAGCAAGTGTTTTTAAATCTGCTTATTAACGCTATGGAGTCCATACAGGGAGGAGGAGAAATTCTAATACGTACAAGATCGGAGATAGATGGAAATGGGCTTAAAAAATGGATGTTGATAGAAGTAAAGGATAATGGCATCGGGATTTCTGCCAAAGTTGTTGACAATATATTTGATCCCTTTTTTACCACGAAAAATGTAGGGACGGGTTTAGGCTTAACGGTTTCTCATAAAATTATACAGGACCATGGCGGCTCTATAGAGGTGGCGAGCATCGAAAATGAGGGAACCACTTTTTATGTTAGGTTGCCGATAATGGCTGGGGATTCCATGAATATATTATAAAATTTAAGCATTCGTGATTGTATCATAATGACAGTCGCATTATTGAAGGATTGAGCTTATGCCTACCATTTTAATCGTCGATGATGAAAATGTCCTTTTAGAGTTTTTGCATAAACAATTATATAATTTTGGTTATAACACCCTGACGGCTGCACGTGGTGAAGAGGCCATGGATATTTACGAAAAAAATGCCGTTGACTTAATTTTGCTAGATGTAAAGCTGCCCGACATCAATGGCATGCAGATTCTTCAAAAAATAAGAAGTAATGATCCCTGGTTGCCTATTGTTGTAATGACGGCGTACAGCGGGGTTAAAGGAGCCGTAGAGGCTATAAAATTAGGTGCAAGCGATTACATTGAGAAACCGTTAAACATTGAAGAATTGAAGTATGTCATATCTCGTTGTATTGAGTCTCAAAAAGCTGTGGCCGAGGTTAACCATATTCGATCGAATAAAAAAGAGAAGTACAGCTTTGACAAAATTATAACAAGAAATGCCGAAATGCGTCGAATTATCGGGTTGAGTGAGCGCTTAGCAAATAATATTAAATCAACGGTTCTTATCTTGGGCGAAAGCGGAACAGGAAAAGAGCTTTTTGCTAATGCCATTCATTATAATGATAAGGGGGGTCGCTCCAAGGGCCCATTCATTGCTGTCAATTGTTCTGCATTATCTGCTGGCGTTTTAGAAAGTGAACTGTTTGGACACGAAAAAGGAGCCTTTACTGGAGCTATTGGAAAAAAAAGGGGACTGTTTGAGATCGCCGATAAAGGAACAATATTTCTTGATGAGATTGGGGAGATAAGTCCACAAACCCAAGTTAAATTGCTAAGATTTATTGAAAATCATACCTTTCAGCGTGTGGGTGGTACAAAAGATATTGAAGTGGATGTAAGGATCATGGCGGCCACGAACAAAGACTTGTTTAGAGAAGTACATAATGGAAAATTCAGAGAAGATCTTTATTATCGCTTAAATGTTATCTCGCTAGTTATTCCTCCTTTACGGAACAGAAAAGAAGATATTCCTTTTCTTATAAATTACTTCATAGATATTTATGGCAAAATTTTGAACAAAAACATCACGGGTTGTAATGATGAGGCTATGAAAATTATGATCAATTATACTTGGCCAGGTAACGTTAGAGAACTCAGAAATATAATAGAACGTGCGGTGTTACTGAGTGAAGACGAAATCATAAAACCTTCAGACTTGCCCTTGGAGATGGATCATCACAGTGATGAGATTGACAAGATTAAAATGCCCGATCTAATGGCCTTGGATAAATTAATTAATCTTTACACAAAGAAAGCTTTGGATGAATGTGGAAGCATGACAAATGCGGCCAAAGCATTAAGTATAACAAGGCAGAGAGTAAAAAGGATTTTAAGTAAGAGTAACAGGTAATCGTGGACCCCTAACAGACGGTCAGGGCAAAGCTACGAAAATAGCTTTCAGTCGGAGATTATGTGAGATAAAACGTGAAGCATAAAGGGTAAGAAGCGCTCGACAGGAATGGAACAGGGAAAATCTTGGACGTTACAAGTTAATACAGACCCTGTTCCATGTTGATACACGCCATTGTTTTTTTTCATTTAAACAGCTATAAAATAACCTATTTCCCAACGTTGAATATCTATTTTTAACCCCTTATCTCATCTTATCAGCAATCGACTCCATTAGCATTCAGCGCATGTAACTTCATAAATTCATAGACATAATGATTTATGATTCTTCTTGTATGAGGCACGGGCACAAGGTTTGCTCTTTCCTGAGAAGGAAACCTGTTGTGGCTGCCGGATAGATGGCTACGTCCAAGGTAATTAAATGAAGAAATGAAATTTAAAAAAGGAGGTCAACCATGCCCAGACTGCCTGACACACCGCATTACGTAAATCGAAGATTGGAGACGATGAGAAGAGAGGAAATAAAGGCTATACAATTTAAGATGGCGCAATATCGGCTTGAGTGGGCATTTGCAAAAAGTCCACTGTATCGAAAAAAGTACAAAGAGGCGGGTATCAATTCAATAAAAGACGATATCAAAAACTGGGATGATTTTTCCAAGAAGGTGCCTTTTATCGATAAGGCAGACTTAGTGAATGATGAGGATAAGCATCCCCCATTTGGTACGAAACTGGCTGTCCCTCCGGAAAAGATAGTCCATTTAAGCAGCACGGGTGGGACATCGGGCCAAGGAGCGGAATCATTTCCCATGACAAAATTTGAATGGCATCGCTGGGCGGCCAGCGCCGGTGG
>Ga0209311_1000051_pt1 | contig 157599 bp, 136 predicted proteins | sample AD_UKC045_MetaG_FD_184417 | JGI IMG/M metagenome (GOLD analysis project Ga0209311, IMG submission 184417) | Active sludge microbial communities of municipal wastewater-treating anaerobic digesters from USA - AD_UKC045_MetaG (SPAdes) (version 2) | ecosystem: Engineered > Bioreactor > Anaerobic...
ACTGCTTACTTATGAATAAAATTGGCTTTTTATATTGAAATTTAATAAATCAGAGACTTGTTTAGCCTTGTTTATAATTAAAATAACTATTGACATTTATATACCAGTGCATCGCCTTTATGCGATGCTTTGGGCTGAAGGTCCGAATATTATCTGAAATAAGAAAACTTGCCAGTTATTACATATAAACCAAACAACAGGCAACTAGTTGTTTTTATTCAAGCAACAAAGCATTTCGTGGTCGCCTGCGGCGACCACAGTCCATAAAGGGCCTGTACTCCAATTTCAGCTTAATACAGGTAACGTACAAGTACTAAAAAGTTAGTGTTTTAAAAGCCTTTTCACACAGTCTCGGGGTGCGTAGCACATCATCTATGGAGTTTTGACCATAAACGGACTTACAGCCGATACCTGGGGGAGCGGTTTTCCGGTAAACTCCATCATTGCCACGATCTTTAGATAGTGGGACAAAATAAAGCAAAAACAAGGCTTTAGCCTAAATATGTATTTGACTAAAGTCACATTTTTTAAAATAACCAAACCACGTCATAAATGACGTGGCAATGAAAGCGGGTTGTTGGTAGTCCCGGCTTTAGCCGGGACAAATCTGCTTAAAGGCGGGTCTACATACAACAAGCCCGGTCATCGGGTAGTCCCGTTGCTTCACCTTTCGGGACGTATCGAGAAGACTTGGCGTTTCTTCTCAGACTCAACCTCGTACCAAGTTACTCCCGCCTGTGCGGAAGCGCTCAGTCTCCGACTGAAAATTGTAAAATATTACAATAATTTGAATAAAAAAATGGTGGGTTAGAAACCCACCTTACCGGCTAACATATTGAAAAACAAGATTTCTCGCTTCGCTCGAAATGACAAAATAGTTTTAAGTTTTAATAATCCTTCTTAAATTGGGGCTTTTGATACAGCCCCACGAGACGGGAGCCAGGAGCTTGGGACGAGTTGCAAAGGTTTTCCCCTCCATCTTTATACTCACAATAAAAGTCATTCCCCAAACCCGGTTAAACAAAAAAATTCCGGGCGGTAATATTGCGCGCCCGGAATTTATCATGTGCAATTGAATTTTTGGATTTTACTGCTCCTGTTGTCTGCTCTTTTCAGATATATGTCGCTGTTTGGACAAGGAACTGGTAATAATACCGATGCCGATCAACACCAGGATCAACGGCCACAGGTTTTTTATCACCCGCATGGTGATCCAGGCCAAGTCCAGTGATTCCAGGAAAAAAACCAGGCCCAGAAATGTAAATATCCCGCCGGGAATCAACACCCCCCAGTCGCGCGGGTTGAACAGGAACATAACAATAAAGCCAATGCCGAACGCCAGCATAAAGACCGGCCAGGTATCGCCAAACCAAAAATAGTCGAAAACATCATAATTCTGCAACAAATAAAAAACGCCGAGGATACCAAAAAATCCTCCCCAGAACGAATTGCCTTTTTTGCCGGTAAAAGCGCTGAAAAATGATAGCACACTCAGGGCGATAAACAAAAACGGCAACGCTTCATCCCAGCCAAAATTGATCACATCCAGTTTGTTTAACAGTAAAATGATACCGATGATAATAAATAGCACACCGGTGGCGATGGAGGAAAACCGGCTACGCATTTTGCACCTCCGTTGTATTTTGATTGTTCTGTTTATCATTAACACTATCCGCCTTGTTTATCGGCGCATAAATCGGTTCTTCAGGAGCCAGTATGATCAAGGCGATATAAATTCCAATTCCTAAAACGATATGAGTTAAAAAGGTCATGATAATAAAAGCGATGCGAATAATATTAACATCAACATGCCAGTAATGAGCCAACCCACCGCACACGCCGGAGATCATCCGGGTTGATCTGCTGCGATACAACCTGGTTTTGCTCGGTTCGTCCTGCGCACCGGCAGCGGACGATTGTTTATCCTTTTGCATGGTATAATAAATATACCAGCCGCCAAAAGCGACAAGGATGAGCGGCCAAAAGGTGTGCCAGTGGAACGGCCAGAATCCATACCAGCGCCAGTGAAACGGCCAGATAAAATTAAATATATTGTTAAACAAAAACATTACGCCGATAAAAACAATGGCAATGCCGATAAACACCCCAAAATTGTTACTATTTTTCGGTTCAGAGGGTGCAAGCCCGATATGCTCCGGATTTAAAGGCACAAATACCAGGCAGGCGATATATGCTAAAATCCCGATCCCGTTAAACAGAACCGCCAACGACCACACAACCCGAACCAGGGTAGGATCGATACGTAAATACTCGGCAACGCCGCCGCATACCCCGCCAATCATTTTTTGCACACCGGAACGATATAGTTTTTTAACAGTTGTCGAGTCGGTCATGGTACACCTCGTCTGATTTAGTTAAATAGTAACCTGCTCTGTTACAAATACGCAATTCGCCGGAAATTTGTTTCAACCGATCCCTGTTATACCACGATCCAAATATTCAGCTTAAAACGACATGCGGATTAATCAAGCTGTTCCGCTTTACCGGTCATGGGCACAAACCGCACGCCGATAAGGTCCTGGCTGGCAATAGTTCCATCCGGTCTTTTAGTGATCAGGATCAGTTTTTGCAAAGAATCGCCAATAGGCAGGATCATCCGACCGCCAACTTTTAACTGCTGCACCAGGGGGTCGGGTATTTCAACGGGCGCGGCGGTGAGAATGATAGCGTCAAATGGTGCGGTCTCAGGCCAGCCGCTATAGCCGTCGCCGCAGCGGCCATGAAAATTTGTATACCCCAGTTCGGCAAGGGTTTGCTGCGCCCGTAAACAGAGCGGTTCGACAATTTCAATTGAATAGACTTCTTTGACCAGTTCGCATAAAATTGCCGCCTGGTAGCCGGAGCCGGTGCCAATCTCTAAAACCCGCTCCTCCCCTTTCAGTTCCAGAGCTTCCGTCATAAAAGCTACTATATAGGGCTGGGATATAGTCTGCCCGTAGCCAATCGGCAAGGGATTATCTTCGTAGGCATTATACATATATTTAGCCGGCACAAATTTATGACGCGGCACCTTGAGCATAGCCTGGAGCACCCTTTTATCGCGTACATGCCTGGATTTGATCTGGTATTCCACCATATCGGTGCGGCTAGCGATCAAGCTCTCATCAGCAACGCCGCCCGGTTGTGGCTGTTTTTCCTTGTCAGACATACAAAAGCTCCCCAGGATACCGACAAACACGATCAGGATGATTGGTTTCATATAAAAAACACTCCTTGATAATCAGTATGGTGTTCATTATAATGTCCTGAATTTCAATTTTTTAGAGCAATCTATAGCATGGCGCTCAGGTAGTTGGGAACCTGGCATGGGTATTCAGCCATTGATCGTTCATGCGGCGTAACCGTTTACTGAGAATACCGGCCATATTGGTCAGTAATTTGTTCGCCAGTTCGGGGTTCCGGGAGAAAAGCTGCTTTAAATCATTATAAACAAAAAAGAGCACCCGAACATTGCTTTTGCATCGCGCCGTTGCGGAACGGACGGTCTTTTCCACAAACGCCATTTCACCGAAAATTTGTCCCTTTTTTACGGTAACAATGAGTTTAGGCACCGGAATAATGGTTGACATGATACGTCGTTCAATACAAACCTTGCCTTCCATCAGTAAATAAAACTTGTCGCCCTCTTCATTCTCTGAAAAAACTAACTCGTCTTTATAAAAGTGCTGCTCCCGGGCGATTTCTGCCAGATCGTGTAAATCATTCTGAGTCAGATCCTTTGCCAGGATTGAATTCGCCAGTTCGTCGTAAATGCTCATTAACAGCTAATCCCTGTAAGGTTTGTTATAAAAATAAAAATAAACACTATATATTCCGCTTAAATACGTATAACCCGGTCGTGTGCGTACCGATAAAACAATATATTTCAGAAATTACTAAAAATCAATACCTGTTTATGTATTTTTCCAAAACCCGTTTATGACTTGTAAAAGCAATTTTCCCCGGCAGATCATCAACCGGGAAAAATCCGGCTTCTTCAGCGTCATCGCCGGCCTGCAGGGTTCCACCGGTTTGCTCGGCTTTATAAACAACCAGCACAATGTTGGACTTGTGATCCTCGCAAGTTCCTGCAACATCCAGCAATTGTTTTATACGCACAGTGAGGCCGGTTTCTTCGGCAGTTTCGCGTACGGCCGCTTCTTCCGGGGTTTCGTTATGTTCAACAAAACCGGCCGGCAGGCTCCACTCACCTGCGTGTGGGGCAAACTTTCTTTTAACCAGCAGCACCTGCTGATCCCGCATAACTACCACAGCAGCAGCCGGTAAAGGATTTTGATAATGCACATAACCGCACTGGTCGCAAACCATTCGGTTGCGGCCATCCTGGAATTTCTTTATTAAAAGCTGCCCGCAGTGGGGGCAATATTTATAGTGCAAAAAACCTCCGTTCAATCACGATCATGGTTAAGATACTCTTCAAGGGCGTCGATAATGGCAGCGGCGCAGCGGCGCGGGTATTTTTTGGACATTATCAACATTTCTTCATCAGGGTGCATCATAAACGCCGGTTCCACCAGAATGGCCGGCATTGGCGTGGGCCGGCACATCGCCAGGTTATCATAAAACAAGCCGAAATCCGGCAACTTGAATTCCTGCAACAGTTTCTTTTGCACCAGTCGCGCCAGTTCATAGCTTTGCGGATGAAAATAATAGGTACTGGTTCCCCTGCTTTTAAACGGATTTACGCCATCGGGGATCGCATTATGATGCAAGCTGATGAGGAAATCCGGATTAAGCGCCTCCACCAGGCGTTTGCGTCCTGCCAGGGATATGCCATCCTGTTCATGGGTGTAAAAGACAAAAGCGCCTTTTTTCCGTAATTGTTCACCCAGCTCTCTGGCCAAAACCAAATTGGCGTCTTTTTCCAGAGTACCGGTCGGGCCGACCGCGCCTTTGTCCGGAGTATGACCCGGATCGAGTACGATAAATAGATTTTTCAAATGCGAAGCGAACCAGCCGGATTTACCGGGCGCTTTTTTAATATCCAGTTCAAAATGTTTCTGTTCATTAAAACGGGCCTGGTATCCCCATTGCCGCTTTTGCTGTAAATGGATAGTTAACACATATACTTCGGGCGACTCTTGATTCCAGACAATTTCCCTAATGAGCGGATCACCGCTATCATACCTGATCCAGTCCGTATCTGAAACCACTCCATAAAACCACACCCGCATGGTTTGAGTGGTAATATCTTGCTCCACCCGGAACGGTACTTGAACGCCGGTATAAACGCTCACGCGTGTAAAACGCGAAAATGCGCGGGTACGAACTGCGGAGACAATGACCTGCGGGGGTTCAGTTCCTGCCGGTAACTGCCGGACACTGGCGGATTGCACCCAGGCTTCTTCGGTTGGCGATAGCCGCGCCCGTAAATACTCGCCTTTTTGTCCGGTTATCCATAACCTGGTGCCGCGCGGCAGAAAATAATAATAACCGGTATTCCTGGCGGTACGCAGCACGGTTTCTTCCGGTGTTAGTTCCACCAGGTTGGGAACACGCGCGTCGATCATGTCGACGCTTCCCGGCGCTGTAGAAGTAACAATCTCGTCATTCCTGCCCAGTTGCATTATGATCCGGGCATTGCGACAGCTATCGCCAGTTTGCAGCACATAACTGCCGGTATACAAACCGCCGGTTTTATCGGTTAGCGGCGGCCAGGCTTTGCCAAATACAATTTCACCATAGTAAAGGTCAGATTCCGGGGGCGTTTCACTCATCGGAATCGGCTCTTTTATTCCTTCCACAAAACAAACAGCGGTACAGCCGGGCGTACCCCGGAAAGCAACCCGCAGCAGATCGCCGGGCAACAGCCGGTATGTGATATTGGGGCGTTCCGAACCGGCGACAATTTGCAGACTGTCGTCCGGTGGGGTTGTTGCCGGCGGTGGAATAAAAACGTGGCGCAGAGTTAGCGCCGTATCCTGTTCACTTACTACGCGACATTCAAATGTAAAATTACCGGGGTCTATCGGCAGCCAGGCAAGGAAAGCGCCATTCCGGTAAACCGGCACGGCATGACCGTTAATGCTCAGGGCGGCGTCGGCGGGAGATACCTGACCGAAAACAAACGTGGAATCACGGGACGCTGCATTAAGGGTATCGCCCTCTTTGGGGTACACAACATTTATTTTTACAGCGCCAGCAAAAGTATCAATAGAGACCAGCAGCGCCGTGATACAAACATATTTAAAAATTTTGTTCATTCTCATCACATAAATATAACTCTTTATTTCAGAATAAACAAAATTTTTACATCATGGTCAACTAATTTTTTACCCTGGCAATAAAAATATCCTCCAGGGTCGCACCGTTGCCATAATGCTGATACAGGTTAGTTATGCTGTCATCGGCGACTAGTCGGCCCTTGTTAATCATAACCACACGGGAACATAATTTCTCCACAGTTTCAAGGATATGCGAGGAAAATACAATTGTAGTTCCCTGACCGTGCAATTTGACCAGCAGTTTTTTCAGGGAAAAGATAATTTCCGGATCGAGTCCGCCGGTAGGTTCGTCAAGCAGCAACAACAGCGGTTCGGCAAGGAGGGCGGCGGCAATTGCGATCTTTTTCTTCATGCCGTGCGAATAATCGGCAATCAGTTCTGCAGCTTTATCCTGCAGGGCAAATTCTTGCATCAAGTCTGCGATTCTGTCTCCGAGATTTTTTCCATTCATGCCGCGCATTCGCCCGGTAAACTGCAGGTATTCGTAACCGGTTAAATAATCGTATAGAACCGGCGGTTCGGGAGAATATCCGGTCAATTGCCGGGTTTCAACCGGTTTTTCCCAAATATTCATTCCATTAATAGCTATCGCGCCGGATTCCGGTCGAACCAGTCCCATCAGCGCTTTCAGCAGGGTCGTCTTACCGGCGCCATTCGGGCCGATCAGGCCGATAAATTCACCCTTGTCGATATGCAAACTCAGATCATCAAGGGCGCGCACGGTATCATAATCTTTACACAGATTTTTTATATCAATCATTGATGATCTCCACATTATTTATGCGTTTTAAAACCAAAAAAATCGCGCCGTAACCGAACAGTAAAAAACCAATGGTAATGAGCGGTGAGAGCAGCACCGTAAAAAAAGCCACGGCCAGGATTAAATACAAATTATACCATAAAACCGCGTACCGGGGATAAGGATAGGAATACAAGGCAAAATTAGTCTGCATAAAGATAAGTGTAAAAGCAATAAACAATATTGCCGTGATGCTTTCATAAAGCGCCAATTCTGTAAAACCGAATTTGAGTATAAAGATTATTGTTCCTGCAATGACCAGCCACACCACCGGTAAAAATGCCTGCCAGAACTTGGCCCACCAATAGGTAACAGGTTTTATCGGCAGGGAACGAATAATAGCTAAACTTTCCGCACGCTGGTCGACAAAACGAAAAGCGGCATTGGCAAGTATCCAGGCGGCGGCGATGTTGATTGATAAAAACCACTGGATGCCGTCATGAGCTTGAGAGGATTTGGCAATACCAATGACCAGTATAATCAGCAGGGCAAGAAAGATCATTATAAAAGATTTGTAATTACGGAAAGTAAAAGTGCAATCCTTAACAACCAGGGCAACCAGACGGCGGGGAGTCGGCAAAGTGAAGATCTGTAATAATAACTTGCTGGTCAGGAGTCTGGCTTTGGCCTGTTGCGGCGCTAAACGTTCCGGGCATTTTGCCACGGTTGCGGTTAAAATACGCAAACCTGTATAAACGGCAATAATGGTCAACGTCGGCAACACCAGGGCATACAGCCATTGCCAGTTTATTGTTTGAATGTGCCCGGCCAGGATCACAGTAAATAACAATACCGCGGCCATGACAACGACAATAAACAGATCGGTTAACTTGTGCGGCAACCTGAGAACGATAAATAACAACAAGCCCGTAAACACTGCAAAGAAATACCATCCCGTAAGAGCAAAGGCCAACAATACAAAACTGCCGGGCGTTAGCGCGGCATAGCGTGCAAACAGAAAATATAATGCCAGCCATAGCGGATAAAAGAGCGCCAGGGGTAAAACCAGATCGAGGAGCCGCTCGCTGGCTAATATCTTTCCGGGAACAGGCAAAGCCAGTAAAATATCATTTGCCCTGGTGCGCAGCCGCTTGCCGGCCATAGTAAAAGCAGTTACCGGCAGAAAAAGTATAAAAAAGCGGCAAAACAGCACAAACTTTTGCCACACTTCCACCTGGCCTTTGATTTTTAACGTCCAACTGAATTCACGATTCCAGGCAAACAAGCAATAAAACAACAGAAAACCAAAGAACAATACGATCTCGATACGGGTCACCAGGTCGAGACGTTTTAATACATAATTTTTCACAACCCTGGTATAACGCCATAAAAAAGTTAATAAACAATTCATCGAGGATAACCTACACACTAGTGATACGGTAAGGGAACCGGTAATAACCGGATTCAGGTTTTTTAACATTCAGGCGCGTTTATTGTTCCATTTATTTATAATTCTCATTATCTTTACGGTACAGAATAAAATAATGTTCCACAAAAATGTGCGGCTGGTGGTGAACAATAAACCTGCTGATGCTCGCTGCTTGGATATAAATTGCTCCTGAATTGTTAAATGAAAAATAAATAACAGAGATGCTCTATTTGATAAGATGATAAAATTCAAACAAACAATACGAGGAAATATGATAAAAAAAGGCCTGATCACTCTATTGCTGTTAACGCCAATCCTGCTAGAGTGCGCAGCGCACACAAATTTACAGCCTGTGGGTAAAAACAGAATGACCGCTCATGGCAGCATTGGCGGCCCGATTGTAAAAGCATTTGGAACACGTCTTCCCGTCCCGTATGCTACAACCGGCTGTAATTACGGCATAACGGATAACCTTGATCTCAACGGTTCGCTGCATTTACTGCCCCTGGCCTACGGCTTGTTCGGCGGCGAGTACGGCGCCACCTGGTACCCCCTGTTAAATAGCGGGCTGGTTCCAACTGTCGGCATCCAGGGTCGGCTGCTTACACTGATTAGCCTCAAAAGCGGTATTGACGACCGTTTTCGAATCTATCCCGTTCTGACCGGTTCCGCAGCCTGGCAGTGCGGCGCCGGCCTGGCTTATACCGGCCTGGATACAACAATGCCTCTCACACGCGCCGACTATGATGCAGATGCGGAAAAGTTTATCTTTTCCCCTTTTATCGGTTATAAATGGAAACTGGGACGGCAAACCTGGTTATATACGGAACTGAAATGGAACGGCGCGAATATTCAAACCGAACAATTGGCGGTTGAGTATCTGCCGGTTTCCAAACACGGCGCTGTCACTACTTTGTTTTCCATCGAAAGGAGTTTCAAATGAAAAAAATACTCCTCCCGGCGCTTCTTTTTGTACTTGCCATGCTTTCCGCCTGCAACGTGGACAGCTTTTTATTCAATGAGAAAAAGATCAGCAGCTATTCCCTGCCTGGCAACACCATCCCGGAGGAAAACATTCGCCAGGTAACGTTCAACAGTGAAGGCAATAAATTGTATGGTTATTGGGTGTCTGCCGTGGACAGTTTGAGGGGCCTGACTATTCTCTACTGTCACGGTAATAAACACAACATTGATAATTACTGGGACCGGGTGATGTTTTTGTATGATCTGGGCGTCAATATTTTTATTTTTGACTATCGCGGTTTTGGGCTCTCCGAAGGCGCCGCATCCGAACAGGGCCTCTATCGCGACGGCGACGCAGCGTTACATTATGTTCTGGAAGAGATGAAAGTACCTGCCGACTCCCTGTGCCTGTATGGCTATTCCTTGGGCAATGTCGTGTCGATTTACCTGGCGGCAACCCGGATCAATCCGCTGGCATTGATCGCCGAAGCACCATTTGCGTCCGCCAACTCTCTCACCCAGTCCGGCGTGGGGCTCGATTTACCGGCCGGTTGGCTGACAAAAGGCGATTTTGATAATGCGGAAAAAATCCGTTATATTCATACCCCCCTGCTGTTGCTACACGGCGCGAATGATGACTTTGTCCGCTATCGTGATAATGGCCGGGTGGTCTATCAAAACGCCCCGCAGCCCAAAGCAATGTATTTGATCGAAGGCGCCAACCACACTGATATTCCACAGATAATGGGACTTCTAAAATACCGGCAGGTTCTGCAGGAATGGATTGACAATTGTTTAAACAGGTAAAAAAGCTGCTTGACAAAAGCATCGAAAACAGTTAATTTCAGGTTGAGCAAATTAGTCGGATTATTTAAATAAACAGGAGAAACCAGTATGTTACGCTTTTCCGCAAGCGCCGCCTCGATGCGCTCGTCCGCAATTCGTGAATTAATGAGCCTGGCTACCCGGCCGGATATGATCTCTTTTGCCGGCGGTATGCCGGGAAACAACCTCTTTCCGGTCGCCGAAATGGATGAGATATACAACAAGCTCTCTCTTGAAGTAAAACGTATTGGTTTTCAATATGGGCCAACGACCGGTTACCCACCGCTGCTGGAAGCGCTGCAGGACTATTTACGACAAAAAGGAATGCCGGTCGATTCCAATAATCTGATCATCACTACCGGGTCTCTGCAGGCGATAAATATCGTTGCCAAAGTTTTTATTGACCCGAATGATCGTGTGATCCTTGAAAATCCCGCTTTTATCGGCGCGATCTCGGCTTTTAAATCGTACCAGGCCGCGCTCGATCCGATTCCTATCGATGATGACGGCATCATCCTTACCGAATTGCAAGCTGCATTGCAGAAAAAGAAACCCAAAGCCAAGTTATTATACATTACCCCCTATTTCCATAACCCGGCAGGAATTTTATATAACGCGCAAAGAAAAACGGATTTACTGGAATTACTGAAAAAAGAAGACATTGTGTTGCTTGAAGACGATGCTTATGGAGAACTCTATTTCAATGCCGCGGACAAAGAGCTGACCCGGCCAATGAAAACCATGAACAGCGGCGCTTTACCCATTTGTTACACATCCTCTTTCTCCAAGTATATCGGACCAGGACTGCGGTTAGGCTGGCTGCTGGCGCCCCCGGAAATAGCGGAAAAATGCGAACTGGCCAAACAATCTTTCGACGCCTGCTCCTCCACCTTTACCCAGGTGCTGGCGCACGAATTTCTGGTGCAAAACAAAATGCAGGCCTATCTCGAAAAAATGCGCGTTATATATGCCCGCCGCGCCCACACCATGCTTAATGCCCTGCAAGAAAATATGCCTGAAGGCTTAACCTGGACCAAACCGCGCGGCGGTTTCTATATCTGGGTTAGTTTGCCCGATAAAATGGATTCCACAGAAATTCTAAAAAAATCTATAGCCAACGGCGCTGTATTCGTTATCGGCAGCACCTTTGACCCGCTGGGCGTTAAAAACGATTGTCTGCGGCTGGCCTTTTCGCACACCCCGGAAGAGCAAATTGAAAAAGGGATCAAGATAATTGCCGAGGCGCTAAAACAGCAAATGGTAAAGAAAAAATAGAATAACCTGGTAAAGGTACATACTATATACTTGTCATTTCGAGTGAAACGAGAAATCTTATTTTACAATATGTAAATATAGAGTCCTTGTCGCTTCGCTCCTCGGCATGACAGACATGAGACTGTTGAAATAAATTAAAATAATTGTAAAACGAGTTTTCTCTGCATTCGCGGTATTCAGCTACTATTAACAAAGTGAAACCGTAGAGTTTGCAGAGAAGAAAAAAAAACGATAGTTATGAAATATTTAATATCTGTATTAAGCAGGTTAATATTGTTGTTTTAAAGGGGAAATTCTTAATCTATGAAAATACGTATCATCACGGTGGGTAAACCGGAAAATAAAAATTACCAGGAGCTATGCGCCATGTATATGCAACGCCTGGCTCATTACAGTCCGGTTACGTTAGAGTATGTTAAAGCAGAAAAAATTGCCGGTCAGCCCGAAACGCTGATTATGCAAAACGAAGCGGAACGACTGCTAAAAAAAATAGCGCCACAAGATTTTATCATTGCCCTGGATAAAAATGGCGACGGATATTCATCGGAAGAATTTGCCCGGTTCTTTGAACAAAAAATGCTGCACGGCATTAAAGCCATTACCTTTCTCATCGGTGGCCCGCTAGGCCTGGCCCCTGAGGCGCTGAAAAAAGCTGATATGCAGCTCTCTCTTTCAGCAATGACTTTTGCCCACGAATTGGCGCTTACACTAGTGCTGGAACAGCTTTATCGCGCCTTGACAATAATCCGCGGGGAAAAATATCATAAATAAAAAAAACCATCATGCCAGCAGACTATGATGGTTAATAATATAAAATGATTTAAAATAGTTCTCTTGCAATTTCAAGAGGTTTATTTAAGAACGCTATTCCAAAATTTCCAGAGTTGCATGTTTTCCAGCTTTACGAGCAACTGCGCTTAAAATGACGCGTATAGCATGGGCGGTGCGGCCGTTTTTGCCGATTACTTTACCCATATCCGGTTGATCAACTCGTAACTCATAAACAACAGTCGTTTCTCCAAACACTTCTGTTACTTTTACTTTGTCGGGATTGTCAACGAGATGTTTTACAATGTGTTCAACGAATTCCTTCATAACCAAAAGCCCCTTCTGGTTGATAAAAATCATTACCGTTCTAGTTTATTAGCTGTCCTTTAGTTATTGCGCAAACAAGCCCTGTTTCAATACTGCCGGTAACCTCCTTCTGGTAAATGATGAAAATCGCGTATCTTTCTTATCTACTATACTTTATGAATATATTTATAACCATCTTAAATGTCAAGTAAAAAGTGAATGGATTTCATTTTTTTATTATACTTGCGCAAAAAAAATATTGAAAATTCAAATATATCTTTTTAACAATGTATTTATAAAAAAAATTCAATCCGTAGAAATTTTTTCTTGCTTTTTACTGTTAATTTGTTAAATTGTATTATTAGCACTCACTGTAAGAGAGTGCTAATAATCAAGAATAAATAATCAAGTAAGGAGGAACATCTATGAATATTAAACCATTGGCAGACAGAGTTGTTGTCAAACCGGTTGAAGAAAAAGAAGTAAAACAGGGAAGCATTATCATTCCCGATACGGCAAAAGAAAAACCGCAACAGGGCACTATTATCGCAATCGGCGCCGGTAAAATTGCTGAAAACGGCTCCAAAATCGCTATGGAAGTGAAAGTTGGCGATAAGATTTTATATGGCAAATACTCCGGCACTGAAGTGACTGTTGATGGTGAAGAGTATTTAATTATGCGCGAAAGCGACATATTTGCAGTGATCTAATATTGTACTAATTTTATCAAGACTTGAATGGAGGATATTGAAATATGCCTAAAATTATCAAATTTAATGTGGAAGCAAGAAACGCTTTGAAAAATGGCGTTGATCAGCTTGCAGATGCAGTCAAAGTAACCCTGGGCCCCAAGGGAAGAAATGTTGTTATAGATAAAAAATTTGGTGCACCGACCATTACCAAAGACGGCGTAACTGTTGCCAAAGAAGTTGAACTGGAAGACCCGCTGGAAAATATGGGCGCGCAAATGGTGAAAGAAGTCGCTTCTAAAACCAGTGATATTGCCGGCGATGGCACCACTACCGCAACCGTTCTGGCCCAGATCATTGTTCGCGAAGGCTTAAAGAATGTAACCGCCGGTTCCAATCCTGCTGCTATTAAACGCGGCATTGAAAAAGGCGTAAAAGCGATTGTTGCCGAGTTAAAGAAAATGAGCAAGCCGTTACCTGGTAAAACCGAAATTGCCCAGGTCGGTTCGATCTCTGCAAATAACGATCTTGAAATCGGTAACCTGATTGCCGATGCGATGGAAAAAGTCGGCAAAGACGGCGTTATCACCGTTGAAGAAGCGAAAACTACCGACACCACTCTGGAAGTTGTGGAAGGTATGCAGTTCGATCGCGGCTACCTCTCCCCCTATTTTGCCACCAACCAGGAAACCATGGAAGCTATACTGGATGAACCCCTGGTACTTATCCACGATAAAAAGATCAGCGCCATGAAAGACCTGCTGCCGATTTTGGAAAAAGTTGCGCAGATGGGCAAACCGTTGATGATCATTGCCGAAGACGTTGAAGGTGAAGCTTTGGCAACCCTGGTTGTCAATAAATTACGCGGCACCCTGCGTGTTGCCGCCGTTAAAGCTCCGGGTTTCGGCGACCGTCGTAAAGCCATGCTGGATGATATTGCTGTATTGACCAACGGCCGGGTCATTTCCGAAGAAACCGGTTTCAAACTGGAAAACGCCACCCTTTCCGATCTGGGTTCCGCAAAACGCATCACCATCGATAAAGACAACACCACCATCGTTGAAGGCGGCGGTAAAACCGAAGATATTAAAGGCCGTATTTCCCAAATCAAAAAACAGATCGAAGTGACCACCTCAGATTATGACCGCGAAAAACTGCAGGAACGCCTGGCAAAATTAGCCGGCGGCGTTGCTGTATTGAATGTTGGCGCGGCCACCGAAGTTGAAATGAAAGAAAAGAAAGCCCGTGTTGAAGACGCCCTGCATGCCACCCGCGCTGCTGTTGAAGAAGGCATCATTCCTGGCGGCGGCGTTGCATTCGTAAGAGCTCTGCCGGTTCTGGATAAAGTAAGCGTCGAAGGCGATGAAAAGATCGGTATCAATATTCTTAAACGCGTTCTGGAAGAACCGGTTCGCCAGATTGCTGAAAATGCTGGCTGGGAAGGTTCCATCGTCATTCAAAAGGTAAAAGAAGGCAAAGATGGTTTTGGTTTTAACGCCGCTACTGAAATATTTGAAGACCTGTACAAAGCCGGCGTTATTGATCCGGCCAAAGTAGCCCGTATAGCCCTGGAAAACGCTTCCAGCGTTGCCGCACTGTTGCTGATGACCGAAGCTACAATTGTGGATAAACCCGAACCCAAACAAAATATGCCGATGCCTCCGGGCGGCGGTATGGGTGGTATGGATTATTAATAGATACCTTTTATATAACAAAAAAGCCTGTGTCATGCACAGGCTTTTTTGTTTTCAAGTTATCTTAATTGTTAAAAATGGGGATTATTATATTCTGCAAACATTTATCTTATCAGCATCATCTTTTTGAGTGCCGTTTCTCTGTTGGCTTCTATTTTATAGAAATAGATTCCAGAAGCTACATTTCGACCCTGAGTATCGGTTCCGTCCCAAACCACGGTGTGTTCTCCGGCAGCTTGTTTGCCCTGGAAAGGTTGCGCGATCTTTTCACCGAGCATATTATACACTGTAATTGTAACCTGCATTTCTTTGCCCAGGGTGAACGGAATGGTCGTGACCGGGTTAAACGGATTGGGATAATTCTGTCCGCAAATGAACTTTGCGGGAGTCTTGACATCGCCACCCGGTTTGTGATCAACCGGGGTTGGTTCCGAAGGCACTTCGATCAGGGCAGTCATATTTTCACCTGATGCGGAAATTGCCAAAACTCCAAAACCGCTAGGCGAGCCGTCCGCCCATTGTAATTGGGCATGGGCAGGATTGGCGTCGCTGGAAACCAGGTTGTAACCGGTTACCGGATCGGCGCCGTCCCACAAGGCCTGATAATCGTTAAACGGCGGGCCGTATACCGGGCGGATCATGCGAATAGCACGTCGTCCCCAGTCCGCCGGATTAATTGATGCCCAATTAGCGGCATCGACGCCAGCCGGGGCCGGCAGATTTCCATAAACCGCGGGATCTTCCATAATATGCCACACCGCCAGGCCGCTATCGCGAATCTGGCTGTCATAACCACCGACGCCACTCGGCTGCCGGTTTTCAATAATATAATATTCGCTGTTGCCATGCGCCGGGTCATGCAGAATATAGGCAACATGTGAATTTTCAACAGCATTAATCGGTATATAACCGCTATGCAGTACATTGGCCGGTTGTATCCAGCCAAGACGGATTTTGTTAAAGGGATCTATATGGTTATCGGCATATCCCTGATCCATCATAGAATATCCCCCTGCCGCGTATGGCTGAAAGAAAGTAAAGTACATATCCGGTAAATTCAGTAATAAATGGCTTAATTCATGGACGCACACACCCAGGTTAAGCGGCGAACCAATATAAGCTTCGGCTATCCAGGTTATTGTTACATTATCCACAACCAACGGCTGCTCGGTGGGATATTGCCTGCCAACTGCAATACGATTGGTGCCGAATGGCGAATTCTGAGGAATGACAATAAGAATTCCCAGTTCCTGGGGAGAAAGATTACCATCGCCATCAGTATCATAATCGGCAAAATGAAAATCGGGATTGGCTTTGCGAATAGCTTCAGCCCACTTTTCAACATGCCCGGAAATCCAGCCGTCGCCATTAGCATCAGTCGGATCTTCAGCGGCCCAGTAATGATCCGGCGGTTTATCGGCATCGTACCATCCTTTAATGCCGACATCTTTGATGAAAAACCGGTTATTGGAATTGACCAAAAAATAATCACGCACACTTGGATAATTGCCGAAAATTAGATTTTGCACATCATTAATAGCCGGAGCAAGGTGATCGGGCCGGTGTGGATCCCAACAGATCACCAGCAGGGGTATTTCTCCGCTCACCGGTTTCACATCATGGAACGCATCAGTCATATCCGGACAGGGAGGCTGAATTATAGCTACGGTCATAGTACGGTCGCCCATAGAAGCGGTGCCGCCGCCGTCAACATCCCACTGTATTTCTATGTTATGCGCACCGGCAGAAACATTCTTTTGCACGAACTGAAATCCCAGTGTGCCAATAAAACCGGTATTGGTAAATACAACATCAGATGGCAGTGCTTTTACTCCGTCAATTGCGGCATTTAAAAACATGCGATAACCGGGATCTGTATAAGCTTCGCCGGTAAAACCGATAGCCAGTGTAGCATTGGCAGGAACGGGAATGGAAACGCTCATATTGGGAATGGTAGTGGTAAAGGAAGAGGTCGTCGTTACCTGCGGACCGCTGGGAGCATTTAAAGCATAAAACCCACCCATACCATCGCCTATGGTCATGGGATCGGAATAGGCAACTGTTACAGTACGGTCGCCCATATAAGCTGTACCGCCGCTATCCACCATCCATTGGGTTTGCATGGTGTGGGCGCCGGCGCTTAAATTTTTTGCCAGGAATGAAAAAGAGTATACACCGGTAAATGGACCGACCGCAAAAACCACGTTGGATGGATTGGATACAACACCATCCACCAGAACTTGAATAAACATACGTTTATAATCACTGGTTTCCGCCTCGCCGCATACTGTAATAACCACATCGCCATCCGCGGGCAAGTTTAAACCGGGACACAAATTATCTATATCCGTATAAGAGGAACTGGAAGTCGAAATATCCGGGCCGCTGGGGGCAGCAACGGTATTTACCAGGGTCGGCGCGGTGGTTACCGTTAAGGTACGGTCGCCGATATTGGCTTCCCCCCCGCTATCAACTAGAAATTGAACTTTAACCTGGTGTAAACCTCCATCAGCATTTGCTTTAAAGGTAAAGCTCCGACTTGTCATCGCATATTTGGTATTAAAAACAACATTGCCCGGGCTTGCCGGTTCTCCATCTACTAAAATCTGGATGAACATGCGTTTATCATTGGTAACATAACTTTCCAACGATACGGTGATACTGATGTGTGATGGAAAATATTGAAAAAAATACAATGATAAATCCTGGACATCAGTCCAGTTACTGCTGGTAGTAGTAACCCAGGGTCCACTAGGGGCAGCTTTGACATAAATATACCCTTCACCCCGGGCCGGGGCGACCAGGGAAAATATCATAACTGCAAATAATAGTACTAAAAGTTTGTTCATGATTTTCTCCTTTCACTTGAATTATAATTCTGAACGTAACTTGATAAACAAAAGAATAAAAAAGCTGTTAAAGAATCATAACAAATATATCCGTTGCTGTGACTTGATAAATCAAATCACAATATTTTTTTTGTTACCGGGAATTTTAGATACGAAAGGAAACTAGAGAGGTTGAAGAATAATGAAACTGTCGTAAGAATGAGTTAGTGTTAGAGTATGATAATTCGTATCAGTGATTAGATTCAAAAAATCAAACTGCTGCCAATATAAAGAGAACAATAACATGGAAATTCTTTAGTAAAAGGAATAACTATAAAACAAAAGAAATAATAATCCAATTCCATCTGAAATAAAAAATACTTTGGTAATTCAATACAGGAAGGAACTAGCTGAAAGTGGAGATGACCGGTGGGATCATTCCGGTTAGCATTGACTATTCATAAATCAGAATAGCTTTTTGCATTACTTGGAATTATTGTATGGCGGACTCTGACTTGAGCTAATTTGGAAAATGCTTTCTATACCCCCTTTAGAAATTCTTAGCTAACGGAGTAACAGCATTTTAAGCGTTCGGTTACCGTTCGTGCTCGTTAACAGGCAATAATACACACCGCTGGCGACAGGAACGCCATTGACATCACGGGCGTTCCAAACCAGGCTGTGAGCGCCCTGAGCAAAGTTCTTGCTGTCCCAGGAGCGCACAACTTTACCCTGGATATTGACGATTTGTACGCCAATCTGTTCCGGCTTGTTCAGGGTAAAAGTAATAGTAGTAACCGGATTAAAAGGATTAGGGAAATTGCCAAACAGTTCCAGCGCATCCGGCAATTCGGTTTTTGTAGGTTTGTTAATGCCGGTTTGCACGCCGGTGGCGTTTAATGTTATGCTGTATACGCTGGTCCCGGAAGTAATATATAGTGTATTCCTGGCCGAATCGCCCCAGGCAACGTTGGTGGTTTGTTCCGGCACGGCTATTTTATCAAGTAAAACGCCGTCCGGTTGATAGATCCATACCCCGCCGGGGCCGGTCGAGTATAAATTGCCGTTGCTGTCCATTTCCATACCATCCGCCGAGCCGCCGCCGGTCATTGTGGCGAACAACTTTTTATTGGCCAGGGTAAAATCCGGTTGAATATCCCAAACATAAATTTTCCGCGCCTGGGAATCATTAACATACAGTTTGGTTTCATCCGGGGAAAAGGCAATGCCGTTAGGCCGGGACAAGCTGTTATCCAACAGGATCAATTCGCCATCAGGCGTCAGGCGGAAAATTCCATAGAAACCCAATTCCTCCTGACTGCTGTTGATGCCATAAGGTGGGTCGGTGAACCAGATCGAGCCATCCGATTTTACCGTTAAATCATTTGGGCTATTCAGTCGTTTGGAATCGTAATGCGTTGCCAAAGGGGTCTCTGTGCCGTCATCCTCAAGCCGGGCTATTTGTCGCTTGCCATGTTGAGCCATCAGTACCCGGCCCTGCAGATCGGCTGCAAGTCCATTAGAGTTGCCCGAGGGTGTATAAAAAATCCCCTTACCATCGACCGGCGACCATTTATAAATTGTATTGCCGTTTATGTCACTAAATATAAGATAGCCGGGTTCCCGCCATAAAGGCCCTTCCACAAACTGGTAGCCGCCGGCAATTTTGTCTACTTCCGCGCCATCCGGCACCGGGGACTGCGCCGGCGCAGTTGACAATATACCAAAACACAAAATAAAAGCAATAGCACAGATCAAAAACAGACACTTGTTCATTTCATCTCCAATAAAAAATCAGGTAAACATAGCCAACACCCGGTTTATGCCTAGTAACAACCGGATAAAAAAGTAAAACAGTGTATTGCTACGATTGCGGTGTATATTAAATACCGGCGCCGACGACCTCGATCATATCCAGATCATAATTGCCCATGCCCAGTTCATTCGCCAGCTTGAGATAATTAATACTGGTTGTAAAGGGATTGGTCAAATCCGCGGCCATCGGATTATAACCGATTAATTTAGTTGAAACAGAGTCCACAGCCACCGGGTCTTTACCGGCCAGTAAACGGTTAAAGTTTTTGGGAGTTAATCCACCGCGGTTCCAGGGGCCCTCGCTGCCGAGTACGGTTTTCACCGCGTCATTGATCACCAGGTTGATCGGCGTAGCGTTATTAAGATCGATTACGACACGACAGAGGTTACTATCCGGGTTGCCATCGTACTTGTTATGATGATTATGAATTGCTGCCCGGTTTGAGGCGCCATTGTTATACAAGCCGCATGGTACCGGCAGGGTGCCAACCAGATTCTTCATGCCATGTGTTACCCCGGCGCCCAGGTGCAGTTTGGCCTTGGGCAGCGAGATAAAACAATCCAGATCGTTCAAAACACCATTCTGGGTTAGCGATGAATATATCAACTTTTTATTGCCGACTGAACGTGATGCATACCCGGCGTAAGGGGCTTTGCCATTCAAATCCACAAAAGTTGCGCCGACATGATTAATTACATCGGTATAACCAAAATCATCCAGTGAATCCTGGTCATAGATCGCTTCCAGCACATATATCGTGCCGGCGCCCGCGTCCTTCATCAGTTCGCAAACTGCTTGCAGAACTACAGGGTTGGTCCAGTATGTTTCACCCACCGGTAACCCGGATGAGCGCTCATAGGAAGATGCGCTGCCGGCTCCGCCGGTAAGGTTGATTTTAATACCGACCGTATCGCCGCTTTTTACCAGATCACCTACCCCGCCAATCTGTTCCAGCATGGTTTGAATAGAACTTTTCACCTTGGAAAGGTCATAACTTGTTAGATTGGCTGTAGATACTTTGGAAGAGCCTTCAGGATATACTTTGGGGGTAGTCTTTTTGGGCTCAGTCGGGCAGTCTTTACCGCAGGCGCCTGCTAACAATCCGGCAGTTGCCAAACCTGCCGAGGTTAAAAACTGCCGCCGCGTAAAATGGGTGTAACAATTTAATTCACGTTTTTCCTGCTCATGCACATCATTTGGATTTTTCATAATATCTCACCTTTTATTTGACATTTCTTTTACTCTGTCTGAAATAAACATTATTTTGCCAGAATCACCTTCCAGGTGGCGCTAAAACCCGCCGAGGTTAAGGTTACAAAATAAATTCCGGATTGCGCCGGCAGGCCGCTGTCGGTTCTGCCATCCCAGGTCATGCTGTAATGACCGGGTGAAAACAATCCATCAATCAATGATCTTATTTTTTGTCCGGTAATATTACATATAGTTATATTTGCTTTACCGGCAGCGGGTAAATTAAATGCAATGGTTGTGGACATGTTAAATGGATTAGGATAGCTGTTAATACTAACCGCTGCCGGGGTTTGCAGCGGCGTTTCCGCAACTGCCGCGCCTTCCGCCAGGTACCGGGATACCCCGGCGTTAGTGCAGAACCACACGGCGCCATTGGCGGTTACAACAATATCAAACACTTCATTTCCGGCCAGCCCATTGGCAGTTGTAAAGGTTTGCCAGGAAGCGCCATCGAACCGGGATACGCCGGCTTTGGTGCCGAACCACATATTGCCTTGTTTATCACGGGCAATGGCTTGCACAAAATTATGCGCCAGTCCTTTACCGGTTGTCCAGGTTGTCCAGTCGCGTTTGGTATTATTGCCGGTATGCATACACACGCCATGATCGGTGCCGAACCATTGTCGGCCATCGGCTTCAATTAGTATTGAATACACGCTGTCCGATACCAGCTTGTCGCCTTCCGGGTCTTCCAGGCCGCTCCAGGTCCAGTCAATTGTTGAAGCGGAAGTGATGCCATCGACAGGATCCATTTTTAAACGCGAAACGCCGGTCCCTTCCGTGCCCAGGTAGACCATGCTATCGGGACCGGCGGCCAAGGATTTGATCATATTGGTGTCCAGCCACCAGTTTTGTACCGTATAGACACCCCAAACACTACCGGTAAAGCTGTTGGCGCCCTGGTCGGTGCCGAACCAGCGGATATGACCGGGATCGACGGCAAGGGCATTGACGGTGTTGGAAACCAGTGAACCGTTATTTGTTCGGTATGGGGTTGAAAAAACAATGTTATCGCTTGCGGAAATATCCAGCATGGAAATGCCGTTCATGGTTGCCACCCACAATTGCTTGCCGGTTGGAGAATTTTGATAGACCAGATCGTTGATCGCATTAGCAGCCAGTAACGAATTAGTCGAAGCGGTTGTAAAGGTCCGCCAGGTGGAACCGTCATATAATGCCAGCCCATTGTTGGTGCCGAACCAGAGCCTGCCATAACCATCAATACAAATCGCTTTAACAGTATTATCCGGCAGGCCGCTGTTTTGCGCGGTAAAGGTAGTCCATTCCGCAGCCAATACAGGAACAGATAATATATAAAACATTAAAAGATAACGCCATAATTTTGTCATTCAATAACCTCCGCCAACCATGCCGATGCGTACAGGAAAAAGATCATTTTAAAAAACCTTTAGTCGTCCAAAAAATCAAACATTCATGATAAACCAAATAGTAAATTTTCTATAATTCAATCCACTCTGTTGTTATAATCAGTGAGGTTCAAGTCGCTACCGGTAAAAACATAAGATATATTACAATAAACAGTTAAAGATTATAACATTTACCGAACTTAAATAACAAATTTTTTCTTTCAAATCAAATAATTATTTTACGAAACGATTGCCAGCTTGTAAATTACGCCATACAAGTTATACAGGAATTGAAAAGAGGAGAATTCCGGCAATTACAACAGAAGATAAATTCATATATAACAGAATATTAACATTTATACTTTATGTGGTATAAAGTACTTGTTTTTTAAAAAATTACCATTCAAAAATTTTACAATTATTTACAATTGCCCGCCCGGATAAAATAAAAAAAGCGGTCTACCCGGTTATGAGTAGTACCGCTTTTAATCTTGATACATGTTTCTTACAAATTCATATTAATATCAGATTTTGCCGATCATGCAAATCCGTCACTCTTAATCAACAATTGCAAAATCGGTCATTACGCCTTCAGCCGAATTGCCGCCGATCCACACATGGAAATCACCCGGTTCGGCGGTAAATTTCATATTAATATCATAAAAAGCCAGATCATCTGTGCTCAAATCAAAGGACACTGTTTTACTTTCACCGGGCTGTAATGCCACACGGGTAAAGCCTTTTAATTCTTTGACCGGCCGGGTAACGCTGCCGAACAAATCCTGCACATATAATTGTACAACCTCTTCGCCCGGAACCTGGCCGGTATTTTTAACCTCGGCGGTTACAGTCAACTTGCCGCCCATTTTAATTTGCGGAGCCGATACCTGGATATTGCTGTATTCAAAACGGGTATATGACAAACCGTAACCAAATGGGTATTCAGGGGTGAAATCCACGTCCAGGTATTTGGAAGTAAAGCCGCGCGGATCGAGCGGGGTTCCCAACGGAATACCCAGTTCACTGGCAGACGGCGGACGACCGGTATTCTTGTGCGCATAATAGATCGGCGCCTGGCCGACTGTACGTGGGAAGGTAACCGGCAGTTTGCCGGAAGGATTGGCTACACCAAACACCACATCGGCAATAGCCGGGCCGCCCATTGTGCCGGGGTGCCAGGCATATAAAATAGCTTGTACCTTGTCTGCTACTGTTCTAAAGGTCAACGGACGACCGGCCATAATAATTGCGGCTATCGGTTTACCGGTAGCGGCCAGGGCAGCGACCAGTTCTTCCTGGGCGCCGGGCAAATTCAAAAAGGCGCGGCTATGCGCTTCACCGGAGAGTATCTGTTCCTCGCCGATGAATAACAACACAACATCGGATTGCCGGGCCGCCTGAACGGCTTTAGCAAATCCGGCTGTTTCGGTCGTGCGGCTAGTGGTAAGACCGGGAGCATATTGAACATTTGACTCGCCAATCATTTCTCTGATCGCTTTTAATGGCGTTACACTATTGGCGGCGTTACCGTCCAAAACCCAGGTGCCCATCTGATCCAAAGGCGCATCCGCCAGCGGCCCTATGATTGCCACCCGTTTGCCTTTGGTAACAGGCAGCAGGTCATTTTTATTTTGCAATAATACCATACTTTGCACAGCAATATCTTTTGCCGCAGCCAGGTGTTCCGGAGCAAGTATAACGGACGGTTTGGAGGTATCGGTGATGGGGTTATCAAACAAACCGGCGCGAAATTTAATACGCAAAATGTTTTTTACCGCTTCATCAACCAGCTTTTCAGATACGGCGCCGGACTTGATCAGTTCTTCCAGTTTATTGAGATAGCTCTGGCTGACCATCTCCATATCCACACCGGCTTTAAGGGATTTCAAAGCGACCTCGGCTTCATCTTTACAATAGCCGTGTGCAATCATTTCGGTCATAGAGGTCCAGTCGCTGACGACAAAGCCGTCAAACTTCCATTCGTTGCGCAGCACCTGGCGTAAAGTAAATTCATTACCGGAGGCCGGCACGCCGTTAATATCGTTAAAAGCGCTCATCAAAGTTGCCACACCGGTTTTTACTGCCGCATGGAACGAAGGCAGGTACACATCGCGTAACTGGCGTTCGGGAATCAAAGTGGTATTATAATCCCTGCCCCCTTCGGCAGCGCCATAACCGACATAGTGTTTGGCGCAGGCGGCAATACTGGACGGATCGGCTAAATTATCACCCTGAAAACCGCGCACCATAGCTGCTCCCAGAACGCTGGTCAGATATGGATCTTCGCCACAGGATTCGGCAATACGTCCCCAGCGAGGATCGCGGGCAATATCGATCATGGGCGCAAAAGTCCATTTCACGCCTTCCGATGAAGCTTCAATAGCGGCAACCCTGGCGCCTTTTTCAACCAGTTCCGGGTTCCATGAAGCAGCCTGGCCTAGGGGAATTGGTATTATAGTTTTGTAACCATGGATCACATCACGGCCAAAGATCAGTGGAATGCCCAGCCGGCTTTCCTTTGTGGCAATACGCTGGATTTCATTTTTTATCTCCACATTACCGGCATTTAAAAATGAACCGATCTGACCTTTACGGATCGCTTCTTTGGTGGCATCATTCAGTTCATCGCCCAGATGTTGCTGCATCATCTGACCAATCTTTTCCTGCAGGGTCATTTTCGTTAACAGGGCATTAACTTTTTTTTCAATTTCCGGGTCTTTTGCTGTAGTAGTTGTTTTTGTTGTCATACAATTCATTGTCCATACTATTGCGATCAACATTATTCCGGTAACCAGTAACAGCCGGAACGATTTGATGGAGGTTTTAATTTTCATTCTTAAACTCCCGCTTTCTGTGAATTATTGGGTTAATTAGACGGCTACCTGTTATTGTCGGGAAGACATTTTAAAACTTGGCGTTTTATTCCGGTAAAATTGACGATAACAAATTAGCCGATCGAAAAATATTTATTGCATATACTTATAATAGTATATGAATATACAAAAAAATCTGCAACAGGTAAAGTAATTTAAACGGTTAATACGCAGGAAACCCCAAACAAGCGGGACGGCTCTGATCCGTCCCGCATTGGAAAAAGAAATCAAACCTTATCCGGCACCACATACGGGTAACGGTAATTACGCGTCAGGTATCCATCGGCTTGATCATCATTGACAAATTTTTCACTGTGTGAATCGAATTGCAGTTCCCGGCCAAGACGATTGGAAATATTTGCCAGGTGACACATGGCTGTGGACAAATGCCCTTCCTGTACATCGGCATTCAGTTTAAAGCTGTCGTTAGCGCGTACTGCATCAATAAAATTGATAAAATGCGCGGAACTGCCGGCGCCGGCCAGGTTCATCGGGTCGGCTTCCGCACCGGCGCCATCATATTTTGGCCCGGGTTCGTTGTTGCGGCCCATAAAAGTAGCCCACTTATCGCCATCCAGGCGCATCCAGCCTTTGGAACCATAGAACAGGTTGCCGATCAGGATGCCGTCCTCACTGTTGGTGTAGATACCGCGTACTTCAAACTGAACTATACGACCGTCTTCATATTCAAATGTAGCTAACTGGGTATTGGGGGTTTCCTGGTCGGAATCAAATACAAAATAATCGCCAACGCATTTGATCTTTTTTGGCAGTTCATTAATATTCATGCCCCAGCGCGCTAGATCCATCTGGTGCGGACCCTGGTTGCCGAGATCGGTGCAGCCATAATCCCAGAACCAGTGCCAGTTATAATGAAACCGGTTGGGATTAAAGGGGCGATATGGCGCCGGGCCCAGCCACAGATCATAATGCACACCGGCCGGAATGGGACTGTTGACCATGTGGCCTATCGTATCACGGGGTTTGAAGCACAATCCTTTGGCCATATACACTTCGCCCAAGCCGCCGGAATGTAGAAATTCCATGGCTTTGCGTACGCCATAAATGCTGCGGTTTTGCATACCACATTGCACAATGCGTCCATAGCGGCGCGCGGCTTCCACCATTTTGCGGCCTTCCCAAATATTGTGGGATAGCGGTTTTTCAGCATAAACATGCTTTCCCGCCTGACATGCCCAAATCGCCTGTAGCGCATGCCAGTGGTCGGGACTGGCGGTAGAGATGGCATCAAGATTTTTATCTTCCAAAACTTTACGCAGATCAACTTCGGTTTTCGGCTTTTTTCCCTGCAATTTTTCCGCATCGGCAACGCCTTTGGAAAAAAGATTTTCATCGGGGTCGACAAGATATGTTATTTCCACATTGGGAATCTTGCACCATTCCTCAATGTGCGTTGCACCGCGGCTGCGGATACCCACCACTGCGATATTGATCCTATCGTTAGCGCCCAGTACCCGCGATGGGATGGTACTGAATGCCGCGGTCGCGGCTGCCACTCCTGCTGCGGTTTTGGCGCCGGTGGACATGAAATCGCGGCGGGTTACCTTTTTTTCTTCCGCCATAATTGCCTCCTGTTTATTGTTCACAAATACACCTGAATTAATCATTAAATGATCTCGTTTTGAACCGGTTCGGCAAAGTAAAACAATTTTTTCATATAGTCAATACTTAATATTCATGCTATTAGCAGAATAATCATTTAAAAATCATAATTACTGAAAAAAAATTCAATTGAATTGAGAGGATTTGACAATTCAAACCCACTTTATATGTGTAATTGATTTATAATATGTGCTATTTACAGATAAAGGGGGAGGTGTTTTGTGGGAAATGCCTTATTACAGGGGGTAGTGTTAGTGTTACCTTCCTGCACATGACGGGCATATACTCTGCCCGTCATGATTTTTCTTCAATACTTAAGGGGGGGAGGTGAACATTCACCTCAAGTATTGAAAAAAATGAACAGGAAAAAAATGCAGTTGTGAGAATAACGAAAATTTATTCTCAAAGCCGCAAAAGACTGGCCGGGGCCTGCCAGTCTTTTTTTTTTATCAATTCCCCTTCCTGCTCTTGATCCCGTTTTAAAATTGCCAGTCTATTATCATTTAAAACTCTGCTGATTTAACGGGTAAAAAAACCGCAAAATCTTAAAATTCATTTTATCCTATCTCCTATTTATTCAAGCAGGTACGCAAAATTTGCACACCTACGCAAATTTTGCGCTTGATTTGTAATACATACCTACTTCCAGCCACATTGTAATTTGTTGATAATTAAGAAAATAAACCAGCAAAAAATTCTGGTATACCCTTTGCATTTATCTTTTACCGAGATTGTTCATTAATCTTTACAATTCTATAAAAAATCCTGCATGAAATTCTAAAATAAAAGCTGCTATTATGCTAAAGCAATCCTACATGGGAAAAAATCGCGATCCGGCAATAGTATAATCCGCCTGCTCAAGGCCAGGGATACTGATTGTTCTCCGCGAGCAAGCAAAAGACAATATGTTAATTACAAAATAAAGAATATTAAAGAAAGTTCATTTGTTTATTGTATATTAAGAGTAAATTATTATCTTGATGCCAGGAGTAATCTATGCGTAAAGTATTTATCATTACAATAGCAGTGTTATTATTGTGCGTTTGGTCATTAACTGCAACAGCATCGACTTTTCCCCGCCAGTTAATGAATCAACAACCAGGGCAAATGTACCAGGTACAAAAGAACTTACACCGTATACATACAGATTCTGCTCATCAACTGTCCCCTCTAACACACTCCCCTGCTTTTACCGGCAAAGATACGGAATTTGGGGGAATCAGTGGCATAATATATGGTTTGTCCGACAAGGATTATCTTTTTGCCTGGGTTGAAGCCTGGACAGAAAAAACCGATCCGGGCAACGCCGATAGCATTAATTATTCTTATTACAGCAGTAGTGTTGATTCAAATGGATTTTATGAAATAGCTGGAATTACCCCGGGCTATTATTACGTGGCGGCTTTTGCTGAGGGTTATGAATATAGCTACTATGATAATACTACCGATCAAAGCCAGGCCAAGCTTGTTGAAGTATTTACAGAACAGATTACAGAAAATATCAACATTACTTTACACAAGTATATGCCCGGAAACGGCGTAATGACCGGAGTTGTCTCCAGCCTGAAAGACGGCGCCCCGGTAGCGAATGCCTATATTTCAGCGTATTCGCCAAGTCAACCCTGGTGCAATAGCGCCATTTCCAATGAAGCGGGTGAATATACTATCACCGGTTTGCATAGCAATAATTATATTGTGCAAGTTTGGGCGGATGGTTATCTGGAACAATATTATGATCAGAAATCCAACTGGCTCGATGCCGATTCCGTGTATGTTGCAGATTCGACAACGGTGAGCGGGATTAATTTTACACTTACTAAAGCCGGTTCTATTTGCGGTACTGTATCTGATGAAGAGGGTAAACCCATTGCCGGCGCTTTCTTATATGCCCACTATTATGGAGATTCAACATGGAATGACTGGACTAGATCAGATTTCTTCGGTAATGGGTATTCCGATGAAAATGGTAATTATATAATAAACAACCTTCCCACCGGACAATACGCTGTTCATGTGGAAGTTTGGTCGGAATGGACCTGGGCGGAAGAATGGTATGATAATAAAACTAAAACGGAATTCGCCGACCCGGTAACCGTTGTTGAGGGAATTGCAACAACCGGTATCAATTTTGTACTCCCCTTTTACAAGCCGGATGGAGTAATATTCGGCCATTTATCGGACGCCGATGGTCAACCGATCGCCGATGCCTGGATTACCGCTCAACCGGTCGATTACGCAAATCCAGCCTATGGGTATACAACATCTGATAAAGACGGAAATTATAATATCCCCTCGCTGCCGGATGGTTTCTATTACGTTTCTGCCGGAGCGCAAAGCGGCTGGCAATATATTAACCGTTGGTGGCCCGATTCCGAAACATTTGACGGCGCACAAGCAGTTGAAGTCAATGGGAATGTAGAGCCGGTTTCTATAGACTTTACATTACCGCTTGTTATTGGTACGGCATCAATCTCCGGGCATGTTCAGGGAATAAACGGACGTCCTCTGCATGGCGCCAGCATCAGTATTGGGCCAGCGAATTCTACCGATCCTTCAATCCAGGCGATTTCTACGGTCTGGGCGTGGGCTTCAACAGACAGTAATGGTAACTATTCGGTGGGCCGCTTGCCGGAAGGTAATTATATTGCCCAGGCTAACTATTGGGAAAATGGAAGTTTTGGACAACAATGGTGGGATCACCAGGAACAACAGGAAACCGCAACCGTTATTACCCTGGCAAAAAATCAAAACAAAACCGATATAGATTTTTCACTTAATGTTAAACCAATTTATGGTTCAATTACCGGCGTGATTATCGATTCACTAACAGGATTGCCGGTTGAACGCGCTTTTATTGAAATTGCAACTGTGTATGATGAGAGTTGGAGTAATATTGGTTATAACTATTGGAATAACATGTCGGCAATTACTGATAAAAATGGCGCCTTTAGTATTGATTGGCTGTATGAAGGCAATTACCTGGTTTCAGTTTATGCAAACGGCGCTTTTGAATATTATAATAATGCCCCGGTCGTGGATTTAGCTACTCCTGTACCGGTTACCGGCGGAGAAAAGACTGAAATTCAGTGTGCATTAACACAACGCCGCGATGGTGATGGAGAAATTACCGGCCGGGTCGTTTCGGAGGGAGATAAATATCCTTTTGATATTGCCATAGTAACTGCCAAACCGGTTGTTTCCATACAACAATGGCCGCAATCGGAACTGTTTTATACAGCCGTAACCGATTCACTGGGCTACTTTACTCTTGCAGGCCTACCCACCGGAACAGGATTCTATATTTATGCCTTTGCCAATTGGGGTGTGGGTGAATATTATAATAATGTCTATGATCCTGCCCAGGCTACACTGGTAACAACAAATGGCGTATCCCCGACTTTACTCGAAGATATTGAACTGCCGATGTACCGCTGGTACGATTGGGATATGGAAAACGGCGGCGCATTAACGCCGGGAAACGCCCAGGTAGTTGGAACGGTAAGCGATGCTTCCGGCAATGCCATAATTGGCGGCCGTATTTTAGTGTTTAATGAAGCGTCACAAGCGATAGCATCAGTACAAACACGATTGGGTGGCGCTTATGAGATTGGCGGTTTGGCTCCTGGCAAGTACATACTGCAAGCCTCCCATCCGGGTTATAATTCGGCATTCAACGGCAATGTCGCAACTGCAGGCCAGGCGCAGATGATCGTTCTGGGAAATGGCACTTTACAGGTCGATTTCATCCTGTCATCAGCCACCGGCATTAAACCGAAAGATCCCGCAGCATTGCCGGATAAATTAACTTTGCTGGGCAATTACCCCAACCCGTTCAATCCCGAAACCAGGATCGTATTTGCCCTGCCGAAAAGGCAGCATATTCAATTAAGCATTTATAATCTGGCCGGAGAATTGGTTACAACGCTGATTTCCGCCGCTTATGAACCGGGCGAACACCAAATTGTATGGAACGGTCGCGATGCCGCGGGTAGAGCAGTGAGCAGTGGTGTTTATATGTATCAGCTTGAAAGTGAAAATACCCGGTTAAACGGCAAGATGGTTTTGATGAAATAAAAAGAACTCTTTATTGATCTTAAAAAAGGCGAATCAAAATGATTCGCCTTTTTTATTTCTATTATACTTATTTGTATGTTTTTATAAAATTTATCTTGCATAATTCCCTCAAAATAATTTAATTATAATATTTATAACCAGTATAAAACGTATCCAAAGAAACGTCTTTAAATTAATTATATTAAAGGCAAGAAAATGGAACTTTTTTTCCGTTACATCGCTAAATTATTAAAATTAAATACAAAAGCAGTTTTTCATTATCGCATTGTTTCAAGAATAATGTTTTATTTTATTATCCTATTCATATCCTGTTCCAAAGAAGATGATAATCCGGTTACGCCCAAGCCTGAAGACAAAATAACAGTAACCGATATTGACGGTAATCTCTACTCGGCGGTTACCATCGGCAGCCAGGTGTGGACGACCTGTAATTTAAAAGTAACTCATTACCGCAACGGCGACCCCATACCGAATGTTACTGAAGATATGGTATGGCATAATCTCCACTCCGGCGCATACTGTAATTATAATAATGATCCTACATATTCCTCTACTTATGGCCGCTTTTATAACTGGTTTGCCGTAACGGACAGCCGTGGACTGGCTCCGCAGGGCTGGCATGTACCAACCGATGAGGAATGGCAAACACTGATCACTTTTTTGGGTGGTTCAGAAGATGGCGGCGGTTATTTGAAACAAACCGGAACTGCCTTGTGGGCGGCGCCCAATACCGGCGCCGGCAACGAGTTCGGTTTTAACGCGCTGCCGGCCGGGTACCGCACTTTTCAAACAGGTAAAACCATACAAATGGGCTACCTGGCAATCTTTTGGTCCGCAACGATCGCCGAATGGGACTATTATGCCTGGCAATACGGGATAACGCACAGCCAGTCCACCATCAATCGCAATTATGGCGATACGTCCGCCGGGTATTCGGTGCGTTGTGTGCGCGACTGAGCATTGTTAATAATTATATCAGGTTTAACACCATACCGTTCCTTTATATAGTAAATTTGCAGCGACCGGCTATCTTTAGTTTTTAATATATAGTTACATTTTATTGTTCCTGCACGGGTTCACAAGTTTATATTCATATTTATTAGTATTTAATCGTCAGGGAAAAAGAGTAAACTCTTTCCATCATTTTTATCGTAAAAGGACAGGTATGAATAACAAATTCCGTCTCTTTTTTTTACTGCTCATATTTTTCATAGCCCTGCGCTGTACCCACGACCCGGTGCTTATCGATCCGGACACTCTCGGCTTCTATTACCTGAAAGGAAATATTTCGCCAAATGAGCCGAATTGCCGGGTGGTCATCGGTCATGCGCTGCCGGAACGCATGCCGGAGGACTTGCACAACGTCGCCATGATCTGCAGCGGCGGCGGAAAGAGCGTTGCTTTGACGGAACAGGATTTTTGCGTTTACCAGGACAAGCCCACGCCGCTGCAGGTTATTCCCGGTCAGCGTTACGATATTTCCGCGAAAACTACAGACGGGGTTACCTTGCATGCCCACACGTATGTCCCCGGTGAATTCAAACTGCTCAAAGCCAATTTACGGGATACTCTGGAATATATTATTGCCGGTTATGAGATCGAATATTATCCTTTTTTCATAATACAAGAATACAAATTACCTGTTATTGAATGGATGCCAAGTAACCACGCTTTTGTATATAAAATCGATATGGATAAATCTGAAGCACTTTATTCATTCACCCAATCTTCTCATTTACCCTTGCTTAAGAACTGGGGAAATGAATATATTTTAAATCCTGAGATCAGGGAATGGGTGCAAAATTGTCAAGTTCAGATTACTGCATACGATTCGACCAGGCAGCCCAGCACTGTAAACTCTACATATAATGTTAATAATCAGAATGAATTTATAGAAAAATATATCAGGGAATGGGGATATACACCCGGCGTTAACAAGGACAATATCAAGGGCGGTAATGGCTATTTCTCTTCCTGCTATACTATTACCGATACTCTTGTCATTCATTTTAAAAAGGAGATTGCGCCGAATGAAGAATAATACTGTTGCAATCATGTTGATAGCGTTGTTATTGACAGGCGCAGTCTCCGCAGACCCGTTAGTACAGGGCGTATTGCAGGATCTGGCCACGCGCCACACCCTGGCCGACGCCAATGTCTTTTTCACCCGCAGTGGCGCCGGCACGACTTCGGATTCGCGCGGCCGGTTTTCATTACCGGCTTCCCCCCTGTCGCCGGATACCCTGGTCATCAGCTACATGGGTTATGCAACACTACATATACCGAATAGTGATTTAAAAGCGGGCATCAATTATTTCGAACTGACCCGCACAGTACTCATTCTTAATGAACTGCGTGTCGAATCCGAACGCTATGCCGAAGAAACTATAGCCTTGTCCCTGGAACCCGGCGCGCAGCGCATGAACCTGCAGGATATTCGCACCGTGCCCTGGACTTTGCAACCGGATATAAACAACGCCTTGCAGTTCCTGCCAGGTGTTATTACCATGAACGAACTGACCAACGAACTGAATGTGCGCGGTGGCAATCCCGACCAAAACCTGGTGCTGCTGGAAGGCATACCGGTATATTACCCGTTTCACTTGTTCGGCCTGGCCAGCGCCTTTAATACGGACATGGTGGGTGAAGCGCATTTCTCCCCCGGCGGCTTTTCCGCCCGTTATGGCAACCGGCTTAGTTCGGTGCTGGATATTAAAGCCCATTCGCCGCAAAAACCGCTGGAAGTCAGCGCCAACCTGTCCCTGCTCAGCGCAGACCTCACCACCAGCGGCCGGGTCGGTAACAAGTTGGAATGGATTTTTTCCGGACGGCAAAGTTACGCGGACAAGGTTTTTGCCAACCTCGGCGATGGTGTACCCTATACCTATCACGACCTGTTCGCCAAAATCGCCTGGACGCCCCACCCTAAACAAACCCTCTCGCTGATGGGCTTTTATTTCAAAGACCGCTACACCAAAACCGACCGGAATCCACACTTGTTAATTCCCGATCCGGAACAGCCGGCGATAGATCCAGTCAAGTACTATTCCGGCAGCAGGTCAAATTTCTATTGGCTCAATGCCCTGGCCGGCGTCAAATGGGATTTTCGCTGCGCTAACCTGCTGGCTTTTAGCGCCCAGGTCTATTCCAGCATGGCGGGAACTATTTTTGAAAGTAAAGGCTTTCTGGAATTACCAAAAAATTACCCGGAACAGTATGAGCCGCAAATTCAACATCTAAAAAATGACTTTAACAGTGATCCCATGGCAATAAGCAATGATTTAACGGATCACTCCCTGCAAACCCGGATGGATTGGCAAATGTCCCCGGCCTGGAAACTAACCACCGGAACCCAGTTGTCGCACTTTCGTCCCGATTACGGCTGGGATTACAGGCAATTTCTCCCTACTCCCCTGTTCGAGTACCAGGATCAGGTTGGTGTGTTTTTTGATAAAGCGCCAAGTGTCTTTGATTATCGTAAACCGGTGCACATGAGCAGCGGCTATGCCGAAACACTTTGGCAGCCACAAATACCATTGACTCTGCGCGCCGGAATCCGTTTAACTAACTGGCAGGGTAATCACAAGGTTTACGCGGAACCGCGCTTGAATGCCCGGTATATGCTGAATGACCGTTGGGCCGTAACCGGCGCCTGGGGCTATTATACCCAGGGCCTGGCGACCGCCCTGGAAGACGGCCTGGTAGGCTTTCTGCGCCTGTATTTCCCGTTGAGCGATTCCCTGCGGCCGGAATCGGCGCAGCACTATATCGCCAGTCTGGATTATGAATCCGGCGATACCCGCTTTTCCTGCACCACCAGCTACAAACGCTACCGCAACCTGGTGCGCTCGGTGGGATCGGGACCGGATTTCATCCAGTTACCCGGCACAGCCTTGGGACTGGAATTATTCCTGAAAACCAGCCTGTGGGGCTGGAAAAACTGGTACGCGGTTACCCTCAGCCGCACTTTTCGTACTATTAACGGGGTGAAAACCGATACCAACTGGGATCAGCGCTACCGGCTGGATGCATATTTATCCCGCCCCATCGGCAAGGGTTGGAAAATTGCCGGTTCGTTTGTGCTGTACAGCGGCGTGCCCTATTATGCGGAGCAGTATCTTTCCGCCACCCGCAGCCTGCATTCCGGGGAAATCAATGCCGGTTATCCCCAGGATCAATTTGATACATTTTATATGAATGTTCCGCCGGGGAGAATCCGCAATCCCTGGTATCATCGTCTGGATGTGAGTGTGGAAAAGGAATTCCATTACGATAACTGGTTGCTGGGATTTTATTTCAGCGTTCGCAATCTTTATGCGCGCCGGAACGTGTTGTTTTATGAGGAATATGGTTCGGTGGCCTGCGATACCCGCAACGGCAGATTTGTCGATTTTTACATAAAACACCCATACGAATCGCTGCCGCCAATCCCGACGATTGGTCTGCGGATAGTGTTTTAAATTAACCGGTCTTGCATTTAAAAAACGGTTTAATTTATCATAACGCACCAGGATATTTCTTGAACCGGCCTGGTGAATGATTTATCTACGAGCAGTTGCTTTTTCCCCTCAATAATTGAATAAAGATCATAATGTAACCAATGTAGCTCTTACTTAAAAACTATTGCACTTGTTACTTGAACTTGTATATAATTAAATTGTTATAAAAACAGAAAATGCTTAATTTATAAATCATTGCCAGGATCAAACCCAAAGACAAGTATTGAGGTGTACAATAAAAACTTATCATGTTTACCAGGTCGATTCATTTACCACCGAAAAATTTAAAGGCAATCCCGCCGGGGTGGTAAGCAATGCCGACGGCCTTTCAGAATCACAAATGCAGTCGCTGGCCCGGGAATTGAATAATTCCGAAACCGCGTTTATCCTGTCCCCCACCGCGGCAGACCACCAGGTGTGGGTACGCTTTTTTACTCCTTATACCGAAGTACCGTCCTGCGGCCATGCCACCGTTGCCGCCCATTATATTCGCGCCCGGGAAATGGCTTTGCCTTCTTGTACGGTTGTTCAAAAAATCGGCGCCGGAATTTTACCGGTACAAATTATCAAAGAACAGGACGATTATCGTATTATTATGACCCAGGGTAAAATTGAATTCAGCGACCCGCTGCCAAAAGACATCTGTGCTCAAATTATGGCTGCCCTGGGCCTAACGCCCGCCGATATGGAGACACGCTGCCCGGTGCAGATCGTCTCCACCGGCCATTCCAAAGTCATGATCGGCATTAACGGCAGGGAAAAACTCAATGTCCTGTCGCCGGATATGACACGTTTGACAGTACTGAGCAAACTGGTGCATTGTAACGGCTATTATGTCTTTACCCTGGACTCGCCTTTTGCCGGTATTCTTGCCTGTGGACGTATGTTCGCCCCGGCCATCGGCATAAATGAAGACCCTGTAACCGGTAATGCCAATGGGCCGCTGGGCGCATACCTGGTAAAACACCGCATCGTACCTGTAACGGGCAATTTATTTTCGTTCCAGGGTTTTCAGGGTGAAGCAATCGGCCGGCCGGGTATTGTCGAGGTTTCGGTAACACTTGAGCAGGGCGAGCCGTTTATTGTAACAGTTGGCGGCAGGGCGGTACAGATTTTTCATACCACAATAGAAATTTAATAATATAATTATTTTGGCTCTGGTTTTCAGTAGGTAATTATATCAATTGTCCTGTTGTTTCAAAAGTTAAAAAGATTACATACAACGGTATACATTTTCCCTCTGCGCCCACAGCGTTCTCTGCGGTTTCATTATTTTTATTTTACCGCAGAGGACACCAAGATCGCGGAGAAAATTATTCAAGCATTTGTAATAATAGCATTTATTGATAGGGGTTCATTCTTAACATTTTTTATTCTATTAATTCGTTTTTATAGATGGCAAGCAATATTTTCTTCAAACACAAGTTTAATGAAATAAATGTTATCCAAGGAAAAGTTGTATTTTCCAGGTCTTTATAACTGATACCACAAAATTCTTGTTTTTAAAATAGTGGGTGAATTACCCACAAGAAACAATATAGTGCCATTATGATTAATTTGAATCAATAAAATGTTGTATTGAAATTGACCATGGTAACAAAAAGTATAACAATCGTGTTATTAAACAAATTAGAAAACTACCCACTTGACAATAGTGAGTCACAATTATTTTTCGAAACCTGTATTTTTTTGTTTATAAATTGCTTTGATAGTTGTATTTTATAAATATCAAAGGATAATTTTTTTCTTCAGTTAAACGTTTTACTATTAACCGGTATTAACTACTAGTCAAGGAGCAGGTATGATGAAACATGTGTTATTGGTATTACTAGCCGTCATTCTCGTGTGCAACTGCGGGCAAGGCTATGAAAAAAAGGCGGACGGTATTGTATTAAAATTACAACCCGCCAAAGAAACCGACGCCCGGTCGCTAAGAATTCAATTTTGCGCGGATAACATTGTCCATGTCATCGCCGCGCCGGGTGATAATTTTTCAACCCGCCCCAGCCTGATCGTCGAAAACCAGGACTGGGAACCGGTTCGCTGGAAGCTGGCGCAAACCGACAGCCAGTTAGTGCTTGCCACAGCCAAATTGCAGGTGCGCGTATCGCCTGCTACCGGGGAGATCGCCTTCCTGGACGCAAACGGCAACCCTGTTCTCAACGAATTACCGGGCGGCGGCAAATCTTTTACCGCTGCTGAAGAGATGGGTGAAAAAACCTTTCACGCCCGGCAGCTATTCTCCTCTCCCGCCGATGAAGCCTTTTACGGACTTGGCGCGCATCAAAACGGTATTATGAATTATAAAGGACACAATGTCGATTTGTGGCAATATAATGTTGTCGATATCGTACCCTTCCTGGTCTCCAGCAAAAACTATGGAATTTTATGGGACAACAACTCCCGCACCAAATTCGGCGATATCCGCGATTACGAACCGCTTACATCGCTGATATTATATGACGCTCAAGGCGAAAAAGGCGGTCTGACCGCGGAATATTGCAATAACCGCACTTTTGCCAACCCAGTTGTTACCGCACGGGAAACGTTCATCGACTATAACTTTTTGGAAGACATGACTTCTTTCCCGTCGGAATTTAAAATGGCCAACGGCAGCGTCCGTTGGTCCGGTTCAGTTGAATCCGCAGAATCCGGTCTGCACCTGTTCCGGGTATACAGTTCCGGCTATGGCAAAGTGTGGCTGAATAACGAACTGGTCGTAGACAAATGGCGGCAGGGTTGGCTGCCCTGGACCAATATCCTGCCTCTGAATATGGAAGCCGGTAAACGCTACCCGATCAAGATCGAATGGATCCCCGATTCGGGCCAGGCTTATATGGGCCTGCGCTGGTTGAGTCCCGCCAAAGAAGATTTCCAAAACCGGTTGTCCCTGTATTCTTATGTAGCCGATCAAATTGACTATTATTATATCTATGGCGACAATGCCGAACAGGTCATTCAGGGCTATCGCACCATAACCGGCCAGGCGCCGGTGATGCCGAAATGGGCGATGGGTTTCTGGCAGTGCCGCCAGCGCTATCAAACCCAGGAACAATTGCTCGATGTGGTTAAAGGCTATCGTAACCGGGAAATACCGCTGGATAACATAGTACAGGACTGGTTCTACTGGCCGGAAACCAAATGGGGCGACCATGATTTTGATAAGGACCGTTTCCCCGATCCCGACGGCATGGTAAAAGAGCTTCATAATAAACTGCATACCAACATTATGATCTCCGTATGGCCCAAATTCTATGTCGGCACCGAGCATTACAAACAGTTTGAAGAAAAAGGCTGGTTGTATATGCGCAATGTCGAAAAACAGGAACGCGACTGGGTCGGCCCGGGTTATCATTCTACTTTTTACGATCCGTACAGCACCGGCGCGCGTGAATTGTTCTGGAAACAGATCGATAACAAACTGTTTAGCAAAAATTTCGACGCCTGGTGGCTGGATGCAACCGAGCCGGATATCCATTCCAATTTATCCGATGAAGAACGCATGCTGCGCAACGGCCCGACGGCGCTTGGTACCTTTGCCCGCTATGCAAACAGTTATTCGTTGATGAACGCCAAAGGTATTTATGAAGGCCAACGCAAGACCCGCCCGGATCAACGGGTATTCATCCTTACCCGGTCAGCTTATGCCGGTCAGCAACGGTATGCGGCGGCCACCTGGAGCGGCGATATTGCCGCCCGTTGGTACGACCTGAAAATACAAATTCCCGCCGGTTTGAACATGGGTCTATCCGGAATTCCCTGGTGGACGACCGATATTGGCGGTTTTGCTACGGAAACCCGCTATATAAATCAAGACCCCGCTCATTTGGAAGAATGGCGCGAACTGAACACCCGTTGGTTCCAGTTTGGCGCATTCTGTCCTTTGTTCCGGTCGCATGGCGAGTTCCCCTTCCGGGAAATTTACAATATTGCCCCGGAAAACCACCCGGCATACCAGGCTATGGTAAACTATGATAAACTGCGTTATCGCCTGATGCCGTATATTTATTCACTGGCAGGACACGTTACTTTTAAAGGTTCCACAATCATGCGGGCGCTGGTAATGGATTTCAACGCCGATCCGCAGGTCCGTAATATTGCCGATCAGTACATGTTCGGGCCGTCTATACTCGTGAACCCGGTCACAGAATTCAAAGCCAGACAGCGATCCGTTTACCTGCCGGCTACCACCGGGTGGTATGATTTCAAAACCGGTACGTATCTGCCAGGCGGTCAAACGATCATTGCGGATGCGCCTTATAGCGACATGCCCCTGTACATTAAAGAAGGTTCGATCCTGCCCTTTGGCCCGGACATTCAATACAGCACTGAAAAACCGGCCGACCCCATTCTGCTTTATGTGTACACCGGTCAGGACGCCGAATTTGATATTTATGAAGATGAGAATATCAATTACAATTACGAAAAAGGCGCTTTCTCGATCATTCCCATAACCTGGGATGAACAAGAAAAAACATTGACGATCCATGACCGCCAGGGCTCTTTCCCGGGAATGTTGACAGAACGCACATTCCAGGTGGTGTGGGTCAGCAAGGACAAGACGCAAAAACTTGATTTTGCCGCGTCCCCGGATCAGGTTATCAAATATTCCGGCGCTGCCCAGTCCGTAAAAATGTAATAACCGTAAAGTTCTTTTCCCGCAGGTGTTTGCACCCAGCGGGTAAAATGAAAAACCGGATGTGATCGTCCTTTATAGACATCACACCCGGTTTTTTTATGTTGCTATAGAACTAAAAAATACTATTTCAATTCACGGTTACCAATTTTAGCGCTGATCAGAGTGCTTCTGCCTGAAGGCAGGATATAACTCACCGGGCCGATGCCCCGCGCATACCAGATATAGCTGGTACCGGCCATATAGGGTTTTTCGACATCCTCGGTGTAACTGATGGTCATCCGCATTTTAACGCAATCGGGAAACAGTCCGCACGGGAGTTCCACAGTTTCAATGGATTCCACTTCATATTCAACCGTGATCGGAACGGTTTCGGTGGTCGAATCGAGCCGGGTTTCCACACTCTCGATCACTTTTTTATCGCCCAAACGGTCGGATAACGGCGACGATGGCAATGGCGGATTAAAGCGGATTTCCGGAATAAAAACGGACTGGGGTGTAAAGCTGGTCCAGTATAATCTTCCATCGATGCGGCTGTGACGTTCTTCCCAGATCGGTATGCCCAGCGAATCAAAATAAACCACATGATAATCGATCTTGTCATTTGTCCGGGTTTCTTCGGTTACCTGCATTTTTGCCATTTCACCCGCATATTTCCAGGTATTGTTAACCTTCATTGGAAAATAATCCGGCATATTGGTATTTTCAGAACAGGAAAACACCAGGGTTAAAAGAAATAATATTGCTGCTAAATATACACTTTTCATAAATCCACACAAAGGGTTATACGGTATAATAAATTACTTTTTGATGTTAATTTACATATTTTTCGGTGCAATTCAAAAATGATTATTCCCCTCGCAGAAATTTCAGGTAATTGACGACTTTATATATCATTGCTTCTTTTTAATATACCGACGCAGAAACAGACGGATCGTTTTAATAACCAGTTCCCGCTCATTTTTGATTCCCTTCCAGCGCCTTTTTCAGGGCATTCCACGATAACAACGCGCATTTCACCCGCGTGGGATAATCACAAACGCCCTGGAATGCAGCCAGTTCATCCATATTTTCAGTATCCACATCACCTTCGCCCTTGACCATTTTGGTAAATTGCTCGAACAGCTGTTTTGCCTCCTGCAGGCTTTTTCCCTTGATCTGTTCGGTCATTACCGATGCCGAAGCCTGGCTGATAGCGCAGCCGTGTCCTTCGAATGCTACTTCGGTAACAATATTATCTTTTACTTTCAAAGACAAAACAATTTCATCACCACAAAATGGATTCTTGCCGTTAATGATCACATCGGCGTTGGTAACTGCGCCATGATTGCGGGGATGTTTGTAATGTTCGAGTATGATCTCCTGGTATAAATTATCTAGTTCCATTTGCTGAAATACTCCCTGGCGTTTTCAAGGTTATGAATAAATTCATCAATTTCCGATTTGGTGTTATAAAGATAAAAGCTGGCTCGCGCTGTGGCAGGAACGCGCAGTCGTTTCATGATCAGTTTGGCGCAGTGATGACCGGAACGAATGGCGATGTTACGGCTGTCCAGAAAGGTTGCCAGATCATGGGGATGGATCGCTCCAAGTGAAAAAGAGATCACCGGGCCGCGGTTATGCATAGGGCCATAAATACGCAGATCTTTAATACCCTGCATTCCAGCCAGGGCATAATCGGTCAGATCGCGATCATGCCGGTGAATGTTCCCGATACCAATTTTATTGATAAAGTCGATAGCCGCGCCCAGGCCGATTGCGCCGGGCAGGTTTTGCGTGCCGGCTTCAAATTTCCAGGGAATGTCGTTCCAGGTGGAATGAGTATAATCCACATCGCTGATCATCGACCCGCCGAAAAACACCGGTTCCATTTTCTCCAAAATTTCCCGCCGGGCATAAAGGGCGCCGCTGCCCATCGGTCCCAATACTTTATGACCGGAAAACACATAAAAATCCGCATCCAGTTCAACAACATTGACCGGTATATGTGGAACACTCTGCGCGCCGTCTACCAAAACCAATGCGCCGGTTGCATGAGCCGCTTTAATGATCGCCGCCAAATCCGGGATGGTTCCCAAAACATTCGACATGTGGGTAACGGTTATCAGCCGGGTTTTGGGCGAAAGCAGATCGTAAAATTGCGGCATATTCAACATACCCGTTTCATCAAAACCGACAAATTTTAAAACTGCGCCGGTTTTCTGCGCCGCCATTTGCCAGGGGATTAGATTGCTGTGGTGTTCCATTTCGGTAATAATGATCTCGTCGCCGGCTTTAAGATTATGCAATCCCCAGCCATAAGCGGCAAAATTAACAGCTTCGGTCGCGCCGCGCACAAACACAATTTCCTCCGGCGAAGCCGCGCCGATAAAGTCCGCCACTTTGGCGCGCGCTCGTTCATATTCATCGGTCGCTCTTTCCGCAATTTTATAAGCGCCGCGGTGACTGTTGGCGTTATACAGAACATTAAATTCCTGCCAGGCATCCAACACCTGCTGCGGGCGCTGCGCGGTGGCCGCGCTATCCAGGTAGATCAGGCCGCGATTTTGCGGCTGCTGAAAAAACGGGAACTGCTCACGCACATTGTCAATAGTTATTCTGTTTTTACTTTTCAAAATTGTCTCTGCGCCACTCATTATTAATCCGCTTTCATATTGATTTCGATAATACCATTGACAACCCGTACCGGCCAGGTTTTTACATTTTCGTATGCCGGCAACGCTAAAGCCTCGCCGGTTTTAATATTATATTGCGCGCCATGATACGAACAAACCAGGCGGTGTTCATCAAGCCAGCCGTCGGACAAGGGGAATTCTTCGTGTGTACAGCGATCGTGTAAAGCAAAAACCTCGTCGCCCTGACGTACCAGAAGCACCGGCGCTCCGTTTACCTCGATACGGCGCATTGATCCGGGTTCCAGGCTGGATAATTCGATTGTCGGTACATATTCACTCATTCTCATATTCCATATTTCACATCATCCCTAATACAAGCTTGGCATCTTCGGACATTTTATCCGCATCCCAGGGCGGATCCCAAACGATCTTGACTCTTACCTGTTCAACGCCTTCCACAAAGCGCACCGCATTCCGCACTTCGCCGGGCAGAGACTCGGCGACCGGGCACATTGGCGAAGTGAGCGTCATGGTAATTTCTGCATTTCCCTCATCATCAAGGTCAATGCCATACACGAGGCCAAGATCATAAATATTTACCGGGATTTCCGGGTCGTAAATATCCTTTAATACGTCAATGATATCGTCAATTACAAATTGTTTTTCCTGTTTAGTCACATCGACCCTCTAATTTAATATTTTATATGGCCATTTTCAAGCCTGGCAAGCACCATGCTGTCGATCCGGTTGTGAATTTCTTCATTTCTGATTGTGCGGAGAATTTCACCGGCAAAGGCGTGGATCATCATTTCTTTGGCCAACTTTTCATTGATGCCGCGCGAGCGCAGATAAAAGACCCCGTTTTCATCGATCTGGCCGACCGTGCCGCCATGTGTACAACGGACATCATCGGCAAAGATTTCCAGTTGCGGTTTGGTATCGACCATAGCGCTATCGGAAAGCAGCAGGTTTTTGTTACTTTGAATCGCATCGGTTTTTTGCGCTTCCGGACGCACATGGATTTTGCCGCTGAATACAGCCCTGGCGTTGCCATCGAGTATGCCGTGATAGACCTGGCGGCTGCTGCAATGCGGCCGGGCATGGTCAATGAGCGTATGATTATCAACCAGGCGGCTGCCGCCGGCCAGGTATAATCCGTTCAAATTACTGCCGCACCCCTCTCCTGCCAGCACATTGATCACATCGTTTCGGACAATCGCGCCGCCAAAAGAGTAGGAATGTAAATTGACGGTACTGCTGCGCTGCTGATGTACAAACAACGCCGCTATATGATATGCCTGCAGGCTTTCCTGCTGAATTTTATAGTGTTCCACAACCGCATTTTCACCGGCAATGACCTCGGTAACGGGATTGGTTAAGTATTTGTCGGCGTCAGCTCCGGCATAACTTTCCAGTACGGTAACTGCCGAATTGGCGCCGGTCACGACCAGGTTGCGCGGATGAGAGACCAGGGTATTTCCTGCGGCGCTGGTTAAATATAATAAATGTATTGGCTCTTTTAAAATCACATTATCCGGGACATATATAAAAGCGCCGTCATGCAAAAAGGCGGTATTCAAGGCGGTAAATTCCCGATCAATATAATTTGCATAACGGGTAATGTACCTTTGCACAAGTTCAGGCATTTTTTGCAAAGCATCGGCGAGACCCGATATATACACCCCGGACGGTGAACGTGTTGCAGATAATTCCGGAATATACTGGCCGTTCAAAAACACCAGGCGGCTATGCTGCGGATCGTTCAGAAAGAACGGCTTGAACAGCGGTTCGGTTACCTTTACGGGCGCGACGGTCGCCGGTTTGAACCCGGTATTATTAAGAGAAGAAACGTCGGTGAATCGCCATTCTTCCTTGCGTATAGATGGAAATCCCATCCGGGTGAAATGCTGCATTGCCTCCCGGCGAATTTTATGCAACGGCGAATGTGATTGGCCATTCAGGCGCTTTTCCAAATCGGCAAAATTCACCTCGTACCAGAATTTATCGGTTATCGGTTGATTCATACCCGTATCCTCCTACTCCTTGACCGATTCATAAGGGACATCTTCTTTTAGCCAGTCATAGCCCTGTTTTTCCAGTTCCAGGGCCAGGTTCTTGTCGCCGGATTTGACAATTTTGCCTTTATACAGTACATGCACATAATCGGGGACAATATAATCCAACAGCCGCTGGTAATGGGTTACCAGGATGACGGCATTTTTTTCATTTTTCAGGCTGTTCACACCCTGGGCAACAATTTTCAGGGCGTCGATATCCAGACCGGAATCGGTTTCGTCCAACACGGCCAGTTGCGGTTCGAGCACCGCCATTTGTAATATTTCATTACGTTTTTTCTCACCGCCGGAAAAGCCTTCATTAACGGCGCGTTTCAAAAAGCTCTCGTCCATTTGCACCAGTTTCATTCTATCGCGGATTAATTTTAGAAATTCCATAGCGCTGACCGGTTTTTTGCCTTCGTATTCCCGTTTTTCATTCAGGGCGGTGCGTAAAAAATAACTGGTATTCACACCGGGAATTTCCACAGGGTATTGGAATGCCAGGAACACGCCTTCACGGGCGCGGTCTTCGGGAGATAATTCAAGCAGGTCTTTACCATTATACTCAACACTGCCTTTAGTCACTTCATATTCCTTGCGGCCGGCCAAAACCTGCGCCAGGGTGCTTTTGCCGGAACCGTTCGGCCCCATTATGGCATGAATTTCTCCGGCTTGAACTTGCAGATCGAGTCCTTTTAATATTTCTTTACCTTCAACGGATGCATGTAAATTTTTTATCGTTAACATGTTATTCTCCAATTTTATTAACCTACACTACCTTCAAGACTGACACCCAGCAGCTTTTGCGCTTCAACCGCGAACTCCATCGGCAATTCGGCAAAAACTTCTTTACAAAAACCATTCACGATCATGGAAACCGCATCCTCGGTGGAAATTCCACGCTGGTTACAGTAAAAGATCTGATCCTCGCCGATCCGCGACGTAGTAGCTTCGTGTTCCACCTGCGCCGTGCTGTTTTTAACTTCAATATATGGAAACGTATGCGCGCCGCATTTATCGCCGATAAGCAGCGAATCGCACTGCGAATAATTACGTGCATTTGTAGCGCTTTTCAGCACCTTTACCTGGCCGCGATAACTATTTTGTCCGAACCCGGTGGAGATACCTTTGGATACGATTGTGCTTTTGGTATTTTTACCAATATGGATCATTTTCGTGCCGGTATCCGCCTGCTGACGATTGGCGGTTACAGCCACAGAGTAAAACTCGCCGACCGAGTTATCGCCCTGTAAAATACAGCCGGGGTACTTCCAGGTGATGGCCGAACCGGTTTCCACCTGCGTCCAGGATATTTTGGAATTAACGCCTTTACACCAGCCGCGTTTGGTAACGAAATTATAAATACCGCCTTTGCCGTCTTTATCGCCGGGATACCAGTTTTGCACCGTAGAATATTTTATCTGCGCATTATCCAGCGCGATCAGTTCCACTACAGCAGCGTGCAACTGGTTTTCATCGCGCATTGGCGCGGTACAGCCTTCCAGGTAACTCACATAACTGCCCTCCTCGGCGACTATTAAGGTGCGTTCGAACTGGCCGGTATTGGCGGCGTTGATGCGAAAATAGGTGGAAAGCTCCATGGGGCAGCGTACGCCTTTGGGAATATAGGCAAACGAACCGTCGCTGAACACCGCCGAATTGAGCGCTGCAAAATAGTTATCGTTATAGGGCACCACCGAGCCGAGGTATTTCTTAACCAGGTCGGGATGATTTTGCACCGCTTCGGAAAACGAACAGAATATAATACCCAGTTCGGCGAGTTTTTCCTTGAATGTGGTCGCCACCGAAACGCTGTCCAGTACCGCATCGACCGCCACGCCGGCGAGCTTTTCCTGTTCCGCCAGCGGAATACCCAATTTGTTGTACATATCCAGAATCGCCGGATCAACATCGCTCAACTTCTTTGGGCCGTCGTTCTTACTTTTGGGCGCGGAATAATAGACAATATCCTGATAGTCGATCTTTTCATATTTCACATTAGCCCAGTTCGGCTCGGTCATGGTTTGCCAGTGCCGGAATGCCTTTAATCGCCATTCCAGCAGGAATTCAGGTTCGCGTTTTTTGGCCGAGATCAGGCGGATCACCTCTTCATTCAGGCCGCGCGGCGCCGCTTCGCTTTCAATATCCGAAACAAAGCCGTATTTATATTCCCGGTTGGCATATTCCTGTAAAAAATCATTATCGGACGCCATTATAGTTTACTCCTTGAAAAAATCCGCTAACGTCATAGTTTGTAACTGGTCAATAATACCATTTTGCAGCGGCGTAAAGCGGTGACGCAGAGTGCAATGCTCCTTGCGCACACAGCAATCATTATTTTGATAACAATCGGTAATATGGATAGGGCCTTCAATGGCTTCCAACACTTTTGCCAGGGAAACCTCGCTCGCCGGCTGTCGTAATGCATATCCCCCCTGCGCGCCCTGCACGGACTCGATAATTTTATTGCGGGTGAGAGATTGCATAATTTTGGCCAGCAGGGTTTGCGAAACATTATAAAATTCCGCAATTTCACGCACCGTAGCTACGTTCCTTTCGGCATTATGTTGCATGTATTGCAATGCCAGTAATCCATATTCGGTTTTTTTACTTAGTTTGAACATTCTTGCTTCTCAAATAGGACTATTTTAGTCTTGTTTAAGGAATATAACATACGAATAATTTTTGTTATTCCAAAAGAAAAAATTTTTTTTATATGAATTGCTGTGGTGCAAATAGCCCCTTAAACAGTAGTGGACGGTATGGACAGAGGGGACAAATTGCAGCCTGTTTTAGCCTGCTCCACAAATATCATACTGTCCATGTTGTCCATAATGTCCATTAGCAAGCAGCAGTGTAATTCATAGTTAATCATTAATGCTTTTATTTATAGCATTCGCACTAAAACAAAAAACCCCGGCAATACCGGGGTCTAATAAATCCTAATAAACATTACGCACTAGTTTTTCTTTTTCGCCATACTTGCTTTCCGCCGCCCACAGAATACCGCGCTGCATTATCGTCAGCGCTTCCGGGACCTGGAAATCGCTGGCGACATGGCCGAGTGAAGTATAAAAAACACGTCCCTTACCGTAATATCGTTTCCATGCCACCGGCATTACACAGCCTTCAATCCACGGAGCGTGCTCGCCGGTAAATGTTGTAGTTGCCAGCACTTTATTGGAGGGATCGACATGCATGTAATATTGTTCCGAGTGCATTTTAAAATCCTTCAAGCCCTTGGTTACCGGGTCTTTGTGATCGGTGATCTGCACCGAGTAATCGATAACGCCGCCGGGATGTGCTACCCACTGGCCGCCGCTCATGAACTGGTATTCGGTATTGTTGCGGAACGAATCGCACAAACCGCCATGCCAGCCGGCAATGCCCATGCCGCCCTTGATGGCTTCCAATAATCCCCTTTCCTGCGGATTGCTGATCTGACCCATAGTCCAGATTTGCACGACCAGGTCCAGCGACTCCATCAGCGCCTTGTCAGTATAGGAATCCAGCTTGTCCGAAACCGTTACGTCCCAGCCCAGGCCCTGCATCCAGGGGACGAATATATCTCGGCATTGCTGCGGCTCATGGCCATCCCATCCACCCCATACAAACAATACTTTACGCGGGGCGACTTTTGGCGTTTCCTGCGCGAACAGAACACCGGCGCCCAATGCTGCGCCCAGTCCGGCAATGGCGGATCTTTCCACAAATTCTCTCCTGCTCAACTCATTTTTCATAACCACCTCGTCAGCAAAATTTATGTAAGTTAATTAATCCATGGTTTCCCGTTCAATTATATCAAATAATTACAATATATTCAAGTAAAAGATTGTCATTATCATTGGAAAAAAGTATATTTATTCCTGAAAAAAATTTACTTATTCTGGTAAAGGAGTAGATCCATGCAAGCAGTTATGATGGTCGCCGGCAAGAGCACCCGTACTTATCCATTGACCCTGACCCGGCCCAAGCCGATTCTGCCGTTTATGAACCAACCCCTCATCATCCATAGCCTGGAACAGATGACCGGTTTGTTTGATGAAGTGATATTGATCGTCGGTTACCGGCAAGAGATGATTAAAGACCTGCTGGGCGATAAATATAAGGACATTAAATTGATCTACCAGGAACAAAAGGAACAAAAAGGCACCGGCCACGCTATTTTACAGGCCAAACCGCACATTAAAGGCAAGTTTGTAGCTATGAACGGCGACGACCTGTTTGCCCGCCAGGACCTGGAAAAGCTGGTCAAACTGGAATACGGCGCGTTGGTGAAACGGGTGGATAACCCCAATATCTATGGCGTATACCATATCGATGATAATAATAAAGTTCTGAACCTGGTGGAAAAGCCCAAAGAGTATATCGGCGACCTGGTGAATATCGGCTGCTATGTGTTCAAGGCGGAATTTATGGAGGAACTGGAAAAGACGCCGCCCAGCATTCGCAACGAGATCGAAGTAACCTCGGCAATATTGAGTGTCGCCAAACGGCAGGATTTCTTTGTTATTCCGATCGACGGCTTTTGGCTGCCGACCGGTTATGCCTGGGACTTGCTGAAACACCAGGAGTATTTTATGCCGGATATGAAAGGCTCGGATATCAAAGGCACAGTGGAACCCGGCGCGACCCTGCATGGCTCTGTCCGGGTTGGAAAAAATTCGCTCATCAAGTCCGGCGCTTATATCGAGGGCCCGGTGATCATTGGCGAAAACTGCATAATCGGCCCGAATTGCTATATCCGCGCCTGCACCTCAATTGGCGATAACTGCCGGGTCGGTAACGGCGTAGAGATCAAGAATTCCATTATTATGCACAACAGCGTGGTTTCGCACCTGTGCTATATCGGCGATTCGGTGATCGGCACGAACTGCAATATCGGCGGCGGCACGATTACCGCCAACAAGCGTCACGATAATGGCGGGGTGAAATCTATGATCAAGGACAAGCTGGTGGACAGCGGACGAACCAAGTTTGGCGCAATTATTTCGGATGATTGTCAGACGGGAATCAATACCTCAATATACCCCGGCCGCAAGCTGTGGCCCGGCATGGTTACCCGTCCCGGCCAGGTGGTGAATAAAGATATTGCGCCAGAGGATGTGAGTTGGTAAGGGATTTACAGCAAGTTCGAATCCTTGCAGAGACTGCGAGGGCCGTTTATGCTTTTCAATTCGGTTTTAATAATCCGGTCATCGAGTAGGGCCGCCGGGATATTAAGAAAGGTTACAAGTTTATTCAGCAAACAATCCTTCCTTACAAAATAGTACTGCGGCCCGTATCGAGATGACTTTACTATAAACGTAAACGGGGAGGTCATTCTTGCTCGACCTGGGGATATTCCCCAGGTCGCACGTTAAAACGGGACATGCTGTCCCGCTTATTATTACCACCAAATAGGAAATTATTATTCGCCACGGTTTGACACGGATCGAACACGGATAAAAGCCCGACTGCGCAGGATATTAGTCCAGCATTTACGACATTTATTAAGCGGTGCATAAAGGCACCGCACTCCGGTCAATGGCAAATCCGGAGAGCTGCCCCTTTATGGGCAGCTCTTGCCCGAATGGTCACCCTACCCAAAAATTTTCATCTGTGTTTATCTGAGTAATCTGCGGATAAACTTATCTGTTTATATATCAAGAGTCTTTGCCGAAAAATTTTAACGATATTATGATTTTTTCTTGACTATAACACAAAACATGTTTATAATTAATCACGGGCGAAACTGCAAAATTAAATAAAACCGCTATATTCTGAAATGGGGCGGAAATTTGATTTATTTCTTAAATATATCAGGGAGAAGAATCATGCTAAAAAGTAAAGATGTATTTTTACTCGTTACATTCATGTTTTATATTTTCTCTTTGCCGGTTAGCAGTCAAACCTGGGAAACAATAACATGCAAAAATAATGTGCAGGATCTGTGCTGCGTGGGTGATTATTGCTGGGTGGCCACTATCGGCGGCGTGGTCAAGGTGAATATTAATGATTTTTCATATAAGGAATTTGAACGTGAAGAAGGCTTGACAAGCAACAATATAATGGCTGTAACTGTGGATACTAGTAATAATATCTGGATTGGTACTTATCAAAACGGGATTACTCTATTAAATGGGACAATCCCTGTATATTATGAAGTAAATTCTAATAATTTATCATATCCTAATATAATCAATTGTATTTTTACTGACCAAGATAACAAGATTTGGGTAGGAACACGTGGAGGAACTTTTATTTTTGATGGTCAAAACACATATTTTTATGATAAAAAAAATTCAAATATAATAAGTAATATTGTTTATGCAATTAAATCTGATATTAATAAGAATGTATGGTGTGCCACTGATTGGGGTTTATCAGTATTTGATGGCCTTAACTGGCAATCTTTTACTATTAATAATAGTGATTTACAGTGGAAACAAATTTATGATTTGGATTTCGAGAAGAATAATAAATTATGGTTGGCTGCAAACGGAGGAGGCGTTTATAGCTATGAAAACAATGAATTTATAAATTATAATTCAAGTAATAGCGGTCTTTTGGACAATTTTATTCTTTCTGCATTTGTTGACAGTAAAAATAATAAATGGTTTGGTTCCTTATATGGGCGTGTATATTGCTATAATGATACAACATGGTGCATTTATGATTCGACAAACAGTGCTTTGCCTTTTGATTCTACTTTTACAGAAAGAACCTCAAGTAATCCCTTAGCGTCAATAAATATCATTACCGAAGACAAGAATGGTCACTTGTGGTGCGGTACAGGATGGGGACTATACCTGTTTGATGGCGCGCAATGGCGACAAATTAAAATATCCTCTTATTTGCAATCAAGTTATATAACCGGTATTGCGTTAGACAAGGATGACAATGCCTGGCTGTCTACCGGTTATGGCGTAACAGTATCAAAAGCAGATACTATTCTGAATTTTAATACTACCAATAGCTCTTTGGAATTTGATGTTGTACATGATATTGCTATAGACAGTTCCGGCCGGGTATGGGTATCGAAACCTAATAAAGGGATTGCGGTTTACGAAAATAACACCTGGACTTTTTTCGATAAAAGTAACAGTACTCTGCCGGATATCAATATATCAACAATTACCGCTGAGGATTCGGACCGGGTATGGTTCGGTACATTAAGCAAAGGATTAATCGAATATAATGGTCATGAATTTGTATTGAATGATGGACCGAATCGGATTCTCAATTCTACAGATATTGAAGCGATTGGCATCGATGCCGGAAAAAACAAATGGATTGGTACATCGGACGCATATATGGGATCAGGACGCGGCCTGGTTCGATATGATGATAGTAGTTGGGAATTCTTTAATACTGCCAACAGTAATATCGCCTCAAATAATGTTGAAGCTATTACTATAGAAGATAACGGTACGATTTGGGCAGGAACAACCCGGGGGGTTTGCCGTTATGATGGACAAACATGGACAACTTTTACTACATCAAATAGCGGTTTGCTTGATAATTATGTAACGATTATTGCAATTGACAAACGAGGCCGTAAATGGTTTTATTCATACGATCAGGGCATTTCGGTGTTTGATGGTGTGGATTGGCTTTGTTATACTTCGGGGAACAGTCCTTTGGCAAGTAAATATGTAAGCGATATTAAAGTAAATAAAAAGGGCGAAATTTTAATAGGTACATCGGAGGGTCTGTCTATATTCAGGGATACGGAAACAGGGGTTCAGCAACATACAAAAACCCAAATCCCAGCTTTAACAGTTTTATCGCAAAACTACCCCAACCCCTTCAACTCGGACACCGAAATAAAATACACATTGCAGCAAAAAGCCAATGTTAAGGTGCAGATATTCAACCTGCAGGGACAACTGGTGCGCACGCTGGCTTCCGGTTATCACCAGTCCGGAGAATATAGCGCGCGCTGGAACGGCTGCGATGACGCCTGCGCGCCGCTTTCTTCAGGCATATATTTTTACCGGCTGACGATAGATGGGCAAGCTGCCGCGACAAAACGGCTGGTGATGGTTAAATGATATACTCTTTAAGGGAGATATTGTGATAAAAAAAATTTTTATCATTCTCATCTTGGTATATTCAATATCTTTTAGCAAGCCTGAAAAACCGGATTATTATCCTTTACATATTGGTGACAAATGGATTTATGAACATACTGAATTGCCCCCAAATGTGACAACAAGGTTTAACACTATTGAAATCATTGATACTACCACAATAAATTATAAATTATACTTTTTATGTCAGGAACAAATTGGTAGTTTTTGGGGGTATGATCCATATGGATATGGGTATTTTCATAAAGACTCATTAAACCAGTTATGGTTTGTGAATTATTATACTAAAAAAGAAAGAAAATCTATTGATTTTAATAGAACACCTGGATTAGTAAGTACATACTTTGATTCAGTTAATAATATGACCACAAAAAATGCTTTATTAGATACAAATGACCTTCAAATTACACCTGCGGGTATATTTTATGATTGCTATCATTTTTGGAGTGAAACGGTAGAAATATATACAGATTATCATAGTTGGTATGCACCCAATATTGGTTTTGTACATTCTCTCGCCGAAGGTGAGGAACTTGTTTTATATGGCGCCTGCATTAATGGAGTAGTCTATGGAGATACAAACATTAGTGTCCCATCTCAAATAATGCAGAGCGGAATACAACAAGTAAATGATTTTACACTCGATCAAAACTACCCCAACCCCTTTAACTCGGACACTGAAATACGATATACCCTGCAACAAAAAGGCAATGTTCAATTAATAATTTACAACCTGCAGGGACAACCGGTGCGCACCCTGGTAACCGGTTATTGCCAGTCCGGAGAATATACCACGCGCTGGAACGGCTGTGATGACACTGGCGCGCCGCTTTCTTCAGGCATATATTTTTACCGGCTGACGATAGATGGGCAAGCTGCCGCGACAAAACGGCTGGTGATGGTGAAATGATAAAATTTTGATATGATGGGATTCTAACCCACCTCAATGGGTACAAAATTATTGAAAATGATGGAACCAGGTCTATTATTCCAAAGGGCAACCACGAGGGTTGCCCCTACACAATAATCATCTGCGTAAATCAGCGGCATCAATCAAACGGGCGAAGCATCTTTGTCTGGTTTATCTTACAATTTTTAATCCGTCTGGAACAGATGCTTCTCCCCTACAAAAATCTCATCTGCGTAAATCTGCGCAATCTGTGGATTATTTCTAATAACCACACCTGCTCGACCTGGGTCGAAGATCCGCCTCTGGAGGAGATGTTCCCCGGTCGTATAATAAAACGGGACATGCTGTCCCGCTTGTTATAACAAACATAATGGGAAATTATTTGCCACGGATTGACACGGATCGAACACGAATAAAAGTGCTACGCATCTGGCAGTCAAAACTTTCAAAAAACGATTTATACATCATAATCCAATTAATAAAAAATAACCTGTCAAATTTCAGGTGCGTAGTACTTGGATTTCCTTGCCCACCCGACATGTCATTCCGGGGAGCCGAACGACGAGGAATCTTACTATTTCTGCCCAAGCGAAGCACTCTGACCGGAAATTGTTGGTTATGTCGCTTATGCCGCCGATAGTTTCCGCACGCTTAAAATTTCATTTTTCTGCAACGGTTCAATATCCGATTCTGAAACGGTTACGATAGAAATAGTATCTCCCAATGCATTAAAAGCTTCCAGAGTATAACCGTCTTTTCCAGTCGCAACAGGATGATAATCGATAATTGTTGCAATATCCCCTTTTTTAAGTCTCTTTTCAGGGAAATCATTTAACAAAACAATTTCTGCAAATAATTTGTATTTCATACTAGTATTCCTTTTTAGGGTACAGGGTAATAAACTTGGTAATCGATGTTTCTTTTTCCTGCATCCAAATCGTGCAAACTGTCAATTTTTTACCATTGGGACCCGACAAAACGCCATCTATCTCGAATACATTACCATAATCATTTTGTTCTATTAACAGGGCATCCTGAATCAATATTTGCTCCCGCAAATCTTTTTCAAGAGTCTTGTAATTATCAAATGAATATCCTGCCCGGGCTAACCATTGTGACTTGTCATTTCTTTTTTTACTGACTAACAGGTAATTAGTCAGTTTTTCCCGGGTAATTAATGTGTCATTTGGTAAAAGCATACTCTATCATTCTGTTTTACATAAATTAAAGTATTATATTGATAAATATCAAGATATTTTTTAATTATACTACACATTTCTTTTCAACGAGGATATGAGCGCACAAGGGGGAAAATTGGGCTAAAGCCCGACGTGCCTGGCAGTCAAGATTTTAACCTCACGCAAGTCTCCGGTCTGACGTGTAAGAAATCAGCCTTCGGCTTAAAATTGAGTTACTCGACCTGGAGATATTCCCCAGGTCGCATATTAAAACGGGACATGCTGTCCCGCTTATTATAGCTAACATAATGGGTAATTATTCGCCAGGGATTGATACGGATCGAACACTAATAAAAGCCGGATTGCGCAGGACATGTATTTTCAATTCAACAAGAGACCAAAGGACAAATGTAATGTATTTAATTTTTCTTTAAAGTATAAATTATCTAAACAATAAATATCATTATAGCTTTTCGTATACCTGATCTCTAAAAAGTAATCATCATATTGAATACCTAATCCATAATCTATTGCCAAGCCCCAATTACCTAAAAGATCGAAAAAATCTCTTTCATAAATCTCCTGATAATCATACCCGATATTCAAGGGCGCCGTTAAATCGTCCTTTACAAATTTAACATAGTCCAGGTTCTCAACATTCGATTTTTCAACATCAACATATTGAATGGCAGGTGCCATTGATATATGTGTACTCAATTTTGAGCTGATTTGCTGTTTGTATTTACAAAGCAGCGCCACATTAAAGTTATTTAATTGAATATCCAAATTAGAGTTGGAAATAAAATTCCCCTCGGAAGAGAGGATTTTTTTATTTAACATTCGGGCTTTACTAATGTATTGGCTAAATTCATAACCGTAATGAAATCCTTTAAATACAGGCCATTCATGACTGTTGATCAAGGTAAGCCCGTTTTTTTCACTCGGCAATTGTTTTCCCTGAAATAAAAGCACATTGGTACCCACCCGGAATGAAAAACCCCTCCAAAAATTTAAATATTTTGAAGACCGATCAATAATTGTATAATCAGCATATTTTTCAAACAACTCTTTTTTAACACGTTTGATTTCATAACGCAAATGCAAACCATAAATCAGAGTCGGCACAGACCACATTCCCATGTATATACCGACATTAAAAGGATCGTGATGCGGTAATAAATAATAACCGATTCTATTCCCCACAGCGCCGCCAATAATAATTCCGCCGGTTACTTCAAATCCTTTTTGGATTGGCAGGTAAACCAGACTTTGTTGTATTAAGGAATCAGTTATGACAATAGTTTCTTTGGGGGGAATTAAATTTTCATCTAGAGATTCAGCGGTGCGACTATTAATAAAACTCAATAAAAAAAAGAAAAAAATAAATGCCCTTCGACGGAAAACATTAAATAAATTCATTTCACTCACCCACCATTAAGAAATTCAATCACTGTGCTTGATTAAGAATATTAATATTATCGAACCGCCTTAAACCCATTACAGTCAAATATGAAATTTAATTTAAGAAAAGCAAGAAAAAAATTACATTTTCTGATATTTATTATTTCCCAGAAAAAAATTTGGAATCAGCCTTGCTCGACCTGGGGATGTTCCCCAGGTCGTACAATAAAGCCGGATATATATCCGGTTGTTTGTAATTGGAAAAGAAATATTAATTTTGTGAAGGGGCGATTCAATAACCACCCATTCATTTAATGATCATTTGAAAAAATTTATATTATTGACCAAATGGGCGAAGCATGTTTTTCTGGAAATATTACAATTTATAATGCGACTGGATCAGATGCTTCGCCCCTACCGGGTAAAATAAATTACCAGGATTGGGGCTTTATAATTTTTTTGCTTTATCATGCACATTTGTTTTTGGGCGACCCACCGGGTCGCCCTACCGAAAATTTCTTTTGCGAAAATCAGCGTTGTCTGTGCATAAAATAAAATGCAAAACTATGAAAATTATTTTTCACCCTGCGGTATTAGCAGCAGTTTGTCATCGCCCAATAGCTGCGCGACAAGGTTCTGTACCGCGGCTTCCCATTTCAGCGGTTCACCGGTCAGGTCGGTACGTCGATCCTGGTTGATAACGTGGGCTATTTCTTCATCGCTAATCAAATCGCGGATATCCACAAGCGATTTAAGAAAGCCGGTCTTTTTGGCAATAATGCCTTCGGCGCCGCAGCGCACTATCTTGCCGTTTTTATCCAGCAGCGCGCCGGTTACCTGCAGCACATCCGCCGGCGCGTCCAGATCGGACAGCCATTTGGAGGGTTCGCTATTGCCGGTGCCAAGCTGCAATTCCTTGCTGCCCAGCAGGTTCTTCATACGCATAAAGTACTCGCCAAAGCCCACGGTGATATACAGAAAATAATCCACATTTTCTTTGGCGGCACGGGCCAGCAGGCTGTCCTTCCAGGCTTTGGAGGGCGCCAGGCGGTACAACACCATTTGCGTCTTGTCCTCTTCATTGCCTGAAGAGGTTCGCGTTGTCGGCGAATTAAAGGCATCTACATTGCCCATATAAACATCCGGGGCTTTTTCAGGATCAAGATCAATAAAAGTTAACGGTTTGAGACCGGCTATTTTGCCGGCATAAGCGTCGATCCCGTCCAGTAATGGTTCCAGGGCGGCTTTGCGCTCGTCTTCAAAAAATGCTTTATACAGCCGGACATCGAATTCTGCCGGCAGCAATCCTACCTGGCCGGTGATGGCGACTTTTTTCCCATCATAATAGGGCGCTTTGTTCATCACTTTGGTGCTGCTGGAACGCATACCACTAAAAATCCCTGCACAACTGGTTATTAAAGCCAGGCTCAGGATCAATGCCACAGTTAACCATTTGTTATTCTTCATCGCTTCTCCCAAGTTCACTGATTTACACACCCGGTTTTACGACAAGTGACTCGACTGATTATTATTTACGCCGGGGAATGGTATAAAACTAAAAAAAAGTCCCGGCAAAGTCAATTGAAAACTGCAAAATTTAATAATTTTTTGTGAGATAAATCAAATTCATACGGCGGCCGACACGTATATTAATAAGTCACTAATAACCAAACCACAGAGGATTTATTATGAAAACCAGAATACTCTTAATTACCACACTTGTTTCTTTATTTTCATTACAAATAATCCTGGCGCATGAACAACATGGGTTATGGCGTTCCACCCGCATAAATGTGAATGCCGGCCTGGGCGACAATGCGGAATCGCATGCCACTATTATTAATGACGATCTGGTCAATACCAGCTTTAGCGGCAGCGGCGTGCATGGCGCCCTGGGAATAGGCAAGCATATCGACAGCGGTTTGTGGGGTGATTTTAGCCTGGAAACCCGTGGCATGAATGGTGAAGCTCAAGTTTCATTTAGTGATGACGTTTCCACTCATGCCGTGGCTTTGATGCCGATCATGGTGGGATTAAGGTATTATCTCTTTCAGGATATAGATACCGGCTTTCAGCCCTTTTTTCATATTGCGGCCGGCCCGGTCATTGGCGCGGAATCAACAAATAAAGTGGGTACGACCATCAGTCATGAAGCACATTCCGAAACAACGATGGGTTGGAAATATGGCGGCGGTGTGGATTTTATGCTGACCAACTGGCTGGCTCTTGAAATGGCCGGCAGTTATCTGGATATGCAGGATTTTAAAACGCCCCTCAATGGCGCTACCAATTTTAACGGCTGGAGTGTTTCCTTTGGCGTGTGCCTGTTTCTTGGCGCACAATAACCGGTTAGGCTCTGCGGCTGATGATCTCGCGGATATGCTCTATACATTCCGCCGGAGTAGCTGTGTGCATCAGCAGACCGTTTTCTTCATACTCCGGGAAATAGCTTCCCGGAGTGAATTGTAACAATATAACCGGTTTGGCGTTTTTCAAGGCCAGGGCAATTTCCGAAATGGTGCCGGCCGAACCCGGCAGGGCAACGACGACATCGCTGCTGAGCACATTGATCAGGTTGCGGGCATCGGCCATGTTGGTAACGACAGGGATATCGATAAAAGGATTAGCCTCGTATTTGGTATTACCCGGCAGAATGCCCAGCGTCAGTCCACCTTTACTTTTTGCGCCTTCGGCGGAAGCGCGCATTACACCGGCGTCGCGGCCGCCATTCAGCAAAATCCAGCCATTAGCGGCAATCAATGCGCCCAGTTCAAACGCGGACTTGATAATGTCCTGCGTTACCCTGGCCCCACCCATGACGCCGATTACCGGGCGGCGTTTGGTTTTATAATCCAAATCACTCTCTCCCTGTTATTTGGTTATCAGCCGGGACCTGCCCGGCCAGTTGTCCACATGCTGCGTCAATATCATCGCCTTTGCTCCAGCGCACCGAAACCGGTCCACTCGCCAGGGGTAACAACCATTTGACAAATTGATCGACCTTGTCCGCATCCGGGCGGTTGAAACCGGCTATGCAAGTATTGTAAGGGATAATATTCAACTTGCAGGGTATTTTACCAAGCAGTTTTCTCAATTCGTGGGCGTGCTTTTGACTGTCATTCAATCCGGCAAATAAAACATATTCAAAGGTAACCAGTTGTTTAGCGCCGGCAGCATAGTAGGTGATCGCTTTAAACAGGTCTTGCAGATGCCACTTTTTCGCAACCGGCATCATACCCAGACGTTGCTCCTGAAAGGGGGAATTGAGGGAAATTGCTAATTTGAATTTATGCTGTTCATCGGTAAAGCGGTATATATTATCCACCACCCCGGCAGTGGAAATGACAATATGCCGGGCGCCGACGGCAATACCGTCCGAATGGTTGATGAGCTGCGCAGCTTTGATCACATTATCATAATTATTAAACGGCTCGCCCATCCCCATAAAAACAATATTGGTCAGTTTAATACCCAGGTCGCGTTCCACAAATAAAACCTGGTCGACAATTTCACCAACTGTGAGGTTGCGTTTAAAACCGATTTTGGCGGTAGCGCAAAAGGCGCAGTTCAGGGCGCAGCCGACCTGCGATGAAATGCACAAGGTACGCCGGTCTTCATCCGGGATAAACACGCTTTCAATATGATGGCCATCCATCAGGCGGAACAGGTACTTGGCCGTTGCGGTTGCGGCGGAGGTCTTTTTTTGCTGCAATTCTACATGCCCAAGAACGGCCATCTCCTGCAAACGCTGCCGGAAAGTTTTGGCGATATTGGTCATGGCATCGAAAGAGCGGGCTTTTTTCTCATAGATCCAGCTAAATAACTGACGGCCGCGGTATTTTTTTTCACCGGCGCTTTCAGCAAACGCTTCCAGTTCTTCCAGCGTTAGTCCGGTGAGGTTGGTAAAACTCATTATTAATATCCTGATTTCTTTTTAAATCATGTCTTCTATTTTAAAGGGTCGTTCAATAAATTCATTCACTTGAAACATAAGGGAATGTATAGCACACCTTTCTGCAAATTCCATAAAAATAAAGTGATAATCCAATGTATAGATTGAAAACTTATAGCCAACAATTTTCGTAGGTGTACTACACATTCCCATTCTATACCTTTTGATACAGCTCCGGGAAAAGCGTAAGATATTGTCCGCATTGTCCAGGTAGTTCACAACTTTTGCGGAAACCGGAATTATAAAAAGGGAAAATATTATCACTCTATAAATGTAACAATTTAATATTCCTCCATCAAGCAAAACAATACGTCTTTTGCAGGCACAGCGGTATTTTCCTGTATTGACTTTAGGATAAAAAATCCCTATTTTTTACGGAACTAACAGTAAATGAAAAAGTTACAGTACCATATATTAGTATTTTCAACGACCAGCGCATCCGGAGGTTACATGAGCGCCAGCACCATAAACAAAAGTGATGATAGAGAAATTGTCAAACAGTTAAAAAAATCGCATGACGACCTGGTGAATGAAATCGGCAAGGTGATCATTGGTCAGCGTCAAATTATTGATGAACTGCTGATCTCGCTGCTCTCCAGGGGCCATTGTTTACTGGTCGGCGTGCCGGGACTGGCCAAAACCCTGCTTATCAGCACCCTGGCCCGGGTTTTGAATCTTAAATTCAGCAGGATCCAGTTCACCCCGGACCTGATGCCTTCGGATATTACCGGCACCGAAGTGCTCGAGGAAGACCAAAGTACCGGCCGCAAGTCTTTTAAATATATACAAGGCCCGGTTTTTGCCAATATCGTGCTGGCGGACGAAATCAACCGTACTCCCCCCAAAACCCAGTCCGCCCTGTTACAGGCCATGCAGGAACACGAAGTATCTGCAGCAGGAGTTACCTATAAACTGGACGAGCCTTTTTTTGTGTTGGCAACCCAGAACCCGATCGAGCAGGAAGGCACCTATCCCCTGCCCGAAGCCCAGTTGGATCGTTTCATGTTCAATCTATGGGTAGATTACCCGACTCATGCGGAAGAAGAACAGATCGTGCATTCCACCACCAGCGCTTATAGCGCCGATCTGAAAACAATACTCAATGCACAAGATATCATGGAATTGCAGGAACTGATCCGGCGGGTGCCGGTGGCGGACAATGTCGTCAGCTATGCTGTGAAACTGGCGCGGCTCACCCGACCGGGCAACGAGGAAGCGCCCAAATTCATCAAAGAGTGGATCAACTGGGGCGCCGGGCCGCGCGCTTCGCAATATATGGTGCTGGGCGCCAAAACCCGCGCCGTTCTGGACGGTCGGCCCACCCCGGCTATTGAAGATGTGCAGGCGGTCGCCAAATCGGTGCTTCGCCACCGGCTGGTGTGTAATTTTAATGCCGAAGCCGAAGGCGTCAGCGCCGCCGACGTGGTTGAAAAATTACTGCAAGAACTGGGTAAAAAATAATTCGCGCCGCAAGTGTTTGGTTTTTGTTGATATATTTACAAATTATTCAAGATGTACCGGCCAGAGACCGGAACCGGAAAAATGATACAACAAAATATTGACCTGAAAAAATTTCTCAACCCCGAAGCGGTATCCAAACTCGCCAATCTGAACCTGGTGGCGCGGCTGGTTGTGGAAGGGTTTATCACCGGTTTGCACCGCAGTCCCTATCATGGCTTTAGTGTGGAATTCGCTGAATACCGCCAGTATATGCCGGGTGATGACATTCGTCATATCGACTGGAAAGTATATGGCAAAACCGACCGCTTTTATGTAAAACAATTTGAGGAAGAAACCAATTTAAAAGCCTATATCTTGCTGGATACTTCGGCTTCCATGTCTTATACTTCCCATTCTATATCAAAATTCCAGTATGCCACCTACCTGTCCGCCGCGATGAGCTATCTTATGTTGAAGCAGCGGGACTCGGTGGGGCTGGTAACCTTTGATAAAAAGATCCGCAAATATCTGCCGCCGCGTTCGGTAAACACTTATTTGCCGGTCATTTTGCAGCAATTACATAAAACCCGCACCGGCACGCAAACCAATATATCCGCAACCTTTCACCAGATGGCGGAGCGGATCAAACGGCGCGGCCTGATCATTATCTTGTCAGATTTAATGGACGATCCCGATAAAGTGATCTCCGGCCTGAAGCATTTTCGCCACAACAAGCATGAAGTCGTGGTATTTCATATTCTCGATCCACTGGAACGCACCTTTAATTTCGGGCAGGATGCAACCTTTATCGACCTGGAAACCAACGAAAAAATGGCCACTCAACCCTGGCACATTCGTGCGGAATATCGCAAGCTGCTGGCAAAATTTATTGAAACATATAAAAATCAATGTCTGGCCAACCGTATTGATTATGTTTTGATGGACACACAAGAGAACTTTGACCGGGCTTTGATGCAATACCTGGTAAAGAGAAAACGAATTGGCGGGTAACATAAAACCGGTAATTACGGCGGGGTGCAATTAAAATGAATCCATATTTTTTATGGCTGGGAATACTTGCCGTTATATTTGTGGTCTTTTTTATCGGCAGGTGGCGCAAGGCAAGGAAACAATCCAGGTTCCAGGCGCGCTTGTTTATCCTGTTTTTCCTGTTTGTGCTGGCGCCGACTATTCTGCTTTTAACAATTGCCGGTTCGCTTTTTACCAAGAGCAGCCGGCTGCTCAATCCCCCGGAAATTGAACAAGCGCTGTCGCAATCCCTGGATATTTTACGCCTGCACTTTGAACAAAAGGCGGAATCATTTATTAAAGAATACCCGGATTTCAAACAGCTCAACCGGCATATTCTTGAGAAAAACGAACTGGATTATGCCGGGATTTTGCACATACAGAGCGGTCAAGTGGTCATGGAACAATTCCAAAGCATTAATCCGGCGATTAGCCGGCCGCTCGGCGATCTTGCCCCCGCCAGTTTTGAAATGTTGAAAAACGACGGCTTTGCGGCCCAGAATGTTACCAGTCAGGGCCGGTACTATTATGAATATTACCGGTTACAGCCGGACTCGATGATAATCCTGGCCGCTTTTGCCATAACCCAATCGCAACTGCAAACCCGGCAGGACATATCACGGGTTTTAAAGAATTACACGTCGCTCAGTTTGTTTCGCGAGACCATACTTGAAAAAAAACTGATCTGGGTTTTTGCTATCATCTTGCTGATTTTGCTGGCGTTGATTTCCTTTCAACTGGCAAATATTATTTCCAAAGGGATTGGCGGGCCGATCAAACAATTAAGTGACGGGATGCGGCGAATTGGAGCCGGCGACCTGGCTCACCGTCTGCACTTTAAAGCGGATGATGAGATCGGTTACCTGGTCGAATCCTTTAACCGCATGGCGGAAGAACTGCTGGTCAGTCGTGAAAGCCTGAAACGGGCGGAACGCGCAGCCGCCTGGCGCGATGTGGCAAGACAAATTTCCCATGAACTGAAAAACCCTCTTACCCCTATCGAATTATCCCTGTACCGGCTTAAAACCAGTATGGGTGATACCATCGCCAATAATGAAGACCTGGCCGAATCACTGCGAATAATAGAAGAAGAAATTGCCTCCATGCGGCGGCTGGCCGGCGAGTTTTCGGAATTTGCCCGCATGCCGCAATTACAGTTACAGGAAGAAGATATAATTTCTATCATCAGCGATTCCGCCAGGCTGTATGGCGATCACCCCATTCATCTGAATCTGCCCGACGCCTTGCCTGCCAGGCAGCTCGACCGCGAACAGATGCGCCGGGTGTTCAATAATCTGCTCAAAAATGCTATCGAAGCCTCTGCGCCGACAGCGCCGGTAACTATAAATGCCGAGGTACAAAATCAGAAAATCCTTATCCGCATCAGCGATAGCGGTTGCGGCATGGATGAAAACGAACTGGCGCGGGTGTTCGATCCCTATTTTACAACCAAAAAAGACGGTACCGGGTTAGGGCTTTTTATTGTACAACGTATTATTACCGACCACGGCGGCGAGTTGAGTATTGCCAGCTCAAAAGGCCGGGGCACTACTGTAACTATAATTCTCTAAGTCTGTAGGGGAATGATATTTTATCGGGAAATTATCCCGATCAATTGTTGTTTTTCAAGGATATAAATACACAAGCAATAGAGTTGCTAAAAGTATAAAGAAATAAACCCACAAGGCAGTTTTGTAAAAGGGGAAAAGCAATTGAGAGAATAATGCAGGAACTACCGGAACATGGCCTTTATACTACCCCATGTATGCCGGGTTGAAGATATTTGCGGGGTTACCTGTACAACCTGGTTTATATCGGTTTTGGAACCGGCAGCGTCATTATTAACATAATCGATCTTGTAATAATAAGAACGGCCTTCGCTCTTGAAAACCGATTCGTCAATAAAAGTATAGGTTTTTTCACCGGAAGCGGCAGTTGCAGGAATAAATCGTATATGATTAAAATTAACACCATCAAAACTGCGGTAAACATTATACCCTTTGATGTTGGATTCGGAAGAAACGATCCATTTGATTTTTACTTTATCGATTCCTAATGACTCGGCACTGAATTGGTTAACCACCACTCCGGCATAACCGGTCACAAAGATCAAAAAAAGTGCAACAACAAAAAGTATTCTCGATTTCATTTACCACCCGATTTAATTAATGATATATACAATTTTAATATCCTGAATATTTTTCAAAAAATCAAGTGATTTTTTATTTTTTTTCATTCTTATTTAAATTCATAACATTAACCAACCCTTTAAAAAGTGAGTCAACTACAGGATAACCAGAAAAATAATATCACTTTATAACAATAGCTGCATAAATAAAGGATGCGTAAACTTGTCATCACTGAATTGAATTCTTTTGTTGACTTTGACACATTTTTTTATAAATTTTAGGGTGCAAAATTGGTCAATTTAAAATTGACCTTGTCTTGGCGAACGGTGGAGTGCGAGACGTGACAGGACGAAACACATCAACTAATCAGTATACCGAAGATTCGCTGGACAAATATCTTCGTGAAATTAGTAGTGTAAAATTACTGACACCGGAAGAAGAAATCGAATACGCCAGACGTATCAAAGAAGGTGACCATGAAGCTCTGGAAAAACTAACGAAAGCAAATTTACGCTTTGTTGTGAGTGTGGCAAAACAATACCAGAGCCAGGGGCTGTCGCTGGGCGATCTCATCAATGCCGGTAACCTGGGTTTGATTAAAGCGGCCAGCAGATTTGATGAAACGAGAGGTTTTAAATTTATTTCTTATGCTGTATGGTGGATACGCCAATCCATACTGCAATCGCTGGCTGAACAATCCAGAATTGTCAGATTGCCATTAAACAGGATCGGCGTTCTGAATAGAATTGAAAAATTATTTTCCAACCTTGAACAGCAGTTTGAACGGGAACCTTCTGCAGCAGAAATAGCTAATGAGCTGCATATAACAATATGGGATGTATTTGAAGCAATGAACGCACAGGGTAATTACCTGTCCCTGGATGCGCCGTTCAAAAGAGAAGATGAAAATAAACTGGTCGATTTGCTGGAAAATAAGGAACAGCCGTCGCCGGATAAAGCCCTGTTAAGAGAATCGCTATTTATTGAAATAAAAAATGCCCTGGCAACACTGAGTAAAAGAGAAGCGGAAGTAATAAAACTATATTTTGGTTTAGGCCTTGAACACTCTTTAACCCTTGAAGAAATTGGCGAAAAATTCCAATTAACCAGGGAACGGGTTCGGCAAATCAAGGAAAAAGCATTACGGCGATTGCGTCATGCTTCACGCAGTAAACTTTTAAGAAAATACCTGGAATAGGCGACCAGATTTTTTTTTAAAAATTCAAATTTTTTCCTTGACATATCCTTAATATATTGTTATATTTGTGTAACTTTAGTATCTATCTCCCCGCCTTTTCCCGGATACAAAGTAAATCACGCATCTTATGGGTCATGAGAAACGCAATACAAAAGGTAAACTATGCAAGATAAACGAATAAAGTTAATTTATTTTTCTATGGGGGGATCGGATGTAAAACAAATCAGTTTAGGTTGGAAAAAAATTATCGGTTTATTATCGCTAAGTTTCATATTTGTATTACTTTGTGTCTTTCTCACACTCCAGTTGTTTACCGACTTTTTCCATAACTGGCAGGTAGCACGACTCTCCAAATCCAACACCCAGCTTGAACAATTACTCACCGAAATGGGGCAAAAAATCGACAAAATTGAAACCAAAGTCAAGTACCTTGAAAAAGAAGATGACGACCTGCGCGTTTTTGTCGATTTACCGGTAATTGGCAGCGACATCAAAGAACTGGGTATAGGTGGTAATTCGGAAAACACTTTTGCTAATTATAATTCCATAGAAGATGATGCTTTAAACCAGGCAATTAAAATTCAGCGCATGATCGAAAACATGGAACAGCGAGTGTCATTGGCTTCCGAAAGCCGTAACGAGATCATGAAAAAGTATAATGAAGATTTACGTCAACTTAAACATACCCCTTCAATCCGCCCTGTTCTGAGTGGTAGAATAACCGCAATTTTTGGCCTTCGTTTAGATCCCTTTGTTGATAAATATAAACCCCATGAAGGTATAGATATTTCCGCTCCGCGCGGTACCGATGTTTACGCCGCCGCCGACGGTCGTGTTGTTGAAGTTCAGCAAAAATACGAACCGAACAAAGGTTTTGGAAAATATATCATTATCGATCATGGCTATGGTTTTCAAACCCGCTATGCACACTTGCATAAAATCATGGTTTCCCGCGGCCAGAAAGTTAAACGGTATGATATAATCGGTAAAGTTGGCGACACAGGAAGATCTACCGGTCCGCACCTCCATTATGAGGTGATGGTTGACGGCAAGAAACGCGATCCCAATAAATATGTAATAGATTGAATTCAAGCCTGCCATTACCGGCAGGCTTTTTTTTTATCGGGCTGCTCCAGGGTAAATTTTTTGAGTGGAATAATTATAATGACCGGCAGAATTTTTTCACTAGCTTTTTTCATTTTACTATTATCAGGCAGAGTAAGTTCTGCCCAGCCCGATTTTGCGGTAATTAACCGTGGTATTGAACTGACCATCAGTGAACAATACGATAGCGCATTGCACGTATTTAATGCGCTCATTAACCAGGAACCGGAACATCCGGCCGGCTATTTTCTCACTGCAGCGTTGTGGCAATCGAAAATGATGGATTTTGAGACCGGGCAATGGGAAAATGAATTTTATCACAATATAGATAAAGCTATTGCATTAGCCAAACTCTACCTGGAAAAAAATCCCGCCGATGCTTTTGCGCATTTTTACCTGGGTGGAGCCATGTCTTATAAAAGTTTTCAACTGGCGCGTAATAAAAAATATATCCCCGCAATCAGTATGGCCCTGAAATCTATATCATCATTAAATAAAACCATTGAACTCGATTCGACAATCTGTGACAGTTACCTTGGTGTTGGCAGTTATTTATACTGGCGGAGTAAAATTACCCAAAAAATTGCCTGGCTGCCCTTTTTCTCCGACCAGAGAAAAGAAGGCATTGCCGACTTGCTTCAAGCCCGCGATTGCGGCCGCTTTTCCAAATGGGCGGCGCTCTCTAACCTTGCCTGGATATATATTGAAGAAAAAGAGTATGAAAAAGCATTGCAAATCTCCAGGGATGGTTTGAACAAGTTCCCCGGGAGTCGTTTTTTTATGTGGCCGCTGGGAGAAGCGCAATTAAAAAGTGAAAAATGGCCTGAAGCTATAGTAACATATAACAATTTGCTTGTTTCAGTTCAAAAAGAAACAATCAATAACCATTATAATGAAATTGTTATTTATCTGAAACTGGCCAAATGTTATCGGGCTAGTCATAAAAATGAACAGGCCTTTAACGCTTGCCAACAGGTTATAAATATTGAACCGGCGGCAGAAGTAATGGACAGGGCAAAAGAGAAAAAGCAGGAAGCGATCAAGCTGTTATCGGAGATTAACCGGGAAAATCAATAACTGGCAGATCGCCTTTTTTTGAAGGCAATATAAATTTCGCTTAGCACAATCATCGCTACCCACAGCGGTATAAAACGCAGGGGTTCTTCCGGCCAGAACAAGCCGATTTCCCCGCTCTGCCATGAGAACGGGAAAAACCAGTAATAACCACCAAACAGGTGCTTTTGTAAAGCATCGAGCAGAAAATGCACAGCTGCGCCGGTAAGTAAAAAAATAAATACTTTACGGCGAATTTCTTGTGAAAACAGTTCAGCTAATAGCAAACACGAGAAAAAAATAAATACTGGGGTATGGCAGGCGACCGTATATTGAGCTAATTCCGGGATCAGGATATACAAAGGGCGCGATACCAGGTCGGGCAGCACAGCGCCAAGATAAAAAACCGCCCGGAACCTGTGCATCGGTTCAGGCCGGGCAATGAAATATGCGGCAGTGAAATGGGTTAACAAGTCCGGCATCAGGTTCTTTCCCAAAAAGAATAACTTTTGCGATCAAAGGTAAAAGAGGCGCCCAAAAAGATCATAACCAGAACCACCGGTAACAGCGAAACCAGTATTTTATAGCGTTGTCCCTTTGCAACATGGAGATCTACCAGTTCCAGCCAGCCATCTTGATGAAAAATTGCAATAATTGAAATATAATCCCCCGGCGCCAGACCGGCAGGATCGCCTTTTACATTTACTATCCTGCCAAACTGATGTATACTAAATCCATCGGCACAAATTTCTTTTACTGTAATTGCTGCACCCAATGATAATGTTTTACCATCATATCTGGCCGGTTCTTTAAAACACATATCAAGAGTTACGGCCGGATTACCGGTTTTGCCATAAATTAAAAGCCCTGACAGTACCAGGATATACAAAGTGATCCTGAATAAACGCGCAGTTCTTTGCTTATTTATCAATTCTGCCTTTGAATACTTTTTTGATAATATCCAACATGAATTTATGACACAGGACATTGGAAGCGACTACATTACCCGTCCATATCGGGCAATCGTTACCGGCAAAATCGGTAACCTTGCCCCCGGCTTCTTTAACCAGTAAATAGCCGGCGGCAATATCCCATGGGGAAAGGCCAATCTCCCAAAAACCTTCACAGCGTCCACAAGCCAGGTAACTCAGGTCGAGCGCTGCCGAACCAAGCCGGCGGATGCCGCTTACCTGCATAAACAACAGCTTGAATGCCTGCAGGTACAGATCCAAATGTTCTTTTATACGAAAAGGGAAGCCGGTAGTTAACAGACTCTTGGCCGGGTCCTCAATATCGGATACATGGACAGGATTGCCATTTAAAGTAGCTCCTTTACCCTTTTCCGCAACAAACAATTCCTCCCGCATCGGGTCATAGATCACACCCAGCACAACTTCCTGGTTATGTTCAAGGGCTATGGATATAGAGAAACCGGGAAAGCCATGAATGTAATTGGTAGTGCCATCAAGGGGATCGATGATCCAGCGATATTCGGCTTTGTCATCCCTGGCAGTTTCTTCCGCATAGAATTTGTGATCCGGATATTGTTCCCTGATGATGGATATAATGGTTTTTTCTGAATTTTGATCGACAAAGGTGACAAAATCAAATTTTTGTTTCACATCAATTTGTGTATTGACAATCTTGCCAAAGTTTTCTTTTAATATTTTTCCAGCTTCCAAAGCGGCTGTTATTGCAACTTGTTTCATTATGTTTTTTTGCTCCTGCTTATTTTGCTTTTAATTCCACAACTGTAACACCGGTATTGCCTTCATTCCAGTACCCTAAACGAAACTGGCTGACTTGCTGATGATTTTTTAAAAATTCCGTTAAATCTTTACGCAATGCGCCGGTCCCCTTGCCATGAATAATACGGATTTCTTTCATTCCGCATAGAATACTTTCATCAATAAACCGGTCTACCGATTCACGGGCTTCTTCAACCCGCATACCACGTAAATCAATTTCGTTGGTAATGACCGGCTTTTCTTCCATATTGACTTTGATAACGGAAACACTTTTATGTTGTTTCTTCCCGGCCCGCTCCAACTCGGCAACCGGCGCTTTGATTTTAACACCATCAAGTTGTATATAAACACTGCCTTTTTTATCAATTTCCGAGATCACCTGGCCGATGGTGGTATTATCTTTCCACCTGACATAATCGCCAATGGCCAGCGTGGTCAGCGGCGCGGCAGGTTTTGGTTCCTGAACCTGCTTTTTAATGACTTTGATGGTCTCTTTTTGCTCATTGATAACAGTCTTTGCATTAATGATAGCCTCGCGACGCGCCTGCTTTTCGCGGATTTCTTTAATGGTTTTTTCCACCAGTGAATTAGCCTGGCTTATGATCTGCTCAGCCTCTTTAACTGCCTGGCTCTTTATTTTCTTTTCATCGCGTTTGAGCGCTTCGCTGCGTTCCGCATAAAGTTTTTGCAGGCTTTCCAGGCCGGATTGCCTGATATTCAATTCGGTATTCAGTTCCTGATACCTGACAATTTTATCTTCCAGGTCCAGGATCAATCCTTCAAGCTTGTCCTTATGCGAACCGACCAGGGTGCGGGCGCGGGTTATTAAATCCGGCGGGTAACCCATTCTTTGCGCTATATCAAAAGCATAACTTGAACCGGGGATGCCGGTGCGAAAATGATAGGTTGCCTGCAGGGTTTCCGCATTAAACTCCAGTGAAGCGTTTTCGATGCCGGGATTTTGAAAAGCAAACGCTTTTAATGCACCCAAATGAGTTGTTACCACGCTGAGGCATTTTTTGATTGTCAAATTTTCCAATAAAGACATAGCCAGAGCCGTACCCTCTTCCGGGTCGGTAGCGGCGCCGATTTCATCAACCAGTGCCAGGGTGGCAGAATCGGCGTGACGGGCAATATCGGCCAGGGTTTTTATATGTGAAGAAAAGGTTGAAAGATCGTTATCGATGGACTGCTGATCGCCAATGCTTACAAATATCTGGCGAATATCACCAATGCGGGAGTGCGGCAGCGCCGGAATGTGCAAACCGCAGCGGGCCATCAGGGTGAGCAGGCCGATAGTTTTTAATGCCACAGTTTTACCGCCGGCGTTGGGGCCACTGATAATCAGGGTGTAGATTTTATCGCCCAGTTCCACATCGAGTGGGACAACATTTTTTTCGCCCATACGCAAAACCAGCAGCGGATGACGTCCGCTATACAAGGCTATTGAGTTATCAGTGGTTATTTCCGGCTGGTGGCCGTTGATCATTTTGGCAAAAACCGCTTTGGCAAAAACCAGATCCAGGTCGGCTAAAACCACAATATTATGTTCAATTGCAACGATATCCTTCCTGACCAGGTCGGAGAGGCGCATCAACACTTTTTCTACTTCGCGCAGTTCGCGGGTTTGCAGTTCGCGGATGTGATTATTGTCTTCAAAAACATCCACGGGCTCAATAAAAAAGCTGGAGCCGCTCGATGATTGCCCATGGATCAATCCCTTGATCTTGCGTTTGTATTCATCCTTGACGATCAACACAAAGCGGCCGTCGCGAATACTGACGACATTTTCCTGTAAATATCCCTGCTCGCTGAATTGTTTGAGCTTGCTTTCGATTTTACGGCGCACAGTGGCCTGGGCATGATTAATTTGGGAGCGAATCGCCGCCAGTTCCGGAGACGCTTCATCTTTAACCAGGTTACTATCGCAGTCGATACAGCGGTTGATCTCTTTTTCGGTTGCAGGTAAAGCACGCAGTTCGGAAGTGATTGCTTTTAAATTGGGAATTTTTTCAATTCGTCCGGCAAAAAATTGCTGTAAACGTCTGACGATTGTTAAATTTTGCACGATCCAGGCAAGTTCGGCAGTACCCAACATGCCGGCAGCGAGTCTGGCTTTTTTAACCAGGGGACGGAGATCGCGGATGCCGTCAACAGGCGGAAACTGGTCATATTCGAGAATATCTCGAAGTTCAGTTACCTGGTTAAACTTTTTTAACAAGGTTGGGTGATCAAGTTCCGGTTTTATTTGTAAAGCTAATTCTTTCCCCGGTTCTGAAACGGCGCAGGAGGCAATTTTTTCACAAATTTTATTAAATTCCAAACTATCAAACTCTGGTGCCAAAACTATCTCCGCAATTCCTCATCGAGTTTTTTGATTTTTTTCTCCATTTCCTGAGCATCCTCTTTTTCAGGTATTTCAGCCGGCAAAGAATCATTGACTTTTTCAACCTGCTTTTCAACATTATCCTGAATTTTCTGCACATCGGCAGGCGCCAAACCATCGGCTGCGGAGGTTTTTTCATCCATTTTTGCCAATACTTGATCCATCGTCGTCCGTGTTTGTGGTATAAAATTGGCAACCGTATTGACCATGAAAACAGATACCTTTTTCATCTGCGGGAAAAAAATCGACTTGTCCACAAGTTTTTTGACATTGGGGCCAAATGGTATTACCAAAAACAATATCACTGCCAGACCAATTACCAGAACGCCCTGTAATACTCCCAGGAACGCCCCGGCAACTTTATTATAACTGTTTTCGGAAATTTTTGGAGAAGACTTTTTTAACATTTTAATGATCAGCAAAAACGAATATCGTATTCCGAAAAGAATAACTAACGCCGCTAATACAGTGCTGATCGTTTGCAATTGTGGTATTTTGGCGGTTATGAAACGGCCCAGCACACCGGCAAACTTTAGAGCGCATATAACAGCAATGATCCAGCCGGTAATACCTAAAATTTCATCGATGAGGCCTTTTTTTGTGCCCAAATAAACAAAAACCAGGATAACTGCAATTATGACCAGATCTGTAGGATTCATTTAATTATCTGCCAATGAGGTGATAAAATGAAAAAAGTGAATAAAGAAATGAAAAACCTTTTTTCCCTATTCACTTGTATATAGAGTGACAAAACATTACATCCCTAATTTATTCTTTACTAACTGACTTGTCAGTTTGCCGTCGGCGCGGCCTTTAACTTTGGCCATAAGCACAGGCATTACTTTCCCAAGGTCTTTAATTGTCTGCGCTCCGGATTCACGGATTGCTGCATCGACAATTTTTTCTAATTCCTCGGGACCGATCTGTTCCGGCAGGTAGGATTGAATAATTTCTAATTCATAGCTTTCTTTTTCAACCAGATCATTGCGACCGGCTGTTTTGAAAGCATCAATTGACTCACGCCGCTTTTTAGCAGCGTTGGTTAATACCGCAATTTCTTCTTCTTCACTGAGTTCTTTTTGCTGATAAATGGAAGTATCTTTAATTTGACCACGAAGTAACCGTATGGTGCCAAGGCGCTCCTTTTCACCGGACTTCATTGCCTGCTTCATATCTTCAGTCAATCTGTCTAATATACTCATTAATTCTCCAGTACACTGTTAAGATGTGTATATTAAATAAAGAACTAGTATTCCATGAAACTGATCTTGCGCATTTTTCTGCGAGCAACATTCGCTTTACGTCTTTTCAATTCACTCGGTTTTTCATATTGCTGATGTTTTTTAATATCCGACATTAAACCAGCTTTTTCACACGATTTTGTGAATCGTCTCAGCGCTTTTTCAAAAGGCTCACCATCGCGAACCCGAATACCAGGCATGTATTAACTAACCTCCTTTCAAGAACAGTTTGATGTTAATCTTATCAAATAATTTATAAAATTTAAAATTTAAAATCAAGTAATTTTAATTACTACATATTTGAATTGGGAATATGTAAATAAAATTACCTTTTGTCTCCCCAAAAAGTTATTACCTGGTCCAGGTGATGTTGATAATGCTCCGCTAAAATTTTAATCCACTGCAGGTAGCGCTTGGTTTTAACAATATCGTCGTTGCCAACTTTATTTACCATGGATTGCAATTCGTTTTGCGCTTGTGCCAATTCCTGTATAGTCTGCTCCCAAGTCTGTTGCGAGCGCGCTTCCACAGATTGCCGGTTGAACTCATCAATTTGATAACGAATCGACGTTTTTAAACCCTGTGAAATTTTTACATATTGAGTAATGACCTCTTTTTCCCAACCGGTTATATGAGCGGTAAGCTGCCTGGTCGTCCATGAGCCACACACACCGGCTTGCTCTGCCTGTTCTGCCGACAATTTCCGGCAAAAGACAAGGTATGCCGATGCAGCAGTTATATATTCATGGCTATATTTCAGCCATTTTGAAAAACTACTATCCATATTTTTACCTCAGTCATTATTTGTATAATAAATTATTACTGTTCTTGTAATTGATGAGTTAGTTTGATCGCTTCTACTTCCAGTCTTACCATTGCTACATGGATTTTCCCGGTATTATCCGGTGGTACATGAACCAGGTATTCCGCAACCACCTCATCAATAAACTTGTTGCGTAATGCTTCAGGAATGCGAGTGGTATAGGGCATCCAGGTAGTACGCACCCATCCAGCCAACCCGGCGCTATCATTATAGATCATATCCTTTGGGAACAGTTCCACCCGCTGTACAATAAACCCGGTCTGGGTCAGTAAATGAGTGTACTCCCGGTCGTCCGGGAAATTATAAGGAAATATAAAATTTAAAAAATAGTCATGCCATTCAGAACGGGCTTGCAATAGTTCCATCATTCGTAAAATCCCATCGGCGTTACTCTTGCCGCCCATTTGTAACAGAATTCGACCACCTGGAACCAGCGCCCGATATAGTCCGGTCAATACTGGTTTATGATCGGGAATCCAGTGCAGTACGGCATTGGAAAATATAATATCAAACTGATCTTCATAATCCAGGCGACCGGCGTCTAAAAGCCGGAAAGACAAATTGGGGTATTTTTCATCAGGAAAATTTTGCCGGGCCAGATCGATCATGGCCGGTGAATTATCCAGTCCGGTTACTGAACCACGGGGAACGCAGCCGGCAATTTCTGCGGTGATCTTGCCGTCGCCGCAGCCGAGGTCGAGGATGTGTTCTTCTCCATGCAGTTGCAATTTGGTTATTAACTCCCGCGCCCAGCTTTGCTGAGCCGTGGAATGTTTGCAATAATCAACAGCATTCCAATCAATACCGGCGTTGTTTGGTTGTTTAAACATGGTGCACCGTTAAAATATTATGTTCCGATTATTACTCCCCTGCTCGCCAAAACGCTAATCGGCAATAATGAACCGGTTTTTCTGTAACTGCAAAAGAGACTGGAATTATTGTATTAAGGTCATTTTTCGCCTGGTGTCGTATTTATCACCTTCTAACCGGTAAAAGTAAACCCCGGAACTGACCCGCCGGTTTTGCTGATCGGCGCCATCCCAATCAACATAGTCCGCAATCCCTGCGACAGTAGCTTTGGACAAGGTTCTGATCAAGCGGCCATTTACATCATAAATATTAATGTTAGCCAGAGCTCTGTCTTCCAGTTTAAAGGGAATACGGGTGGTACGGTTAAAAGGATTCGGATAGTTACTGCCGATTTGAAACCGGCCGGGAACGAAATAATCGTCAATATCCGTCTGATCCGCTTTGACAAGTTTAAATTCTACCTGGTTAATATTAAATCCGCTGGTTATTACTTTCATAGTCAGGGTCTGCACACCAGCGTCCATGTGCACATTTTCATATTCAAAAGTGCGCCAATTGTACCAGCCATTACTATTTGGCAGATTTATTAAATCGGTTAACTGGCTGGTGTTACAATACATTTGTAGCTTGGCGTCGGCGCTGTTGGCCGCATAACGGAAGTTGATATTATAGGTTCCGGCCCGTGTAACCGTAACGGTATAATTCAACCATTCGCCATTTTCTATCCAACCGACCGAGTAGGGGGAACCGACAGCATCATTACTCATTTCAATATCAACGCCGTCATTGCGGTATTCGCCGCCGGTGTTCCAGGGCTGCGATTCATCCCAGCGGGTTTGCTGGTAATCGGTATCATAATAAGCGCGATTGAGGCCGCCCATATCATAATCGGCGCAGGCAATAGCGCCGGGGATGGTCAATTCTTTATAAGGTTTGGTTTTTACCGGGAAATCCCGGTTAAAAATCGCATCGACAACATCGGGCAGGAAGGTGCATTTTTCCAGGGCCAGGTTTTCCGCCATCGTAAACAGGGCGTTTTTGGCAAAAGCAGCAGTGGGACGGCTACCGTTACCATCCCAGTAATCGAGTACGGTTTGATAATCATCCGTGATTTCTGCCGAATAAGGGTTGGTGGTATTGGCAATTTTTTTGTGCGTCCACCAGCACCAGCTTATATTGTTATCTTCCAGGGTCTTTATTGTACTGTTGAACCAGGGATTGGAGTTTTCACCGGATTCACCCATCCACAGGGGAATGTTGGTTTGCTGGCGCAGGTTTAAATAGCTTTGAATAGAGGCCTTGTCTGTTGCGGACCAGTATTTGTGAAAGCTCCAGGCCATATTATCATCCCAGGCCGGTGGTAACTGGTTAAAATCGGTCGCATAAGTATTGCCTTCCATAAACAACACATGGTTGGTATCGATCTTGCGTATTTCGTTGGTAAGGCGCACCAGTAAATTGCGCAAATTAACATTGGTATACCCGGAGGGCAGAACCGGTTCGTTGATAAGATCATAACCGACAATGATGGATTCATTGGCATAGCGCTCGGCAATTTTTTTCCAGATCAACACTGTATTGTCCTGGTTCTTGTTTTGCGTCCACAATCGCGCTACCTGGCCGTCGCTGTCGCTGATGTTGCCGTTGTTTTGCCCGCCGGGACAGGCATGCATATCGAGAATGACATAAAGATTGTATTTTTTGCACCATTCAATAAAGGTATCGATCACCTGAAAGCCCTCTTCGAAGAACACCCCCGGCTGGTTTTCAGGGGAAAGCATACGGTAATTGAACGGCAGGCGGACGGAATTAAAGCCCATTTCGGCAATTTTCTGTATATCGACCTCTGCTACATAATTGGCTTCGTAAATGCTGTAAAACTCTTGTGTATCGGCCTCGCCGAGCAAATCGGCGATGAGCGCCCTGATGCTGGTCGGTGAACCAAAACCGGGAATATGCAGCATATAGCCTTCGGGAACAAGCCAGCCGCCCAGGCCGATGCCTCTTAAAAATACTTTGTTATTATTCTCATCGACAAAATTATGTCCCTGGGTTTTGATAAAAGCATTTGCCGGAAATGAAAATAGAAATAAAGAAAAGATCACAAGTGCATTTATTTTATTTCTCATAACTTGTCCTGTTTTGGTAAACTACTAAATATGACAACTCATTCATTATAAGAAATTTACATGATATTACCAAACTATTTTACATTACACAAAGAGGGTGTGCAGAATAATGAGTAGTACAAGCCAAAAAGATAAAAAGGATGAAAAAAAATCTTTATTGGAATGCCTACACCGAATTATTTTAGATTAAATTTACGGTGGTATTTATCATATTCGTTCTGTAATATCTCCCGGCTACGCGCTGAACCATGCGCCGGCAGGTAAAGGGAACAGCCGGTATCCAGCAATATACGCCAGCTTGACACCAGTTGCGGCGCATCAAGGGCAAAAGGTGGAAATGTTTTATTGTTAAATATTCCAAACATGGCGTCGCCAACAAGAGCTATTTCATTATCGATGATCACGCTCATCGAGCCCGGCGAGTGCCCCGGCGTGTGTATGATATAGCCCAAAAATCCGGCATCATTTAAATCATATTGATCATCCACCTGAACATCGAAAGCAACCGGTTTATATTTCAGGAGTTGTATAACATTTTTTTTAGCCAGAACAGTTGTAATTAATCCGACTACAGGATTTGTGCCATGTACAACAGGGTTGTCACCGTGTAGTAAAAAATTGGCTTCGCTGCTGTGGATGAATATTTTAGCGCTATATGTTTCTTTAACATGCGCGGCATTTTCTGTATGATCAAAATGGCTGTGCGTCAATACCAGTCCGGCTAGTGAGGCGGCGGTAACGTTCAAAGCATCCAACCGGCGCCGCAGGAGCGGCCAGCCAAGTTGCGGCCCGGCGTCCACCAACATAAATTTTCCGCTTTTAGCTACAAGGTAACAATTGCACCTGCCGGACAGGATTCGATAAATGGTATGGTTGTTTTTGGTCGTCCAGGTTTGCATTGATAATTAAAATTTTTTAACGTTCAAACACATTGCCCTTTTTATCACACGCCACTACCCAGCGCAACCCGGCAATGATGAGCTGGTTTTGCGCCGGATCGGCAAAAATACGATGGCCGTGACCCATGTTCATATACAACATTCGGTATTTCGTGTTAGTCCATACTACCGGCAGGTCGCCGTCGGGGACGATGTCTTTGAGTCCCAGCGGGTAATTATCCGGCGATAGGGTGACCAGGACCTGAATATCCTGGTTGTCGCGGGGACTCGGCTGCCACTGGTACCACTCGTTCTCCGGGGAAATAAACGCTTGCGGCAGGCCTTTGGTTACCGGGTGATCCGGCACATCCACCACCAGTTTGGCGGGCATGGGCGGCCAGTTGTTGCGGTAAAACACGCCGCCGCCGAGGAATTCCAGCAGCCAGGGCCAGTGGGTATCGCGGTCGTTATAAGCGGCGACATGAAAGCCGAGCCAACCGCCGCCCTGCTGCATATACTGTTCAAATGCGGCGCGCTGTTCCGCGCTGTGCGGAAAGTCGTTCAACATTAGTATGATACTATAATCTTTTAACTTTTCCGCATTCAAATCCGCCATGGAACTGGTGGTATCGAAGACAAAGCCGTCGCCAATTGTCAAATCCTGAAAATAGCGAATGGCATCATGAGCAAATTCCACGTGCGCGGGTTCAACATGGTTGGAGTAAAAAGCCAGGGCTTTGAAGCGCGGGAATTGCGCAAAAGCTGAGACCCAAAAAACAAACATAGAGATAAAAACGATTTTTCCAAAAGAGCAAGTGCCGGTTTGCATAAGAGTCCTTTATCAGTCAGATTAATCTGGTATTCAGTTTTTTCAGTTATTCCCCGCCGCCCAGAAAATGGCGTTGCGGAACAGTGTTGTAAAAACATTGTTTTTGAACAAATCCGGATGGTGGCCCATTAAAATATAGATATTGCGAGCCTGTTTGGCTTTATTACACCACACTACCGGGTGATCGCCCATTTTGATCGGCGAATCCGGCGTAAAAGTCGATTCGGCGACGCTCGCCAGTACCTGCACGTTGGACCGGGGCGACACATTCCAGGTGTACCATTCTTCATTGGCGACAACAAACGAATCCGGTAAGCCGGTCATGCAGGGGTGCTGCTTGTCCTCTACCCTGACCGTACCGGATGACAGATCCGCAATATAATTTTCAAAGCGAATGCCGCCCATGAAATCACTGAACCACTGCCACAGCGGAAAGCCGTCGAACTCGCCGAGCAGAGTGGCATGGTGAAAGCCGATCCAGCCGCCGGCGGTTCCTTCGTTAATATACTTTTCAAAAGCGGCAGCCGCAACCGGCGTCCAGTTATAAGGGGGATAATTTAACTGGATAAAAACCCGGTATTGTTGCAAAAAGGTTGAATCGATTGGATTCGTATTTTCAATAACATCAATAGCAAAATTGCTGTTCGCCGCCAGGATAGTGAGCCAGGCAAGTCCCGCGACGACGAACGCTTCATGCTGTCCGCCGCGTTCAGCGAGGACGAGCGCCCGGAAGCGGGGAGCGGAAGTTGGCGCAGGTGGTTGGGATAACAAATTTCCGGTTATGAGTAGAATTGAACAAATTATAAACTGTACTTTTTTCAAGGTATTCTTCCTTATCATGATGAGATGAAAATTTAATAAATATATAACAAGAAACAAATAATTCAATTCTCGCGCCAGGATAATTGATAATATATAATCTTGTGGATTTTTCAGGAGAGTAAATAGATAAGGACATATGTCAGGGGATAGTACTTGAAATGACCAAAGGCAACCAACCGAAAATGTAGTGAACAGAGATTCAGATATACATATTACAAAATTTTCTTAATCTCTAATCGGATAACATTTTTATAATATGCTTTGCCAGGTTATCATTTATTTCACGATGCCGTGGTACAGGTTGGCTAATCCTGGTATTGGGATTTTGATACCAATCATGCTTACCGCCATGACGAATCAATACACAACCCATTTTTTCGAGTGTTTTTATTAACTCTAGTCTTTTCATGCAACTTGCAATTCGCCGACATGTAATACATTAGGAATATTACCCGAGGTTAATTCATTATGGATGTCTAATAAATTATCCATGAGTTCCTGTAAGGATTCTCCCTGGGTTTTATAATCAGGAAATTCTTCAAGCCAGCCGATAAACATATCATCTTCCTGGTAATAGATAAACTTTTTAGTCATAATAAATACCTTGACCTTTATAGTAAAATCAATAGTTAACCTTTATACAATTTTTTTTAAGCTGATTTTCTTACTCTTAAAATATCTTGCTCAAAACCAGCCAGTACTTCTTCACTTAGTTTGGGTAAATGCGCGATGATATCAGGCAGTTCCCGGAGGTTTTTTGTTTTTATAACTGGAACAAGCCGGGCGATCGGGTTTTTCCCTCTTATTAAGAGAAATTGTTCGCTCTTATTGGCAACCCGGTCTACAATAGCCGGCAGTTTCCGGGTTGCATCGCTTACAGATATTTTGATACTTGACATGTTTAATAATCTCAAATTTCAAATCATAAGAATTTATATATAATAATCAAATTACACAAGAATAATCGGAATTTGAATTTGGAACAAGTTTTAAATGAAAAATAATGTAAAATATTTCAAAGCTTTCTAACGTGTAAAAATTAAATAATTTCTATAAGGATTAAACAATCATTTCAAATCTATTAAAGAAACAATAACTCAGATACAGTAAACAAAGCCCATAAGAATTAATTGAAACAAATGCCGTAGGGGTGAAGCATTCGTTCCAGAATTATCTGAAATGACAACCAAATCCTGACCAGAATGCTTCACCCGGATGTAAATCCGATCCAAATTATAAACAATTGCAACACGGGCAAAGCATTCATTTCGATTTCATTTACATTTTCTATTTCGGTTTGTCAGATTGTTTTGCACCTACTTTATAATTCCTCTCCCACCATCAACCGCTCCATCATGGAATACAATTGACGGCGGGAAATGCCCAACATGGCGGCGGCGCGGGTTTTGTTGCCTTCGGCTTTGGCAATGGCATTGCGGATCATACGCCGCTCCATTTCATCCAGGGTCGGCATTTCATCGGGCTGGCCCTGTATTTCCAGCGGCATTTCCGCCTCGCCGCGAATGTGCGGCGGCAGGTCGTTCACGGTCACGGGAGCATTGCCGGCCATGATCAGCGCGCGTTCCACCACGTTTTCCAGTTCGCGCACATTGCCGGGCCAGGCGTATTCCATCAATAATTTTATAGCGCGCGGCTCTATCTTTTGCGGATCGGCGCCCTGGTTACTCATAAAATGCGCGACCAGATCGGGCACGTCCTGTTTGCGCTCGCGCAGCGGCGGCAGGGTAATGGGAAATACGTTGATGCGGTAATATAAATCCTCGCGAAACGCCTTGTCCCGCACCGCCTGTTCCAGGTTGCGGTTGGTGGCGGCAATGGTGCGCGCCTGGATGGGAATAGCCTGGCTGCCGCCGAGGTGAAACACCTCGCGCGCCTGCAACACCCGCAATAACTTGACCTGGGTGGCCGGGGTCATATCGCCGATTTCGTCCAAAAAAATGGTGCCGTGTCCCGCCAGTTCAAACAAGCCGGGTTTTTGCTTGTCCGCCCCGGTAAAGGCGCCCTTTTCATAACCAAACAATTCGCTTTCCAGCAGGGTCTCCGGCAGGGCGCTGCAATTGACCGCCATGAACGGCTGTTCTTTGCGCGGCCCGCCGTAATGGATGGCCTGGGCAACCAGTTCCTTGCCGGTGCCGCTTTCGCCGCGCACCAGCACCGTAGCGTCGCTGGGGGCGACTTTATCCACCAGTTCGTAAACCTTTTGCATTACCCCGCTTTTGCCCACCATGTTATCCAGCGAATAGCGGTTTTTCAGTTTCTTTTTCAAATCCTGGTTTTCCGCTTTTAAACCGGATTTCTCCAAAATATGGCTGACCTTGTGGCGCAGTTCATCAATTTCAAAGGGCTTGATGATATAATCATACGCGCCGCTTTTCATGGCCTGCACGGCGGTTTGGGCGTCGGCATAAGCGGTCATCAGCAGCACCTCGGTCTCCGGGTGCGCGACTTTGACTTTGGCCAACAGATCGAGTCCGCTCATGCCCGGCATTTTAATATCGCTGATAATGACAGCAAATTTATCCATATCAAGCGCCGCCATGGCGGCCTCGCCGCTGTTGGCGGTGGTTACAGCCAGACCGATATTCTCGAATGCGGCTTTCAGCACGATGCACATTTTACGCTCATCATCGACGATGAGGATTTTATCGTTGTTCATGGGGAATCCTTTTATTTATAGAATGATAAGGCATCTGCCCCATCATTTATTAAATACATTTTTCTATTGTTGGGGTAAGACCCCAACTTACTAATTCGTTGCATCGCATAAAGGCGATGCACTCCTCTTATTCGGAGTTTATTTAAATTTTTCAAGTTCCCGGAGTTTGGAGTGAAGGATTATACTACACTCTACTTTGCCGGAACGGTAAAGCGTATCGTCGCTCCGGGGCCGTTATTGTTAGCCGCGCTGATCTTGCCGCCATGTTTTTCAATTATATTGCGGCTTACCGCTAATCCCAGGCCTGTACCCTGGGTTTTGGTCGTGAAAAAAGGATTAAATATTTCTTCCGGGTTGCCGCTTATGCCCGTGCCGTTATCACTGATCTCAACTACTGCGAACGACTTCCCTTTGCTGTTTTCCCTGCCAATTGTAATAGTAATAGCCGCATTACCGCCGGTAACAGCCTGGCGGGCATTGATAAGCAGGTTCATCAACACCCGGTGTAACATATCCCGATCGCAGTTCACCGGTAATTCTTTGGCAGCGGGTTTAAAAACGACATGCGTTTCGCCCAATTTTTCTGCATTAAAAGAATTGATTGCCTCCTGCACTAACTGTTGCAAGTCATGCACGGCCAGGTGCAACTGCGGCTCGCGGGAAAAGGATAAAAAATTATTGACCAGTCGGTTCAACCGGCCGGTTTCTTCGTTAATAAAATCCCACATTTCATCGGGCTGCTCCGGTTTTTGGTACTTTTCCCGCAGCACATCGCCGGCGCTTTTGATAATACCCAGCGGGTTGCGGATTTCATGGGCAACGGTGGCGGCCATTTGTCCCATTGCCGCCAGGCGCTGCGATTGTTGTAATTCGACATCCGTTTTGATCAACAGCTTTGTAGCCCAGGACAAAAAGAACACCAGCAAACCCAGCAGTATTATACTGGCCAGGGTACCGAGGTACAATCCCTTGCGGAAAAAAGTAATTGCGTTAAAATAGCCGGCGCTGGCTTCGAGAACCAGGATCGCAGAATTGCCATAGAAATCAAATAATTGTGCATAAACGTTTTTAAAATGGTTGCCGGCTACAGTATGCAGAACGGAGGTGACAATTTCACCCTCATCGACCTGGCGAAAAGCCGCACTGTCTTCGCGCAAATATCCACGGCTAATTGTTTCCAGTTCCGGCCGGGAATCGATGATAACCTGTAGATCAGTATCAATAATATAAACCGCCTCAAGGTCATAGCGGTTACGCAAACGTTCCAGGCGCAGACGCAGCAAAGACTGTTCTGTAACATTCTGCAAATCATTAATTTCAGTTTCCAAAATATCCAGGGCCGCGGCAGCCGTAGCATCAAGACGGGCATCGAGTCCGGCTTCAAGAAAACCGCCCATGCGGTTAAGGAACAGGTAGCTGCCCAGATTAAACAGCAGTAAAAATATAAAAGTAACAAGAATAATGGCAATTACCGCAAGTTTACGCCGCAGTAACAGACGGGAACCGGTTTGGGGCTTTTTAATGTTAGTTGTTGTCATCATCGGAGTGTTTGGAATTATTACCGGTCTTACCGGACTGGAACAAGTCGAGCCAGGTATCGATCTCATTCTGCCCGAGGTTAGTACTATACTTTTGTTGAAATTCATCCGGCAGATCATTGCTCGATAGTTTATTGTAAAGCGCTCCGGTATCCCAAATTGTGCAGCCCATAGAGCGGGCCAGTCTGGCCAGCGCGCGATCAGAGGTGACCAGGGTGATGTTGCGTGGTGAAGCAGATTTCTCGATCAATTTTATAATATGCGGATCGGCTTTTTGCGGCGCACTGGAAAACTGCACGCTGACGCCCCCGGCGGCAGAAGTACGGGCCAGGCCTTTTTCATCCTGACCATCAAAAACAATGATGACTTTGAGTTTCTTGCCGGCGCGGTAAACGCTCATTTGTCTGACGAATTCTTCACGGGCTTGCCACAGCGCTTTTTCATTATCCCTGGGAACGGGCTTGCACCGTAAAATATAATTATACCCGTCAACAATGATTACCGGCTGGGAACTCATCTGAATATGTCCCGTGAATTGATCGTATCGCAAACGACATTAAAAACTTCTTTGGTACTTATCGCCTGCATACAGTTCAGTTTATTGCAATGATCCTGGTGGCAGCGGCTGCAATCCAGGGAATGATAAATCAAGCGATGACCGTTGGCGGGACTATAGGGGAACCAGATGCCCGGTTCACCGGGGCCAAAAATACCGACTGTAGGTGTACCCATTGCCGGGGCAATGTGCATGGGGCCGCAATCATTGGTAACAAACACATTCAAATTGTGTAATAATGCCATCATTTTACGTAAAGACAGCACTTCCGGCTGAATGACCTCAAACTTGCATAAACTGATCACCTGTTTTAACAGCTCTTCCTCGCCGGGGCCCATTGTAAAGACGATCTGGGCATTCTTTTCAGCAGCTAACATATTAGCCAATTCCGCAAACCGTTCCGGGAACCAGCGTTTGGCCGGCCAGGTTGCGCCGGGATGAATACCGATGAGTTTTTTGTCGGTATCATACCCCTTATAATCCAGGTATTTATTGGCCCATTCTTTTTCACGGGGCGATAAAACCAGGTAAGGTTTTTCCGGGGTTGGCACATTGCCAAGTGGTTGTAAATAGCGCATGTGATAATCGATAGCTGATAGCTGCACCCCGTCATCCTCAATACGGTGAGTATAACAGAGTCTTCGTCCACGATAATTACCGCCGATCCTGATTTTAGCGCCGGTCATCAGGGTCAGCATGGCTGAACGGGGATTACCGAACAGGTCGATAGCAACATCGATGCGCTGTGTCAGTATAGTGCCCAGCAAACGAGCTTGAAGCCATTTGTCCCTTTTGTTTAAAGGCAAAAGGCGGTGGACATCCGGATGGTTACGCAGCAGGGATATATAGGGTTCTTCGGCGAGATAAGAGATAACAGCTTCCGGGTACATCATTCGCAGGGCATGTAACAAGGGGGTCGTCAGGATTATATCGCCCATAAAACGCAGACGGGATACCAGAATATGCAAAGGTGTTTTCACTTCTTCCTCTGGGGTTTAGGGTGTTTTTAATAATGATATACGAAATGAAAAAAATCAATACACATATTTTGGTGAAAATGTAATAATTAATTCTATGAAAAATTGAATTTTAAAGCAAGAGAATTCAGTAAAAAAATGACAAAAATGCAAAATATTTTTATTTCAATTGTCTCAGTCCGTAAAATGTGCCTTTTTCATTTCTGATCGTCAAATCATTACAGATAAAACCGGCAGTCAATAATTCATCGAGAATCTCTTGAATATCATCCGATGGCCAGCCGAACAATCGCCTGATCTCCGCAGGCTGAGCAACATATACCAGGGTAAAGAATTGTTGTAAAATTCTCAAGCGCGCCTGGTTTTCAGATATTTTAGCGGCGGCTGTTACTTGTTCATGATAACGGTTGGCAAATATATCCCATAAAAATGTGAACGGATCATAAAACTCGGCAATTTTGGTAATAAGCATGTGCATTTGCAATTCCGCCATAGCCCGGTCAAAAGCGGCGCGTTTATCGGGGTGCGCCATTCCGCTGGCCAGTTTTAGGTCAGCGGTGATCATGGGTGGATTATCCAACAGCGCTTCCATGATCTTTTTGGCTTCAGAAGATAATTGTCCCTGCATATATAAACGCAGGTAAGCTTCTTCTTTGCCATTGTGACCGTGCAGCCGGTAAAAGCAGGGTAAAAATTCAAGTGAGATCATGGTGGGGCGGTTCTTTAACGCTTTGCCGTAATAGATTTTTTGCTGCGCCGGCAACACATCTTTGGCTTCCCAAACCAGTCCGATATAGGGATCATGATGAGAATGCAGGGGATATTCCGGCTGACGTTCGCCGCAGGCGGCGTGCCATAGGCAGGGTAACTCGGAGTTGTGCGCTTTAAAGGCAAAGCAAAAACCAACCCGGTTGACAAAGTCAAGAGCCTCAGGTATGGAATGAACCCGGAGCGCAGGTGTCCGGCAAAAAGTCTTGTCCCGTAAATCTTCTATCTCTTCGCGGGTGAATTGCATATTATTCCTTTTTTAAATGCGTAGCTTGGTATTTGACAATAATTGAATATCACCCGCCAGCAACTTTTCAATGATCTTAACATTGGCGCGTGGAAAAGCATAATCTTTTAATTCGGGAACAGAAACCCAGCGCCAGTCCGTGCAACCCAAAGGTTTCGGCTCGCCACCAATAAATGTACAAATATAAATATGCAGGGTAATAGTGAAATGGGTATACTGGTGATTGATTGTGGTAACCGGTTTTTCAACCTGTACCTGCACATCCAGTTCCTCCCGTACTTCCCGCACTACTGTATTATCCAGCGATTCGCCGGGTTCCTGCTTACCGCCGGGAAATTCCCACAGGCCGCCCAGCATTCCCTTTTCCGGCCTTCGTGCAATCAATAACTTTTCACCATTACAAATTAATCCGGCGGCTATATTGTAATGCGGACGCTTTTTTACCGGCTTGTGCATGGGAAACACCTGTTGCTCACCGGCAGCACGGGCCAGGCAATAAACAGAGAGCGGACAGTCTTCGCACCGGGGATTTTTTGGTGTACAAACCAGGGCGCCCAACTCCATCAATGCCTGGTTATAATTACCGGGATGCGCTTTATCCAGCAAGGTATCGGCAAAATCTTGCAGTTTCATTTTGCCTTGGCTCGTATCAGGATCGTCAATAAAGCGTAATATCCGGCACAATACCCGCCGGACATTGCCATCTACCACAGCGTATTGCTGATTAAAAGCAATACTGGCAATAGCCGCCGCCGTATAGGGACCGATTCCCGGTAAGCTGGCGATTTGCGCATATTCTTCCGGGTAGACGCTTTGAAATTCATGTAAAATTATTCCGGCAGTTTTGTGAATATTTCGGGCGCGCGCATAATACCCCAATCCTTCCCACACTTTGAGGACGCGGTCCAGATCAACCTCCGCCAGAGTTTTAATATCCGGAAAAGCTGTAATAAACCTTGTATAATAGGGAATTACTTTGCTTACCTGGGTTTGTTGCAACATGATCTCCGAAATCCAGATATTATAAGGATCGCCGGTCTCCCGCCAGGGTAAATTGCGGCATTCCCGGTCGAACCAGGCGGCAAGATCTTCTCGGAAAATTTTACAATACTTGTCAGTTAACATAAGGCTCATTATATAAAAAAGCCGTCATAAAGACGGCTTGAATTATATTTGTGGTTTTAATACTATAGCGCCGATCTCGCCCAGAGTTTGTTTGAGTTTTTCAAACATTTTAGGGCCATCGTAGGTGCCGATAATGGCGCCGCCGCTGCCCGGGAATTTGGCGCTGGCACCAACCGAACGGGCCAGGTTGATCATTTCCAGGTTCATGCGGCTGATGGGGAAAATTTCTTTACGTTTATCAAAGTTGGCATTCATAATACCGGCCAGCTTGTCCGTTTCCCGGTTTAACAAACAGGCGCGCGCCTGTTCGGCCATATCGGCAAAAAATTTCATGGCGTCAATCACTTTGGGATCACCGGCCATATAACGGCCGCGCAGATTACCGTGCGCAATTCCGGACACTTCAGCCAGGTCGCTGATATACGCCAGGTATATGGGCGGCAGCAGGTTGGGATCGAGGTTTTCATAATTACCATGGCCCTGTGTATCCATCAACTTTTTATCAAAGTCCATATATACCAGGTTTTCATAGACCTGCACGACCCGATCCTGGAGACCGGCAGAAATTTGCAATTCATCGGTTTCAACGCTCAGGATCAAATTCGGTATCTGCGGTTTGGGAATTTCCACCCCATAAAAGGTCATCATAGCGCGAATGGTGGCGGTAACGATGGCGCTGGAACCGGCAAGTCCTACCTGTACCGGTATATTGGAGCTATACCGCACCGTAAAATTCTTGTCCGCCAGAATAATGCCTTTGCTTTTACAATAATCATAGAATTTTTTGGCAGCGGCCTTGATGAGGCGAATACCGCCATAATAGCCATGCCGCTGCACATCTTTGACCAGATGTTCCAGGTTGTGAAAATAAGAATGATCCCGTTCATTGGGAATAATTTCAATATCGGGGGTTTCATACATGGTCACTTCGGCAAAAAAATCTTTAAATGTAACGGACAATGTTTTTCCGAAATAGCCATCCGAAGGATTACCGGCCAAACCGGCCCTGGTATATGCTTTGGTACGAACGATCATTATGCTGCCTCCTGAATGAGGTGTATTATTATTTGCCAGTTATTACTTTATTCTTGGTTCCAGCCACTGCCACAGGTATTCCAGACTTTTTTCTTTATTGATTTCATTGAATAATTCATGTTTTGCGTCGGCGCATATATAGCTGGTTTTATCTTTAGCTCCAAACAAAGAAAATAGACGCAAAGCGCCTTCTTTGCTGATAATGTGATCATTCTCCCCCACCATCAATATCAATGGTTTGGTTATGGAGGTTGCCTGCTTCTGCCCATTTTCCATCACATCAAGCATGGTGAAAAACATGGCGGCGCTGATGCGACCATGTACAAGTTCATCCCGGTCATACGAATCCACAACCTGCTTGTCATTGGACAATTCATCGGATTTAATACCGTTCGACATGGTGAACGACGGCGCAATTTTCAGCATCAGCTTGCCCAATTTATATTTCCAGGACGGTACATGTACCGACAAGGCAAAAGCCGGGGAAGAAAAGATAATACCGGCAACCGGTGATTGCGGGTAACACAAAAGATAATCCAGCGTGATCAACCCACCCATACTGTGTCCCAGGATATACAGAGGTTTGTCCTTGTACAAGGGTGTGGTTAATACCCGCAGCTTTTCAACATCGCGGGCAAAATCGCTAAAATGCGGCACATGCCCGCGTTTGCCGCCAGAGCGGCCATGCCCCTGGTGATCGAGAGCATAACAGGCAATCCCGAGCGGCAACAGGTAATTGATAACATTTTTATAACGTCCGCAATGTTCGCCAATACCATGAACGAGCAGTAAATTGGCCAGTTGTGTTTCTGCAGGCAACCAGTATTGATATTTAATGCGTTGTTGATTCGGGTTGATAAAAGAATCTTTGGCATAAATTATCTTGTTTGTGTCCATCATTGTATTAGTTCCATTTGTTTTTAATCTGTTAACCGGAACGGTAATTGTTTATTAACAACAATATGCTGCGGAGTAATATCGGCATTATATACTAAAATTTCCACACCCTGATTAAATGCCATGTTTAAAGTTTGGGCATAAACAGGATCAATAAGCGCAGCCGGGCGAAAAGATTCGGCATCGGCGCGCTGCACCAGGTAAAACATCACTGCGCGATGCCCCTGCCGCACCATTTCTGTCAATTCATGTAAATGTTTGGTGCCACGTTTGGTAACGGCATCGGGGAATCGGGCAATCCTGTCCTGAGCCAGGGTAACATTTTTTACTTCCACATAACAAAGCCGGTTACAATGGGATAACAAAATATCGATCCGGCTGTTTTGGCCATAAGGGACCTCGGTTTGCACCGTATCATATTCATCCAGTCCGGTTATTTGTTTATTGACAATAGCTTCACGCACCAGTGCATTACTGCGCATCGGGTTTACGCCAACCCAGACATTATTGGTAAAAATCAATTCCCACGTCCAGGGGAGTTTTCGCCCCGGCGCATCCTGCCGGGATAAGAGTACCGGGCTGCCGGGGGCATTGCAGGAGAGCATACTGCCCGGATTAGGGCAATAAACCGTCACCCTTTCCCCGGAGGGACGCCGAACATCGGCCAGGAAACGTTTGTATCGTTGCAACAATACGGCATGTTCCATTTCCGGTAATTGCATATTTATTTTATTTCATTAAACCAGCATATCTCTGACAAAGAACGACGCTTGCGGCGTACTGTTTTTTTAGTATCACTATAACCGGCCGCAATAATAGCTACCGGTTGGTATTTATGCGGTAAGTTCAGGGCTTTTTTAACTCCCTTGCTGCTAAACCAACCGATCCAGCAGGTTTCAATTTCGAGCTCCTGCGCCTGTAAAATAAAATGCTCACCGGCAATACCGGCATCGACAAAGTAATAATGAATACCGGTAATCTGCTTGCCGATGCGGTCGGAAATCCAGTCGAGGTGCGTCAGAATAACTATCAATGCAGGAGACTGGCTAACCCAGCGACTGGAGGTATAAATACCGTTAAAGGCATGTTTGGCTAGTTTTTCTTTTAATTCCGGCTCATCAACAACCATAAACCGACATGGTTGCGCATTATTTGCCGAGGGCGCCAGCCGCGCCGCCTCCACACATTTATACAGCGCCGCTTTATCAATTGGCTGATCCAGGAATTTACGCACACTGTGCCGGGTTTTGACCAATTGTAAAAAATTTTTATGTTGCTGCAATGTGAATTGTCTCCTTTCCGGAGTAAACTAGTCGTTGATCATTTCAGAAATTTTTACCAACTGATAGCCGCGGTTGCGTAAACTATCGACCAGGGCCGGGATCATGAGATGCACCGGCTGCTGTTTTCTCTGTGTATCCAGGTGCATAAGCACTATACCGCCGTTCACTTTTTGCCGGGTACCGTTGCCAAAATTCAGGATTTTTTCCATAACCTGCTGCGGGGTTTTATATAAAGCCAGGGTGGAATCCGCTACCCAGTCATGCGAATCCAAATTCTCGCCATTGCCGACTGTCCAACCAACATGACGGTATCCCAGTTCCGCGGCCCATTGCCTGATTTCAAGGTTATGTTCGCCATAAGGTGCACGCCAGTATGGCGCCATTTTCTTTTTGGTGATCTTTTCAAACAGTTCGGCGGTATCGTTAAGCTGTTTTTGCAATTTTTCCCTGGTCATACCGGGCGCGGTATCCTGCTTCTGGTTTTTGGTATATGTAGTCAAATGCGGATGGCTCCAGGTATGGTTGCCGACCTCGTGTCCCTCCCGCACCATCCGTTTAGCCAGATCGGGATATCTTTTCAAAAAAGCGCCGGTAACAAACATGGTGCATTTCAGTTTCTTTTCGGCCAGATAATCCAGAATCTCTGCGGCAGCGCCATCGCCGGAGCCGCCGTCAAAGGTAAGAGCAACGTGGGGAATTTTGGCGTTGCCGCGCGAAAATTCCCGGGTTAAAAAACCCAGGCGCGGTTTGCCGTAAAAGGTGACCATTCTTTGCAAAACAGCCGCATTTCCATGCGTATCGAGGCCCTGGACAATTATCTCGTTGGCGCCGTTATCGAGCTTAATATCTTGAAAAATGAATTTATTATCTTCAGGTATTGTTACAGCGTGTAAACGCCCATTGACTTTGATACTGAGAATAATACTATCCGCCGCTTCCCCGGTAATATCAATACTATTGGAGGTTACCATAGCATCCGGAGCGCCGGTCATAGCAAAACCGGCATCGAGCGGTTGACCCGGAATCAGCATATCGCCGGAAAATATTGTTTGCTTTCGTTCCGAACGCAATTGCCGCAGCTCTTTGGTCATATTGTTTATTACAAAAAGCATAAACACCAGAATGATAATATAAACCAGGTCGAGTACAAACCGAAAGGATTTTAATTTAAGGCGGTGAATTATGGAAGCGCGCCGGGCGGTTACTGTTTTAGGCCGGATATTTAATAAAGCCAGCATCCCTTTTGCCAGGGCCCGTACCAGGCAGCGGGGACTGCAATAGGTGCTACCCAGGAAATCAATTTCACACTCGCTGCAAATATATGAAGCGCAATGCCGGCACTTTTTACGGGCTTTGTGATCCGGATGGTTTTTACAGAAATGTTCCATAAGCCTTTATCAGTTAATTCGAACTAAACATGTTTCGACATAAAAAATCAATACAGGAAAATAATAAATCTGTTTTCAAGAAAAAAGCATTTTCTTTACAAAAATCAACAAAAGCGAAAAAGCAGTTAAATTATTCTGTTTGATGTTAATGATAAAATCTTTATAATATAAGCTGTTCTGTTGATTTTAAAGGAACATACTATGAAAGATGAAAAAATTCGCCATTCGGCCTGGAATGGTTCTTTTTATCCCGCCAATCCCGAAAGATTGAGCAAGATGGTACAGGAATTACTGGATAAACAGACAGAACCGGAGATCAATGAAAAAATCTATGGCATTATCGCTCCCCATGCAGGTTACGAATATTCCGGGGCTACGGCAGCTACGGCTTATCGGTATATTCGCTATATGCCAATAAAAAATATTGTAATTATTGCGCCAAGTCATGCTGAAATGATCAAAGGCGTTTCGGTATATGACGGCGATTTTTACGAAACCCCGCTCGGTCTGGTGCCGGTCAACCGCGAACTGGCGGCAACACTGGCAGAAAAGCGGGATTTTATTCATTTGTCCTCAGCAGGACATCGTCTTACCGGGCGCGCCGAACACTCGCTGGAAGTTCATTTGCCGATGCTGCAAAAAGCGCTGGCGCAGCAATTTTCTATTGTCCCGATCGTTTTTCATGATTATCAATGGAAAATATGCAGCGGTCTTGGACAAGCGATTGCTGAAACACTCGCCAATATTCCCGATGTGCTGCTCGTCGCCAGTTCCGACCTGTACCATGGCTATTCGTATGCAGATTGTGTAAAAACCGATGATGATACCCTGAAAGCAATTACCGCTTTTGCTCCGGAACAATTTTGCCAGGGCTGCCAGGCGTCACAATACCAGGCATGCGGCGCCGGGCCGATTACCGCCGTGCAGGTCGCCGCAAAGCAGCTTGGCGCCAGAACCACACGCATTGTGGCCCGCACCAACTCGGCCGATGTTACCGGCAGCCGCGGCGGCTGGACGGTCGGTTATGCCTCGGCAGTGATTACGGCTTGATATGATGCAAACCGACAAGATTGCCGTTATCGGCGCCGGCAAACTGGGAAGCGCACTGGCCCGCGCCCTGAGCGAACATGGTTTTACAGTCATCGCCATATATGACCGGGATGCCAATCGCGCTATAAAATGTGCGCAAGCATGCGGATCTCTTACCCGCTTTATGCCCCTGCACGAGTTCCCGGCCGATCTAACGCTGCTTTTCTTCTGTGTTCCCGATGATGAACTTGAAAATGCTGCACAGCAAGCGGCGGATAAATTAACCATAACCCGGCAAACAGTGGCCGCGCATTGCTCCGGCACTAAAAGCGCGGAGATTCTGCTGCCCCTGAAAAAACTGACGCACCACCTGGCCTCCTGTCACCCGGTGCAAACCTTTCCGGGGTTGGCGGACGACTGGCAACGTTTGAGCAATATATTCTTTGGACTTGAAGGCGAAGCCGGAGCATTGGAAAAATTACAACAACTCGTACAGAATTTGAACAGTCAGTTTGTAATCATTCCATCAGAAAAAAAACCACTGTATCATCTGGGCTGTGCGTTGGCTTCGAATTACCTGGTTGCCATTGCCGATACCGCCCTCGAGGTTATGCAGAGCGCCGGAATAGAAAGTGCGCAAGCTATACCGGTACTGGAACCGCTGCTGCGCGCCACACTCGACAATGTAATTGCAAACGGCCCGGCCCGCGCTGCAACCGGCCCCATTATTCGCGGCGACGCCGGTACTGTGCAGGAACATATAGCGGCCCTGCACGAAAATATCCCGGAACTGTTGCCCCTGTACAGTTTGCTGGGAATGCGGCTGGCGCACATTGCCTCGGACAGACCAGACAGCAACCGGGAAAAACTGGCAAAAATTGAAGGACTGCTGCTGACAGAGATCAGAAAATATGGACTGGATTATGAATGATTATCATGTACATACCCGGTTATGCAAACATGGCGAAGGCGATGTTTACCAATATGTCGAATCCGCTATTGCCAAAGGGGTGAAAGAACTGGGCTTTGCCGAGCACATTCCGATCCCGGCGCTCAACGATCCGTATGGGCGTATGGATTTTGCTGACTGGAATGTTTATTGGCGAGATGTGGAAGACGCTCAACGGCACTATCCGGAAATTAAAATCCTGCTGGGCCTGGAAGCCGATTACCTGCCCCCATATATGGAGTATATTGAATCGTTTATAGCCCAATATCCCTTTGATTTTGTCATCGGTTCGGTGCATTTTATCGGCGACTGGGATTTCTCCAATCCGCAGTATAAAGAACGATATGAGTCTTTTGGGGTCGACAGGACTTTTTGCGAATACTACCAACTGGTTCGCGAAGCGGCTATGACAGGATTATATGATATCATCGGTCATCTGGATATTCCCAAAAGATACGGACACAAAGCCGGTCTAGATATGAGCGGCGAGATTGACGATACCCTCAAAGTGATCAAACGCTGCGGGCTGGCGCTGGACGTTAACACCTCCGGGCTGCGCCGGCAGGTGCAAGAGTTGTATCCTGCACAGACTATACTCAGCCGCGCTTGTGCGTTCGATATACCGGTTATACTCGGTAGCGATGCCCATAACCCGACCGAAGTGGCTTTTGCCTTTCCGGAAACATACCGGCTGCTGGAAAAGATTGGCTATAGCGAAACCTGCGTTTATAAAAACAGAATTCGTTCAAGCTGTCCCTTGAACACATAATTGATAATTAACCAGGCAAGGCAGTAACGTGGATTTTACTCTTGAATTAAAACAGGTAACTTTTAAATACACCGGCATCGGCGGCTCGGAACATTCTGTGCTCGATCATTTAAATTTGCGTTTCGATCAACAGGAATGCACGGCAATTATCGGCCCCAGCGGTTCCGGCAAAACTACGCTGATCCAGCATTTTACGGGACTGCTAAAACCGATCTCCGGGCAGGTGTTGTTCAACGGCCGGGATATTTGGGGCAAACAGTTTTCCCGAAAGGACTTGCGTCGCCATATTGGCCTGGTATTCCAGTTCCCGGAAGCGCAATTATTTGAAGAAACTGTTTTTAAGGATATTGCCTTTGCTCCGCAAAAACAGGAATTACCGGCAGAACAGGTAACCGGCAGAGTTAAAGAGGCAATGGCAGCAGTCGGGTTGGAATATACCGTTTTTGCCGAACGCTCCCCGTTCAAGTTAAGCGAAGGCGAAAAACGAAGAACCGCCATTGCCGGCGTACTGGCTATGGAACCAGCCCTGGTGGTATTTGACGAGCCCACCGCCGGCCTCGACGCCGACGGCATACATCGTTTTAGTATGATTGTCGATACCCTGGTACAGAAAAAAACCGCGGTTATTTTCATCACTCACAATATGGAATTTGTCGCCCAGGTCGCCCGCCGGGTCATTGTACTGAAAAAGGGGCAGGTTCTGTTTGACGGTAAACCATGTGACCTATTTACCAACCCAAGTCTCATCGAACAAGCGGAAGTGCAGATCCCGCCGGTTGTGCACTACCTGTCATCCGGGAAAAGCCCATTGGCAGGTAATATAAATGCCCATAACGGCAGGCAAAAAATTTGGCGGCGTATTGAAAAAATTGCCCGCAACCTGAACTTGGAGGCAAGCGAGTAAGCAATAAATGCCACAAACATCCGGCCGGCGCTGCCGGGAGTTGTATTTTAGCAATACAGTAATTGTCTTATAGTTAAACAATGGAAAACGAAAAAATCGGGATCCCCTGAATTACGTTTTTGTAATTTAAAACCCCCAGATTTTGTAAATACAGAAGTTAAGCGCTCCAAAATCATTGTTTATTAAGGTCTTGCAATTTATTATTTCTGTGGCAAACCTTTTGCATAATAGAAATGACTAATACCTTCATGACATGATAAAGGAGCAGGGTTAATGATAGGGAACAATTTAATGAGCGAGCAATACGATATAGCGGATATTGATTTTGATACCCTGGATAAACTGGAATTATCCCGTAATGGTTTGACCGGATTTGAAATGTATTATCCCAGGGTAAGCCGCAACCCCGAAATAAAAAAGATCTATGATCTTATAAAAAAAGTGGCTAAAAGCAATGCCTCTATATTGATCCAGGGCGAGACCGGAACCGGCAAGGAACTCATCGCCGGTACAATTCAGGCGCAAAGTTTACGGGCCGATAAACCGTTCATAACCGTTAACTGTGCAGCCCTGCATGAGAACTTGCTGGAAAGTGAATTGTTCGGTCATGAAAAGGGCGCATTTACCGGCGCCATTTCTACCCACAATGGTAAATTTGAACAAGCCGATGGCGGCACCCTGTTCCTGGATGAGATCGGCGATATGCATCCATCGACCCAGGCCAAGATCCTGCGGGTGTTGCAGGAGCAAACCTTTAACCGCGTCGGCAGCAGCAAAACCATCCGCGTGGATGTGCGGATCATAGCCGCTACCAATAAAGATCTGGGCAAGGATATTGAAGAAGGGCGGTTCCGTCCGGATTTGTATTACCGGTTGAATGTAGTGCCGATGCACGTTCCGGCGCTGCGGGAACGCATGGAAGATATCCCCATGCTGGCGGAATATTTTCGGCGTAAATTCTGCGAGGAACTGAAAAAAGAGATCGGCGGGTTTACGCAAGAAGCATTGGAACTGCTGGAACATCATAACTGGCCGGGCAATATCCGGGAATTGCGTAATATCGTCGAGCGCGCTGTACTGGTGGTTGGCGATCAGCGTAAGATCACCCCGGAAGTGCTGACCATGTCAGGTAAAGATTACTTTGGCTCCGGCGGCATGGAACGCCGTGGCAGCGAGCGGACCGGCACCAACTTTAAAACCCTGAACCTGGAGGCAATCGAAAAAGAAGCGATCATCGTTGCCCTGCAGCGTACCAAATGGGTGCAAAAACTGGCCGCAGATATGCTGGGAATATCGCCGCGCGCCCTGAATTATAAAATATCCCAGCACAATATAACCTATCACAGTTGGCGCAAACACAGTTGAGCATGAACAAGAATTATAACAGGAAATGATACGATTACGACACTTGAGACGGATTTTCATTTTTATATTGTTCTTTAACATCATTGTAACTCCCTGCATCTTTGCGCAGGATGCCGTATTGACAGTAGAATGGGATGCCAACAGGGAAAGCGACCTGGCCTGTTACCGCGTACACTGGGGCACAGCGCCCCGGCGTTATAGCGACAGCCGCCTGGTAGACACGCAGACCAAATGCACGATCACCGGATTGAAAAATGGCGTGCGCTACTTTATTGCCGTTACTGCAGTGGATTATTGGGGTAATGAAAGCCCCTGTTCCGCAGAAGCCAGCGCTTATGCCGGGGAAATACAGCCGGTAGAACAAATCATACTGAAAAACAACTATCCCAACCCTTTCAATCCCGGTACGCTCATTGAATACGAACTGCCGGAGCAACAATATATCGAAATTTCTGTATACAACAATCTTGGTCAAATAGTCAGGGTGCTGGAAGAAGGAGTAAAAGAAAAAGGCGCCCACTCGATTTACTGGAATGGGCAGGATGAGACCGGCCAGCCGGTCGCCAGCGGTTTGTACTATTACCGGCTGAAATCGCCCGGCAAAATTATGCAAAAAAATATGTTGCTGCTGCATTAAACGTGCTGTATGAACGCCAAGTTTGGGTGTTAAAAAGTTAATCGAATTACATTTTCGTATTTAAAATACAAAAACGTAATTACTTTCACTGTTACTGGATAAAAAATGGGTAATTTTTACCCGAATTTATGGCATGAAAATTGAATAATAATTACCTGTAATATCCAAGATAGTGAGGTTGATTGAGGTTAAAAGATGTATATTAGATATAAAGGGGGGTTGTTCACAGTAATAATTATATTGCTCCTGCTAATCAGTTTACCAATAAACGCAGAAAATTTGTTGATTTACTGGCAGGCAAACGAAGAGTTTGATCTGCAGGGCTACAATCTTTACTATGGAACCGCAACGCGGCAGTATGCAGATAAACAGATAACAGGCTGCGACACACTGGCATTGGTTAAGGATCTGCAGGAGAAAACCGAATATTACTTTGCGCTGTCGGCATTTGACGCCGCCGGTAATGAAAGCGGTTACTCGGAAGAATTTGTTTGCATCATCAACGACACCCGGCCATTACTGGTAGAATCCGTAACGGCGATAAGCCGAACCGATGTGCTCATCCGTTTTAATAAAAAAATCAATCCCGCCGCGGCGCAACGTGCGGCAAATTACGCAATCGATGGTGAAATCACGATTTTCAGGGCGCAGGTGGTCAATAACGGCAACGCCGTCCGCCTGGTAACCTCGCCGCATAAACTGGATACCGGCTATAACCTGACCATCAATAATATCATGGATATTTCGCTGCCTGCCAATGAATTGGAAAATAATAATTATTCATACCTGATGGACGGGCGCGCCACCGATCATACGTGCCCGACTGTAACCCTGGTCGCTGCAGATTCTGCTGATAAAGTGATTGTGTATTTTAATGAAAGTGTTAATCCGGCCAGCGCCACCAATCTTCTCAATTATACCATTAGCGATCAAATAAGCATTATTTCGGCGGCTATGTACGCCGATAACGCCGTATCTTTGCATACCTCCGCGCACGAAGCCGGCCGGGTGTATTCAATTACCGTCACCACTATTACCGACCTGGCAAACACTCCCAATTCCATTCCGGATAACAGTGTTTATTCTTACAGTTGGCAGCCGGAAGACCTGACCGGCCCGGTCATTATTCTCGCCCATTCGCCCGCTCCGGACAAACTGGATATATTATTCAGCGAACCCTTGCAAAAAGACAGTGATAATCCGGCCAATTTCCGAATCGATCATGATGTACAGGTACTGTCCGCACAGCTCGATTCCAGCCGCGAGATCATCCATTTACAAACAACAGCGCATATTCCCGGCCGGGATTATGTGCTTAACGCCGGGAATATCGCCGATGCAACTCCATCCGGTTATATAAATCCTGCCGGGTTACAATATACCTACCAATACACTCCCGATGATATTCTTTCTCCATACATAAAAACGGTGACAGTTTTAGATGAAACCCATATCAACATCTATTTTTCTGAACAAGTCGATAGAAAAAGCGCCGAACAGTCGCAAAATTATATCATCAGCAACGGCGTCCAGGTACTGACATCAACTATTGCCCTGAGCGACGATCATGTTACTCTGACAACAACCCCGCATCATCCGGATCTGGTCTACACCCTTGATGTCGCCGGTGTGCAGGATCGTTCGCTTTACGGAAACGAGATGACCGGTTCATGTCCTTTTAAATACTCCTTATCTGCTGCGCAGATAACAACCGGAGCATTGCTCTTGTCTGCAGAAATACCGGACGCGATGACTCTAAAAATTACTTTTAACAAAGCCCTCAACCGGGCAAGCGCAGAGGATATTAACAGGTATAGCATAAACGATGGCCCGGCCATATTATCCGCAACCCTGACAGATTCGTTGTCTACCGTGCAATTAACTACAGCTCCCCATAAAGCAGGGCAGCTCTACACCCTGGTTGCCTCCGGTATTTACCCGCAAATATTCAAAGATGAAACGGTTATTGAAGATAACCTGATCAGTTATTGTTACCAGGAGAGCGACCACTCCGGCCCGTATATAATCCAGGCTAAAGCTGTTGCCGGCGGTGAACTACAGGTATTATTCAGCGAACCGGTAGAACGCAGCGGCGCGGAAAATGTTGAAAATTATCAAATCTCCGGAAACATACCGGTGCTTTCCGCCAGTCTCGACGGTTCAAAACGCATTATCTGCCTGCAAACCGGACAGCATCAGCAAGGCGTCCCTTATACCCTGCGGGTCACTCAGATTACCGATGACAGCCCGGCCGGAAATGCTTGTCCCGATAATATACAATATACCTATATATACACACCGGCAGACGAGACTGGCCCGTTTGTCCGGATGGTGCGTACTATCGGCCCGGAATTGCTCCAGGTGCATTTCAGCGAAACCCTAGACAGCGCTGATGCACTAATAACTGAAAATTACCGGTTAAATAACAACGGGGAAATCCTGGCGGCTCATGCCGGAGTGACGGACAATATTATAGAGCTGACTATTTCTCCGCTGGATTCCGGTCTTGTCTATAGCCTGCAGGTATCCGGCGTGCGTGATCTGGCGGGCAATATGGTGACGGCGCTAAATAATTTTATATTTATGTATTACCCGGCTATATTAAGCGGCCTGCCACAGTTAACCGGGCTGACAATAAACAACGCCGATGAAGTGTTGCTTAACTACGATCGGCAGGTTATACCGGAAATTGCCGGAAACCTGAATAACTACAATATCAACCGCCAGATAACAATTTTCACGGCACAACTGCAACCACCGAACCAGGTTTTGCTGAATACAGGATTCCATGCTGAAAAGGCGAGTTATGTTCTGGAAACCCTGGCAAGCGGGAACGAACAACTTCTCACTCCCTATCCCTATTCAGTTGCCGGCAATGGTAACCATCACCTGGCAATAACCACTACCGGGTTATTATGTGCGGACATGTTACAAATTACTTTTAATTATCCGGTAGATGAGAACAGCGCAGCCAATATCATAAATTATCATATCGCTCCGGTGGGCAGTGTCCTGTCGGCCAACGTAGAAGCTGATAAAAGAACTGTTATTTTAACCACAAGCGCTCATATCGAGGGCATTCCCTATACTGTAAAAGTAACGGATGTCTATACCAGTGGAATGCATGGCGCAGCGAGCCCCCCCCTCTATGCAAACTATACGTGCCTGCCCTCGCTGGGAATTTACGTGCGCAGCCTGGCAAAAACCAGCATCGATTACCTGCAGCCGGGCAAAGAGTATTATACGGACAGTCATTATGTAACCACCGCCATTCCCGAAGGATTAGTCAACTCCCGCATCATAAAGACTCCCAATAATGATAAAAATAATAGCAGCGATGATTATTTATCATTGATCCTGACCACCGATGCAATGGTCTATATCGCTTACGATAGTCGCGTTAAAAAAACACCGGACTGGTTAACCAGGTTTACCAAAACCGGTAAGACGTTAGGGGTTTCGGAAAGCGGCGGTAAAATGGACCTGTGGGCAAGTATTTTCCCGGCCGGTGAAATTATACTGGGCGGTAATAATGCCGGCGGCGCCGTTGACGCTAAAAGTATGTATGTGGTTATTATCAGTGGAATTGACCCTGATTTGTATGAAAAAGGTGTAAATCCTGAAAAAAATAAAAACAACCAAAATCCGCACACCTTTATTTTATACCAAAACCATCCCAACCCCTTCAATCCGGAAACAACAATCCCGTTTGAAATTGCAACAGAAATGGTTGTCAAGCTGGAAATCTTTGATATTCTGGGCCGCAGGGTTAAAACATTACTGGAAAGCAAAATGCCGGCAGGGTATCATCGTTTGATTTGGGACGGCAGTGATGAGCTTGGTAATACTGTCGCCACAGGAGTTTACTTTTACAGATTCGAGCAGAACGCTGCCAATACGGAAGATAAGCATAGCAGTAGCGCCATGGTTAAAAAAATGTTGTTTGTAAAATGATCGTATCCCGCCGGATATTACCCAGTATAATTCCGGTTATTGTAAACTAGACGCCGTTCTGCCGCACAACCCGGCAGGACATTTCCACCTCCCCACCCGGTCGTTTCCCGGTAACATTATGTTTTTATTTACTATGCACCGTTTTACGCTTAATTTCTGTTGCTTGTTAATCCTGTATTCGTTATATTTTGAAAAACGTTAAACAATAAAAGACGGGGTAACGAAAGAAATTATGAATACCAGGCTTGTCTGCTGCATAATGTTTGTTCTTTTTTCCCTCATGCTCCGACTAACCGGTAATGACCTGTTATATGCGGTTGAAGACGACGCGGTTAAACAAGGTGAATTGACCCCGGTAAAAATCGATAGTCAGAAAAACACCTTGTTTGGTATGCAGTTTTTTCAGCAGATTTCTTCACCACAGCTCTCTTTTACAGGCGGCCAGGTATCCGTAGATTATCCGCTCGGCCCTGGTGATGCGCTGGGTATTTACCTGGGCGATAAAGCTCAGCAATTTTTTGAAGTGCGGGTGAGCGCCGACGGCAAGATTTACATTCCAACCGTGGGATTATTCGATGTGAACGGCACGACCCTGGAGGATTTACGAACCCAACTGGATAAACGCTTACAGAGATTATACAGTAATTATATTGTGGATATTATGCTGCTCACCCCCAAACAGATTCGCATCAGTGTGGTGGGCGAGGTCAATATGCCCGGTAATTATTCGCTCAGCTCGCTGCACAATGTTTCGGACGCCCTCATGGCAGCCAAAGGCCTGGCGCCGCAGGGCTCGCTGCGTAATATACAATTATGGCGAAACGACAGTTTGCTGACCTATATAGATCTGTATGATTTTTTACTGCGCCCGGCAAGTCCTGAGCAGCTTTACCTGCATGACGGAGATCGCATTTTTGTGCCGGTATCTCGTTCCGCAGTACAGATCGACGGCCAGGTATACCGCGAACATATTTATGAATTATCACAACAAAAGCAGGAACGGTTGTCGGATATCATTGAACTGGCCGGAGGCCTGCGGGATGCGGCCTATTCGGAAAAAATTGAAATCAGCCGCATGGAAGCCGATGGCCGCCGCTCTTTGTATTATATTAATTATCATTCAATAACCGGAAATGATAACGACACGTACAATCTGCCGTTACGCAATAACGACCGTATTCATGTTTACTCGATTCTGGAAAAAACCAATAAAGAAACAGTGGCAATTTACGGTGAAGTAAAAAAACCGGGAGAATATAATTACGAAAAGAACATGCGCGTCAGCGACCTGATCCTCAAGGCCGGAGGGGTAAATCGCAGCGCCTATATGCTGGAAGCCTCCGTTGCAAGGGTCGATCCGTTACAACCATTCAAACCGGAGCAGGCGCCCCTTGCTGAAATTATGGACAATCCGGGTTCGGCGAGAGATATACAACTGGAAGCCGACGACCAGGTTTTCATCCGCCGCATTCCCAAATGGCAGGTAGGGCCGGTCGTTGAAGTGCGGGGCGAGGTGAAATTCCCCGGTTATTATCCCATTATCAAAGACTCGACCACACTCAGCCAGATCATAACCAATGCCGGCGGTTTGACGGACAAGGCGAATGTACAAGAAACCAGGCTATTTCGCGCCACCGGACCGGAGATTGAAGATAAAGAGTTTGCCCGGCTTAAATCCATGCGCCGCACTGAAATGAGCGACCGGGAATATGACTATTTCGTCATGCGGCAAAACAGTTCCGAGGTCAGTAATATCGTGGTTGATTTTTATAAATTACTAGTCAAAAATGATTTACACGAAGATGTATTCCTGGAAAATGGCGATATCATCATCGTGCCGGAGAAACCGCGGGTGGTCATGGTAACAGGAAGAGTCGGTAAGGAGGGCGGCATTGTTTTTAAAGAGAATGCCAACCTGGACTATTATATCGGCAAAGCCGGCGGGTTTGCCTGGGATGCAGATTCCAAACATACCAAAGTGATCCTGACCAGCGGCGATATAAAGGATGATGAAGATGTGAAAAAATTTAATCCCGGAGACCGTATCTGGGTGCCCCGTAAACCGGATCGCGATTACTGGAAAATCTTCCTCGATACCATGCTGGTCATTGCCCAAATAGCAACAGTCTATATTGTGATTGACTCCGCCACTAATTAACCAGGAAGGCATTGTGAATAAAAAACCAACAGAAAAACAAGATGCTGCCGTTACAGAAATCCATTTGCTGGATTTACTTGGTGAACTGGTAGACGCCCGCATGCTGTTGCTGCGAAATTTTATTGTCACCATAACGCTGATCCTGAGCATTTCTTTTCTGCTTCCCCGTAAATATATGGCGGAGACTACGCTTATGCCGCCCCAGGAAGCTGAAAAATCGGCCATGAGCGGAATTATTTCCGAATTGAGCATGCCGGGTGTCGGACTACCGTTAACGTCAACAACCTCATCGGAGATGATGACGGAAATTCTGAAAAGCCGCTCTGTAAATGAACTGGTGTTACAACGCGAGTTTACGGTCAAAGATAAAACCCTGCCGTTGTACAAACATTTAAAATTTCGCTCGGTTGAAAAAGGGCTGCTGCGCATCGGTAAATATACACGTTTTTTTGTCTCCAAACAGGGCATAATCACCGTAGCGGCAGAAATGCGTAATCCGCAATTGGCGGCCGATGTTGCCAATGCTTATGTGGAAGAACTGGATCGGATCAACCGGGTAAAAAGTGTGTCGCGCGCTAAAAATTCCCGCATCTATATAGAATCACAGTTGCAAGAGACCAATGCAAAATTACTGGCAGCCACCAAAGAACTGGCGCATTTTCAGCAGCAGAACAAGGCTGTTTCCCTGCAAGACCAGATGAAAGCTTCTATACAACAGGCGGGGGAATTAAAAGGCCAGATCATCGCCAAAGAAGTCCAGATTGGCGTGATGCTGCAAACCATGAAAAAAGAGAATCCCCTGGTGATCCGCGCTCAAAAAGAACTTGATGAGATGAACCGGCGGTATAAAGAGTTACAATACGGGCAGCAGGGTGACGAGCAGGCGGAAGGCGAATTTTATGTGCCGTTCACCGATGTACCGGAGGTTGGTTTAAAACTCGCGGAACTTACCCGCGAGGTCAAAGTACAGGAGACGGTGTGGGAACTGTTGAACCAGCAATATTACCAGGCAAAAATTGAAGAAGCCCGAAATACTCCTACTGTTCAGGTGCTGGACTATGCCGAACCCCCGGTTATACCCAGTTGGCCGCGTAAAAAATTACTGGTGATTGTTTTCGGTTTATTAAGTATATTACTTACTATGATATGGATTTTTATGCGCCGTTCATACCGGCAAAGCCGGCCTGATGATAAAGAACGCCTTCAGGGCTTTATTGCCGAGTTTAAAAAAGACTGGCAGGCTATGAAAAATAAAATTCCTCACAAAAAATAACCATCAGTTCGAATCTCTTTTACAAAAGCATCTTTTCCCGCACGCATCAGCACGGGATCATAACCATACTATGACCAGGAAATTTATTACAGGTAAAAAGGAGAAAGAATGGAAAACTATATAGCGGAAAGCGCTAAAATCGGCAGCGGCGCCAGTATTGGCTGTTATTCAGTCATCGAGCAGGATGTGCAAATTGGCGATAATTGCCAGATCGGCCACAACGTGGTGATCAAAGCCGGAACGATCATCGGTAACAATGTGCGGATCGACGATTGTACGGTCATCGGCAAACAGCCGATGCGCGCCAAACGCAGTATTTTTAAAGATGAAAAACAATTACCGCCCGCTAAAATCGGTGATAACTGTATGTTCGGCGCACAGGTGGTTATTTATACCGGCTGCGTACTGGGACAGAATATATTGGTTGCCGACGGCGCCGCAGTGCGCGAAAATGTCACAATCGGCGAGTTTACCATCATCGGGCGTAACGCCACGGTTGAAAATTTTACCACTGTTGGTAAAAAATGCAAACTGGAAACGAACTGCTATATTACGGCCTATTCGCAGGTAGGCGATTATGTTTTTATCGCTCCGGGCGTGCACACCACCAACGATAATTTTTTAGGCCGCACCGAGGAACGGTTCAAACATTTCAAAGGCGTTACCATAAAAACCGGCGCCCGGCTGGGTGGACACGCCGTAATTTTGCCCGGTAAAGTTATCGGCGAAGATGCCGTTATCGCCGCCGGCGCGGTGGTGACCAAAGATGTGCCGCCGCGGGTCATAGTCGCCGGGGCTCCGGCCAGGTACTTCCGCGATGTTCCTGAAGAGCAATTACTTAAAAACCAGGGCTGGGATTAGGAGAACAGAACCTTGCAAATATTAACGATTGTCGGCGCCCGTCCACAGTTCATTAAAGCTGCGCCGGTTTCACGCGCATTGCGCGCCAGGCATAACGAGTACCTGGTGCACACCGGTCAGCATTATGATGATAATATGTCGCGCCTGTTTTTTGACGAACTGGGCATTCCCACCCCGGATGTAAACCTTGAAATAGGCTCCGGGCCGCATGCGGAACAGACCGGAAAAATGATGATCGCCCTGGAAAAGCTGATCCTGGCGCAAAAACCGGCTTGTGTAATGGTGTATGGCGATACCAATTCCACCATCGCCGGATCGATGGCCGCCAGCAAAGTCGGCGTGCCGGTCGTTCATGTTGAAGCCGGATTGCGCAGCTTTAACCGCACCATGCCGGAAGAGATCAACCGCATCATGACGGACAAAATCTCCAACGTGCTGCTTTGCCCGACCGTTACCGCGGTACAGCATCTCCAAAATGAAGGCATTACTGCCGGAGTTTATTTAACCGGCGATGTGATGTATGATGCGGCTTTACATTTTGGCGAACTGGCCGAACAAAAGCAGTCCGTGCTGGAACGGCTCGGTTTGCAGCCCAAATCATATTTATTGGCAACCTGTCACCGTCCGCAAAATACGGACGATAAAGAGACCCTCACCGGCATCATCGATGCTTTTATAAAAAGCGGTAAAAAAATTGTTTTCCCGGTGCATCCGCGCACCCGGGCATTTCTGGACAAGTATGACCTGCAGGAAAAAATCAAGAATAGCAGTACTCTTGAACTGATCTACCCGGTCGGGTACCTGGAAATGATCCAGCTTGAAAAACATGCCGCCAAAATACTCACCGATTCCGGCGGGGTGCAAAAAGAGGCCTATTTCTACCAGGTGCCCTGCATCACCATGCGCCCGGAAACCGAATGGGTGGAAACCATAGCCGACGGCTGGAATGTGCTAGTTGGTTCCGATCAGGCCAAAATTTTACAGGCCATAGCCGCTTTTGCGCCGTATCATCCCCAATCCAGCCATTATGGCGATGGAAAATCCAGTGAAAAGATTGCCCAAATCCTGGATGAGCATTTTAATGAAAAATAAACTCTTTACATTATTCCTGCTTATCTTGCTCGCAACCGGCCGGGCACAGACGGTATACGTGCCTGCCGGTCATTGGGTATATGAATACCTGTCCCGACTGGAAGCGGAACGGCTGCTGCCGGTGGTTCTGAATAACACCCGGCCAATGACCCGCCGGGAAATAGCCGGCTATCTTGAGGCAGTGTATCCCCTGCGGCAGCATTTGAACCGCGTGCAGCAGGAACAATTAGAGTTCCTGCTTGGCGAATTCCGCGAAGAATTGCCGCAGCAATATGCCGAACAACAGAGAGTGGCCGGACAACCCCTGCGGGATAAAAAGTTATTTTCACATTTGCCTGCCCTCTTATACGCCAACAACCGTAACCTGCTGTCGTTGCAAAACGGCCCGCTGCGCTTTTACTGGGACCCGGTATTCTCCCGCGGTCGCTTGTTTGCCGGCGCCGATACCCTGGTCGGACAGGAACGGATTTTTAACGATACCAATGGCTTTGTGATATGGGGAACCCTCGGCGGACGTATTGGTTTTTATACCGATGTGCGCGATACCAAAGAATGGGGTACCCGCACCTACGGCCCGCCCTGGAATTTGAATACTACCATGCCGGGACTCGGTTTTGTACAAACCAGTGGCTCGCATCTTTATCACGATGAAACCCGCGCCTATGTCGTTTATAATCAGGACTTTTTCACTATACAGTACGGTAAGGATGAGAATCAATGGGGTCCGGGGGTTCGCGGGCAGTTGGCGCTTTCAGACTATGCCACCAGCTATGATTTTTTGAAATGGCAGGCCGCCGGCAGCCGTTTTAAATACACCGGTCTGTGGGCGGTTTTGCAAAATTACAATCCCGATTTCTTTTATGGCTGGCACAAGGAAAAGTATCTTGCCGCGCATCGCCTCGAGTTTGCACCGTTCAATTTTTTTGAAATTGGTCTGCATGAAACCATATTGTACAGCGGCCGCAAGTTAGAACCGGCGTATCTCAACCCGGTCATGTTCTTTCGCTCCGCCGAACACTATCTTGGCGACCGCGATAACGCCACCATGGGGCTGGATATAGAATTAAAACTTGTGCCGCAAACCATACTGTACGGGGAACTGTTCATCGACGACCTGTCCACCGGCAAATTGGGCAAAAACTTTTACGGCAACAAATACGCCTGGCTGGTCGGCGCATACTATGTGGATGTTTTGAATCTCGCCAATCTTGATTTTCGCCTGGAATATGCGCGGGTACAGCCCTATACCTATTCGCACGTCCATGAATTAAACACCTATCAGCATTACTACAGTTGTCTCGGTCACTGGCTCGGCCCCAATGCGGATGAACTGTATATGGAATTTGCCTGGCGTTATTCGCGGCAGTTGAAATTGACCGCCGCCTGGCAATCGCGGCGTCATGGCGCAAACTATGATGATATTAATATCGGCGGTAGTATGTTCCAACCGCACCGCGTGCAGGATCCGGAGACGGTTGCGTTTCTGGAAGGCATTCGCGAATCCACTCGCGCGGCAACCCTGCAAGTGGATTATGAATTATTGCGTGCATTGTACCTGAAACTGTATTATGGCCGGTTTTGGAGCGATACGGATTGGCTCCCCGGCGCGCATTGGCCGGGTGGACGTTCCGAATTCCAGGTACAGATGAATTTGAATTATTAGAGCGATCTTGCAATGAACGAACCGAAAAAGATCACCGGGAACCTGTTTTACCTGCTACTGGGCGGCGCCATAGCCACCCTGCTGGAATTTTTTACCGAAGTTACCCTGGCCCGCCGCCTGAGCGACGAGGGGTATGGCAGGTGGGCGTATGTACAGTCCATTATCATCTATCTGATCATTATAATGGACACAGGTCTGGCGGTTTACGGAGCGCGGGAAATTGCCCGTTTCCGGGAACGGGCCGGAGAATTAATTATCAATATTCTGGCAATCAAATCCCTGTTGATGCTGCTTATTATTACGATATTTGCCGTGATTATCATCATGCTCGACTTTACCCCGGAGATGAAAATTGTTTACATCGGCGGTTCGTTGCTGCTGGTTTCCCAAGCGCTCAACCCGGAATTCATCTTTCAGGGCTATGAAAAAATGGCCGGGATTGCCCTGTGGCGGATCCTGAATTTTTTATTTTACTTTACTTTTGTCTATATCCTTGTCAAGGATCGTTCTTCTCTGGTTGCCGTGCCGTTCTACAAAGCCGGCGGCGGTATTATCAGCCTGGTCATTCTCTGGCTGATCCTGAAACATATAATTGCCCTGCCGAAAAAAACAGCTCTCAACATCGGTCTGTGGACAGGCTATCTTAAAGTCTCGGTCATTATGGCCTTGTCGTTTGTGATTATTAATGTTTACCATACTTTTGATACGATCATGCTGGGTATAATGATGACCCCGGAAGTGGTTGGCTGGTACAATGCCGCTTATAAAGTAATTTTACAATTTGTCGGACTGGCTATTGTTGCACAGGTCGTATTCGGCCCGGTCTTTTCCCGGCTGCGCGATAATGCTTATAAACTTTCCGCCACTTTGAACAACTTTACCCTGCTGTTGATCTTTTCAGCAGGATTGTTTTGCGGCCTGTTGTTCCTGATGAGCGACCAGGTTATATTGCTGCTGTTCAAAGTAACCTATACCAATGCCATCGGCATTTTACGATTACTGAGTATTTCCTTGTTCTTTGTTTTCATCCACTTTATTTTTACCACCCCCCTGCTCTATTGCGGTTATGAAAAAGCCTACCTGGCCTGCGTGTTCAGCGGCGCTTTTGTTAATATCGGCTTGAACTACCTGTTCATCCCGCATTTTGGCTATACCGGCGCGGCCGTGGCAACGATTATCAGCAATGTGGTTATCGGCGTAATGGGAATATATTTCCTGAAATCCAGGATGCTCATCAGTAACCATGTTTACAAAACCATCGCATATATTACCATTATTACCACTGTGCTCACAGCCGGGTTATGGTTTGGTAAATTATCATTTCCGGTTGCGGGAATAGTATACACCGTTTTATTTATAACTATTATAGTTTTGTTGTATGGCGATCTGCTATGGAACTTGCTGCAGAACCTGTTTATAAAATCCCGCCGCTGCACCGGCCAAGTTGAAGGATAACAATGGAAAAAACTCTTCAAAAAAATACCATGCTGGAACTAACCCAGGGAAAACTGCTGGCGCGGAATACCGCATTGAATTTAATCTTTCAGATCATCCCCCTGCTGTTGGCAATATTAACCATACCGGTGACCATCAGGGGGCTTGGCACGGATCGCTTTGGTATGCTCGGCATCGCCTGGATGGTAATGGGATATTTCAGCCTGTTCGACCTGGGACTCTCCCGCGCCTTGATTAAATTCGTTGGCGAAAAACTGGCATTGAACCAGGAAAAAGAAATCCCGGAATATTTCTGGACCAGTTTGCTAATAATGACCGGATTAGGGCTGTTAGCCGCCGTGTTGGTAGTGTGGGGAGCAAACAGCCTGGCGCTACGAGTACTGAAAATACCGGCTGCGTTGACCGGAGAATCCATCATTGCTTTTATAGTGATGGGATGCAGCATTCCGGTGGTTATCACCACAGTAGCATTATGGGGGGTTATGGAAGCCCGGCAGAAATTTTTACAAGTCAATATTATCAGAACGGTCAACGGTATTCTCACTATGGTCATTCCAATCATTGCCCTGCCCTTTACTACGCATATCGGTTATATCATTTTAGCAATGATGGCGGCCAAATTTGTGTTATGGTTTGTTTCATTCCGGGTCTGCCTGAATATTATGCCGATCCTGAAACAGGTGCGCATAACCCGGCAAGCGGTTGTCCCATTGCTTAAACTGGGCGGCTGGATGTCGGTGAGCAATATGATCAGCCCGGTCATGGTATATTTTGATCGCTTTTTAATTGGCGCCATCCTGTCGGTTGCGGCGGTAGCATATTATATCACCCCATACGAAATTGTTACCAAATTACTGATCATCGCCGTGGCGTTAAACCGGGTACTTTTCCCGGCTTTTTCCGCCAGCCATAAACTGGACGTGGAACGCACCATGCGCATGTACACTCTGGGACGTAAAGTACTGATCGTATTTTTGTTCCCGGTTGTTTTACTGATCATTATACTCGCTCATGCCGGCTTGACCTTGTGGGTTGGCAAGGACTTTGCTGAGCAGAGTACCCTGGTAATGCAATGTCTGGCCATCGGCGTGTTCTTTAATGCGCCGGCACAGGTTGCTGTTAGCATATTACAGGGCTCCGGTCGCGCCGATTTGACCGCCAAACTGCACCTCGTGGAAACGCCTCTATATTTGGGTCTTTTCTGGGTGTTGGTGCACCGTTTCGGCATTAACGGCGCCGCCATAACCTGGAGCGCGCGCATTTTCTTTGATATGGCGATTTTGTTCTTTATGGTTTACCGGGTGCATTCTAGTGTAAAAACCGGTTACCTGGTAGAATGGACGATGCTGCTGATGACCCTGGCTTTTATCATCGCCACGCTGCTGCCGCTTTTGTGGCTTAAACTGGTTTATATGGGAATTGTTCTGGTTGTCTATTTATACTGGACCTGGCATAAACTGCTGACCGGCAGTGAACGTTTGGCATTAATGAATCATCTCCCGCGAAGGCGAGTCGTATGAACAATTTCAATGAAACCAGGCTTTATAAGCAAATCAATACCCAAGTTGCCGGCCTTGTTAAACCCGATAGCAAGCTCCTCGATGTCGGTTGCAGTGCCGGAACATTGGGCGGGTATCTGATCGCCAACAAAAATTGCCGGGTATATGGAGTGGATAATAATCCCCAGGCGATCAACCTGGCCGCAGCTGTGTTAACAGCAGTGGCTGTTATGAATATAGGCAGCGATCCGTTCCCTTTCCGGGGAGAATTATTCGACATCATCATATTTGGCGATGTACTGGAACATTTGACCGATCCGCAATCGGTATTAATGCAATTCCAGGACTATCTTGCGCCGGGCGGTTATATGATCGTTTCCCTTCCCAACATTGCGAATATCATAATTCGCTTAAAATTATTATTCGGCAAGTGGGAATACAAGGAATACGGCATTATGGATGCAACCCATTTGCGTTTTTTTACCAGGCAATCATCTATAGATATGTTTAACAAAGCCGGATTACAAATTCAGGAAATCAAAACCGAGGCCGGAGTGTTTGTAAAGGATAACCTGGCAGAAAAATTTTTGCATGGTATTTACAGGTTGTTTTGTACTCTTTTTCCCAGGTTATTCGCTACACAATTTATATTTAAACTGGTACCGGAATGACCTGGAAGGATTGATCACAACCATATTCAATAATTAATCTTTAGAATAGAATCAACAGAAATAAATGAATAATTTCATAAATAACAAACAGTCAAGTTTTTCTCTGCGTCATCCGTGTCCTTTGCGGTAAATACTTTAACCGCAGAGATCGCCGGGCTCGCAGAGAAAAGATTAAAAACCATACAATAAAGGATATTTTTATTTTTCAATCACATATAATCGTTCTTTCAAGTTGTTAAAAGTAAATTTCTTTTTTTTCCTCTGCGTTCTCAGGGTCCTCTGCGGTAAATATTTTTAACCGCAGAGATCGCCGGGAGCGCAGAGAAAAGATTAAACCAACAATGAAGGAAATTTAAGTTTTAAATCACATAAAACCTTTCTTTTAAAGTTAAAAGATTAAATTTGTTTTTTCCTCTCTGCGTTCTCCGTGTCCTCTGCGGTGAATTTTTTTAACCGCAGAGGTCGCCGAGTTCGCAGAGAAAAGATTAAAATACTCATGTTCTTTTAAAAGAACTTTTATCAACTGGCGGGAGAGATAAAAATGAAAATCAATGAGATTACCGAACAAGTGATTGGTTTGGCAATTAAAGTTCATCGTACATTAGGTCCTGGCTTTTTAGAATCTGTTTACAAGGCGGCATTAGCATACGAGATGGAAAAAGCCGGTCTCAACTTTGAAAAAGAATTAGAGTTACCAGTTCCTTATGAAGCTATAATACTCGATGTTGGATTTCGTTGTGATTTTTTAGTTGAAAAAAAGTAATAGTTGAGGTCAAGGCAATAAATAAATTGACGCCTATTGATATTGCGCAAACAATAAACTATTTAAAAGTTACAAAACTTCAGGCTGGCTTGTTGATCAATTTCAATGTATTAAAGTTAACGGATGGTTTGAAAAGATTAGTAAATAATTACAATGAATTACAAGAATAAATATTGCTAAATTATATTTCCTCTGCGTTCCCCCCGTCCTCTGCAGTAAATATTTTTACCGCAGAGATCGCCGGGAGCGCAGAGAAAAACAAATTCCGAAATTTGCACAACCCTCAACTGGACAGGTAAAAAATGCTGGATTATTTGTGTAAATGGATAAAATACAAAATTAAAAGACACGAACTCGTGCTGGAAATCGGCAGCGGTAACAATCCCTTTATCCGCAGCAATATTCTATGCGACAAATTCCCGTTTTCCAGTTATGAACGCGCCGCGCATTCGCAAATCGTCATCGATCGGCCGTTTGTGGTTGCCGATGCCGTCAGCCTGCCGTTTAAAGATAAAAGTATCGATTTTGTTTACAGCGCCGACCTGGCCGAACATCTTGAACAACCACAGCTTTTTTTCCAGGAATGTATGCGAGTCGGGCGACGGGGCGTACTGCTCCTGCCGTCCATGCTGGCGGAACAGTTGTTTGGCTGGGATTTTCATGCGGTGATGTTTAGCCTGGAAAATGACAAACTGATTATCCGCCCCAAAACCAACAGCAACCGGGGCCGGTTCGGGAACTTGTTCCATGAAATAAATGCCCGAGACCGTCATTTTAGTACATTTGTACGCAAACGCTCCAATCTGTTCCGCATTGAATACCAATGGCAAGATACCATTAACTATGACTATCAGTCCACTACGACAGATATAAATGACCTGTGGAGCCGGCAAAGCAGCGCCGAGCACGAGATCAACGCCGCACCGTCGTCTTGGCAGGTAATAAAAAGAACCATCAAATCCCTGCTTTCATTACTTGTCAGAAAATTATTTTCCCGTTATTAACTATGCCGGAACGAGACATACACCAAAACATCTCTGCAGAACTCTATTCCTATTATTCGGACTCGAAAAATTATCAGGCCCTGTTGCAAGGTAAAGGGCCGGACTATTTTGCGGATTATGTACAGCTTGTCGGCAGCTACATTAAGGACAAGCGCAGCCGGGTTCTGGATGTCGGCTGCGGCTCGGCGCTTTCCACCCAGTTGCTGCGCTCGGCTTTTCCCAATACCTGCGGCACGGATGTATCGTTGCTGTTCCTGCAGCTCAATAAAAGTGATCTGAATTTTGTCGGCGACGCGCATCGCTTGCCGGTGCAGGATAAAACGATGGACGCGGTTTGCTCCTTTGAATTTATAGAACATGTAAACAATGCCGAACAGGTGTTATCCGAAATGATCCGCATTACCAAAAGCGGCGGACTGGTCATTATCATGAGTCCTAATTTATTTTCGCCGCTCATTCCCCTGCGGTCGCTGATGCAGTATTGCCGGGGGAAAAAAGAACCCTCGCCCTGGACGCCGACGTTTTGGTCGATATTTCCCCTGCTTGTAAAAAACTGCTATATGATCATAAAGAAAAAATTGCAAAAACAGGCGCACTTTGAGTACCGCCGCCCCGATCTTTCCGACAATGCCGACCTGGGCGGGGATTTCGACAGCGTTTACCTGTCCAATCCGGTTGATATAAGTAAATTTCTTAAAAGCAAAAACCTGCGTATTCTCAATATCAGCGTGGGGCGCAGCCGGGTCGGACGGTTCCTCTCCCGCTTTATGCCCTCTTTTGCTTCCGGCATGGCCATTGTTGCACAAAAGGAGGCGTGATGCCAAAGACCGGCGGCTATAAATATGATCTGGCGGTTGCCTACCGTATATATCCCGGCATTTCCAAAACTCCCCTGGTATATGCAGATGATAAATACCAACTGGCGCGTTTGTGCCTGCGCTCTTTTAAACAATGCCTTGGCGATCTTAAAGTAAAAATGCTGGTTATCCTGGATGGCTGTCCCCCGGAATACAAGCAATTATTTACAGAACTCTTTAATGAGGTCGACCTGGTTTTCCACGTATACGACGGTATCGGCAACCAGGCAACTTTTAATGAACAAATCGATTGGCTGCTGCAACAGGAAGATACCGAAACCGTTTACCTGGCCGAAGACGATTATTTTTACCTGCCCGGTCAATTCCCTGCAATGATCGATTTCCTTAATTCCGGCCATGATGTCGATTTTATAACTCCCTACGATCACCCCGATTATTACAGCCGACCTTTTCACCGTCCGCCGGCAATGACCAGGGAATACGGCAGGCGGCGCTGGCGCACGGCGCAATCGACCTGCCTGACATTTCTCACCACCAAAGCGTCCCTGCAACTCACGGCAGGGCTGTTTCGCTCCTTTGCCCGCGGCAATCACGATCACGCGCTGTGGGCGGCGTTAACCAAATTTTCCGGCATGAGAATATGGGATCATGCTGCGACAGCATTTAAGGAAATATACTATTTAAAGCTGTTGTACCTGACCTGGCGGTATGGGGGCAGACAAATATCGTGTGGTAAAAAATGGCGCCTCTGGGCGCCAACGCCAGCAATTGCCACGCATATCGAAAGTTCTGGAATTGCGCCCACTGTGGACTGGATGGTGGAAATAAGTAAACAGGAAAAAGAGAAAACATGATAAAACAGGACAGATTGATTTCTTTTACCGTTCAAAATAATTATTCTAATTGTGCTGAATATTTTTACTTTTCTTCTTTATAAATTTTTGTATAATAAAAACAATGAAAGCAATACTTGAGAAAAATATTTTTTCCTATTTCCCGGTAGTTATCTGTATTCTTTTATTCTGCATACCAGTCCCCTTGATAATTGCTTTTGAAATCTATGTTATATTTTTCATTGTTATTTTTACTATTTACAGGAGCTATGATAAAGAATTCAAGCTGGTAATTTTTATTTCAGCATGTTTTCGTTTTATATTGATTGTTGTAGATGAATCTGTTATGCCCATCTTGCCGGAACAAACTGATTCTATTTTATATGACACTGCTGCCAGTCAAATTCTAGATAATTGTGCTAATCATTTGTCACTCTTTTACCGGGTTGAATCGGTTACAAATATCAGAAGTTATGGATTTATTATTAGCTTATTATATAACGTTTTTGGAGAATATTTTATCATACCCAGAATCGCAAATGCGTTGCTGGGAATTCTGGTTGCAATTTTAGTATATAAGATTTGCTTTAAACTATTTAATGATAGAAAAGCTGCATTTATTTCAATGAACCTCGTTTTATTTTGGCCATCTATTCTGGTCTTTAATTCTTACGCATTAAGAGATACCTTAATTTCACTATTAACATTTTTAATGTTACACAAACTAGTTTTAATTTCACTAAAAGAAAAAATTATAAAAAGTATTTTTTACATTATACTAATTCTTATTATAATGTTTTTCTTTCGCAGTCAAAATGTTTTTCTTTATTTTGGAATATTCACATTATTTACAATTATCATTTTGTTTCGTGCCAATATTAAGGTAGCCAATAAAATTTTTTTATTGCTTTTTATGAGTATTATCTTACTTTTTATTTTTTATAAACTATCTCCACTTATTATAGAGGTAGCTACCTATCCCTTTAGAGCTCATCCAGGCCGTGTTGAAGGGGGCTCTGCGTACCTTCAAAATATGGTTTATAATAATTACTTAGATATCTTTTTATACCTACCTATTCGCTTTTTTTATTTTACATTTGGTCCGTTTTTATGGAATTTTAAAACTATGTTTCAATTGTTATCAGCTATCGAAGGCATTTTTATTTTTATATGTTTTATATTATTCATAAAACACTTTTTCAAAAGCCATCAAAAACGTTTGAGCAATATTGAAGTTTTTCTTTTCATATTTTGCATGACAGGTTTGTTTGCAAATGCTATGATAGATTCAAATTTTGGTACTGCAATCCGGCACAGAATAGATTATATTATTATTTTCTTTATATTTACAGGTATTTATCTAAAAAATTTCAAAATTAAAATTATTTAAGAATAACAACCTTATGCCGCTCACCTCCATCATCATCGTCAACTGGAATACAAAAGCCCTGACGGAGCGCTGTATTCAATCCATTTATAACTCAATCCAGTCCGGGTTCGAGATCATAATGGTAGATAACGGTTCAACAGACGGCTCGGTAGAGTATATTAAAAGCAAATACCCGCAGGTGAATATACTCGCCAACAGCAGCAACGAAGGCTATGCCCGCGCCAATAACCGCGGCATCCGGGCAGCGCAGGGCGATATCATTCTGTTAATGAACAGCGATACCGCCCTTCTCAGTCCCGGGCCCCTGGAGCGGATTCGGACATACCTGCACGACAACCCGGCGGTCGGCGTCATCGGCGCCAAACTGTTGTACCCGGACGGCCGCCTGCAATCCTGCGGCCGGGAATTTATCAGCCTGAAAACCCTGGTTAAAGAGCAGTTATTTTTCCACTCGGCCCTGCCGAAACCGATGCAAGCGGGCGTTAAAGCGGTGCCGGTCGATTATGTGGACGGCGCTTTCCTGGCCATCCGCCGTAGTGTGGTTGATAAAATTGGCCTGCTCAATGAAGCCTATTACATGTACGCCGAAGATATGGAATGGTGTTATGCGGCGCGCCGGGCCGGTTGGCAAATTGTCGTCCTGCCGGATATAAAAATTCTCCACGAACATGCCGCCAGTTCCATCAAACGCTTTCGGGAAATCCTGGTGCATAACGCGGTAAACACCTGTCGTTTTATTGCCAAAACCCGCGGCCTGCCGGAAGCTCGTAGCGGCTTTTATGTATTACTGGCTGGGATGCTGCTGCGTATTCCCATATCGGTGTTCCGTAAAAGAAAGCTGGCGTTGGACTATTATTACGGACTGAAAAGTTGTTTGGCTTTGCTGCCCGCTCTCGGGCCGATACTTACAGGAAAGGACTATGAAACGGGTCGCCATTAATGCCCTGGTGTTGAATAAACACAGCGGCGGACTGGGGAGATATATTACCCATCTGCTCAAATATTTTCTCGATCGCGAGGTTGGTTTTGAACCGGTCGTCTATGTTGCCGAAAATTATGACGGCTGCGCCGGCGATATACTCGCTCACCCGGCGGTACGGACAGTGCCGGCGCCTGCGGATAATCCTATAAAACGCATAATAATGGAGCCGCTGGTCTGGCCGCACATTCTTGTACGCGATAAAATCGACCTGTTCTTTTCACCGCATTCCTACATTCCGTCCGGGGTGAAAATACCGGCGGTGGTTACCATACATGATTTAGGCTTTTATCATAATCCGCAGCAGTATACATTTTTACGGGTTAATTACCTGCGGCACAAGATCAAACAATCCGCCCGGCGCGCCAAAAAGATCATTGCCATTTCGGAATTCACCCGCCGGGATTTAATTGAAACCCTGCACCTTTCGCCGGACAAGATCGAGGTGATCTACCAGGGTCTGGATCGGGAGCATTTCACCCGCGCCTGTAACGATGCGGAAAAAGAACGGATCCGCGCCCGTTATCATTTGCCTGCACAATACATCCTCTCCGTCGGTCACCTCGAACCGCGTAAAAATTATGTGCGGCTCATCCAGGCATTTGCCCGGTTAAAAAACGCCTATCATCTGCCGCATTCCCTGGTGATCGTCGGCCAGGAAAACTGGCAATTTCAGGAAATATATCGCCAGGTACAGGAATGTAATTTGCAAAGCTCGGTAATTTTTACTAAATTTATAGATACGGAGGACCTGCCGGCGGTGTATGCAATGGCGTCAATATTTGTTACCGCTTCGACGTTTGAAGGATTTGGTTATACGCCGCTGGAGAGTATGGTTTGCGGCACACCGGTTGCAGCAGCCAACAAGTCATCTTTACCGGAAATAACCGGCGACGCGGCGGTGTTGTTTGATCCATATAATGTGCAGGATATAGCGGATAAAATTTACCGGCTGGCAGTTGACCAGTTATTACAAAAGCAACTGACAACCAAGGGTTTTGAAAATAGCGAGCGATTCGACTGGCAGCGCTGCTGCGCACAGACCGCCGGTTTGTTAGCTAAAGAGTCAAACAAATTATGAAATCACGACGCATTAAAATATTACTTGTACAATCCCGCATTTGTGTCGGCGGCCCGGCGGTGCACACCGAAATGATCGCCCGTTACCTGCCCAAAGAGCGCTACCAGGTTACCCTGGTCGGTGGCGGCCTGAAAAAAGGGGAAATGAGTAAATTTGACGACATCAGGGAAAAAGGCGTGGACATTCGCATCATCGGGGATATGAAGCGTAATATCAGCGTGTTTGGCGACCTGGTTTCGGTATATAAAACCTGGCAATTAATAAAACAGATCAAACCGGACATAGTCGATACCCATACCGCCAAAGCCGGAGCGGTCGGCAGAATAGCGGCCCGGCTGGCCGGTGTTCCCATCGTCATCCATACATTTCACGGGCATGTTTTTGAGGAATTCTTTTCCAACCTTAAATCATGGCTATTTGTCTATATTGAAAAAATGTTCGCCTTGCTCGCCAACAGGATTATAGCAATTAGTCCAATGCAATTTTATGATCTGGCAAAAAAATATAAAATAGCGCCGGTAAAAAAATTTGTTATAGTAAAGTTAGGTTTGGAACTGGACAGATTTTTAAACATTGAAAAGAACAACCGCTTAAAAGAAACGCTGGGTATACCGGCGCAGGATATTTTAATTGGCGTTATCGGCAGAATGGTGCCGACCAAAAACCACTTGATGGTTATTAGAGTATTAAAAAATCTTCACGATGCAGGTTTTAAGGCACACCTGTATATAGCGGGAGACGGCGAAGAACGATATAAACTGGAAAAATTACGAGATGAACTGAATTTACAACCATGGATTCATTTCCCCGGTTGGGTGGTAGATATTGAACATATTTATGCCGGTATAGATTTACTGGCGCAGACCTCAACCACAGAAGGCACTCCCTTTACAGTAATCGAGGCAATGGCCGCCGGTGTGCCGGTAGCCGCAACCAATGTTGGTGGAGTTGCGGATATGCTGCTCGATGATGAAAACGGTTTACTGTGCAGGTCAAGAGATGATCGGGAAATGGCCGAAAAGATCAAAAGTTTATTTAAACAACCGGAACAGATTAATAAAATGACCCAAAGAGCCAGAAAATTTGTTATTGATAATTATTCTTATAAACGGTTGATTAGTGACCTGGATCAACTCTATACGCGCTTATTTTCACAATATTATCAGCAGGAGCGATGTTGAGCCACTTTATTAAAACGGGACAATGACTATGCTGCAACTGTGGGGATATTTTCTATTAACGATTGCCGGCGCTTTTCTGTTAACGCCGTTAATTCGCAGATTGGCGCAGCGGTTAAAGATCTTTGCCAGACATTCGGATCGCACCCTGCACCAGGGATTAATACCCAAGCTGGGCGGCGCGGCCATTTTACTGCCGTTTTATTTTTTTTCCGCTTTACTCATGTTCACAAACAGGCAGGTTTTCGCTGGTTATTTCCCCATGTTCATTACCCTTTTGGCCGGCAGTTTTATCCTGTTCTTGCTCGGCGCATTGGACGACAAGTATGATATTAATTGCTATATAAAAATCACTGTGGAAGTGCTGATAGCCGCATTAGCCGTGAACGCCGGCTGGCGTATCGACACACTGGTGCTGCCCGCAGCTTTGCAACTGCAATTAGGAGCGCTGTCCTGGCCATTGTCAATACTCTGGATCACAGGTATTATTAACGCCGTCAACCTGATTGACGGCCTTGACGGCCTGGCGCCGGGAATCATAATCATTGTCTGCCTGACCAGCGCGGCTATTGCCAGCGTATTGGGTAATATGCCGATAGTTTTTATCACCTTACTGCTGGCCGGCGCGGTACTGGGATTTTTGCGCTTTAATATCAATCCCGCCAGTATCTTTATGGGCGACGCCGGCAGTCTTTCCCTGGGTTTTTTACTGGCCTGCCTGTCGTTAAAAGCCGCCGAGACCTCCGCCGGTAAAGTAGTTTTTATCATTCCCTTATTGTTGTTAGGAATTCCAATCGCCGATACGTTCCTGGCAATAATCCGCCGGGTGCGCCGCCACATGCATCCTTTCCACGCGGATCAGGATCATCTTCATCACCGGCTGGTGCGGCTTGGTCTCAGCCAGGCCGGGGCCGCTATGACGTTGGTCGGTATCAGCCTGCTGCTGGGTATTATGGCGCTGCTGTTTGCCCAGGGAATTCATACCGAAATGCAACTGTTCTCTATGGTAAAAAGCTGGATTCACTAAATCTATTGTTTGGCAACCAAATTGCTATTCTGTCGTTAAATAAATAAAACGACGAGCATTCACACGCTATGAGACCATGAAACCGGAAAAAACCATCCATATCGTTGTCGGGGGATTGCTAATCATTGCGATGTTATTTCCCTGCAGTGCGGCGGGAGATACATTACGGATCATTGAAAGCCCTCCGGGACGTACCGTATATGAATGGACTGTTCCTGAAATACAATGGCAAAGCGTTACTACAACCGATCAGGATTATGTTATCCCGGTAATGGATTCGCTACACCGTCCGACCACCGCCGGAAGCCCCATGATACCGCAGTTTTCAATACTTGTCGAAAATGCCACTCTAACTGACATTCAGGTACTGGATACGGTCTATACCGTGCAATCCACCCGGCGTATCTGTCCCGTCCCGACCTTACAGATCGCTTCGGATGGACAAACCGGGAGTACTGTGTACATTGAAGATCCCGCTATTTACCAGGCCGACCGCTTTTATCCCGCGCAATTTGTTGATTTCGAAACCGGTATTTACAAGGATCGTTCCCTGTTAAGGTTAATAATATACCCGGCGCTTTACAATCCCGCTCGCGGCGCAATAAAACAACTGCGCTATATTAAATTTGCAATCATCGGCGCAACGCCTCGCGCCGGAACCAGTCTGACCGGTGCAGATCGAGTCCTCAACCGGGCAATTACCGCCACACTGCCGCCTCAACCGCGGTCGCTAAAAAAGCCGGTTGCCGATACCCCGTGGATGGATTTCAATGCCGGCCGTGATATGGTAAAAATTTGCACAGTAAACGAGGGCATTTATAGAGTAACGGGCGCACAGTTACAAAGCCTGGGGCTCAGCATGACCTCAATAATTCCTGACGAAATACGCCTGTTCAACAAGGGCGCCGAACAGCCCTGCCTGGTCAATGACGGCAACGATGGTGTATTGGATACAGATGACGCTATTTTATTTTATGCGGAACGCCTGGACGGCGATTCTTTGTATTATAATGCCTGGAGCGACACCAACAGTTACTGGCTGACCTGGGGCGGCGACCCCGGCATTCGTTATAGCGAGACGACGGCCAATCCCGCTGATGGCAGTCCCATTACTACCTATCGCTGCACCCTGCATAATGAACAAGACCTGGAGTATTATAACGGCGATACCAACCAGGATATACAAGATTCGGAAACCGCTGCGGGAGAAGGCTGGGTATGGACGCAAACTTTTTATTCCGGCACTATATATAATTTTTATTTCGATCTGCCCGGCCTCTTGTCCTCCGGCCAGGATTCCGCGTTGCTGCGCATGAGACTGCGCGGCACCACCTGGGATGCGGCGGCTAACGACCACCACGTCCGCCTGACCCTGAACGGAACCCCGGTATACGAAGCGTGGTTCGACGACCGCCAGGAACTCCTGGCAACTGCGGTCATTCCTGCATCGTTATTGCGTTCTGCCGGCAACCAGTTGGATATCCATTCTGTTGACGATACGGAGGCGGAAATATCGCAGTTTTACCTGGACTGGTACGAGATCGAATATACCCGCGCCCTCGCCGCCGCTAACGGCCAGCTGGAATTTACCCAAAACCAAATCCCGGCGCGACAGACTTGTTACATTAACGGTTTCCAATCCGATTCCGTTCATATATGGAACCTGCGTCAAAATACCTTGCACCCTGCCGGTTCTGTCAGTAAAGGCTGGCTGGCGGATATTCATGTGTTATCTGCCGGGTATAGCGACGGCAATTATGCGTCATTCCTAGTAAATGGCAGTACGGTTTATGACGGCGGCAGGGGCATATCGCTGCTAGTTCTGGATAGCGCTACCGGCGCCATCCTACAGAGCCGCACTTTTGATACCTGGGAATCGGCCACGGATGCAGATAGTCTTGTAGCTTTTATAAACAGACAGGAATTGGGAGCAACCGTCCTTGCTGCTATTAAAGATGAAGGCAGCAACCAACTGCGCGAACCCCAGTACGCCGCCCTCGAGAGCCTGGGCAGCGCGCACATCCGCACTCTGGGCGGCAGGGATTCCTGGGCGCTGATCGGCAGAAAAGGCGCTTCTCCGGGCTCGGCAATAGAAGCTCACAGCACCTCGGGAACCGGGGCGGTCAACGTTGCCGATACCCTGTTTTTTCCAAATGGCGGCAGTTCTTTTATGGCTGAATTTACCCCTCCGGAAAATAATGGGGATAATTACATTATTTTTGAACCGGCCGGTCTGTTATCACCCGCCGGGATGGAAAAAGTAACTCCCGACCGGCTGGCCTCGCCCGCCAATGGCGCGGATTACATCATCATTACTCATCCGGCCTTCCGGCAGCAGGCAGAACACCTGGCAGATTATCGCCGTTCTTTTAACGGGTTCCGCACCATGATCGCCCTGGTTGGCGATATTTATAATGAATTTAATTACGGCCTCAAAGACCCGGCAGCAATTCGCGATTTTCTTCACTATGCCTGGAAAAACTGGCAAACCCCGGCCCCTGCGTTTGTGCTGCTGCTGGGCGACGCCAGTTGGGACCCGAAGCAAAACCTGGCTTCGGCATATAAAACGGATTTTGTGCCGGTTTGGGGCAACCCGGTGAGCGACAACTGGTATGTTTGTTTTGACGGCCCCAACGACCTGCTGTCGGAAATGCACATCGGCAGATTGCCGGTAGAAACCGCCGCCGCGGCCGAAAATATTATTGATAAAATGATCGTTTACGAAAGCCAGCCCTCGGCTTTGTGGAAGAAAAAATTCATGCTGATCAGCGGCGGTTTTGAGGAATATGAACTGTTTGTCTTTAACCGGCAGACCGAGCAATTGGCCGGAGATTTCATTACTCCCCCGCCGCTCGGCGGCCAGGCGCAGATCATCAAAAAAGAGACCCCCGGTTACCAGGAGGGCGTGCATCGCGATGATATTATCAATTTAATCGACAGTGGTGTGGTATGGGGTAATTTTATCGGTCATGCCGGCAGCAGCACCTGGGACCTGATGTTCCACAATCCGGATATCGACGCCTTGAATAACAGTCCCCATTACCCCATAATCACCAGCATGACCTGCCACACCGGGCGGTTCGCCGAACCGAACCAGGATAGCTTTGGCGAACATTTTTTACTGGCGCAAAATAAAGGCGCGATTGCATTTTGGGGCACTGCCGGCTGGGGATATTCGTGGGAAGATTATATTTTCCTGCGCGAGTTGTTGCAGGTTGTGGTGCAAGATACGGTCTACCGCGCCGGCGAGGCGATCACCCTGGCAAAATTCGCGTTGTGGAACACCCTGGGCAGCGGTTCGCACGCTACCAACCTGCTGCGGCAATATACGCTGCTGGGCGACCCGGCCCTGCAACTGGCCCTGCCGGATAAACCCGATTTAACGATACCCCCGGATGCCCTGAATGTTAAACCCGCCATTCCCAACGAGGCGGATTCCCTGGCGGCAATCCATGTTCAAGTACATAACTGGGGACTTGTACCGCAATCCCAGGTAGCGGTGCGGGTTACCGCCGAACACGCTACGCATGGTAAAAGTCAGGTCGATACCGTAAAAACCCTCTCTCCTTTTACATTAACCGATTCCCTGGTCTTTTCCTGGCCGCTGCGCGGGATGACCGGAGCGGTCCAGTTGGAAGCATTGGCAGACCCGGATAACCTGGTCGCCGAAGCCGATGAAAACAATAACCGGCAAAGCAGCCAGGTCTATGTCGTTTCCAATCTCATTCAACCGGTTTTCCCTGCCGATATGAGCGTATGCCCGGCGCAGGGCCTGGTATTAAAAATCCAGAATCCACAGCAGGTTAATAACCAGGTTTTATTTTTTGAATTCGAAATCGATACGTCACTATCATTTAACAGCACCCTGTTGCAGCGTTCGGGACAAGTTGCCAGACAAACTTTGATCACCACCTGGAAACCACTACCACTGGCAGAGGGATTGTATTACTGGCGTTGCCGGGCGGCGGCGGACAGTTCGGAGACTGCCTGGGTGATCAGTTCGTTTTACGCTGACGCTGTCAACCGGTACGGCTGGCGGCAGGAACGGGCCAGCCAGTTTGCCAGGAACAAAGCAGTCGGCGCGCAGCTAACCGCAAATCATATCGAACTGGAAAAACAAATCATTACCCTGTACGCCGAATCCGCCGGTTACAGCGACGGCAATTACGCCCGGCTTATCATCAATTCCGACTCCCCGCTCACAATCGGCCGCGGTATTAATATGGTCATTGTCGATGGCAGGAACGGGGAAATCCTTAGCGCGCGGGTTTTCGACACCTGGGAGGATGCCGCCGCGGCGGACTCGCTGGCTGCCGTTATTGACCGCCAGCCGGATGGTCATTATATTCTGTGCGCTATTAAAGACGAAGGCAGCGCCAAAATGAATGAAAACGGCTACCGGGCGCTGGAATCCATCGGCAGTGCGCTGTGCCGCAAAACCGGTTCGCGTGATTCCTGGGCAATAATCGGCGTTAAAGGCGCAGCGCCGGGCAGCGTGCCCGAAGCGCACCAAATTACCGGCGCCGGCGTGGTCAGACTGGAAAGCTCCATAACGTTATATACAACGCAGGGAGTCGTTACAACCCCCAAAATCGGGCCCGCCACCGCCTGGGGCGAATTAACTTTGCTTAAGGAGACCCCGGCGGCTACCGTCTTTTCGGTGGACGTAACCGGTTACCATCGTTCCGGGCGGGTCGATACTCTTTATAAGGATTTTTCCGGCTCCGCCCTGCCTTTATCAACCCTGGATAGCGCACAATATCCATATCTCGCTTTGCAGGCCCGGTTGACCACGACCAACGGTAATTACTCGCCGGCTTTGCATTGGTGGCAGGTTACCAGTTCACCCGCCGCCGACCCGGCTATCGGCTTTGACACCTTTACCCAAAGCGCCGATACAGTGTTGACCGGGGAAAAGGTTACTGTGAATGTTGACATTCATAACATCGGCCCTGTACCGCTAACACCGGACAGCCTGACGATCCTGTTCGAGGAAAAAGATGCCGTGCTGGGACGGCGTACTTTTGCCACCGCCGCGTTAACCGCCGGCGTGCCGGTGGACAGCTTTATCACAGTCAGCCGGGAATGGTCGTCAGCAGGCAGGAATGGCGAGCGGCAATTGTTCATCACCATCGATCCCGACTACAAGCTCAGCGAAGCCAATGAAAATAATAATTATCTCACCACGTTTGTCTATGTGCGTAAAGACACGGTCAACCCTGCGCTCAAGGTGACCTTTGACGGCCGGGAGATCATGTACGGCGACATGGTGGCGTCCCGCCCGGTGATCCTCGCCGGTATATACGACAACAGTCCGCAAATGCTTGACGATACCTCGTATGTTAATATCTTCCTGGACGACCGGCGCGTGCCGTTCGCCGGGCAGACAGAGCAACTCAAGATAAGGCAATCGGCCGATGCGGGCGCGCGGGCGGTGGTAGAATTTACCCCGGTACTGGCGGACGGCGAGCATAACCTGAGCATTATGGCCGTGGACGCCAGTAATAACAGCATTGTCTGGAGCGAGGCATTCCAGGTGGTCAATGATCTCAAGCTGCTGAATGTGATCAATTATCCCAATCCCTTTGCCGGAAAGACTGATTTTACCTTTGAACTGTCACAGCCGGCGCAAATTCGTATTAAAATATTCACGGTCGCGGGGCGCCTGATCCAGGAAATCGAGCGGGGCTGGGCCGCCGCCGGGTTTAATACTATTCCCTGGGACGGCCGCGACGCCGACGGCGACAAGCTGGCGAATGGCGTGTATCTTTATAAAATCTATGCGGTGAACGGCGCGCAAAAAACCGAAGAATTGAGCAAGTTCATTGTCATGCGGTGAGCGGGGTACGATTATGTCGGTCGTCGGGTAAGCCATCCTGGACATCTCGATACGTCCCGAAAGGTGAAGCAACGGGACTACTCGATGACCGGTACAAATTTGGAAAAGTACGGTCGTCGGATAGTCCGCCCCGCTAAACGGGACGGACGTATCGAGACGACTTTACTTGGGGTGAGCGCTAATCTTTTTTGCTCATTGCCACGTCATTTATGACGTGGATTTCTAAAACTAAAAATTGACTTTAGTCAAATACTACCTTAGGCTAATGCCTTGTTTTTGCTTTATTTGTCCCACAACCTGAAGGTCGTGGCAATGATAGGGTTTGACGGGAAAAACGGTCGTCGGGTGGTCCGTCACGCTAAACGGGACGGACGTATCGAGACGACATTTTCTGATCAATACGCAACAAAGTGTAGCCCACCTCGCCGCAAATCCGGCACATGTCCAATCAGGTTCGGAGTCATAGTCTTTTCTTTATAGCAGTCCTGTGCCCCAGGTGGACCACACTGGATTGCTGCCGGGCCGCAGGCCCGACCTACAGATTAAACCCCGTCAGGGGTGAAATGTTTATAGCAAACAAATAAAAAACTCGCAACCCCGTTAGGGGTGGAACCTGGCAGCACGATCAACGCTCATCTCGATACGTCCCGAAAGGTGAAGCAACGGGACTACTCGATGACCGGTACAAATTTGGAAAAGTACGGTCGTCGGATAGTCCGCCCCGCTAAACGGGACGGACGTATCGAGACGACTTTACTTGGGGTGAGCGCTAATCTTTTTTGCTCATTGCCACGTCATTTATGACGTGGATTTCTAAAACTAAAAATTGACTTTAGTCAAATACTACCTTAGGCTAATGCCTTGTTTTTGCTTTATTTGTCCCACAACCTGAAGGTCGTGGCAATGATAGGGTTTGACGGGAAAAACGGTCGTCGGGTGGTCCGTCACGCTAAACGGGACGGACGTATCGAGACGACATTTTCTGATCAATACGCAACAAAGTGTAGCCCACCTCGCCGCAAATCCGGCACATGTCCAATCAGGTTCGGAGTCATAGTCTTTTCTTAATAGCAGTCCTGTGCCCCAGGTGGACCACACTGAATTGCTGTCAGGCCGCAGTCATATCCTACAGGTTAAACCCCGTCAGGGGTGGAACCTGGCAGCACGATCAACGCTCATCTCGATACGTCCCGAAAGATGAAGCAACGGGACTACTCGATGACCGGTACAAATTTGGAAAAGTACGGTCGTCGGATAGTCCGCCCCGCTAAACGGGACGGACGTATCGAGACGACTTTACTTGGGGTGAGCGCTAATCTTTTTTGCTCATTGCCACGTCATTTATGACGTGGATTACTAAAACTTAAAATTGACTTTAGTCAAATATTTGTTAAGGCTAAAGCCCTGTTTTTGCTTTATTTGTCCCACGACCTGAAGATCGTGGCAATGATAGGGTTTGACGGGAAAACCGGTCGTCGGGTGGTCCGTCACGCTAAACGGGACGGATGTATCGAGACGACATTTCCTGGGCAGTACGCAACAAAGTGTAGCCCACCTCGCCGCAAATCCGGCACATGTCCAATCAGGTTCGGAGTCATAGTCTTTTCTTTATAGCAGTCCTGTGCCCCAGGTGGACCACACTGATTTGCTGCCGGGCCGCAGGCCCGACCTACAGATTAAACCCCGTCAGGGGTGAAATGTTTATAGCCAAGTAAATAAAACCTCGTAACCCCGTCAGAGGTGGAACCTGGCAGCACGATCAACGCTCATCTCGATACGTCCCGAAAGGTGAAGCAACAGGACTACTCGATGACCGTAATGCTTTTGTCATTCCAACGAACGCGGCAAGGAGGAATTGTGACATCGCGCAAGGGGCAAAAGCCCCATGTTCTGAGCAGCATTTTTTCTGCGGGTGCGCGCCCAATCCTGTCGGCTGCCCGGATTGAGGAACCCGGCGCCATTGTCCGTCTGGGGTGAGGAACAATTCATTGCCACGTCATCTATGACGTGGATTACAAAACTTTACAAAATTGACTTTAGTCAAATACTTGTTTAGGCTAAAGTCCTGTTTTTGCTTTAATTGTCCCACGATCTGAAGGTCGTAGCAATGATAGGATTTGTTTATTGATCGGTCGTCGAGTAGGGCCGATGCTACATCTTCCGGCCCGTATTGAGATGACTTGCCCCGGGATGAGCGCTAAAAAAACATCCTGCCGGCTGTCCGAATGATGGGGTATCTGTATTGTTATGAATTCCTTATACCATAATCCGGGACGGCGAGTTCAAATCCGGTAATAGCCGAAAAAACCCCATCCTACACCCTACATTTTCTGGTCAGTACGCAACAAAGTGTAGCCCACCTCGCTGCAAATCCGGCACATGTCCAATCAGGTTCGGAGTCATAGTGTTGCTTTTATAGCAGTCCTGTGCCCCAGGTGGACCACACTGATATTCTGCCAGGCCGCAGGCCCAACCTACAGGCTAAAAATAGTATAATATCCCGAAAGCATTCAGATGCATAGCACATTTCCCCAATTAAGGCGTCAACAAAAAAACCCGACTCACTAAAAGCCGGGCTTTTTGTTATACTATACTTGAAAAAAACCGCGCTGAAAAAGGCCGGCGTGTTGCGCCGCCTGTTATCAACGGTAACTCACCAAAGCGTTATGCGCTCTTGGATTCCTTTTCCTTTTTCAGTTTACGTTTTTCTTTTAAACTTTTCTGCGGTTTTTTCTTTTCTTCGTTTTTGGGTTTATCTTTTCCTTTAGCCATAATTACCTCCTGTTAGATTATGTGAATAGATATACTGCCGGTTAATAATAAATAACCCTCCGGGGTAAACTTGTGCCCGGTATGGGTAAAAATAATAAACAACTATTTAATTTTTTTTTACATTGGTTCCCTAAATTGATCTGGTTATAATATAAACCTTTTACTTAAAAAAACAAGTACTATTGCATTTTTAAGATATTTTATTGATTTTATATAAACAATCCGGCCTTATCAATGAACAATTTGATATTAGTAACATAAATAATCGGCCATATATTCAATAACGGTAAATGATATTCTCATTTTACCAGCCTTTTTCAAAATCCCGGGCGGCTTTGACCAGTTGCTCCTGAATGCCCGGTTCATCGGCGGAATGCCCGGCGCGCTCGACTATCACCAGCCTGGAGCGCGGTAGTTTCTGATGCAGCTTGTATGCGGTTATCGGAGGACAGATCGTATCATAGCGGCCATTGATAATAATGCAGGGAATATCCGCTATTTTGTCGGCATTATTCAGCAATTGACCCTCTGCCAAAAAGCAGTGGTTGGCCATATAGTAATTTTCAATGATCGAAAACGCCAGGGGGTTCCAGCCGTCGGCGAACCAGGATTCAACAGTTGAATCGGCGACCTCAAGATAGGCGATCTTGCCTTCATACACCGCCCAGGCTTTGGCGCACTGATCCCGTAATGTGGTATCCGGGCCGGTCATTTTTTCGAGTAACTGGGCGGCATAGTTCTTTTTACTGCTATCGGTCAGCGCTTCCAGCTTTTGATAGTCCTGTGGAAAATATTCGGCCACTGCGCCATGATAATAGTGATCAAGCTCGGCCTGGGTGGAAGTGAACACCCCGCGCAGGACGATGCCGCTCACATTCTGCGGATAGGTTTCCGCATACGCCAGCGCCAGCGTCGAGCCCCACGAACCGCCGAACAGGATGACTTGTTCCAGCTTGAGGTGCATACGCAGTTTTTCAATATCCTCAACCAGGTTTTGCGTATTATTTTCCCTGATCTCTGCAAAGGGACGACTCTCTCCCGCGCCGCGCTGGTCGTGCATAATGATATTGTATACCTGGGGATTGAAATAGCGGAAATAGTCCGGAGAACACCCCGCACCGGGACCGCCGTGCAGCACCATGACCGCCTTGCCCTGCGGATTGCCGCCCAACTGGTAGTAAATTTCATGAATATCGGAAACTTTAAGATACCCGGTTTGATACGGTTCGAGTTTAGGCCATAGCTGATATTGAGCGACGTTTTTATCACTGCAATTCATTGCGGCAATACAAATAAAAAGACCAATAAATCGGCACAGTTTCATTCTGCGGTTCCTTTCAAATATGGTAAATTAACAGCATTAGGCCTGCCTGGTTCCCAGAATCAAAAACACATTGCGTTTAAAGAACAACGCCCCCTCCTTTTCAAGAAAATATGCAGAAATCTCTTGATCGGCCAGTCCTTTGGCCAATAACCGCTCTATTTTGATGTGGTTTTCCTCTGTCTGTGTTGCATGAGCAACGTACTCGCGCAGGTTCAATTCGACGCACAGCGAATATTCAGCCGTGATTGTTAAACCATTCTGCTTGTACAGGTCAATGATCTCTTGCTGCGACCGGGTACGATGGTGACTGATATCGATCAGCTTTTCCAGCTTTTCAAAATAGCGGTCCACCGGCTCACTGTCATAAGCGACTATATCCTGCACCGAGATCCTTCCTCCGGGTTGGCAGCAGCGTATCATTTCCTGCAGGACCGGTTCGAGATCGGAGATATGATGAAAAGCAGACTTGCAGATGACGATTGAAAACGCCGCATCCTCACAGGGCAAAACGGCAATGTCCCGGCAAATAAATTCCGCATTGGTGATATTTCCGGCTTGCGCCTGTTGCACGGCGAGTTCGATCATACCCTCGGATATATCTACTCCTGTTGCACTGTTAATCCGCGGAGCGCAAAAAAGGACGAATTCTCCCGTACCACAGGCGACATCCAGTAACTTGTCCTCCGGCTTGATATGGCAAAAATCAAAATAGGCCTGCATATATTCCAGATTCCTGGTGACGGACCATTTGCTGAAATTACCTGCCTGTTGATTGAACTGTTTCCTGGTAATATCTTTAAAAGCCGATGTATCCAATTTCAAACCTTTCCCAACTAGATAATATCAATTCTGTATTTAATCGTTTTTATTATTACCCGGTTTTACAATTTTCTCTTAATCAATGCAAATCATAGCGCATAATCAGCTTGTCGATAGCCCGCTCAGGTGGTATTCCGGCTGCTAACGCCTGTTTTTCGAGTTCGAGGACAAACTCGTTACGCTCCCGCAAATCCGGGTGCGGATAACGGTCAACCTGGCGAAATCCCAGCTTTTCCCAAAAGTAATGCCCGGCGCAGCCGGTGACCTCGTAGATCATCGGTAAATCCTCAAACGCCTCGGCTTCAATATGTTCCCAGCCATTTGCACCTGCCCATTGGATCAGCGTTTTAACCATACGGGAACCGATGCCCTTGCGCTGCAAAGGTTTGTCGTGCTTGCGGCAATCGCCGGTCATCATACAATGCACCCACAGGGTCTTGTCGGCGATCTTGTCAAGCGCCGGAAAATCGCTGTCGGCAATATTATCAGCAGGACCGGCAGGGGCATCTTGTTGTAAACACAAACCACCGGCGCCGGGCATATTCCACACCACTGTTGGATAAAACCGCAACATGGCGATAACCTGCTCACCCTGGCGGGCAATGATAGCGCAAGCGCCGTAGACACGGGTCAATTGTGATAACAGGCTACAATTCCTGGCGCGATAACAGCTAAAATTTAGTTGCGGGTCGCGCGGCGGCGCATCAATATCACTTGAAGTAAGCGGCCCGTTGTGCAGGCAGCGCCACAGCGGAAACTCCGCGCTCATGGGTTCGATGATGATTTCTGTATTCATTTTATTCTGTTAACAAAACTTCATACAATGCAATGTTTTTGAAGGTCATCTCGATACGAGCCGTACTTTTACCTGTCTAGGCATCGATAACAGGTAACAGAATTAGTATTTTACTACAAATTAACTACGGCCATAGCCGATAACCATTACAAATAAGTTCATATTAAGTGCAGGGCAACCACGAGGGTTGCCCCTACAATTAACAGATTTTAATGGAAAATAATATACAACACCGCCATGATACCCAGCAGCAATACGCTGAGCAACTTGTAATTTCCCAATCCCGGCCAGCCCTTGTCTTTCAGCGCCATAAAAGGTGTGGGCCAGTATAGTTTTTCGGCATCCTCGTGCTTTTGCTTGGGGAATGCAAAAGTGAAACTCACTTGCAAAATAATACACACCACCAGCAGGTAGAACGCCATCATCATGAACGGCGTGTGGATGATAAAGCCCGGCACAAAGCTGAAAGTATCGGGATAAATTCGGTGCATATTCTTGAGCACAAAGATCAGTGCGCCGAGTCCGGAGCCGATCCACAGCGTCAGTTTGGCGCTGGCAGCGGAAGCGCGCGGCCAGAATATACCGAGTAGAAATACGGTCGTAACCGGCGGGGCAATGTGGGAAATAATATCGTTCAAACCCTCAAAAATACTCTGGTACGAATTGAGCAGCGGTACCAGGCCGATGGCAATGAGCATGGCGAAAAACGCGGCGATACGACCCACGTTTACCAATTGTTTATCTGTAGTTTTTGGGCGGAAACGTTTGTACAGGTCATAGCTGAACAGCGTGGAAACTGAATTGAGCGCCCCTGAGACCGTGCTCATCAAGGCAGCCATCAAAGCGGCGGCCATCACACCCGTCAAACCGGCCGGCAGCAGGTACTGGATCATCAGGGCGTAGACTTCTTTGGAATTGTTGACCGGAATTGTCATAATGCCTTTATCGAGTATGGCATAAAAAACCAGTCCCGGCAGCACAAAAATAAACACCGGTAAAATTTTAATGAGCCCAGCGAAAATCGGACCAATACGAGCGTGATTTTCATTTTTCGCGCCCAGCACCCGTTGGACAATGGTTTGATCCGCGCACCAGTACCAGATGCCCAACACCGGGTAACCCAAAAAGATGGCATACCAGGGCATACCATTGGCGTCGCCGTGCGGGCGCAGCATGGAGAGTTTGCGCAGTTCTTCTGCGGTATCCAGCGTCGATGTCATGCCGCTCCAGCCGCCAACCTTGATAAAGGCAAAAATGGTAATAATCGTCGCGCCAATCAGCAATACCACCGTTTGGATGGTTTCGGTCACCACCACGGCCATCAAGCCGCCGATGATCGTATACAAACCGGTCAGCACCGCCATAGCCACAATGCTCACCCAGATATTAATACCAAACATCCCGTGCAGCACAATCGAACCGGTAACCATGGAAAAGCCGATATGGATTGTGATTGCGGAGATCATGGACAATACTGCCAGCCAGTCCCGGCATTGGCGGCAATAACGTTTTTCCAGAAAATCCGGCAGGGTAGCCACACGCGAACGGATATAGAACGGCGCAAAAAACAAGCCCAGTAAAACCAGGGTAAAGGCGGCCATCCACTCAAAATTACCCATCAACAGGCCGGTATCGTACCCCGCCTGCGCCAGGCTCACCAGGTGCACACATGAGATATTGGTGGCAAACAACGCCATGCCGATCATCGGCCAGCCCAGGGATTTACCGGCGAGGAAATAATCATTTGCCCCGTGTCCCTGCTTTTTACGCAGCCCGGCCCAAATACCGAGTGCGACAATTCCAACCAGGTAAACGATAATCACCACGATATCAACCGGCATAATTCCAACCGGCGCCGCACCGGTATTGATGACCTGTGTTTCCATATTCATTCCTTTATGAGTGAGCAATACTTTTCGCGTATCCGTTGATTATTTATCGTCGTTTTCCACTGCGGGTACTTATCGCCGGATTAATCGGTATGAAAGACCTCGCGCATTTCCGCCCACCATTCATTTTCCGCGGCGGTTGGTATCTTGGCCTGCATTGGGTCGGTCAGTTTCCACCAGCGCTGCGTGGTGGTGTCCGCCTTCATTAACGTCATGTCGGCGGCGAAATCGGCGCCAACGTATTCATAATAGGCGTACAAGCGGCCGTCTTTGGTAAATATCGAGTAATTCTGAATATTGGAGCGCTGGATCTGTTCCAGCACCCCCGGCCAGACCTCGGCATGGACTTTTTTATACTCTTCCGCATATTCCGGTCGCAATTCAATAACCTGTCCATGGCGCACTGCCTGCGAGGAAGGCTTTTTCATGCCGTCCATGTGGAATACCTCTTCCATTTCCGCCCACCACTCCCCTTCCTTGCGGGTTTCCAGGGGTTCCTGCATGGGATCGGTCAGTTTCCACCACTCGCGGGTGGTCTCATCGGCTATCTTTTGCATATCGCCGGCGTAATCATCGCCGATATACTCGAAATAGGAAAACAACATGCCATCTTTGAGGAAAATTGAATAATTGCGGATGTTCACGTTATAGATCTGTTTCAACACACCGGGAAAGGTATGCTTGTGTATAATGATATAACGCTCTTCAAATTCCGGCCGGACTTTGATCAGGCTGGCAACCCGTTTTACTTTTTGCGGGTGTACAACCTTTTCTGTTTTTTTGCAACCGGAGCCAACCAGTAACACTACCAACAATGACAGGACTGCCGCAATGATTTTATCGTTAATCATTTTCCGCCTCATAAGCTGGATTTAATAATTTCTGGATTTCCGGGGTTTGCAGGTTGTCACGGGTGACAACATAAACGCCGGTGTCAAATCTTTTTTCAATAGTCTTGCCATTAAGAACATCTACCGCCAGCTTTACGCCCATATAGCCCATTTGATAGGGATTCTGGACGATGAGGGCGTCGATAGTGCCGTCCTGCAGGGCGGTCAGTTCATTGGGCGAGGCGTCAAAGCCAACCAGTTTGATCTTGCCGGCCAGGCCCCGGCTCTTTAATGCCTGGGCGCAGCCGACTGTGCCGGCTTCGTTGGCGGCAAATATTCCGGCCAGATCCTGATGCGCGGTAACGATGTCCTCGGTGACTGCCATAGCCGTTGCCACTTCACCTTGCGAATATTGTTTGGCTACGAGTTTGAGACCCGGATGTTGCTCCAGCCCTTTGGCAAAACCTTCTTCGCGGGTAATATTGGTTGTAGCGCCGGGGATGAACGGGATCATGGCGACATTGCCGCTGCCGCCTAACAGGTCGGATAGTACATCGGCGGCTTTCATAGATGCCGCGATATTATCGGTGGCAACAAAACATTTGGGGATGTCCGAATTAACATCCGAATCGATGGTAATGACCGGGATACCGGCGGCCTGAGCTTTCTCAATCACCGGCGCCAGGGCTACGGCGTCACAGGCGGCCAGCACAATAGCATCGACCTTGCGGTTAATATTGTCTTCGATAATACCGATTTGTCCGGCTATATCTGTCTCCAGGGACGGGCCTTTCCAAATTATTTCAACATCCAGATCCTGTCCGGCCTGGTCGGCGCCGGAGCGCACCGAAGTCCAGAACGACAATACCAGTCCTTTAGGGGAAACCAGTATGCGTGGTTTGGTACTTTTAGGGGCGGAACAAAAAACGCAGCACAGCAACAACACAAACAATGGTAAGATAAACCTTTTCATAGCATTTCCCTCAATAGTAATTACGTTACCCCCTGTGGTTATGAATACTAGAAACGACCTGATTTATGTTTTCGATACTGATCGCTGAATACGGCAATGATGATAATGGCGCCGATGGCAATTTGCTGCCAGAACGCGGATATGTTGAGTAAATTACAGCCATTACGCAAAACACCCATGATCAATGCGCCGGTCATGGCGCCGAGGATGGTGCCTTCGCCGCCGCTGAGACTGGCGCCGCCGATCACGCAGGCGGCAATGACATCCAGTTCATAACCCGTGCCGGCGGTGGGCTGGCCGGTGCTCAACCGCGAGGCCATGACAATACCGGCAAAGCCGCACAGCACACCGTTGATGATGTATAGTTTAAATAATTTCATGGCGACATCTACACCGGAGAGCCGGGCCGCTTCGGGATTGCTGCCCAGGGCGAAAATATGCCGCCCGAATACGGTGCGGGTGAGAAAGATGTGAAAGATAACCGCCAAGACTATAACAAACAGAACCGGAACCGGTAACACGCCAAACACCCTGCCACCGCCGAGGAAATTGAATTTTTCCGGTAGACCGAACACCGGTACGCCTTTGGTCACCAGCAAAGCTATACCGCGCGCGATGCCCATAATGCCGAGTGTGGCAATGAACGGCGGTATATGCCCCCAGGCAATGAGCGCCCCGGCCAGCGCGCCGCACAATGCGCCAATGAACAAGCCGATGAGGATGGCGGGAAAAATCGGTAGTTGCTGTGCCATAAGCATGGTCGTGCCTACCCCGGACAAGGCCATTACCGAGCCGACGGACAGGTCGATGCCCGCGGAAATAATGATCATCATTTGGCCGATGGCCATAATGGCCACCACCGCCATTTGCAGGCCAATAGCGAATAAATTATCGACCGTTAAAAAATATGGGGATGCAAAACTGAGAATGAGCGCCATAATGAGCAGGCTCATAAACGGCGCCAGTTGTCGCATGATGTGGGTAATCGAATTCTTGTTTGCCAAGCGTTTATCCAATTCTGGTAAGATTTATACTCTTAAAGGTTTAAGTTAAAGGTTTTACCAGAATTAGTCAAATTGTTTTTTTGGGGGGGGCGGATAATTGAAAAATCTGTGCCAGCACTATCGCTATTTTAATAATTTTTGACGAAATAAAAAATCTTTATAAAATCATCATTTTTTATGATGTATGATAATAATTTGCATTATAAAAAGCAACTCATTTTCGGGGATGTTCAATGCTGAAAATTGAGGTAAGAAAATTGCCGGGTTACGTCTGATTTTCTATCAAGTAGTAAAATTAACCGGTACATTGAAACTAGTAAAGCGTTTGCAAGATTCAGGTTTTCCTTTTTTTCAGCCATACGGCCAGCCATATAGCCAGGCATCCCGTTAAAATGTCAATATACGTATCCGGCTTTTTCCACCAGCGCAGGGGGTCTTGAAGCGCCCAGTCGGCAGTTTCCCATATTTCGATAGCAAAAACCAGCAAAATCGCCCAGGTCCATTTTATCCCGCTCCAACGGGCTAGGATAAAAAACATCGCAAAATGGATTACCCAGGAAATCCATTCTGTGTATAACAGGGTTTTAATAAACGGTATCTGATCCATGAATATCCTGTTAATAATAGTAAAGTAGATTTAATGCAAGTCTTGGTTTATTTCAAGCAATTCCCTGACCGTTTTTAACGGTACCGAGGTTTTCGCGGAGACCTGTTCGGGCGTCATGCCCTCCTGATTAAGTCTTTTAACAAATACCGATAGTGGTTCGCCAATTTCAATGAGATGATGATCCGGATCAAAAAGGCGAATGGTTCGCTGGCCCCAGGGTTCCTCGTGCAGCGGATGGAGGAACTGTACGCCCCGAGTTTGCAATTGTTTTGAGATTTGTTCAAGGCTTTCCGTTTCAAAGTACAGTTCAAAACGGGCGCTTCTCTCATTGCGCACATATTCCGGCCCCAATTCGCGGGGAATGATATGACTGTTGCTGATTTCCCAAAGGGTAATACCGCTTTTCAAGATAACATTCTTGCCGAAATCATGTTCTATGACTTGATGCAATGTTTCAATATAAAATTGCTTGGCGACGGTAATATCCTTTACAAATATTGCCGTGGAATGAAACCGGATAACTGGCTGATCTTTCATGGCTTCCCTATTTATTTAAGCTGTGCCTGTATACATAAACGGCGTGACAGGTATGAATAATTACAAAAAACAATATAAACAAAAAATAGCTGCCATACCACCAGGTTTTTTTAATTAATAATTCTTGTCCAATCAAGGCAATTCCGGTAAACCAAATGATTGTGGTATATGCCGGGGCGATAAATCCCCACATACTTGCAGACCAGGCCGATGCCGGGTATTTGATTTGCATATACCATGACAGGAAATAAATGACAATACCAATACAATATAAAATCAAACCTGCTTTTTGCGCCGGAGTGTCTATTTGCAATTTCATGAATATTGGGATAAAGAACACAATAATGCGGAATACATTTTCCAAAATATCCAGTGATTTGGGGACCTTGTCCCAAATTGCCTTTTGATATGGCGCCGGAAGTTTACTATACAATAATGCATTCCAGATAAAAACCGGCGCCAGCAAGAGGATACAGGGGAGATAGTTGTGGATGTTCATTCCCGTCCTAATTATTATATAAATACTCTATCTGCTCATTAAACACATTTATTTTTTCAGAAAACACAACATAATCACTTTTTTATGGATGCCGTTTCCAGCCACCTCGTTCTGCAAAACTACGGTCGCCGGTTATTTTCACAATCCAGGGCACATATTAATTTGGGGGGTTCTTACCTCCGCATTAAGTGTACCAGGTCACAGGCCAGACCTGCATACTATTTTAACCAAATGTTTAAATAATTTGTAATTTGATTTCGTGTAGTTGTAACATGTAACAATTCGGCATGGCCAAAATCGTTAATAAGTTCATTATTTTGGAAAAACCTCACTGCGTCAAACCATTCTATATCTAATGAGGGTTGCAGTATATTCATTAATAATCTACCTTCAGTTATAGCGCCTCCAGTAGACCCCTGGAATGACTGATTCCAGGCGCGTGGTTTGTTTGTTGGATCGATTAAATCAATTTCCACAATTGCAGCGCCGTTTTCCTGTTGAACAGCCCGGATAGTGGTTCGACCCGGAGGATAAATTTGATTTAATACAGAGCGCAGCATTTCCTGTTTTGACAGCCCGGAATCCAAACACAAAACATCATTGATAAATGGCTTTAACTTATAAGCTTCAAGATCATATATCGGTATATTAATAGAATCGCCTACCTGGTTGGCTTTATTGATGAGCCGCATTTGCCGGGCCCATGTTTCCCGGGACGTTAAATACTTGAATCGACCTATCTCCTCTCCCAACTTGTAGCCTTCATCATAACGTGCTTTTAACTTGGCAAAATTTGTATCAACAACGGCTTGAAGCGCGTCATTCAAATGCGTTTCGATGAGTTTAAGGTCCCGGTCTTTGTTTTTATATTTCTTTATGGTCATTCTTTTGCCATTATCCAGTGTATACAGCGGAGTGCAGACAATGCGCAGCAACTTTCTGTAATCATTCTGCAATTGCAGTATGGTGGCATTCTTTTGCGTTATCGCTGCATTCATTAGCGCTATTGTAACCAGCGCAGCAACCAGCAAGGCTATACATAGTAGGAAACCAACATTTTTAATTTGCTTAAATTTCATAAACACCCTCCCATTTTTCAAGTTTTTACCCGCTCCGGCGGCGGAGTCTGATACAACAAAGCCAGGCCACAGACCGGACATGAAAACTAAATTCTATACCCAGTTTTCAATAGTTAACCCGCCAACACGCGCAAATTCTCCTGTATTGGCAGTTACAACAATCAAATTACGACTCAAGGCCTGGGATGCTATTAATAAATCATTAGCCCCTATAATTTGACCGTTTCTTTCTAATCCAGCGCGAATATCACCATAAGCAAAGGCATCTTCACTGGAAAAATCTATAATTGTAAAAGGGGATAATATTTTTATAACCGCATTCAGGTTCTTTTCAATATTCTTGCTTTTCTTTGCTCCATAAATCAGTTCTGCAACAGTGATCACAGATACACAAAAATCATCCGGACTTTTGGTTGTAAATTTTTCCTGCAATTTTACTGATTTGGAATTCATCAGGTAGATGAGAATATTGGTGTCTATCAAGTACTTCATTTGATATCCACTTTTCTCAGCATTAATCCTTCGTTATCGAGACTTGGAAATTCATCCGCTTCATTGATGCCCTCAATAAAATTGACCCAGGGTTTATCCGGGGGAATCAATACCAGCAAATTGCCGATTTTATTGATCCGCACTGTATCAACATCCAGACGATATTCTTTGGGCAGACGAACAGCCTGGCTGTTCCCGGATTTAAATACCTGCGCGTTTTTCATTGTATACCTCCTGTGTATATACTACAATATATACAATGCGGGTATTATTTTCAAGAATTTTTTTTTGCACGCACCGTTTTGCAAAGTCGCGCCGGCGGATTTCAAAAGCACCACCTATGATCGCCCTGGATTTCATAATCCGGGGCGGAAAGTAATTTGGGGATTCTACCCCCAATTTTAGAATGACAGGCTACAGGCCCGATTTATATACTTTATAATATCACGAGGTCTGTACTAAATAGCTTTTCCCTGCTTCTCTGAAATCATTAACCTGGTTATTTTCGAGCTTTGCACGAATCTGTTCAAATATCTCAATCGTTTCTTTGCTATATAAACGCTCCCCGCAATGCAGACATACTTCAGCATTAATTGCAACAGTGGCAGTATGATTACCGCCTTTGATAATTTTTTCTACCCGTTTAACTGTTATCTCACCCCCACAAACAGGACATTTATTAAATGGTAACATCTACCTTGTCCTAAACTTCAAATAAGATAATCGAATGATATGCTCAAGGTGCACATTATTTCAACTTTTTCTTTTTTGTGAAGCAAGCAGCCTTGTTACGATAATATATTATTGTTTCCTGAGGAGATTTACCCAAGGTATCTTTATTTTGTTGGTCTCTAATAGACCGAATCATTGCAATTGTATCAATCTTTTTCATAGCCTTAAACTTGGAATTTCCTGGACCAGGATAAGAATGATCTGAATACTGCAGAACATTATACAAATGGATTTTTATATGTTAATTTGCCATTTGGTAGTTCATAATATAATCTGCCATCACGGGAACAGGCATTTGGAATCCCAAGTTTTTTATTTTCTTCCCTGGCTTTCCTTATTGCCTGGTCCCCTATTTGCTTAAATTCAATGGCTCGCTGATAAATTTCAATATTATTAAATTTTTTTACTACCATTAATGTATTCCTCAATATCTTTAAAAAAATATCAAAATTACATTCATTGACTATAATATAATCTATTTCATTTCCAAATGCAACCTGTTCAAAAGTATCTTCAGAATTATAAAATAAATGCCAATTATTTACAATACTCCGGTATTTCTTCCAAAAATTTATTTTGCTACGACTAAATCTGCGAAACACATCTTTTTCAGGAACCGAATGACCGCCTTTTAATACACGTTCTGCAATTCGTTTCAGGGCAATTTCTACATTTTCCAAAAAAATGAAAATGATAACAACTTGATATCCTTTAATCTTTGCTTCCTTTATTACCGGGATGAGATAGTTCCCGGATAAAGTGGATTCAATTATAATGCTTTTATTTTGATTTATTAAATGCTTTAACTTGATTAAAAATTTTTTCCCGGCGGCAATTCTTACTTGATCATAGCTACTTGGCGACAAATCCTTAGCCATGTCGTCTGCATTCAAAAATTCATATTTATATATTACCAAAAAATCATGAGCCAAAGTTGTTTTACCGGAACCGTTTGGACCTGCAATTATTATAATTTCTTTTTCCACTAGTATTTCCTGGTTTAAACACTTGTTGTATCGACTACCCCTAATAATAATCATTTTCAATAAAAAAAACAACACTTCCAGGGTACTGTACAAATTTGAGGTATTTCTCCTTACCGGCATTTCCAGCCCGGAGGCCGGGAGTGTACACGCCAAACCGGAGACTTGGCGCGAGGAGAATTGTTATGTTGTTAAAAGCACGGGATTGAATCCCGTTTTCATTTCCGGCCCTGGGTAAGGATACCCAGGGCCATCAGTTTCGGTACTCTCATGCTCTCAAAGACCACTTGATCGCCCGGGATTTCACAATCCAGGGCGGAAAGTAACCAGGGGGTTCTACCCCCTGCACTAGAATGCCGGGCCACAGGTCAGAACTACAGACTGTTTTGCTATTATAAAAGCACGGGATAAAAGTCTGTTTTATGGTAAACTCTTACTTGTACGCATCCTTGCGGTGCGCGATTTTCACAATATAAACAACCAGCATTTTATCTTCAATTGAATAAAGGATTCGATAGCGCCCAACCCGGATACGGTATTTTTCCTGATCGGTCAGCTTTACACACCCAGGCGGTCGTGGATTAACGGATAAACCCTGGATCTTTTCAATTATTTTGTGTAAATCTTTAACAGGAAGTTGGTCGAGCTCTTTGGCGGCGGATTTTTTGATCTCGATCTTATAATTTACCATTGGCTTTCAGATCCAGCAGCACTTGCTCAAATGAAAAAGAAGGTTCATCGGCTCTTTCCTCAAATGCCTGCAAATCTTCTATCTCTTCTGTTAATTCACGCCTGATCGCTTTATCAATATATTCTGAAACAGATATGTTGGTCAGCGCCGATTTCACTTTCATGGCTCTGTGTATTTCGGGGTCAAAATAGATAGTCGCCCTTTTGGTTAATTCCGACATAATAAACTCCAAAACGATTATTAATTAACCAGTAATAGTGTTATAAATAGAATTTAACGTTATGATGTTATAATGTCAAGATGTTTTTGATTTTGCAAGTCGGATTATAGACACGAACATCAAATTTATAGGAACAAGCACGGTTTTGCTTTTATAAAAGCACGGGATTGAATCCCGCTTTCATTTTCGGCCCTGGGTAAGGATACCCAGGGCCAGCGGTGTAGGCGCTTTGATTTGAGCGCCCTGGAACGACAATCCGCCGCCGACGGATTTCCCAAGCCGGGGTGTAAATTTATTTTGGGTTACTCACCACTGAATTAAGTAAACACGAGCATAGACCTGAGCAATTTATTTTTATTTCATTTTTTTTTACATCTCATTTTTAATTAAATCTTGATTATTATACCATATTATAATCGGTATATCAATCAAGATACCTATTATTAAACCAATTATTTTCCCACGATTTGTACTAACATTCACTTCTTCAATTTCATGAACAGGTATCAAAATAGCGTCATTGGCGCTTTCGATTTTTGCAACGCTTATTAATGGTATTCTGCCTCTCGAAATTATAGCCCGTATTGTAGATGATTTCGTAACGTTGCCAAAAGTATCGGTCATTTCCCTAATTGTCGCCAGTTCCACTTTTACTTGCTCGTCCGAATTGTAATTCTTGATAACAAGAGCTTCATAATCAAAGCCTGAAAATCTACAGTTTATAGTGCGTTTCTCAACCCATGAAAAATATACAATGCTGTCACCAATTGCCGGAAGTGTATATTCATCCGTCAATGCTTTACGATATACAGAAAAATAGTGATCATAAGCATTAGTGGACAGGGTTTCAAGTCCTAAATACTTGCCAATAATAACTGTACTATCTTTTTTTACTATGGTAATTATTTTCTCCGGTTTAAGGGATTGTAATTTGTTATATACAATCGGTGTTCCGGAATACGATCTGGGATTTCGTTTATCGATAGCAGCTCCCATACCCAATCCGAGCATACTACAACCGGCTGCGAGGAATATCAATACAATCAATAAAATTAAGAGCATGGTTGAAAAACAAGTCCTGGTTCTCATGTTATCCATACCTCCATTTTTTATTGTACCTGGAAATCACATCCGTTACTTACGGATTTTTTAATACAGGGCGCAAATTTATTTGGGGTTTCCAACCCCTGATATATCTGGCTCCGGGGCTCCGGCCCGGAGTCGTGGCAGCCCGGCTCTGCCGGGGTACAATTAGTGTTTTAAGTATTTCTTTCTACCTGTATTTCCAGTCTATAGACTGGAAGTTAACGCGCCTAGATAGAGGCTTGGTGCGAGGAGAAAATGATATGCTCATTATTAGTAGCAATGGAGTTGCTCTTCGTCAGAACTGTTGTGAGCCTGCATTCTCATTTGTTTTACTTATGTAATTCCACCGGCTAAACGTATTAATTCTTTTTGGTCACAGTCTAACCAATGGGAGATATATAAATCAATTAAAGGACGAAACGAAACAGATGTATCAAGCGAAAATTTAATTCTTTTTCCGGTACCATCTACTGCCTCAAGCCATATAATCACTTTTGATTTGCTTTCTATTTCACGTAAGTCCTTTATCCGGGAGGCGAATTGAGCCATTGTATGATAACTTATAGGTGTTATTTTAACTTGAAGCTTGCATTCCAAATTAGTATCGGATTTCATGTGTTTAGGGTATTTTATCTCATTACCTTGAATAGAAGTTACCTTCTGCCCATACAAATCAAAAGGCAATTCAAAATCTCTTTCACATTTCATACCTATAACTAGAACATCTAGTGCACAACCTGTATTTTCAATTCGAAAATTCATAACAATTGTGGCTGAAGGTATTGAATATTCAGATTTTTTATTCTCGCTATTTTGTATTTTATTATTTTTCATTCCTTTCGTTATAAGTTGTTCATTTGAATCAAAATCTTTAATTAATGTTTGTCTATACTTTTGATTTATCAGATAGTATGAGTATTCACGTCCTTCGATAAAACATATGTTTATTTTTGCAATTTTTAAGATCGAATCAATATTTAATTCAGAAGATATTCGTTCTAGTTTCAATCGATAAGATTCTACCGACTCCTTATAAACTTGATATCCAGCCCAAAAGATACCAATAATTGCTAGTATGCCATAAACATTTGTCGGTAAGCTAAATTTTGGAATAAGAAATTGAGCTAACGCACCACCAATATCAAGTATGAGAAAAAGCCAAAAAATCCATTTTTGAAATATCATTTTAACGTATATAGGCAATTCTGATTTTTTCATCTTCCTCTTTCATATTTGTACATTTGAGAATCAAAAAGTCAAACATAATCCTGGGGGGATAGGCCAGAATTACGAACCAATGATGACTCTGTTCAATAAAAATTGTTGCACTTATTTCTTGAACTTACACTTGGTTTACTCATAAAATTATTATATAAAGTAATTATTATTCTGTGGTCAAATTAAATACATAATCATACTTATAAAAATTATTTATTTACTTGTTTCACCTCTTTCCATCTCAAAATCTCCAAACATCCCGCCGCCGCCCAGGTACAACTCCATATCAATCGTATGGCAGAAATAAACAAAATTTTTCGGTTATATGCAACAATTATTTTCAAAAATGAATAAAAAATCCTCGTGTCAACCAAATCCCCACGAAAAATACTTATCCCCGGCCGCAGCAGTGTTTGTACTTTTTCCCGCTGCCGCAGGGACATAACTGGTTGCGTCCCAGCCGAGCGCGCGGCGGCGCCGGCGAGTCGGATGGACGGCGGGACGAGTCTTCCGCCGGGATTGGCGGAGTGGGCGACGGGTCGGCGTCAGGCGTTGTGTGCGGTTTGGATGCTGCGGAATGAGCAGCGGCGGCGGATGAAGCGGCGGGCATTTTGCCGGTTACAGGTGCAACAGCAGGATCAGTTTGGCGGGTCATCGTTGGCCTGACCAAAACCTGCTGCGCGCGCCATTGCTCCTCCAGTTGGCGCAGGCGGGCGTCGGCGTGCTCAAAGAACAGTTTATATGCGGCGCAATAATGGTTGGAGCCGCCGGTCGCCGGGTTGTTTTGCCGGTCACGCGGACAGCCGCAGCAGCAGTGCGTCAGCCAGGGGCATTCCCCGCATTCCGGCGGCAATACAGCCTTTTGCGCGCCAAACTTGTTTTGCAGCGGCGAATTGAGCAGCTCGGTCAGACTATCCGTCATGATGTTGCCCAGCTTCCACTCCGGTTCGACAAAGAAATCGCAGGCGTACACATCGCCGTTATGCTCGACCACTGTGTAAATGCCGCATTCCGGCAGTAGAGTGCATTCCGGCGCGGGCAGTCCCACATAGCTGTAAAACACCGAATCGAACCAGCGAATGAATGTAGTGGGCCGGCCGGAGCGAAAATCCGCGCTCCACAGGTCGAACACCTCGCACAGGAACTTGCCATACGCCTCGGCGGAAACCGAAAACGGCGCTATACCGGCGGGATTGCCCGTATCCCGCTCCAGGCAGGGAATGAACTGCATATATTCCAGGCCGTTTTGTTTGTGATACTCGTAAATCTCGCGCGCGTACTGCGCCGAATGATCGTTCACCACCACCAGGGCATTGACCGCCACACCGGCCTGTAATAACACATCCCGCGCCCGCGCCACCTTTTCCCAGCTTGGCGCGCCACTTTTGTACTTGCGGTAGCGGTCATGTACGTGCTGCGGGCCGTCCAGGGAGAGACCCACCAGGAATTTGGCGTCGCGCAAAAACTGCGCCCATTCCGCATTAATTAAAATGCCGTTGGTTTGCAGGCCGTTGCCGACAATTTGCCCCGCTGCGCCAAAGCGGCGCTGGTATTCCACGGCGCGGCGGTAAAAGTCCACGCCCATCAGGGTGGGTTCGCCGCCCTGCCAGCCAAAAGAGACTTGCCTGCTGCCGGCGCGCATCACCTGGCGCACCAATGCTTTCAACACCGGCTCGCTCATGCGGTGCACCTTGTCCGGGAACAGGCGGCTTTTGTCCAGGTAAAAGCAGTAATCGCAGCCCAGATTGCAGTCCGGTCCGGCGGGTTTGACCAGCACGGAATTCAACGGTTTTTTCACAGTCACGCTACGCCTCAGGCTAAAGTTTTGGCGCTGTAAAAAGCGGCGCAATTTTGCAACAGGCCGGTCAGCACCTCCACCCCTTTGAGTAATTGCGTTATTTCAATAAACTCGTTCTCACTGTGCGCCTGGGCCATATCGCCAACGCCCCACAGCACGGTGTCGTAACCCGCGCCGCTAAAATGCCCGGCGTCCGAATACCAGGGCTCAAATTTACGCACATGGGTCAGGTTATGGCAATCCAGCGCCTGCTCCAGCAGCGGCAGGATCTGCGAATCCGCTTTGGCGCTATAGGGCGGGAAAATAGCAATTTCATTATAGCGCGCGCCTTTTAGGGCGTTGAGCCGGGCGGCAGCATGATCGCGCTGAGCGGCGATGTCGGTCTCCGGTTTAAAACGGCAGTCCACGCTCAGTTCACAAAAGTTGGGAATGATATTGATGAGTTCGCCGCCGTGAATTTTGGTCATGCTCATGGAATTACCGGCAATGCGTTCAAAGCCGGGTTTCAGTTCCTGCATGATCAGGTCCAGCGCCGGGCGCATCCGTTCGATGGCGTTAACGCCCATATATGGCCGGGAAGAATGGCAGGATTTGCCGGTGGTTTTGACGGTAAAGCGCCAGGAGCCGAAATGACCGATGACCGGCTGCATCCCGGTCGGTTCGCCAATGAGCACCATATCGAGCGGAATGGGACGGCGCGACAATTCACGGGCGCCGAGGGTGCCGCCTTCCTCGCCCATGGTGGCCATAAAGATCAGGTTGAACGCGCCGGGGTCGAACGGATGTTCCCGGAACCAGTGTAACATGGCGGTGATCATTACGGCCATGGTGCCTTTGACATCGCAGGCGCCGCGCCCGTATAACCGGCCGTTATGGATTTCGGCGGCAAACGGGTCGATGCTCATGCCTTCCACGCTGACCGTATCCAGGTGCGCTTCAAACGCCAGCGTCGGCAGGCCGGGATTGAATTGCCGGTGTCGGGCAATGAGATTGGGCCGGTTATCGATCACCGGCAGCAAATTGGTTTGGATATTAAATTTATCGAAATACTCTTCCAGCCAGTTAGCCAGGCGGGTTTCACCGGTTACGCCTTCGCTGTGGGCGCAGCCGGGAATAGAGTTAATGCGGATCAGTTGCTGCGCCAGTTTGACCACATCCATTATTTCCGCATCGAGTTGAACACAACGGGCCATCTTTTACATACACCCTTTCATAAAAAACCCGGCTCTTGCCGGGCTTTTTGTTTGTTAGTTATTGTTGTTTCAGGATCATGCCACTGGTGGGCGGCAGGGTTATGGTTTTTTCCCTGAGCACATCGAGGCTGTCCACCCCGGCCCAGTCGGCATTGACGATCACAATCCATTCTCCCGCCGGAACGGTAAAATCGGCTTTTTCAGTCATATTGGCGTTGATCAGCGCCAGGAAATTGCTGTCGTCCCCGGAACCGGCTTTATTGATAGTGAAACTCAAAGCCAGGGGCGATTTGTGGGGCAAAAAGGTAATGTCTTTTTTGCCGCTGTGCCGGAAAGCGGGATGCTTGTGCCGTAAAGCGATGAGGCCCTGGTAATAATCCACCAGTTCGCGATTCAGGTCGGCATGATCAAAGTTGAGCCAGTTGGTTTCATTATCCTTGTTGTAGGAATTATGGTCGATCTTGCCGACATGGCTATCCGGTACCAGGGTTGGCGCAATCACCTTGCTGCGCGCATATTCCTGACCTTCGTGGATCATCACCGCACCCTGACTGATGAACAGAATGAGCGCGCCCAATTTATTCACCGCCAGTTGTTTAGGCTTGAGCGCTTGTTCAAAGGGCGAGCCGCCTGTAACCTGGTCGAGACCGACGTCGCCGAGGCCGATGCGTACAAAATCGCCCAGGGTATGGTCGTCATGCGATTCCAGGTAATTGACGGCATGTTCCTTTTTCTGGAACAGGCCGCCATCCTCGGCCAGGTTGCCAAGGATATAGCGTTTGATCGTTTCCGGGTTATTAAAGTCAAAAAAACGCCCAAAAATAAAGCTCTGATTCTTGTCCGGGTACTGGCCTTTAACGCCGTTGCGGATCTGGTCGTTCCACACGCCCCAGCCATGTTTGGAAAACTCTGCCGGTTCGTATTCACCACCGCCCCAGGGTTCGGCAATCAGGATCACATTCGGGTTGATTTTCAGCGCTTCTTTGCGAATCGCGTCGATAGTCTCCCAGTCCAGCATGGCGGCCAGGTCAAAGCGAAAGCCGTCGATATGATATTCCTGCATCCAGTATTTGATACAGTCCACTATAAACTTGCGCGCCATTGGCCGTTCGGTGTAAAAATCGTTCCCGCAGCCACTGCCGGATTTATAGGACTGGTCGTCGTGAAGGCGGAAAAAATAATTTTTATCGATCTGCTTGAAACAGTTATGATCGTATTGGGAAACATGATTAAAGACCACATCGAGAATGACGGCGATCTTTTCTTTATGAAAGGCTTTGACGACGTCTTTAAATTCCTTCACCTGCCGCCCATCCAGACCGCAGACGCCGCCGGGCTCCAGGTTTTGTTCGCTTGCATAATACGATTCCGGGGCAAAGAACCAGGAAGTCATATAGCCCCAATGATTGCGGGCGTAGGGGTTCCAGGTGTTGATAACGCCATTCAGCGGCACACCGTAGGGATATTCGATATTGCCGAAATCGTGGATGGGTAAAAATTCTACCGCGTTCACGCCGAGGGCTTTAACATAATTGATGCCGCCTTTGGTATCATGGAGGATCAAACCGGGATAACTGCCGGCCAACTGTTTAGGGACGCCGGAAGAGGGATGCGCGGTTAAATCGCGGATATGACATTCATAGATGACCAAATCCGACATTTTATAATGCAGGGGCTGATCGCCTTCCCAGTTATAATCGCTGCTATCGAGAATGAGCGTTTTACCGGTATGTTTATAGTCATTCGTGGTAGCCACGGCGCGGGAATAGGGATCGCCGAACAGCCGGTTGGAATCGAAATGTTCCATGTCCCCGGCCGGGCGGTCGAGTTTGTAACCATAGTACATGCCGTAAAAATGGCCGGGCAGGCGACATTCCCACACCCCGTCATTAGAGCGGTTCATGTCATGCTCTTCGCCGGTGGTATCGGCAAATTGTTTGAACAGGATCAGCTTTACCCAGCGGGCGCGCGGCGCGAATAACCGGAAATAGGTAGCGCGGCTATCCTGAAAACAACCGAGTTCCTTATCGGTATAAAATTCATTCAAAACCGCGCCGGGATGTACCTCATAACGGGTATTCCGGAACAGCACATACCAGGTTTTGGTAATATCGATCTTGTCCGTTTCCAGCCGGATACGGTTATCCTTTAAGGACAATGAATGAATTTTGAGTTCGGGCGATACCTGGAAATCTGAAGCTTTTAACCCGCCGGCATCGCCGTGGTATTTAATACTGATCGTATTAAAATCCCTGATTTTAACTGCTAGTATCTGCACCTGGTCAGTATTCCCTGTTAATGTACCTGTAAAAATAAATTGCCGGCACAAAATAATTACAATAATGTACCGCAGACAAATGTGTGGAAAAGATTTCATATTCAACTCTTGATATTAATTTTATCAATTTATTAAAATTGTTAACCAATGTCAATAACCTGTCGCTGAAATCATTTTCCCGGACAAATACGGGTTTAAATATCGCTATAGCTATATATTGTCTGCTGCCGGAGTTTTTAACTATTTATATGTCTCCGTATGTATCTATACTTTTATCGGCATACAGATCATATTGCTTTAATACAATAGCTGTAGCAATTTTTTTGCCGGATAAAAATTGTTGCAACAGTTCACGGCCAAAATCCCACGCCTGCCGTTCAAACCGCTGCTTTACCGGCCCTTTGTCCAGGTTTAAATTGGCGGAAAACTCTTTATCCTGCCCGGCGTTTGCATAACGTTGCTGCTGTTGCACATGCCCGGCTTCATGAAATAACAAGCAAAAAGCCTCCTTACAGGAATCCGGCGAATTCATATAAAAAACCACAATGGCATGATGATCGGATGGTGGGTAATAAAAAGCCACTGCGTTTTGCACCGGCGCAAGCTGAATGGCAAGCTGCGGGAAAATATCCCAGCACAAAAAGGATTTGGCTTCTTTTAACAGGTTGAAAGTAAAAATATGTGCAGTCATACAGATGTTAACCCGAAAAGCAAGCCGGTTATTACCCGGCGCTACTTGCCGAAAAAAATATTACGTTTACTTGATTTACCGAAAAAAGGAACAAGCATTTGTATAGCAATTTATTTACAACAGCGCAGCAAAAAGCTGCGGCTTTTCTGCGTCGGTTTTTTAGCAGCGGTTATTTAAAAACAGCCAGTATTTCCCCAAAGTAAACCTTGTGATAATCCTGCGCGGGGTAACATTTTTCAATATCCGGATCATTAAAATTGGCTGGATTCAGGCTATCGCTATAAATTTTTTTACATTCGATAATCAATTTGGCTTCTTTATAAGCAGGCGCGGCTACGAATTGCGACGCTATCGGCGTCAACCCCGAAGCGGCAATTTTATCTCCATCACGTCCGGAGCGGGTGCCGAGTATTTGCATGGCTTTGCGGTAATTGCTGGCAAAACCGCACAAGGTAAACGTATCATAACTTTCCATAAATTCAAAGGTGTACCGGGTAGGCCGCACAACAACCTGTACAAACGGCTTTTTCCACATCACGCCAAAACTGCCCCAGGCGACGATCATCGAATTATATTCGCCTTCATTATAATCACCGCAGGTCAACACAAACCATTTGTTGACCCACTGGTCATATACTTTGATAGCAAAATCCTGAATCTCGATTTTATTTAGCAACATTTTCTATTCCCATCCCATTCACTTTTCACTATTTCAACAATATCTCAAGGGATAAAACAAACCTGTATATTGCCATATTCCACTTTACTCATTGTTTATTTATAACCTGCATAATAATGTCGGTTTTTATTGCAACACAATGAACCTACTCACCAGGCAAGTGATTCAACGCACCGCGCTGATAATAGCAATATTTAAAAACCGCCAGGGGACTTCAATATTCCTGAAACCGGCTTGTTTCAGCCAATCGATTTTTTCCTCTATTTTACAAACATGATGCTCCTGCCGCAGCAGTGATGAGCCGGATAGCTGCTCAATCTGCTCCCCGGTTACCTGGCCGTTTTTAATGGCGTTCTGCACCAGCATGATCTCAATATCATGAAAAACCCGGTTGATGCGGGTGTCGCCGGCGCGAAAGAACTCGCAGGAAACCCAGCGGCCGCCGCTTTCGAGAATTTCAAAAGCCCTGGCAATAACATCCTTTTGCTGTTTTGCTGGCAAATAATCTAATGTAAAAGAAGAGATAACAGCTTGTAGAGCGGACAAGTTTGTGCTCCATGACAGATGATTTAAATCGCCATCTACAGGCACAAACTGGTTGGCATAGCCGGCGAAGCGGGTTTTAACGCGGGTCAGAATTTCCGGGTGGCGATCAACTCCGAATATAACCGCTTGCGGGAAAACCTCAAACACTCGGCCGCTTAGATCACCAAAGCCGCATCCCAGGTCGGCAACCCGGATTTCCGCGCTGTTATTAAAATCCAGCATGGAAACCATAATATCATGCGCTTCTCTATACTTGGGGATAATAAAACTAAACACATCCCCGATCAGATCAATTTCATTCTGACTGCCGGTATTGTGATAATATTCGGTCATTGTAACTCAAATTTAATTTTGCGTGAAAATTTTTGATTATTAGACGGTACCTGGGTAACCACTTCAAGTTCATACAAACCCGGTTCGTTTTTGCTAATGTCGAGCGCCAGGTATTCCGATGATGTGGTACTGTTAGCAAAACGTTCTACCGAATTAGCGGTTAACGGTTTCGTCCGTGAGAACAAATCGGTAACCCTTGACAACATGTTTTTACGTCCTTTTTCCAGTAAGGTAAAATTATAATTAATATTAAACTCGGCATTGCGGCTGCCGGTATAAGGCAGGTTGTAGATTTCAAAATAAATATGCAACAGATCTTTTTTGTTGAATTTTAAATCGGGCCGGGGCAATATTCTCAAGCCGTTTCTGGTAAATTTATCAACCTGATTTGAGGGAGAAATGGAAGAAGCCAGCACCAGTGAACTCATTACCAGGCTGCTGCCCTGGTACGACGATACCCCGGATAACATATTAAAAGCGCCCAGTTTATTCACCCCGCTGATTGCTGCAGTAACACTGACTTTGTATTTTCCGGGATTTACCCTGAATTTAAATTCATCCAGCCAATACCCCAGAGAATCGGAGGCTTGTTTAATCCTGAGAGCCGGGATGGTCTTTTCATACTGATCAATTTTTTCCCAGTCTTCAGTATATATACCACAACTTACCGATACAGTCCGGTCATTGGCATTTTTAACATCGTTCATGATTTCATCATAATCAAGCGAATAGTAAAATTCATAATCGGAAAGGCCGTCTGCATCCCGGAATGTGGAAACATAAAAAGGAAACTGTATGGGTTTAAGGCTATCCGGCCAGCGATGCTGGTCGGTATTCAGGCCGGTATAAACGGTCTCACGGCTCTTTTCGGCCATTTCTTGCTGCAAGCCGATCAATTCAACTTCGCTGTCCACCATCCGCAGCCGGCTAAATATAGGATCCCAGTTAAGCCGGCTTTCGGCCATCTCCGGGGTTATCATGGGAGTCAACCGCCAGTTATTGCCGGTGGCATCTTTATCGATCACAAAATGAAAGATCATCTTGGATTGAGTTGGCGAGGCATAATAAAGCCAGGATTCATTATCGATAATCCCTTCGCTGCCGTCGGCCGGCATGGGGCCGCCGGAGCCTTGCAACTCTGTAGCCCGGTCGTTGGGCTGACCATGGCGAATATAGACAAGTCCCTTGTCGTTATACCGGTCATTTAAACTGATTACCCTGGGAAAATCGAGATAATGTAATTTATCGGGGTTGTTAATCAGCGTACGAAAGCCTTCGAAGCGAAAGTTCTCATCGGCAAAAATAACCCGGCGGATATGCTCCCGAATCCGGTAATTAACGGTCGAAGCCGGTACCGGATTACGTACAATCCACATATTTTTGAAAAATTCTTTTTTATCCGCTACGGTTTCGGTCAGCAGGTATGCTTCATACTCTTCGTCGGATAATATATATTTAATATCCTCGAACATTAAACCGGCGTCCTGCAGATTGGTTATTTCATCCATAGCATGTTTGTAAAGCAGTTCAGCTTCTTCGGCTTTATCCTGCTGAAAGCGTAAGCGGGCAAGCGCCATACAAAGATAGGTTTTGGATAGAGGGCTATCATCCCGGTTCAGCAATTCCGCGAAAATTGTATCGGCCCGGGCATATTCTTTATTGCGCAGCCACGATTCGCCGAGGTAAAGACGTGCAAAAGGTTCCTGACGGCCTGCCAACCAGGCTCGTGCTTCCTCCGGCTTTTCTTCATACAATAACAGGTCATAATATTGATATACTTCCGTTAATACGGTAACATTATCAGGCGTATATGCCAGTTGCCGGACGGCCAGATCAATGGCATCACGGTAATTTTTACGGTACCGCTGTAATATTGAATATTGAAAATTGATATCCCGGTATGAAGGCACATTGTCGATTACAGCGGTGAAATTATTTTCCGCCTTTTTCCAGTCCCGGTTGCGGAGCACGAAAGCTTTATATTTTCCGGTTTCGCGATAAGCAATGCCAAGGTAGTAATGCGCTAAAAGGTCATCAGCATCCAAATCGAGCGCCTTGTCCATCCAGTCTTTTACTTCTCCCCATTCTTCCTGCTCGGCTTCAATTTGGCCAATCAACTGGATAACGGTAATATCTCTTGGATTCTCATCATTAGCCTTTTTAAGGGTTTTCAAAGCACCTTTAATATCCCCTGCTTTATAAATGCTCATTGCCGTTTCGACCAGAGTTTCTGAAAAAGCGTTAGCTTGAATGAGCAGAAATCCCAGCAATAAAAACATAAAACTTTTTTTCAACAGAGCAATCATTAGTTCACCTGGTTCTTTCATATTTGAGGATTATTAAAGTATTAATGTAACTTGTTCAGTACGAGTTCCATAAATAAATTATATAAAATAAAAAATCAAAAAACAAGTGCGAAAAAAAATAAATTACCGGATAATTATTTTTCAGGAATTTATCTGACAAAATTTGCATTATATTTATTCAACAGATATAAAACAAAGCTATGACAGGAGTCATCCGATGGAATTAAAACAAGCTATAGAAAAAAGAACCAGTATCAGAAAATTTACCGATGAACCGGTGCCAATTGACGATTTGAAAGAAATGGTTCGCTGCGCCGGGATGGCGCCCAGCGTAAATAATTCACAGCCCTGGAAATTTATCGTTATTACCAATCAAAATATACTTCAGGCAATGGTCAGAGCTGTGCAAATAAAAATTGATACTCTATTCCCGAACACAGCAGGAAAAGAAGCGGCTTTAAAAACGACATTGAATTCTTACTCGACAATTTTTGTTAATGCCCCGGCAGTTATTGCCATTGCCGCTTCTCCTTATGAGGCAGTTGCCGATAAACTGCTGGCCAGTTCTTTTCTGACCCATGACGATTTGAACGACCTCCGCTCGTACCCGGATATTCAAAGCATCGGCGCCAGCGTACAAAATATTTTATTAGCAGCAGTAGATATGGGATATGGCGCGTGCTGGCTAAGCGGCTTACTTGTAGCGCGGGAAGAATTGGAAAAATTATTAAAAATCGAGGACTCTTGGAAACTGGTAACATTTGTCGCCGTCGGTAAACCGACAGGCCAGCCCAAGCCGAAAGATAAAAAAAGTCTCGACGAGATTTTTTCGCTTGTTGAATAACAATAATGAACTTGCGAGCCCAGCAAATCTGTGTTTTATGGCATTGATTGCAATTCGATTTCAATAATCTGCGGGCGATGATCGGAATAGTCTACCGGCAGAACCCTGGCAGAATGTATATTGAAATGATGTGAGCAAAAAACATGATCTATGCGTAAAAAATCAAATACCAGAAAGTTAAAACGTTTCGGCACAGTATTGATCAGACTGCGGTATCCAAAAGTAGTTCCCAGCCCCCAACCGGCATGAGCAAAAGCATTATGTAAATAACGATCAAATACCCGGTAGGTTTTGCTATTAGGAGTATCGTTAAAATCTCCGGCAAAAATTATCGGTTCATCAATAGGTAAAATACGTTCAGCAAGTATAGCGACCTCGGCGTCATGCCGTTTGGTGGCGATTTCCGCTTTTTGTTTAAATTGCGCCGGGGTTAAATGTCCAAACAACATCCCGGTAAAGGTGCTGCCGCTATTATACAAATGACAATTGAACAAATGCACATTTTGATCCTGCACTGTTATGACGGCATGGTTCAGGTTCATGTGCCCCTTCATATATTCGGTTGTAACATCATAATTATCCCTGGCCGTAAACGGTGTCCGTGACAGGATCACACCCCCGTTGTATGTTTCAAACTTTTCCGACCACAACTGGTGTGGATAAATATCTAGTAATTCATTGCGCAATAAATCCCGATCCTGTAAATTAATTTCCTGAATGAACACCACATCTGCCTTTTCGTGGCGAATCAGGTTGATTGTATCCTGCCGCATTCTGCCATACTGGCTTACCAGAATGTTATAATTCATCACTTTAATAACCGGGGGTTTTTCCCTGCCCAGATCAATGGTGGGTACTAATTGTCAGGCTACCCCCGAAAATTTTAAAAGGGAGATAGTATAAGTATAGAAAAATAATAATCATAATAAGAAAAAAAAGCTTGTAAAAATAAAAAAAGGTTGCCTAATTATTATAGTTAGCGGACCATAAT